>ERZ1047472.725-NODE-725-length-28446-cov-7.368004_pt1 | contig 28446 bp, 32 predicted proteins | sample MGYA00383095_ERZ1047472 | MGnify/ENA primary metagenome ERZ1047472 (study PRJEB29581, sample SAMEA5548365) | metagenome | biome: marine; feature: coastal; material: water | depth 1 m | study: Short-term variability in the microbial, nano- and picoplankton dynamics... | reverse complement strand
CGCTAAACGCTTTTAAATCATCAATAGTGACGTGTTTTTTAGCTTCATCTATTGCTGACTGCAATAAAGTGATTTTAGCTTCTGCGACCTTCTCAGCTTGCTTTAAACCTTCATCGCTCATTGAGATTACTTTCTTTTTAAATTCCATATAATTATTTTATTACTTTAACTGTTGATTTACCTGCTCTCTGGCTCATTAAATTTCTAATAATCTGAGAAAATGAATCTGAGGCTCTAGAGTCCGTTTCTTTTCTTAACGTTATTAATTCCTCCCTAGTTAATTTAAGTTTTACCTCAATCATTTCTGGATGTGAATTAGATAATTGTGTGTAGTATTTACTCATTGGATAGGTTTTTAGTTAGCTGGTGGCGTAAGTAGGACGACAGTTTTAATCTGTTTTGTTTAGCTTTCACTTGAAGCTTGGCTTTGTCCTCTGTGGACAATCGAATTGGTACTATCTCGTTCATAGGGTTTGTATTAGGTTCGTATATTAATATATAAATGTTGTAATATTATTTTGTATTTTTGAGTTATAAACCAATTTAGTTATGAAAAATATCCTTTACTTATTTTTAGTTCTAACAATCTTCGCTTGTAGCAGTGACAGTGATGGAAACTCAAATACCTCATCAGTTGAAGGAAGATGGAATTTATCATCGTCAAGTAATAATGGTGTAGAAGAAAATTTAAATTACTGTGATTTAAAAACTTACATAGAATTAAACAATGACGGTTCTGGTTTAGGCTATGTTTATTACACGGATACTCCTAATAACCCTGAAATTGAACCTTGTGGTTTAGATTTCACATTTAATATTACTTTTTCAGAAACTTCTAATAATGTATATTCAATGAATTGGGAGGATAATGAAGGTATAGTCACTGGAACTGCTGATGTAAATAATAATATATTAACATTCAATTATACTGATGAGGGAGAATATTTTGAAAGTAATTTTACAAAAAACTAACTAAATGAAAAAACTGTCCTTACTCTCCGCTTTATTAATATTCGCTTGTAGTAGTGATGATTCAGACTCTTCTAATTCGAATGGAAATTCAATTAATCCTCCAGCCTGGATTCAAGGGGTGTGGATAAACAATACTTCTAGTGTCTTTGACTTTAGAACTGACGACATATGTTTAACAGCCGGGACTATAACATCTTGTAACAAAGCATATATGGCTCTTTCTAGTGAAAGCAGTGCGTATGAAGAAATTTCTGATACAAGATACTATGTTGTGATTAGTTTTGCAGGGGTTATGGAGAGCACTTATGAATTTGAAAAAGTTTCTGATAGTACTATAAATTGGATTCTATATCCGTCAGGTACAATTTCTACATTCACCAAAAATTGAGAAAACACTACCACAGCCTAACTTCACAAACTGTAATCCGTAATTAAATGAGAAAGATACTTAACTTGGTCAATTTCTTAAATTACTACGGATTATACTTTGATGTGAAAATCAACCGTACCAATTACATAAGAATTAGATTGTTTTAAACTTCTCAACTTTACTAATTGGCAAAGGCAAGTCAGTAGCTTCTACTTTATAACTTCCGCTATTCGTTTTTAAGATGTATTTAAGCATTTCTGTTCGGTCTATACTGATAATGGTCTTAACGTTGTTTTCGGTTAATCTAAAGGCAATATATCTGCATTGAATATCATCTATTTCAGTGGCTTCTAAAAGGTGTTTAAACAGGCTATTTTGAGTGCTTATTGGTGTTGTGTTTCTCATTTATTTAACTGTTGGTTTTATTGTTATGCTGGTACACGATTTTGTGTATTATGTACATACATCATAGTATGCACATTAATCATTTTTAGGAATTATCTTTTTGGCTTCAATTTCAGTTATAAAATCATCCCATACTTGAGTGTTGTGTTTATGAGTTTTTTTCACAACTTGATTCATTTGAATTACGCTATAAAGACGGGTTCTTAAATTACTGCGACTGCTTGATTTTTTTATGTCTGGATGAAAAGTGTTAACGTAATAAGGGATAGTTTCCTCAACATTGACATTCGTTATTTTAGCTTGTTTTAGCATTGCGTAATACTGCCACTTATCAAGAGAAGTCATTCCTTCAGTGTGTTTAATAATTCTGTAGCCAGTCATATAAGTGCTCATAGGTCTAATAAATACTTGCAGAAACGTTGGATTTAAATCAAGAGTTAGCAAATCTTTTAAAGTCTTGACCTTATAGCCATAAGTGTCGAAATGTCTACTGTCTTTGATTGTGGTTTCTACACGAAGCAGTCTGTCATCCTCAAAGAAGTTTTTATGTGGAACTTTGTCTCCGTTTAAATCAATTAAATCTGAATTTAGATTGTCTTTTAAATAAGCTTCATAAAATGCAGTACTGTTATATTTTAATTCAATAGCTTTTGCGTAATATTTTAAAAACTGTTTTGACTTATAAGCATTGCCAACCTTGTCTCTTTTACCCCACCATATACCTAGATTGTTGTTTTCTCTTTTAGTCCCAACATTAAGTTTTTTACTTGGAATTGTTAGCTCGTTGCAAATTCTTACAACTTCTTTTATGGAAGCATCAGCAGAATCTAAATAATAATCTACACAGAAGTCAACATCAACTACAAGAGCAGCTAAGAAAGATTCTTTTGATATCGTGATTAATCCTTCATTATTTATAAATTGGAAACATTGATGAATAGTCTTTCTGTCGATTCCATTAAAATATCTGCTCTTTAGAGTCTTTGATGAAAAGCCAATAAAAAGCCTTTGTTCTCCAAATTGATTTCTTACTGCGTAGCTGCAACTTATCACAGCATCTGGATTAAAATAAGTTGTTTTGACGTGCTCGTTCAATACTTCTCCATCATCATTCGTGGTCGTTAATGACCTCATAAATGAATTGTGCTCTTGGTTTACGATAACTTCACTTAATGGAAGGTGAATACGCAAACTGTCAATTTTTGGTTTGCCTAAAGGAATCATTATCCTCTATTTAAAACCTCCATTAACTCACTTCTTTTGTAGAGTTTCTTTCTGCCAATTCTAACAAAAGGAATTTCGTTTGCTTTTTCCTTTCGCCAAAGAGTAGCGTGACTTATGCTAAATAAGTTTTGAACTTCTTTTGCAGTTAGAAAATCATCGTCAGATTTTCCTTTGGCTAAAATTTCTTTTAGCTTTTTTTCGATAATTACTTCGACTTGATTTGCAAATGCTTGTGATAATTCGGAAGGAGTTACTCCTTGTACTTGTGTGATTGTACTCATTTAATTAAAAAATTTAAGTTAATAATTAAAAGAGTACTCGCTAAGTTTTCTATATTTGTAATTGTATTTGACGTCAGAAATTAAATACTTTTACAATCAAGAGTTGCTTTCACGAGTAGCTCTTTTTTCTTTTACAAAACTATATTATGTTAGATTGATAGACAATGCTTATTCATAAACATTACCTATAAGTTTTTAACGTCAAGTAAGAATAATCTCACTTTCCTTCTTAAAAGTTTTCGCATTTAATATGAAATTAAACCCTCAAACTGTTTCCTTTTACTCTGTTGGCTTTTTTCTTATATCGTCTTATTTCATAATAGTTATTAACATATATAATTTTAAAAACGCAGATTTTACGTCAAGTGTTGTTTCCACTTGCTAAAGTCTGGTCTTGCTTCAGCTACATAAGTGTAGAGCATTTCATTTGTTTTGTGTCCAGTAAACTTTCTGATTTCTTCTGGTGGCATTTTATCAATCCAATAAGTGCTGAAAGTTCTTCTAAATATTTTTGTTTGGAAATACATATATTTTGGTCTGACAGCCTTGATATTTCTTTCAACAGTATTTAATCCGTCTTTACGCTTTACTTCGACTTGCTCATTCAAGTAGCTATTTATCTTTGTGTCAATTTTAGCCATCTTACCTAATGTCTTTAAAGCAATGTTAAGCTTAACATCTGAAACTTTATATGGTAAATCATCGTTATCGTACATCGATTTTAGCTTGGGAAGAGCTGGTATCCTATTGGCTTGTCCTTGTTTGTTTTGAGAAAAATCCAATACTAAAATATCTTTGTCAATTTTGAACATATCTTTATTAATACTCAATAATTCATTAACTCTTTGACCTGTATTAATTCCAATAATTAACCACTTCCTTGCATTTATTAGATGTGGTTTATCAAGCTGAAGTTCCTCTATCTTTTTTATTTCTTCTTCGTCTATTACAATAACTTTAGTGTCTTTGTATTTAGCGGATTTAGATTGTTTGAATTTTTGCCAATATCTAAAATCGTCTGGAAACTTTGAGGTTCTTGATGCGATTGATAAAACGGATTTAATGTGATCTATATCTTTATTGATTGTGCCAATTCCGTATTTTTCATCCTCTCTTAGATAGTTTTTAAATTTATCTAGTTCTTTAGCGGTTAAGTCTTTTAACTCTAAACCCTTATTATATCTCGTTACCTTGTCCTTTAGAACTTTGTAGTTGCTTATTGTGTTTGATGAAAGACCAGTATTAACAAGGTCTTTTATTTTAACATCAATCCAATTGACAAGTAAGGTGTCTTCTTCATCGTCTATATCAAAGAACTCATTACACTTATTGCAAAACCATTCTTTTGTGGGAATATAGTTTTCGCCTCGTTCTAAAAACTTGTCTAAAACGAAATCTATACAATTTTCAATAGCGTGTTTTATTTTGGTAGGTACGGATTTGTTTTTATAGTCTTGTTTTGATATTATGAATTTAGTCTTATAGTGAAGTATAATCTCGCCATCAGTAACCTCTTTTTTGAAGTGTCGAAGTTTAATGATTGCTTGTGCTTTTGGTTTTTTGCTTCTATATGCTAAATTCAGCCTCATATAGTGCAAATATACAATTTTGTACGATTATTGTACGATTTTGTGATATATTTTGAAATAAAAAGAAGTTTAAGGAGTTTTTAAATTTATTTCTATATCTGTTATATTCAGGCAGAATCAGTTTAAAACTATTTCAAACTATCAAGACGTCTTACTACCGCCTTGAGTACAAATTATCCCCAAGAATAAATTATTATTCTTGGGGATATATTTTTTTTACTCGGCCGCTTACGCGGTAGTATTTAAATGACTCACCCATCCTTATTTTCTTAAAAGGTGTTCGTGAGACCGCTTCGCTAAATTGATAAATAATTAAATAACTAAAAAGCCCGAACAGCACGCACAGCGCTTGCGCTGGTCTTACCGTAGTCGACGCTCTGATTACCATTGCCGAAAAACTGTTCCCACGCGTTAGCATCATCACTCTCCGAAGAACTCCAGTAGTAATTACTAAATGCACTAAACCCAGAGACCCCCTCTAAAGTTGCTCTATTGATATACATTTGATTTAACTCCTTTGCACTTGGTAAAAACCATTGTGCACCTAAAGACCTTGCCGCTAATGCAGCTGGAGCATCTGGGCAATCATTTAGTATAGCATTAGTATTATTAAGACCATCTCCTATTTCTGCACCTAAGCCCGCAGGATTACCCCCATTATAAGGGACATTCGGTACGTTTGGTAAATCTGTACCATCACAACCCCATTCTACAGTAGTTGCATAATCTGAAAACGCACATACCAAACCGTGTATTTCTCCTGAAACATAACCAGCATCTCCTTCTTGTAATATATAAAAAACAACACCACCTCCGTAAAAGTCACCTACTTTGGGTTCTGTATTTGGATTGTCATAATTTACTTCAAAATCAGGCACGAATCCATTATAAAGTTCTGAATTAGTAATAACCTCGGCTGATACAACATCATATAAATCTTGATTTAATCCCGATAATACCTCTATTGTAAATGTTTTAATTGTTTGCCAATTAGCACTGCTCCAATAAATCTCAGATGGATTAATGCTAATATTTGGATCATCACTTTTAAGTTTAATCGTTACACCAATATCTGAACCATTTGAAATAATAGGTTCGTTCAATTTAATATATCCAATTTGAGATTGATTAATTGATGTGAAATTTATTAGGTTGGGACTAAATGATACATGTGAATTTTCAAATTGAAGTGTTGTTTCAGCGGTCCCACCGGTAAGATTTGTCCATTCAGTTCCATTGAATACTTGGAGTTGCCCACTTATCCCGCAATCACTACACCAAATAAGTAGACCAGCAACAGCAGATGGAATTTCATCACGATTTGTCTCCGACATACGTGGGGGTAAAAGACCTCCTGTAGTAGAAGTAATATCTAAAGCCGCAGAAGCGTCTGGAGTTTCATTGTTAATACCTATTTGAGCATAGGTTGTTGCAGTTAGTAATACCGCTGCTAAAAGTGTGGATATGTGTTTCATTGGTTAATGAGTAAATGATTCATTAAATCTGTCTCAAAAATAGAACATTACTTTCTAAATACAACTACAAAAGTAAAATTTAAACCGTATTTAAGCGTAAAGTGAAATCTCTTAACCTCTCTAAATCTTGCAAAAATAAGTTCGATAATTGGACTACGTTGTGTACGAATAAAAAGCCAAGACAAATGTCTTGGCTTTTTTGTGTTTAGTTCTGTCAAAGGGGTACTGTTTCCTTCGTTCCTCATACCTCGTATGAATTAACCGTAGGTGGAATGAGGGGATAAAAAAAGACCTCCAAATGGAGGCCTTTTTAAAAAGTTAAATTGGTTAGTAAACCCTTATTTTACTAGTAATTTCTTAGTAGAAGTACTAGAACCTTGAGTCATGTTTACAAAATACATTCCAGGGTTTAAGCTAGAAATATTAAGCTCAGACTGTACAGCATTTGCACGTAAAACTTGTTTTCCTAACAAATCATAAACCGCAACATCTAAAGCTTTGTTTGAAGCTGATGAGAATTTTAAAACATCACTTGCTGGGTTCGGGAACATTTTTACTGAGCTTGCAGCAAAATCTTCTACACCAGCAGTGTCAGAATTTTTAGTCATTTTAAAAATCCATTCTGCATTTGCAACACCAGCATTGAATCCTTGTATTGTGAAATCTACTGTAGTTCCATCGGGTGATAATACGTAGCTATATACTGTAGTATCATTAGTCGGTGCTCCGTCTTCTCCTTGGTTAGTAACTTTAGCAAGACCTATGTAAGCTCCAGATCCAACAATCGTAACTGTTCCTGCAGTTGCATCAACTGTGTAAGTCGCAGCATTTGAACCATTATGTGGTGCAATTGCAGCTCCACAAACTTCATGTTGAGTCGTATCTCCTTGCCAGTTCTCTAGCCATGTATCAGCTCCTTGTACATTTGAAAATGAACCATCAGCATTGAATACATATTCATCATCGAAAATACAAGAACGTGTCACAACATCTTCAGCACTGTTTGACCACCAACCGTAATTTCCTGGACTGTCACCAACGCCCAAAGCTCCAGCTTCTGCTGTAATACTCCAAGAACCTTCTAAAGAAGGAGTCTCAGCAACATTTTTAGTCATTTTAAAAATCCATTCTGCATTTGCAACACCAGCATTGAATCCTTGTATTGTGAAATCTACTGTAGTTCCATCGGGTGATAATACGTAGCTATATACTGTAGTATCATTAGTCGGTGCTCCGTCTTCTCCTTGGTTAGTAACTTTAGCAAGACCTATGTAAGCTCCAGATCCAACAATCGTAACTGTTCCTGCAGTTGCATCAACTGTGTAAGTCGCAGCATTTGAACCATTATGTGGTGCAATTGCAGCTCCACAAACTTCATGTTGAGTCGTATCTCCTTGCCAGTTCTCTAGCCATGTATCAGCTCCTTGTACATTTGAAAATGAACCATCAGCATTGAATACATATTCATCATCGAAAATACAAGAACGTGTCACAACATCTTCAGCACTGTTTGACCACCAACCGTAATTTCCTGGACTGTCACCAACGCCCAAAGCTCCAGCTTCTGCTGTAATACTCCAAGAACCTTCTAATTGTGCAAATAATGAAGTAGTCATTAATAGCATTAATAATGTAATTTTTTTCATGTTAAATTTTTTTTAAGTTAATAATGAATTCAAATATAGTTTAATATTTAAATGTAAACTTCAAACAATATACTACAAAAAACATACAATGACATAATTTTGCGAAATAAATATGTGTATTCGTAATTTACAGGGGTTATTATTGTCAATTTAAAAATTCACCTCTTTAAAAATTGAAAAAAAACTATAACGTTTTCGAAAAATGTTGGGGCAATGTATGGTTTTATATGTTTGACTTTATACTAATATTATTAAACATTTAATTGAAAAAAGGTTAAAATAATATCACTTAATCAAATTAGGTGCTCGATTTATATGAAACCAGCACATCCTGGACTTGTTGTATTGCATGTCAATTTTGGATGTCTAGAGCTGGTTAGAACTTAGAAAAGGAGAAATTACTTACCGTTAAGAAAATGAAAGATATCTAAAACAGGGATAGCAATAGCATTATAGAGGCTATATAAACCGCGTAGTAACAGATCCATGCCAAAATCTATATAAACAAAAAAAGCCTCCATTACTGGAGGCTTTTATAAACTAAAATTGGTTGGTTAGTAATTTTAGTTACTTGACTAGTAGTTTCTGAGTAGAACTATTAGATCCTTGTGTCATATTTAAAACATACAATCCAGGATTTAAACTCGATATATTAAGTTGAGACTTTATGTTTTCTGCACGCAAGACTTGTTTGCCCAATAAGTCATAGACCGAAACTCCAAAAACTTCATTGGATGTCGATGCGATATTGATAACACTTTTCGCTGGATTCGGATATACATTAAAAAGAGCTGTTTCAAGAGTTTTAGTGCTTAACACACAGCCCTCACCTACTTTGTAATTAAAAACTTCAGAAAGAATCAAACCACCAGCTTCATATGCGCCTCTAAACTGAAAACTAAGAGTTGCTCCAGCAGTTTGGTTCGGTAGTGTGACTGAGTATGTTGATCCATTAATTGACATCGGTAAAAATGTTGAAGGAGCCGTAAACAACTCAGGATATAGTCCTGCTTTATCCGTGTCTAATAGCGTAAAAGTGATCACAACATCCGTTCCATTGGTAACGAATTCATAGTCGAGTCCCTGAGAAAATGTCCCTTCAGCAGCCTCAGTAGTCGTTCCAGAACACGTTGAGATTTCGTTTAAAAGGGCTGGATCGTTACTACTAGAATTCGAGGTTAAGATATGTGAATAGCCAAAAGAGACCGTCAAAAGCATTAGTAAAAAAGTAGTTTTTTTCATAACAAATGATTTTAAATTGATGATATTCTCAAATGTAATATAATATTAACGTTAAAATATAAAATTTTAAAATAAATTATTAATTCCAAATGATAACAAATAAGAAACTAAGTTCGCTAAACAGTGAGTTAAATAGTTAAATCCTAATAATCGAGCGTTGAACAGAAACAAACTTCTAAAAAATGAAAATAAAAAAGAGGCCTCCAATTGGAGGCCTCTTTAAAACTAAAGTTGGTTAGTTAGTTAATTACCATACTTAGTTTACTAGAAGTTTTTGAGTAGAACTATTTGATCCCTGCTTCATATTTACAAAATACATTCCAGGGTTTAAGCTAGAGATATTAAGTTGAGACTGTACAGCATTTGCACGTAAAACTTGTTTTCCTAACATGTCATAAACCGCAACATCTAAAGCTTGGTTTGAAGCTAATGAGAATTTTAAAACATCACTTGCTGGGTTGGGGTACATTTTTACTGCGTTCGCAGCGATATCATCTAAGCCTGCCACAGGTTTATTTGCAGTAATAGAAACTTCAAATATAGAGACATCGACGTCTCTAGTAACGACGTACATTATTGCAGATCTATAGGTATTGGTATTATGACCAAGGACGTCAACTGTATACTCAGTTCCAGCTGGATTGGCTGCTAATAAAGAAACATTGGATGTGACAATAGCCGGATCTACATCTGGATGTGGATTTTTCTCAAATCTAAAATAGACTTCAGCGTCTGCACTTACAGTTGCTTTAAATGACACGGTTCCTTGTTCTGGAAACCATAATGGATAAATACTCGTGTTGTTATTAGCAAATCCTGCCCAAGTTTCAGCACCGGTAGGGAAATTATAGGTCTGAGCATAAGTAGCACCCCCGAAAGTACCATCGTAAACAGGGGAGTCAGTATTAAGAACTGTGGTTCCGTCCGTATCAAATGTGATAATTTTGATTTCGGATAAAGTCACATCTACACCTCTAGTCACCACATACACTAAAGCAGAGCTATAAGTTTGAGTAGCATGGGTAGGGATGGTAACCGAATACTCCGTGCCAGCAGCATTTGAAGCCAATAAAGAAACATTGGCTGTAATAATCGCTGGATCTACATCTGGATGTGGAAGTCTCTCAAATTTAAAGAAAACTTCGGCGTCCGCTGTAACTGTTGCTTTAAATTTTACTTCCCCTCCATTTGGAAATGATAACGGATAAATACTCGTGTTGTTATTAGCAAATCCTGCCCAAGTTTCAGCACCGGTAGGAAAAGTAAACTTTTGTGAATATGTCGCACCTCCAAAAGTTCCGTCATAAATTGGGAAATAAGTAGTTTTTTGTTGCGCCATTGTCACACTAACGGTTAACATTGCAATCAATAATAAAGTAATTTTTTTCATTTTAAATAGATTTAAGGTTATACTTCCAATATTAAGAAACACATCCCTTGATACGCCAATTTTAAACCACAACAAAAAATATACAATTCATAATTAAACAGGCTTTATATTAAATAATATTCATTTAAACCTGTAAAAAATAAAATTATTTTTATTTAATTGCATTTTAAAAGAGAAAAATGTAAAATAAAAATCAAGGGGCTGTTGTGGATTTGTTGTGTTATTATAGAGTGACAAAACAGCATTATGGATTGTGAAATTTATAGATTTCGAAGATTTTTCACTAATTTTAGAAAAATTATAAAAACGGTCTTAAAAAAAACAAACATGAGCAATACCTATTATGAACCCTCCGATTTACGAAAATTTGGAGCGATTACAGAGTGGAGTGAAGAACTCGGCGAGAAATTTTTTGACTATTACGGCAAAGTATTTGAGGAAGGGGCCTTAACGGCACGTGAAAAATCTCTTATTGCCCTAGCGGTATCGCATGTCGTAAAATGTCCATATTGTATAGATGCCTATACTCAAGACGGATTAAAGCGTGGCATCACTAAAGAAGAAATGATGGAAGCTGTGCATGCCGGAGCAGCCATTGAAAGTGGTGCCACATTAGTACATAGCGTACAAATGATGAATAAGTATAAAAAATTATCCATGTAATCGATGCAATTAAAATCCCTAAAGAAACGCGAAAATGAACTTGCAAACGCCAAACGACAATTAGAAATTTTATCCAATGGTATTTTCAAAGATGAAGAACTCCCCACCTTTCGCACAAAATTAGCCGCCCAAAATCAATTTCCATTACGCCCCAAAACATTAGAAATACTACAAATCAATGTTGGCTATATGTGCAATCAAGTGTGTGGTCATTGCCATGTTGATGCAGGCCCCGATCGAAAAGAAATCATGACGCGTCAGACCATGCAACAGTGTTTGGATGTGATTAAACAGACCGGCGCTCACACCTTAGACCTGACGGGCGGTGCCCCAGAAATGAACCCCGACTTCCGATGGTTTGTTGAAGAAGCAACCAAAGTCGGAATCAAAGAGGTGATTGTACGTTCCAATCTGACCATCATTACCGCCAATAAAAAGTATAATGATCTTCCAGAATTTTTCAAAAAACATGGCGTTCATGTGATATCGTCTATGCCTCATTGGACCGAAGGAAAAACAGACCAACAACGTGGCGTTGGTGTTTTTAATGCCTCTATTAAAGCCTTAAAAATGTTAAACGCTGTGGGCTATGGCATGCCAGGATCAGAACTAAAACTCGATTTGGTTTACAATCCTTCAGGGGCTTTTTTGCCAGGAGATCAAACGGCTTTGGAAGCCGATTTTAAAAAGGCATTGTTGTCAAATTTCGAGATTCAGTTTCATAATTTGTTTTCGATCACTAACCTCCCGATCAGTCGTTTTTTAGATTACCTTATGGCTTCTGAAAATTATGAAGACTATATGTACAACTTAGTAGCGGCTTTTAATCCCGCAGCAGTGGCCAATGTGATGTGTACCAACACACTTTCGGTAAGTTGGGATGGCTGGCTTTATGATTGTGATTTTAATCAAATGTTAGAATTAAGAGTTGATAGTGTGGTGCAACACATCAGTGAATTCAACAAAGACCTCCTAAGTAAACGAACCATTTGTATATCGCAACACTGTTATGGCTGTACCGCTGGTGCAGGAAGTAGTTGCCAAGGAACCGTTGCTTAACATGAAACAAAAAGTAATTTTAATAGGGTTATGTCTGCTGTGGGCCAACGGATTTAGTCAGACATCTATAAAGGATGTCCTGAATAAATTTAATGATAATACTGTTCCTTATATCACTGTCGATGAATTAACTGAATTAAAAACCCAACCCATTTTATTAGATGCTCGTGAACCAGCAGAGTACAACATAAGTCACCTAGAAAATGCCATTGCTGTAGGATTTAATAATTTTGAGATTTCGAAAGTAGCAAGCTTGAAAATTGAAAAAGATAAAATAATTGTGGTGTATTGCTCCGTTGGTGTTCGATCTGAACTTATTGGAAAACAACTCCTTAACAAAGGCTATACATCCGTTTTTAATCTATATGGCGGAATTTTTGATTGGGTTAATAAAGATGGGGAAATCTTTAATAACCTAAAAGAACCCACATCAAAAGTGCATATATACTCAAAACCATGGGATACGTATTTATTGAAAGGAATCAAGGTGTATGAATAAAAATATAATCATCGTTTTTGTACGAAATCCTGAATTAGGAAAAGTAAAAACACGACTTTCCAAAACCATTGGAAATGAAGATGCCCTAAAGGTTTATAAAATTCTACTAAAGCATACCGAGTCGGTGTTAGGCACCGCCTCTAGCGATAAAGTTGTATATTACTCAGAAGAAATCCAGAAAAACGACTTATGGAATGCATCAATCTATCAAAAAAAACTGCAAAAAGGAACCGACTTAGGCGCGCGGATGCTAATGGCATTTGAAACTGCTTTTGAAGATTCCTATGAAAACGTAGTGATTGTCGGTAGTGATTTGTTTGAATTAAAACCCATCCACCTCAAAAAAGCATTTGAAGCCTTAGAAAATCATGAGGTTGTTTTAGGGCCATCGCTCGATGGTGGCTATTATTTACTAGGAATGACCAAGCTTCATCCGACTCTATTTAAAAATAAACAATGGGGAACCGACTCAGTACTAGAGTCCACTTTAAAAGACCTAAAAAAACACAACGTTAAACTTTTGGAAGCCTTGAATGACATTGATACATTTGAAGACCTACAAAATCAACCAGAATTACTGAAAAAGATAAAAAAATTATGATAAAATTTATTGAAGAAACGACCGATTACTTGAAAGAAAAAGGCTTTGAATCTCCCGAAATTGGGATTATTTTAGGCACCGGATTAGGACAACTCATTAATCATGTAGAGATTATTAAAGAAGTAAGTTACAACCATATTCCAAATTTCCCAACAGCGACCGTTGAGTTTCATAAAGGAAAATTAATTTACGGCATGCTTGAAGGAAAAAAAGTCGTCGTAATGCAAGGCCGGTTTCATTTGTATGAAGGCTATACCCTACAAGACGTGACCTATCCGGTTCGAATCATGAAACAGTTGGGCGTCTCCACTTTGCTAGTTTCAAATGCGTCAGGGGCTTTAAATCTGGATTATAATAAAGGAGACCTGATGCTAATCGATGACCACATCAACTTACAAGGAGGCTCTCCATTAGCGTTTAAAGGCGTCGAACATTTAGGAGATCGTTTTGTAGACATGAGCGCACCCTATGATCCAAAAATAAACCAAAAGATTCAAGAAATCGCTACAAATCACAATATTGAATTACACAAAGGCGTTTATGTAAGTGTGGTTGGCCCACAGCTAGAAACCCGTGCTGAATATAAAATGTTAAAACTCATGGGCGCCGATGCCGTGGGAATGAGCACCGTTCCAGAAATAATTGTGGCAAATCACCTAAAGTTAAAAGTCGCTGCGGTGTCTGTTTTAACCGATGAATGTGATCCTGATAATTTAAAAGCTGTCGATATTTCGGAGATTATTGAAATTGCCGCAAAAGCCGAACCTAAAATGATTACACTTTTTAAAGAATTAATAAAATCCTTATAAATGAGCTACTTAGATACCACCCACGATGTTTACAAAGAAGCAGCCCTCAGTCCCGATATTGGACTCTGCTGCACAACCAATCCTGTTTGGGAGCTTCCAGGGCTGAAAATTCCCAAAATCATGCAAGAAATGAACTATGGTTGCGGAAGCACAGTTCATGCGCGTGACCTGACCAACAATCCCAAAATATTATATGTTGGTGTTGGTGGCGGTATGGAATTGCTTCAATTTGCATATTTCAGTCGTCAAAAAAACGGTGTGATTGGCGTGGATGTGGTGGATGAAATGCTGCAAGCCTCTAAAAAAAACTTCGGGGAAGCAGAAGCTCAAAACCCTTGGTTTAATAAAGACTTTGTAAGCCTGAAAAAAGGAGACGCTCTACACTTACCTTTAGAAGATAACAGTATTGATGTGGCAGCTCAGAATTGTTTATTCAATATTTTTAAAGTTGAAGACCTCAAAAAAGCCATCGCCGAAATGTATCGCGTCCTAAAACCACACGGAAAATTAGTGATGAGCGACCCCACATGTGAACAGTCTATGAATGAAACACTTCGCGAAGATGAACGCCTTCGTGCCTTGTGTTTGAGCGGCAGCATTCCAATTGCTGATTATGTTAAGATGCTGACCGATGCTGGATTTGGAACGATTGAAATTAGAGCCCGAAAACCCTATCGAATTTTAGACCCTCTGAATTATAATACCGAGGAATTAATCTATATTGAATCGATCGAAGTTGCTGCGATCAAAGACCCAATGCCCGCCGACGGCCCTTGTGTTTTTACAGGGAAAGCGGCGATCTATTACGGCAAAGACGACTTTTTTGACGATGCGGCAGGACATATTTTATTAAAAAATCAGCCCTTAGCGATTTGTGATAAAACGGCCGCTGCCTTAGCAAATTTAAACCGAAACGACATTTACTTTAGTGATTCCACATTTCATTATGATGGTGGTGGTTGCTGTTAATCTAAATAAAATGAAACAACTCTTAACCTACGTTTTAATCCTGTGTATTTGGACTTCTACCGCACAAAAAATGGACCATTCAGAGTGGACCAATATTTTGCAACTCTATGTTTCGGATGCTGGAAAGGTCGATTATAAAGGATTGCTTAATAACCGAGAACCTCTTGATGATTACCTTTCCAACTTAGGCCGTAATGCGCCAGAAGACCATTGGAGTATGTCTGAAAAAAAAGCCTATTGGATCAATGCGTATAACGTTTTTACAATTCAGCTTATCTTAAATAATTACCCCGTAAAAAGCATCAAAAAATTAAGTGATCCATGGGGTCAAAAATTTATTTTAATCGATGGGGAAATGATGTCACTAAATACGATTGAGCATGAGATTTTGAGACCGATGGGAGATTCGCGAATTCATTTTGCGATTGTATGCGCATCGGAATCCTGCCCTAAACTTTCGAATTGCGCGTTTGAAGCAAAAACATTGAATGATCAATTGGATCAAGCCGCACATGATTTTATCAATGCTCCTTCGAAAAATATTTTGACAACCGACACCATTAAAATTTCAAAGATATTTAAATGGTTTAAATCTGATTTTCCAAAAGGAAATGCTTTTATAACCTACCTCAACAACTACAGCACTGTCACAATTTCACCTCAAACAAAAATCGATTTTTTAAGCTATAATTGGGCGCTAAATGACTAAAATCAGTGTGATTATTCCTGTACTGAATGAGGCTGAAAATATAGAAGCCTTGTTGGCGTATTTACATCAAAATTCTAACGAAAAATTGATTTCAGAAATTCTTGTGATTGATGGTGGAAGTAGCGATGGATCTCAAAATATAGTCTCAGGATTTTCAAAAAAACACCCCAAAGTGATTGGGATAAACAGCCCAAAAGGGCGTGCAAAACAAATGAATTTTGGAGCTGCTCAAGCCAAAGGCAGCATTCTATATTTTTTGCATGCAGATTCATTTCCTCCGAAAAATTTTGATCAATCTGTTGTAGAAGCAATTCGTGAGGGCGCAAAGGCTGGGTGTTTTAAAATGAAATTTGATAGCAGCCATTGGTGGTTGCAATTGACTGGCTGGTTCACCCAATTTAATTGGAAAGTGAGTCGTGGGGGTGATCAAAGTTTATTTGTAGAAAAAAACATTTTTGAACACCTAAAAGGCTATAACGAAGATTTCATGATTTATGAAGATAATGAGTTCATATACAGACTTTATAAACAGGGTTCCTTTAAAGTCATTCAGCGTACACTAACGACCTCAGCGAGGCGTTTTGAATTCAATGGCATCTGGAGATTACAGTTTTATTTTATAGCGATACACTTGAAAAAATTCTTTGGTGCTTCTCCAAAAAAATTAGAAGCCTATTATATAAAACATATTCATTAACTTTATAACCCAAAACCACTCGGGTTTTAGGTCCGTTTTTAAGTACGAATCCCCAAAAACTTATTTAGTATGGAACACATCGCAATTATAGGAAATGGAATTTCTGGAATCACAGCAGCCAGACACATCCGAAAACTATCCAATAAAAGAATTACCGTCATCTCGTCAGAAACTGATTATTTTTTCTCTCGAACAGCGCTTATGTATGTCTATATGGGGCACATGAAGTTTAAACATACGCAACCGTATGAAGATTGGTTTTGGGAAAAAAACGAGATTACACTAAAAAAAGGCTATGTCGAACAGGTTGATACCGCTAAAAAAACACTTCTATTTTCTGATGGAGAAAAACTAAAATTTGACAAACTTATTTTAGCCACTGGCAGTAAACCGAATAAATTTGGATGGCCCGGCCAAGATCTAAAAGGCGTTGTGAGCTTGTACCATAAACAAGACTTAGAGGCTGTAGAAACCTACGCTCCTAACAACACCGTTTGTAAACGTGCTGTTATCATAGGCGGAGGTCTTATTGGGATTGAGCTTGCCGAAATGTTCCATTCTCGCCACATTCCAGTGACCTTTTTGGTGAGAGAAAATAGTTACTGGAGTTCCATTTTACCAAGTGGCGAAAGTAAAATGATTACCAATGAAATTCAAAAAAACGGCATTGATCTTCGGTTAGAATCAAATTTAAAGCAAATAAATTCGGATGCAAATGGAAATGTAAAATCGATTATAATTGCAGAGACTGGTGAAGAAATCGACTGTAATGTCGTTGGACTCACAGCAGGGGTTTCTCCAAACATTGGGTTTTTAAAACATTCGGAACTAGAAACCAATCGTGGGATTTTGGTGGATCGAAATCTAGAAACGAACATCAAAGGCATTTATGCCATTGGAGATTGTGCCGAACAACGCATTGCTGTTGAAGGACGAAGACCCATTGAAGCCGTTTGGTACACCGGTCGGATTATGGGAGAGACCGTCGCACAAACAATTTGCAAAAAAGAAACGCTTTATAAGCCAGGACACTGGTTTAACTCCGCCAAGTTTTTTGATATTGAATACCAAACTTATGGCTGGGTGAATAGTGAGCGATACATGAAACCCAATGAAGCGCATTTTCATTGGATGCATCCAGATCAAACCAAATGTTTGACCATTGCTTTTGACAAAACCACACAGTCATTCTTAGGGATAAATACTTTTGGTATTCGAATGCGACACGAAATTTTCAACCGGTGGTTAGATCAAAATAAATCCATTGACTATGTACTTGAACATTTAGAAATCGCCAATTTTGATCCTGAATTTTATAAAAACCACTATAAAGAAGTCTTGGAAAAATTCAATACGGAGCACCACAAAAACCTACAATTAAAAAAGAAAAATTGGTCACAAATTTTTACCCTAAAATCATAATATGAAAACAATAAGAACCCTAGGATTAGTACTCATTTTAGCCGTGTTTGCGCTTTTCATCAGCCTGTTGTTTATGGGGCAGTATAAACTCACAAATCAGGCTTTTGAGGATTTTAGAACTCAAAAAAATATTGCAAGTCCTCTATTTCGAGAAACTTTAAAAAACAAGGTTGTTGATCAGGAGTTTTCGACTCCGTTTTACCTCGCAAATTCAATTTCAAAAGCGGTTGAATCTGCCAATGAAACTCACAAAAAAAACAAAGAATGGTCCATGGTTATTTGGGAAAAACCACATAGCTTAGCCTATCAAATGGTGAAATCGTCGGGGACTGGATTTGTAGTTCAAAACAAAATAATGCTCTGGTTTTTAAGTTTTGGACTCGCTATTTTTGGTGCTCTCTTGTTCATGCTTCCAGCGATCCAACTAAAAGGCCCTCCAGGAATAAAAAACAACCATATATTTCATAGCAGCGCGACCAATAGAGGTTGGATTGCATGGTTTGTTTTTGCATTCTTAATTTCGTTTTATTTAGTATTATACTTTAGACCAGGTTATATGGTCAATTGGATTTATCTTGTGGACCCAATCAGTGAGTCTTTGAGTGGAAACCCAGCAAGTCAGTGGTTTTTATATGGGTTTTTATATTGCGTTATTATGTCTGTCATGGCCGTTCGGATGTATATTAAATACCGTCACAATAAATATCAGGTCTTAAGAACCACCTCTGTTTTGTTTTTTCAGATTGTATTTGCATTTTTAATTCCAGAAATTTTAGTCCGATTTGAAAAGCCATGGTATGATTTTAAAAACGCCTTTCCGTTGGATTATGATTTTTTCTTCCGTTGGAATCTGAATGAATTATTAGAAAGTGGCGGGTTTGGATTATTTATTTTAGTTTGGGGGGTTTTATTAACCTTAGTTGTAGTGCCGGTTATGGTTTACTTTTTCGGAAAAAGATGGTACTGTTCTTGGGTGTGTGGGTGTGGTGGACTCGCAGAAACCTTGGGAGATCCCTACCGACAACTATCCAGTAAATCGTTGTTTTCTTGGAAAGTAGAACGCTGGCTAGTTCATGGTGTCCTTGTATTTGCGTTGCTAATGACAGGGTTGACGTTGTATGGCTATTTTTCAGAAGCTTACGAAGTATTCGGCATTAAAGTTCAAACCTTACAAGACATCTATGGCTTTTTAATAGGTTCCATATTTGCCGGGGTGATTGGAACTGGATTTTATCCCATATTTGGAAATAGAGTTTGGTGTCGATTTGGATGCCCTTTAGCCGCTTATATGGGAGTGATTCAACGTTTCAAATCGAGATTTAGAATTACCACCAATGGTGGGCAGTGCATTTCTTGTGGAAATTGTTCAACCTATTGTGAGCAAGGAATCGACGTTCGTGCCTATGCACAAAAAGGAGAAAACATTGTTCGTGCAAGTTGCGTTGGCTGTGGCATTTGTAGTGCTGTTTGCCCACGTGGAGTTTTAAAATTAGAAAATGGCCCCGAAGAAGGACGGATTGGTAGCAGCGATGTATTGCTTGGTAATGAAATGAATCTGATGGATCAACTCCATGATAAATAAGTTTTATGTTGAATAACCCCAATCGTGAAAAACAGGTTATAAAAGTCATTATTCCAGCTTATAATGAAGCAGATTCTATTGGAAAAGTCATCAAAGACCTTCCTGATATTGTCAATGAAATCATTGTTGTAAACAATAACTCAACCGATGCAACCGTAAAAAACGCAGAACAAGCAGGTGCGACGGTTCTAACTGAACTTAAAAGTGGTTATGGTAATGCCTGTTTAAAAGGCATTGACTACATTAAACAGCAGAAAAAAAATACGGATATTGTGGTATTTTTGGATGGTGACTACAGTGATTACCCCGAAGAACTCACCAAAATAATCGCTCCTATTTTCGAAAAGGATATCGATTTTGTGATTGGAAGTCGCCACAAACATCTTCGAGAAAAGGGTGCGATGCAACCCCAACAAATTTTCGGAAATTGGTTGGCAACGTTTTTAATGCGTCTATTTTTTAAATCAAAATTTACAGACCTTGGTCCTTTTAGAGCGATTACGTTTGATAAATTACTGAGCCTAAATATGGAAGATCCTACATATGGATGGACTGTAGAGATGCAACTTAAAATCTTAAAAAAAGGCTATAGTTATACAGAAATCCCTGTAAAGTATCGAAACAGAATTGGAGTTTCAAAGGTTTCTGGTACCGTAAAAGGTAGTATATTTGCAGGAATTAAGATATTAACCTGGATATTAAAATATAGCTTTAAGTAATGCTTTTAGAAATCATCATCATTTTAATTTACTCTTTTGCACTCATACTCATTTTCATGTATGCTTTGGCACAATTGAATTTACTATTTAATTATTTAGGTTCTAAAAAGCCAACTGAAAATAGTCCTGAGTTTGATTTTTCAAACGCTGATGAAATCCCATATGTGACAATACAACTTCCCGTATTTAACGAGATTTATGTCATGGATCGACTTTTAAAAAACATTGTTCTTATTGATTATCCAAAAGACAAATTAGAATTTCAGGTTCTAGATGATTCAACCGACGAATCCATAAAGTCTACTGCAACGCTCATAAAAACATTGCAAAAAGAAGGGTTTGACATTCAACACATTCAAAGATCAAATCGAGACGGATTTAAAGCAGGCGCCTTGAAGGAAGGGTTGATCATTGCTAAAGGCGAATACATTGCCATATTTGATGCCGATTTTTTACCTGAATCAGACTGGCTTAAAAGAACCATTCCATTTTTCAAAGATGAAGCAGTTGGCGTTGTTCAAACACGTTGGGGACATATTAATAGAGATTATTCCATTTTAACACGAATTCAAGCATTTGCTTTGGATGCACACTTTAGTTTGGAACAAGTTGGACGAAACTCCAAAGGACACTTCATTAACTTTAATGGGACGGCTGGCGTTTGGCGAAAAACCTGTATCATAGATGCTGGGAACTGGGAAGGCGACACCCTGACTGAGGACCTTGATTTAAGTTACAGAGCACAGCTTAAAGACTGGAAATTTAAATACTTAGAAAATGTTGAAACACCTGCGGAATTACCGGTCGTAATTAGTGCCGCTAGATCGCAACAATTCCGATGGAACAAAGGAGGTGCCGAAAATTTTCAAAAAATGATGTGGCGCGTTCTAAAAAGCAAGAGCATCTCCTCAAAAACAAAATTACACAGTTTATTACACTTACTTAATAGTACTATGTTTTTGAACGTCTTAGTCGTAGGAATTCTTAGTATCCCGATGCTCTATATAAAAAATGAATATGCACATTTAAAAATGTATTTTTTTGTGATGAGCTTTTTTGTAATAAGCACCATTATTTTCTTTATTTGTTATTGGTTTATGTATAAGAAAACACATGGATCGAGTTTAAAAAATTTCGTGCAATACATTGCCCTATTTTTTACATTTTTCTCGATAGCGATGGGCTTCTCATTGCATAATTCAATTGCTGTTTTAGAAGGCCATTTTGGAAAGCGAAGTGACTTTGTACGAACCCCAAAATTTAATATTAATGCCATTTCTGATAGCTGGAAAAACAATAAATATCTCAAGAAAAATATTTCAGTTCATGTGATTTTTGAAGGTATTTTGATGCTCTATTTTGCGTTCGGAATGTATAGCGCATTTATTGTCGGCGACCAAGGTGGAGACTTTGGTTTATTCCCTTTTCATCTAATGCTATTTTTAGGATTTGGATTTGTGTTTTTTAAATCGATTTCCTCTAAAGTTTAACCTCTTACGCCCCGACTTATGGAATTCAATAGGTCATTTATAAATTCAAAAAAAGCCTTCTATCTTTTGGGCGGCTTAAGCATACTTTTTTATGCCGTCTGGGCATACGACTTGGAGCGTTTTGAACATGCCAAACTCCTCGGGATATATAGCATTCTTTTTGGGTGTTATTACTTAATTTTAAAACATCCCAATACCAAAGAACGTCATTTATCTTATTTAGCCATCGGATTGCGATTGATTTTTTTAGTGGCGATCCCGAATTTATCACAAGATTTTTATCGTTTTATATGGGATGGGCGGCTCCTTTTGGCAGGTCTCAACCCCTACTTGTTTACGCCCAATGGTTTAGTATATTCTCAACCCGATTTATTTCCGCAAATGAAACTGCTGTTTGAGGGCATGGGAGCGCTCAGCGCAGGCCATTTCTCCAATTACCCACCCATACACCAACTCCCGTTTATCATCGCCGCAATGCTCTGTAAATACAGTATTTTGGGGTCCGTAATTGTATTACGATTAATTTTGATAGGGGCGGATTTAGGTATTCTCTTTTTTGGTAAAAAACTACTAAAAAAATTACAACTACCTACCAAAAAAATATATTGGTTTCTATTAAACCCCTTGGTCATCATTGAACTCACTGGCAACCTTCATTTTGAAGGACTGATGTTATTCTTTTTTGTGATGGCGCTGTATTTTATTCATTCTAAAAAGTGGCATTTGGCCGCGCTCACAATGGCTCTTTCAATTGCTGTGAAGTTAGTCCCAATTTTAAGCCTACCATTATTCCTAAACAAATTAGGCTGGAAAAAGAGCATTCGTTTTTATGTCACAATTGGGGGAGGATTCCTACTGCTTTTCCTGCCCTTTTTAAGTGGCGATTTTATTAAAAACTACAGCACAACTATTGGGCTTTGGTTTTCTAAGTTTGAATTCAATGCCAGTATTTATTACGCCCTTCAATGGGTCATTGAAAAGACATCAGATGTAGAGTTAATTCATAGTATGGGAATCATCGTGGTGAGTTTTCTAGGACTTCAAATAGGCTACCAACTTATTCAAAATAAATCAAAAACTACCGAACTCATTCTAATGATTCTGTGGGTCTTGAGTGGTTACTATTTTATATCTACAACTGTTCACCCTTGGTATATTATAAATCTGTTGTTACTCTCAATCTTTACAAACTATAAATTTGTACGCATTTGGAGCTATACCTTGATTTTTAGTTATTTTGCTTATAACCAATCGAGTGTGAATGAAAATGGACTAATTTTGTGTTTAGAATACATCCCCGTCCTAAGTGTTTTAGCATGGGAATTCTTTAAACCACAACGCTTTAAAAATTAAAGCATCATTAAATTACTGATTTCTTGTTCGGTAAGATGTTTCCAATGCCCTCTTGGTAAATCTTTTTTGGTAAGAGGTCCGACAGTCACACAGTCCATTTTAACGATTTCATACTTAAAATTATCAAAGATAGTACGGATCAACGTATTACCTGTGTTTTTGATTTGTAACCCGATTTCATTTTTGGGTGCGCCTGCAATATAACTTACGGCCTCAACTGAGACCAGTTTACCTTCTGATTTGAAGCCTTCTTGGATACTTTTTAAATGTTCAAACTTTAGGGGCTTATCTAATTCCACATGAAATAGACGTGCGACGCCATGCTTAGAGTTCGTAAACTTAGCGTGCATAAGTTCATCGTTGGTAAATAAAATTAATCCAAGAGAATTTCTACCAAGTCGACCAATAGGTCTAATTTTGGAGGTGGTCGCATTAGCCACCAAATCCATCACTGTACGGCCTTTCCCTTCACTTGTAGTCGTTGCAAATCCTTTAGGCTTGTTCAATAACACATATGCTTTTTTCTCGGGGGCGATGCGTGCGCCATCAAACCGAACCTCATCAGTCAAAAGAACTTTATAACCCATTTCAGTGACCACTTTCCCATTGACCGTCACACTCCCAATACTGATATGCATATCGGCTTCTCGACGCGAACACATTCCAGAATTTGAAATATATTTATTCAATCGAATCTCATCAGGATTAGCATTTGCTTTTCCTTTGGGTTTAGACGGCGTGGTCTTTTTCTTTGAATACGTTGTTTCAGGGGCCTTTAACTTTGACGGTTTAGACTTCCCGACGCGTCTATCTGAATGGTTGTGAGCTTTTGCCATGATTAATTTTTTGCAAATGTAACGCATTCGCAGGCAATGTGTGTAATTTTTATGCTTATAATATCTTAGACAGAATTAGATTTGGGTTCAACAATATAATACTAAAAACCCCAAATAAAATAAGGAGTTTTAATAGATTATGAATTTGCACATAATGCTGATGTTTTTTGGCTTTAAACAACAATAATACGACTAAATTAAGAAGGGTTATACTCCCATAAAAGAAATAATCCATCCGCCCTAAATCGTAAGAGGATACTAAATAACAAGTTAATAAACTGTTTATGAGCACTAAACAAAGAACCATCATTTTGGCAGTGTGCTCTCCGTAAACAACTGGAATCGTTTTATAATCTAGCGTTAAATCGCCTTTTAAATTTTCTAAATCCTTAACCAATTCTCGCATAGATAATACCAGAAATAAATAAAACCCAAACACAAATACCAAACTGCTATAGTTTTTGTAGTATAAGAAGATGGCGAAAAAGGGGGTAATCGTTAAAATAGCCGAAATTAAATTTCCAATAATTGGTCTTTTTTTTATTTTATGGGAATAGAACCAGATTGAAAAAATATAAATTGAAAAGAATAAAACAGATCTAAAAGACACGTAACTGGCAGCAATAACCACTAAAAAATTAAGCACAAAATAGAGGCTCAACTTCGTGTTTATGCCAACGTATTGTTCCAAAATTGATTTATGAGGTCGATTGATCCTGTCTTTTTCACTATCATAAAAGTTATTGATGATATATCCAGAAGCTACCGCACCAGCAGTCGCAACTATTAATGCAAAAAGAGAACGATCAAACAACACTTGAGAAAGCGATTGTGATGGGGCCATTATAAAAACAGCTGTGATGTACTGTGCAATTATTACCAAAGCAACATTATAGCCTCTCACCACCGAAAACATGCTAAAAAATTTCAACATGATTTGTTTTTGAGTTGGCGACAGCATAATGACTATTTAGAAATTATAAACGACTTCTAATTTATAATCTGTCAGGACTTTTTGAGCGGCTTGAAAGTCTTCCGTAAACCCTAAAATATAACCTCCACCTCCCGATCCACAGAGTTTTAAGTAGTAAGCATTAGTGTCAATTCCCGCTTTCCAAATTGTATGGAATTGCTTTGGGATCATTGGCTTAAAATGATTTAAAACAACCTTAGAAAGTTGTTTAGTGTTTGAAAAAAGTGATTTTAAATCGCCTTTTAAAAAATCGTCAACACAAGCGTCTGTATGTTTTATGAATTGATTTTTGAGCATGGTTCTAAAACCTTCTTGCTTCATTTTCTCCATAAAAATACCAACCATCGGCGCCGTTTCGCCAGTCATGCCACTGTCTAAAAGAAACACCGCTCCTTTTCCATTGGTATTTTGAGACGGAATGCCCGTGGCTTCGATATTATTTTTCGAATTGATCAGAATTGGAATGCTTAAATAACTGTTCAACGGATCTAATCCCGATGACTTTCCGTGAAAAAAAGATTCCATTTCAGAAAAAATAGCTTTAAGTTTCAATAACTTTTCGCGAGTTAAATTCTCAAGAACTGTAATTTTATCTTGTGCGTATTTATCGTACAAGGCTGCAACTAACGCACCACTACTTCCAACACCATAACCTTGAGGGATGGAAGAATCAAAATACATCCCTGCATTGATATCTTGTTGTAATTGATCTAGATTGAACGCCACTAAATGGGTGTCGATCTCAGATAAATACTGAATAAATTTCTTTAGATTTTGATTTGACTCAATGGCAGATTGATTTGGATTTGCATCCATTTTCAAAGCGCCATTATAAAAATTATAGGGTATCGATAACCCTTTAGAATCTTTTATGATCCCGTACTCTCCGAAGAGTAAAATTTTAGAATAAAAAAGCGGTCCTTTCATAGTGTTAAGTTAAACTTAAAACTCTCACTGGTTAATGATACTCCAAAGATACATTAAATTTTTATTGGTTGTGCACCCTGCCCTACATTGTCTTCAATAAAGTGCCCATTTTGACAGTGCAGCGCCAACTCATTTTTAATAAATTCTTGAATTTCTTTGGCTTCATTTTCTGGAAACAGGACATGAACGTTGGCGCCGGCATCTAGGGTGAAACAAATATGAAGTCCTGTTTGGGTTCTAAATGCCCAGATTTTATTTATAATTTCTAGCGTATTTGGCTTCATCAATATAAAACACGGATCGCTACTCATCATCATTGCATGCAGTGTGAGTGCTTCGCGTTCTACAATACTGATAAACGCGTTCAAATCGCCAGTTTTTAAGGCGGCCATAAGAGCATCTATATTGGAATGTGCTTGAGCAAAACGCGGTTCGGCAAAAGGATGGTTGTGCATCAAATTATGCCCCACGGTACTGCTAACCTGTTTCTCACCTTTATCAACTAAAAGAATCGTGTCACGGTAGTTTTTGAAATTTTCATGAACTTCATACGGATATTTAATTCCGACTAAATCCGAGCTTCCTTGAATATTCGCATGTGCACCCCAAACCACTAAATCGCCCTCAATACTTCTACAAGCACTTCCAGATCCCAAACGGGCTAAAAAGGAAGCTTTTTTATTAAAAAACGCTTTTGAAATCGTCGGGCTTAACTGCTGTTCGATCTGAACCAAACACAATGCTAACGCACTCATCCCAGATGCAGAAGAGGCAATTCCAGAACTGTGAGGAAAGGTATTAGAGGTTTCAATCGTAAAATGATAAGCCGTTAAAAAGGGGATGTAAACCTCAATTCTTTTAAAGAATTGTTCGATTTTGGGTTTAAAGTCTGTTTGTAAATCGCCTTCCAAAAACACATCAAATGAAAACCCTTCAGTGGTCTTTTTTTTAAATTTTAAGGTGGTCGATGTTTTACAGTTGCTAAGGGTAAAACTAATCGAAGGATTTGCAGGAATTTGGTGCGCTTTTTTTCCCCAATATTTTACCAATGCAATATTACTGGGGGCACTGTAGGCTACAGCACCGTTTTCTAATAGCTGCGAATAAGGTTTTGGAATGAATTCGTTTACAATCATAAAATTAGCATGAAGGACAAAGATACTAACTTCCCTTTATTTATTTGTTATTTTGCGAGCTGTTGTGCCGCGATAAAAGCACTAGTCCACGCATTTTGAAAATTAAAACCGCCGGTGACTGCATCGATATTTAAGACTTCACCCGCAAAAAATAGATTTTTTAGATGCTTACTTTCAAACGTTTTAAAATTAACTTCTTTAAGCTCTACTCCTCCTGCAGTCACAAACTCCTCTTTAAAGGTGCTTTTTCCATCAACAGAAAAAACCGCTTCAGTTAATTGACTGGCTAATGTTTGTAACTGTAGTTTAGTAACCTCAGCCCAACGAAGATCCTTGGCCATTTTGGAAGCCATCACTAATTGTTCCCACAAGCGTTTCGGAAGCTCAAATTGTGACGATTTCAAAATTGTTTTTCTGGGAAACGCCGTTTTGATTTCCAATAAACGCTCCAAACATTCTGAAAATTCTTGTTTGATAAAATTAACTTTAATTTGGAATTGATACTCTCTGTCTGCTAATTCCAAAGCGCCATAAGCCGATAGTTTTAAAATGGAAGGCGCACTTAAGCCTGTATGAGTAACCAATAATGGACCCTCAGATTCTAAGCTGCTATTTACTACAGAAATATGAACGTCCAAAGCCACCACTCCGGGGATGGTTTTCAAGCGAGAATCTTTTATATTAAAGGTAAATAGCGAAGGAACCGGAGGCACTACATGATGACCAATATTTTCAAGGAGTTTCCATATTTTAGGATTACTCCCCGTTGCAATTAAAAGTTTTGGCGTTGTGAAAACGCCCTTTGTAGTGTCTAGTTCCCAGACCTCCTTTTTATAATGAATCCCTTGAACAGAGTGATTTAATAACACTTCAATTTGGTGTGTTTTAATTTCTTCTAAAAAGCAGTCTATGATGGTTTGAGAGGAATTTGAAACAGGAAAAACTCTCCCATCTTCTTCAATTTTCAAAGGCACGCCTCGAGTTTCAAACCATTCCATGGTATCGCCTGTCATATAGTTATGAAAAGGCCCTCTTAATTCTTTTTCACCTCTGGGGTAATTTAAGACCAACTCGTTTGGAATAAATTCGGCATGAGTTACATTACAGCGTCCACCCCCTGAAATCTTTACTTTAGAAAGTACGTTAGAACCACGCTCTAAAATTGCGATTTTGAGATCTGGATTTTGAGTCGCTGTGTTAATGGCTGCAAAAAAACCTGCCGCCCCGCCTCCTACAATTAAAACATCATAATTATTCACTTGATAAAAATATAAAAAAAAAGCTTCTCAAAATGAGAAGCTTTTTTTGTGTTTAGTGCGGGCGGGGAGACTCGAACTCCCACACCTCGCGGCACTAGATCCTAAGTCTAGCGTGTCTACCAATTCCACCACGCCCGCTAAACATCCCT
>ERZ1047472.723-NODE-723-length-28458-cov-27.414675_pt1 | contig 28458 bp, 10 predicted proteins | sample MGYA00383095_ERZ1047472 | MGnify/ENA primary metagenome ERZ1047472 (study PRJEB29581, sample SAMEA5548365) | metagenome | biome: marine; feature: coastal; material: water | depth 1 m | study: Short-term variability in the microbial, nano- and picoplankton... | reverse complement strand
AAGAAATGCGTGTAGAAGTATACGACCGCATTATTGTTGCTCGAGTAGGTTTGCTGTTGCGTCACCCATTTTTTGGCAATATGGCTACACGTTTACGAATTTTAGCCGCAGATGATTGGTTACCTACTGCCGCTGTAGACGGACGCAACCTTTATTACAATACTCAATTCTTTAATGCAATGACTAACAAAGAAATTGAATTTGTTGTTGCACATGAAATTTTGCATATGGTATTTGATCACTTAGGACGTAGAGACGATCGTAATCCTATGTTGTATAATATTGCCGCTGACTACAAAGTAAATAATTTACTAGTACGTGATCGTATTGGCGAAAAGCCTAAAATTGTAGATTGCTTTCAAGACTTTCAATATGATGCAGATACATCAGAAGAAATTTATGATAAATTATTTGAAAAAGCAAAACAGAATATGGAAGACTTTTTAGAGCAACTTGCTGGAGAAGGTGAGATGCTTGACGAACATCTAGATGATGGGGAAAGCGACGGAGAAAGCGGCGAAGAAGAAAAAGATGTAAACGGCAATAATGTTTCTAAAAAACGTCCTAAGTTTAGCAAAGAAGAGATGGCTAAGATTAAAGACGAAATTAAAGAAGGAATGATGACAGCCGCACAAGCCGCAGGTGCTGGAAATACACCTGGTGAAATTACTCGAATGATACAAGAACTTACAGAGCCTAAGATGAACTGGCGTGAGATCTTACAGCAACAAATACAATCAACTATTAAAAATGATTTTACATTTAGTCGTCCAAATCGTAAAGGATGGCATACAGGTGCTATACTACCGGGTCAAGACTTTGACGAAACGATTGATATATCTGTCGGCATCGACATGTCAGGTTCAATTGGTAATTCACAAGCAACAGACTTTTTAAGTGAAGTACAAGGTATTATGGATCAGTATCAAGATTATAATATAAAAGTATGGTGCTTCGACACTAAGGTTTACAACGAACAAGACTTTACTTCTGACAACGGCGAAGTATTACAAGACTACGAAATTGTTGGCGGTGGCGGTACTGACTTTATGGCTAACTGGACGTATATGAAAGAAAACGATATACAACCTAAAAAGTTTATTATGTTTACAGACGGTTATGCGTGGGATAGTTGGGGTGAAGAAGATTACTGTGACACTATCTTTCTTATTCATTCACATCATGATAAGAATATACAGGCACCATTTGGCACTACGCTAAGATATGAGGAAGCACTTGCCGCATAAACTAAAAGAGCCAAATGTATTAAATTTATTTGATGCACGTAAGTCGAATACTATTGTTCCGTACTTTGAATACATAGCCATTCCTTACACCTATAACATCGAAGAATCATTAAATAAATGGATACTAAAGCATTTAAAAGGTCGATACTTTGTAGGAACTACTATTGATATTTCAACAAATTCTAACAAAGTAGAAACACTAATAAAAGTGGGCTTTGAAGACTCAAAAGAAATGAGTTATTTCATGTTAGCCTGTCCACTTTTAAAGTACAAATAGCAAAGTACATATAATTAATTATACACAAGGAGAAAACTTATGGCTGATGAACAAAAAAATGTAGAGCAAGAAGCACCAGAAGCACAAGCGCCAGAAGCGCAAGCGGCTGAACTAACAGTGCAAGACTTGACTGCAATTAAACAGATTATTGATGTTGCAAGCTCTAGAGGAGCATTTAAAGCAAACGAAATGGCTGTTGTAGGTACAACATATAACAAATTGGAATCTTTCTTAGGTGCTGTGGCAGCGCAACAGGAACCCCAGGAAGAACCTAAAGGAGAGTAATTATGGCTCTGAAACACGTAGGAAGAGTTGCCAGCACAGGCAAAAAAGTATTAGTTGCATATAGAGTAGTTCCAGGAGAACCTGACTCATGCTTAATAATACCAACACAAGCACTTGATGCGGCACAACACGACTCTGCTATTAAAGTAGTAGAATCAAATGCAGGTCAAAATGCATACGAACTAGCAGAAGCAATGTCCCGTACTACATTACCCGATGGCATGAATATGTTAGCAGGAATGCAAAAGTATGGTAAGATAGTTAAAGCAAAAACTGACACAATCGAAATGACCCCTGACAGTAAAAGCATTGTTAACTTAGCAGAACTTAATAGAATGATTGCTGAACAAAAAGGTGTAACAGTTGCTGACTTAGCGTTAAAAGGCGGAGATGGTAAAACTGTACAACCTAAAGATTCAGGTCCAGCAATTAATCCATTAGACACTTATAGTTCAAATACATCCGGATCAGACGGTGTCTTAACTGACGAGGATTTGGCAGCACAATATCGTTCACAAGCTGATGCTCTATTTAAAGAAGCAAAGGTATTGAGAGAGCAAGCAGAGGAACTGGTTCCCACAAAGAAAAAGTCCAAAGCCAGTGCCAAAACCGCCCAATAAGAAACTTCCACAAGAAGTAATTAATCATTGGCCCGAGGTATTCGAAGATGTTGACATAGACGTTGTCCCTCTCGAATACCTCGAATCAGTACGAGTTGAGTTTAAAGACGGCAAGATTTGGGATATAGATATTAATACCCAAAAGAACAAAGTTGAAGATTTAGAAAAATCTTTAGATGATTTATTTGATCAGTATCAAGATCACATCAAAAATGTTGATTTTAGACTCAATACCAAACGAGTCAAACAAGACATTACAACAAGAACAAGAAAATTTCTAAAGCTGAGAAGATAGTTCAGATGGATAAATACTAATAACAAATAAACATGTTATCAGGAGTTAACTAGAATGGCATTACAGATCAGACGTGGCACAGATGCTGAACGTACCGCAGGTGGCGGTGTAGTATTCGCAAACGGCGAGTTGGTGTATGTAACAGATACCGACAAATTATTTATAGGTGACGGAGCAACGCCTGGTGGTATGCCACTAGCTGGTTCAGCTATAGCGACATTAGGCGAATATATTACTGCAGATACAATCAATTCAACATTAGATTTACAACAAAATTTAGACCTTAACGGCAACGACATTGTCGGAACAGGAAATATTAATATTACTGGTACTGTTAATGCTACTGGTAATGTAAACATTGGTGACGATGCTACTACAGATACCGTAGACTTTGCGGCACGAATAACAAGCAACTTAACTCCAAACGTAGATGCTACACACAATTTAGGTAAAGATACATTAAAATGGAATAACATACATGCAGTAAGACTTGACGGTGACGTAGAAGGTAGTGTGTTTGGCGATGATAGTACAATATTAGTAGACGGTAACAATAATAAAGTTGTTGGTGATGTAGACACAGCAAGTTTAAGAACAAGTGAAGACAGGATTGCACTTGGTGAAAGCTCGGGAATAGGTCAAGCATATGGTGCAATAGCAATTGGACCATCAGCTGGTACAACAGATCAAGGTTGGCAAACAGTAGCAATTGGTACTTCTGCTGGTACAGATAATCAAGGTGACGCAGGCACAGCAGTTGGTCGATACGCTGGACAAAATGATCAGGGTATGTCAGCAGTAGCAATTGGTAATAGAGCAGGTAGAGAAACTCAGGGTGCTGATGCAATAGCAATTGGTCAATTAGCAGGTGAAACTAACCAAGCGGCAAACTCCATTGTATTAAACGCAACAGGCAGTGCAGTTGAGAACACTACAGCAAGTAGTTTAGTAATTAAACCAGTACGTGATGCAGTTGGTACAACAGCAGTAATGTACAATGCCACATCAGGCGAAGTAACACATACAGCAAGTCCTGCATTTGATTTAACTGGTAACCTAAAAGGTGACGTAGTTGCAACAAACGGTACTATAGTTTTACAGAACGGTAGTGACGGCACAGACGCTACATTTACCGGAGCAGTAGTAGGTGTTGTAGACGGTGTTCTTGGTGGGAATACACCATATGCAATAACAGGTACAACAATAGTTGCAAACACAGGCTTTACTGGTAACTTAACTGGTAATGTAGTAGGTAACTCAACTGGTGATTTAACTGGATCTGTATTTGCAGACAACAGTACTTTACTAGTAGACGCAGTTGCAGGATCTATTCCAGGTGCTAATATTACTGGCGATTTAACAAATAATTTAACCGGTAATGCTGCAGGCGATCATACAGGTACATTTACAGGTAATGTGTTTACTACATTAATTGATTCAGACGATTCAAGTCCAATTGTAGTTACTCCAAGAATGGACTTTAGTTCAGATGTTATAGTAAACAATAGCATACGTTTAACTCCAACAGGCGTTCTAGGAAGTGAAACTGTTGTAATAGATAACACAGGAATTATTAATTGTATCAAATTAGAAACACAGTCTATTGCTCATACTGGCGGCGGAGGAATAAACTTTGACGATCAGGTAGAGTTTAATGAAGATGTAACATTTGGAAAAGTAGTAACATTTATAGATAATGTAAGTGTTCAGACTATTACTGGCGAAGTTGAAGGTAAATTTGCTGTAGAAACATTTACTGGTGATCCAGATGATGATGCTTCAGTTGCAGATCTTGCAAATTATGATAAACATTTTGAAGCTACTATAGAAAAAGCAACATTTGGTGTTCCAGCACAATTTGCTAATTTAACAACTACACAACGAGATGCATTAACAGCGGCAGCTGGTATGGTTGTGTTTAATACTACAGATACAAAATTACAAGTATATACAGGCGCTTCTTGGGCAGACTTACACTAATATTTAAATAAAATTTAGTCACAAAAAAAGGAGCAATGCTCCTTTTTTATTATCTATTGTGTCTTATACTTTAAGAACACATTCAACTAATTTTTCTTCTTCTACACTAATAGTTTCTAATGCTATACCTACTATTGAGCCGCCGTCAATTTCTGTGCTTGCGCAGCCATTATTATCAACATATACAGCATCACCTTTTCTAACAGCACCAACTACACGTACAGGTAAACGTCCTTTAAGACCAATATACTGTCCTTCTGCTTCGCTGTTCATCATTAGTGCAGGATTAGTAGATACAACACCAATTGCTATATCGCCTCTGTTAGCCGGATCAACTTCATGTCCTGGCATTCTACCTACTCTAACAACAGTACCGTTTGGTAGCTCTTCGGCTGTTGAATATTTCTCTGCCAAGTCAGCATAGTTAGCAGTTACAGCATTACCTGTTAAATTGCCTACAAACGTACCTTGGCTTAAAGTAATACCGTTTCCATCAAATGTACTATGTGCTGACCCGTCTCGTACTACTGCCATTGCTGCTGCGGTAACCGTAGCACTTGTGCCTCCACTAACAATAGAGTTAGTTGAAACGCCGCCAACTGCACTACTAACAGCAGAGTCAACTTCTGAGGTACTATAAACGTCTAAGTTAGTTCTTGCTGCCGGTGCTGTAGTAGCGCCAGTACCACCTGCTGTTATAGGTAATGTTGAACCTGATGATCCAAAACTAATATTTTCAGCATATAAATTATCAAAGTAGCCGTCTTTATCAGTACCTACATCATTTACTTGTCCTACAAATTTTGTTGACGCAGTAATAGTTGTACCGCCAATAAGTGATGCTGATATATCAGATACAAAAATATCACCGCTTGCGTCTCTAGCAACTAAGTTATTTGCTGAATTAGTAGTAGTGGCGTCAATACCTAATTGTATGGCGGCAGTTTCTCTTTCTGTGCCATCTAAAGTAGTGTTTACATATACATTTAAATATGGGTCTTCATTCCAAACACTAACATGTTTTACATAACTACCAGTAGTGTCTGTTCCTAACGCAATTGAATTTCCAACTGTACTTAATGTTAAAGTTACATTCTCAGATCCATCTAAAGATACAACACCACTTGCGTCACCGTCTACAGTAATTGTTCTTGCAGTAGTCCATTGTGCTGCCGATGCTGCTTGTCCATTTAAACCACCTACAAATTCTGTAGCATAAATTTTTGAATTCTCGTCTCTAACTACAATAGTACTAGCTGAATTGGATATACTAGCTGATCTGTGTTCATAAGTATCAGGAACACCTGTAGGAACTTGTAAGGTTGCTGATCGTGTTGCTAATCCATTAAATTGTGTAGCAAATAGTTCGCCGCTTGAATCTCTTAATGCAAGTTTGTTTGCTGTGCTTGCAATTGTAGCATTAACGTATGTACTACTGTCAGCTACTTGTACACCATCAGCTGTAGTAACTCGTGCTGTAAGGGCTGCTGTAGCGTCTGTGCTGTTGTATAAGTGCGTTCCGCGGAATGCAGTACCAAATATGTCACCTACACTATCGCGTGTTACAATAGTGTTTACAGTGTTATCTTTGTCAGCAATTTTATATGTACCATTACTTAATAATAAGTCAGCTTCGTCTGCAATGCCTCTAAATTTAGTAGCAAATACTTCGTTCCATCTTAAACCACTACTACCAATATCAAAGTTATTGTCTGAAATTGGCATTGGTCCATTGTGTGTAAGAGTAAGCGGAGTAACTGTACTTCCGCCAGTATCTTTAACTTTGAAGTTTAGTTTAGCATTAGTAATTGTAGATTCAACAATTGCTTCGTTACCAACAACTTTTAATATTAATTCGTTATTTGGTCCAATTAATAGACCGTCATTGTCTTCTATATTAACTTCTGTAGCAAAGACTGGATTAGTACGTTGTACAAACTCAGTTCCTAAAACACCATTTAATCTTAGTGCATTAGAAGCACTACCATGGAAACTATAATTACCCGAAGTTACACCGTCGTTTGCATTTTCAGTATTGACTAATGTAATACCTTTTTTAATTCTATCAAATCCGCTAATTGCATTTGAATCATCTAATGTAAATTCATCGTTACTTGCAACAAATACTACTACATCATCCATAAATCCTTTAAGTATTCTATGTTGATAAGGAGTAGGATCTGGTTGATTTGCAAATAAACTATCATATACTAAAGCATCTATAACATCAGTTCTAACATCTTGTGCTCCTTTTGGTCCAACTAATACAAAAGGATCGCCTGTTAATGCACCAGTATGAGCATAGAGTTGGCTAGTTACATCATCCCACCATAAGTCGCCTTTATTAACATTTGCTGCTGTAATTGCTGCGCCTGTTGGTTTTGCTCCAATGTGAACGTTTCCGAGGGGAACAAAAACTTTTTCATCATTGCCGTCATATGCTTTTACTTTGCCGTCGTCTGTATCAAACCATAATTGGCCTGTAATTGGCCTTGGTGGCTGATTTGCTCCTGCAAAGTTTTCTAAAAGATAAACAAAATTTTCATTTTGTATTTCGCCATAACCAGCATAGTTTTTGCCTATTAGTTTTAGATCAGTAGTATTATCAATTGTACCGTCTTCGACTATTGCAAGCTCGTTATTTCTAGTATTAAATATTGTGTATGCCATATTCGTTAATATCCCCTATTACGATAATAGTATTTATCGTATTTGCGTGTTTCTCTATTTACGGAGACTCTCCGTTTGGTCCTGTAGCTGTTATTTGCCATTCATTTACGCCCGAAACTTCAACTACTTTAAAAAATCTTTTTACCCTTGTTGACGTTGCAGTTGGTGTTGCACCGTCGTCTGCTTTTAATACCACATCGCCATCTGACGACCCTGTAAAACCAATGTTAGTTACTACTTGTTGATTAGGTGAACCGCCACTTGTTGGTGTTACTCCGTAAGGTTCAACTGTATTTAGGTCTGAAAAGTCAACGCCAATATCAGTATAATCAATAGTGTCCTCGACATTAATATTAGATACTTCGCCTCTTAACTTAGTAGTATGTATTCTTGCATATGTGTTTGCACGTTTTTCTACTGCTGGATGTAAAAAATTAATTATATCAAGTAACTGTGCATCAACCGAGCCAAAACCTGGTTGCGGCATGTCTGTTATGTCTAGTGCAAGTGCTACGGTTGCACTTTCCATTTGTGTATCTACATAATCTTTATTCGCTGCATCACTTAATGCACCTGTAGTATAATTGGTAGTAGCAACACCTGTAATTTTTACATCAGAACCACCATTCTTAACTGTAATAGTACCAGAACTATCAAGCACAAGTCCTGAGCTAGTTATAATGCTTGGATTTCCACTAAGTTCATCTATTAACATTGAATTATGCACACGAAGTCTGTCCATAATACCAACGTCTCTAATACCTAATGCTGTTTCAATTGCAGTTCCTAATTCATGATATGTTTGACCACTGTTTTCTTGAATCATTGTAATATCATTAATCTTATATGCTTTACCATCTACAAGATTTACGTTATCATTGAACTCCCAGTTAGTCCCGTATGACTGATCATTAATCCATAAAATTGTTTTATCATTTCCTGTCCCGCCATCGGCTAGACCTTTTACTCTAATTCCTGCACCGTCAGCAGTAGTATTGTTACGCTGTGATACGCTAACAGCATTAACTGCTGTTACGCCGTCATTTTGAATTAGTACTGTTGTATCAGGTAATGTAAACGCATATCCGCCTGTTATAAACGATCCATTAGTAGGCTCTAATTTAATTGTTAATCTATCTTCTGAAATTGATTTAAACGTACCTGTTGCGTTTGACGTACCTTGAGTAATTACTGTTCCAACTGCTATTGATAATGCTTGCGCAGGATCAAGTGCTGAGCTAAGTGTTATAATAGTATCAGCATGACCTAATTCAATGTTGAAATCATCTACTGATAGTGTGGTTGATTCAATTACGGTATTGTTACCTAAAACAGTAAGATTACCTTTAATTAATGCATCACCGTTTACATCAAGAGTAGCTTCAGGCAATGCGTCAGTATCTAAATTAATTCCGAAACCTTTGTTTTGAGGATTAATTACTAATGCATCGTAGTCTACATCACCAAATAGTCTAACTCTAAACTGATCGTTTGATTGTGTATTTTGTAAGATTGTACTAGTAGCAGATATAGATATTTTAAATTCGCCGGAATTACCAATCGTTAATCCACCACTATTGTTAATTTGTAAAGTTCCAGTTGTTTTATCGTTCTGATCGTTCTTTAAAAATTGTCCTGCTGTTTTCTTAACTCTTAATCCGGTATCTGGATCAATTTCGTCTGTAACTAATGCTTCAGTTGATTCTGATATACCGTAAAATAAGAAGTTATTTTTATCAACAACATTAATACCTTGTTTTACTTCGCCAACTATTTGTAATAACGACTGTTCTTCAATTGTAGGGGTATATGTTTCATTACTAATAAATGCAACTAAGGCTTCGCCAACATACATTTTTAGAATAGTGTGATCAACAGCCGATTTATCAGTTACAGTATCTACTTGCCAACCTGATAATCCTTGACTATTTTCAAAAACTGGACCAACTAATACTAAGTCAGTGCCGTCATAAAAGTAAAGTTGATTACTTCCGTTGTTAATCCAGATATCGCCAGCTACCATGTCTGGACGTTGACTTGCAACTATAGCACCATTTGATTTAAAACCTGTACCGTCATAAACTTTTAATCTACCTTCACTTCGATCATACCAAAGTTGTCCTGTAATTGGTGTAGTTGGAGCTCCTGCAGATGAAAAGTTTTCAAGCAGTTTAATTAAATTTTCATTAAACGCTTCGCCAAAGCCTACATAGTTTCTTCCTATAAGTGTTAAATCACAAGAAGTAGTATCTATTTGGCCATCAACTAATTCAGTAAGCAGTGTTCCGTCTGTTTTATTAAGTTTGTAAGCCATTACTCTTGTTCTCCTGCGTAGATTATATAGTTAAGCGTCAAGAATGGATTTAAAATATCAATTTGTTGCCCTATTGCTGTGCCGTCTGCTAGTATGCCGCCGGATCCTTCATATAATGCACCGGTACCAGTACCAGTTAAATCTTCAACGCCAATGGTATGTGTTCTATTTAAATTCTCAACTGTAGCTGTTGGACTTATTGCATAAAATTGAGAACCAGTAGGATCATTTCTATCATTTACTAAGTCATGTTCGTGTTCTGGTAAGTGTTTTAGTTCAATAGTAGTTTTGTCTACACCAGCCGAGCCGCCATGTAAGTCAGCAGCACTATCTGTTGTAACATTAGCTGCGCCGTCTCTACCCATACTATCGTTACCTAACGGAAATCTACCTCTTAGATCTGGTACAGCAAAAAATTCATCTGGATTATTTGGCTGTAAACCGTCTACAACTGCTTTAGATTTAAAACTATATTGTACACGAGACCAAAGAGTTGGATAAGACGACTTTAAGTATGTCGATCCGTCACATATTAACCAACCATCTCCTAACGGGTTATCAATTGTAGGATCATCTAATATACCAGCATATGGCATAATTGTACCAATTGGTACAATTGCTTTGATCCCGCCTAATATTCTATCTCTTGGCATTTTATAAAGACTGCCGCTTTTATTAACTAGAAACTCATCAGTTGCTTCTGAAGCAACTGGAACTCCTGGAGTTCCAACAATACCTGATTGATTGCCAATAAAGCCTGGATCAATAGTAGTATTAAATGTTACAGTACCTTGCTGTCCGTCAAATTCAACATTATTAGCAGCAATGTCACCTGCTACTTGGAATACTGTCGGTGATGAAAGTCTATTTGCTAAGCCTGAACGTCCTGAAACGTTACCTTGTACATCTCCACGTAAACTTCCTACAAATTCAGTAGCATACATAGCACTAAACACTTTATCAGGCTGACCAATTGATCTTAAATTGTGTGAGTCTGGTAATAAAGCTGCCGATACTGGATTTACTGATCCAGTGTCTGGATTAATAAGATTAGCTTTACCAACAATAAGTGGACCGTCTATATCTGCATGGCCGCCTACATATAAATTTTTAGCAATTCCGGCGCCACCGCTAGTAATAATACTTCCACTACTAACACCGCTACTGTCTGTAAGACTAGTAACTTTTAATTGTGTATCAGTTTGTATTGTTCCAACAACATCTAATTCTTTTTGTGGACTAGGATTGTTAATTCCTACCTTTTCAGTACTATCAACTGTTATTACAGTAGTTGTTGTACCTGCATTGTTCATTCTTATTTGTAAGTTAGAACCGCTTATATCGTGCTGTAAGACGCCCGCAGTACCGTCTATTTGCAGTTTTAGTTCATTACTAATACCAACACTAACCCCTGCTACATTCTTAATTTTAAGCGGTGCATTTGCAATATTTTCTGCATCTTTGCGCATTACATTTGCTGCTGTAATAACAGGTTGTCCTGGAATAAACAAGTTTAATGACTTTTCTGATATTCCGTTAAATTGTGGTATGCCGTCGCCTTCAATATTACTTGATGAAAGATTAATTCCTGGACGTATTCCGTCTATAAACCCATCTATTGCTGCTTTTGGTGTAAATGCTTCTCCAGATACAACCGCAACTGGTTTGCCTTTTACTTCAACAAATATAACATTATACTCGTTATTATCAATTGCTGTTATTGTGCTAGGTCTAGTACCTGTTTCTAATCCTTCTGCAAATTCTGGTCCAACTAATACCCAACCCGAACCTGCAAATAAGTATAATTGCTGATTATCAGTATCTACCCAAAGATCACCAATAACTGAATTTGCTGCATCTGGTGCTAAATTAGCTTTCTTTAATCCGCCTGCTGCTACCCAAGTTGTTCCGTCCCATAGTTTTAACTGATCTACTCCTGGAGTATTATCATACCATAGTTGTCCTTCTACAGGATTTACTGGTTGTACTGAGTTAGCAAAATTTTCTAATAAGTGTAAAAAGTTTTCTGCAATACTAGATCCGTATGCAGTAGTATTTCTACCTGGAATATTTAACGAAGTTTCTTGGTTAATAGTGTTATCTTCAATAACAATACTACCTTTGTTTACAAAATCTGAATATCTAATAGTATATGCCATTGTTACGCCTCATTAAATCCAGTTAAACTTTGGACCCTTACAGTATAATCAATTTGTATAAGTCTATTAAGTGATTTTTGCACAGGGTGGAAAATAACATGTGTTAGTAGTCTACCATCAGTGCCACTTGCTCCAGAACTAATTAACCCTAGCTCGTCAAATACATATAAATTTTCTGTATTTGTAGCAGTATCAAATGCATCTTGGCCACTTGGTTCACCGTAATCTAGCAAACAACTTATAAGTATGTCTGTGTAGTTTGTACCACTTACATGTCGTGTTTCTATTTTATTTCTTACTGGGTCTGTATTATTACTTGCTTGGTCGTCTACTACTTTAGCAAATGTTTGATTATACAGACTTGCGTTTGTACCAGTACTGTTTGGCGTTAAGTATGTGATAATACCAGTTGGGTCAACTGATGTACCTCCATTGCCAAATGCCATTTTATATATTGGTCCTTGTCCTGCGTTTCCTAAAGACTCTGCAAGTGCTATACTCATATTTTCGTAGTGTATAGCATTACGCTTGTCAATAAGAATTTCTCCACTCTCAGGATCATGGATCTTAATATGTCCTTGGAGTAGTACTCCGTTTAAATCATTAAATGTATCTGTTGTCATTATATCTTCCTGCTAGTGTATTTATTCGGGTAAGCCAGTTGTTGCTCCGCGGATGAATTGCGCTATTGGATTCTGCGAATATCTCAACTGCTCTCCTGGACTTTGCCATGTTTTTCCTAATTTTCTTACTATTAATATTCTACTATTTGCTTCTGGTGTATCTACAAGGCTTACTGTAGCAACATCGTTGTCTATAGTAAGGGTAAATTCTGCATCTAACACAACATCGCCGCTTGGACTATTTTGATCAATTAAACTAGTTACCAAATTGCCATCTGCATCAGTTTCTTGGAACTGATATGCTGTAATTGCATTTTTACGCAATCTTCTGCCACCTACAAATATTTCTAATTCGTTTACACCATTAGTTGGCATCCAGTCTAGTAATATTTGCGTTGACTCGTCATCAAGTGCAATAGTTGAAACCATTTGATCTTTATAAGGAATAGTTTCTTTATCGCTTTGATCCATACACTCAGTCCCTGCTTCGTATATTGTACGAGCACCAGTACCTAATGTACTTCTACGTAATTGCGAAAGTACATTACCGTCTACTTGGAAATATTCAATTCTTTCGCTTTCTACAAAAAGTACACCTGGATTGTTTTTAGCAACATCAGGAATAGTAATATCTGATGCATCTGCTAATACAATTTCTTTATCAGTTACATTTAAGTCTTGTAACAATGTATAAACATTATCTTTATTTAATCGTTTGTAGTGAGTTCTATTTAACATATCTTTAAACATTCTAAATCCAAATTTCTCATTGGATTTAGGTGCTGCAAAATGTATCACTTGAACTATATCGTTTGCTGCTAATGGTCTAGTTATTTGTATATAGCTATCTAATTTAACTAGCTTGTAATCACGATTTGGTGTTAATAATATACCATTTAGCACTACCCAAACATATGCAGTATCTAACGCTGGTGATCTTAATTTAATTAATCCTTTGCCGCGTCTATGTGCTTCGTAATAATCATCGTCGCCGACAGTTAGTACACTTCTAGATACTGTAGTTTTTGTTTCCATTTGTATATCTTGTATTTCATGTCTAGAAAATGTAAACACATCGATAGTTGCATCTTGCGCTGGAATACTTTCTAGTACAATCGAGTCGCCGGCTTCAATTAGATCTACGTCTTGTATTCTAGTCGAAATTGCATTACTAGTTTGACCTTCAACTGGTATTGTGTCGTCTGCGTCAGCTAGTTGTTCCAAACCAGGAAGCGTTCCTATAATAGTTAAGACATTTGAACTATAAGATTTTACAGTTGCAGTAAATTGTGTACTGTCAGGATATCCTATTGTTACTTGTTCGCCTTCAGTAAATGTACCTGTAACTTGTGTTATTACTAATCTAGTATTTTTAGCAAAACTATATTCAGCAGTTGAAGGAATAACTATTTCCAAATCGTCGCCTGTTTCGCCTACGTTATCAAATAATACAACTTGACTATTACCAAAATCCCAGTTATAGTCTATTAAGAATTTTAATTTTCTGCCGTTTATATAAACATCTACTTGATCTGGTGCAAGTGTACTTCCTGGATACTGCGCACGATCTAATGGATACTCTCTAGTTGATGAAATATACCATTGCTGTGTGTATCCTGGATATAAAATAGTATTGTCTACCTTAACAATAACGTTATGACTTAACGGTAATCTTGTTGAAGGTTCAGGTGATAAATTAAATCCAACTGTACTTCCGTCACCTATATATCTATTTACAGTTGCTTCACTATATCTTTGTACTGTTGACTCATTAGTATCATATAATGCATAATATATGAATGCATTTTCTTCTGGTGAAGTTACAAACTCTAGTCCAACATTACCTGCAAGATCGCCATAAGTGCTATCTGTTTCAAAAATAGCTACTTCGGACTTTAATCCGTTTACTGTTATATACGATTGTAATCCTTCTCTGTATACAGATTTTGTAACAAATATACGAGTAGTTCCATCACCTGTAAAGTTGTCTATATCAAGTATTCTTTCTCCATTTCCGGCCATTGACGAAATATTAACTGTATCGCCTGCACTTGACGGAGTATCTAATGTTATAGATTTATTAAAGTAATCAATTTCGTACTGTGTTTCAGTTAACAGTGTTCCGTTAATTTTTACAAACAACGAATAAATGTTGTGTGGTAGGATACTTAAATCAAACTCTGTTTGTGAATCTGTAGCTGTATAATTTCGTGTACTAATTAAGCTGCCGCCGTCTGCAACTCTGTCATACACTTTTAAGTCCAATGTGTCATGTAGTTGCCCTGGAATTAATTCTTCTGGACCTTTTGAAGTTGTTGGTGTAACAAATCCGTCGCCATCAAGGTTTATACTACCTGCATCAAGTCCTGTTGCAGTGCCATATTGTAAATTTCCGCCTTCAAGTAAAGTATCAAATCCTGATCCACTTGGTAGGAAACTACCGTCGCTTGTAGACTTTCTAATAGTTATAGTTGGATTAGATGTAGCAAAAAATTCTTCCCATTCTTCAATATTTTGAATATTAACTTTATAAACAGGTAAGCCATTGTCACTACTTGATACTTCATATTCAGTACTTTCAGTAGTGATTGATTTCATTATTGCATTTGGATTACCAAGAGCAAGTACCGTTGAACCATCATCTGCTAGATAAGTTTTTGTACTGCCGTCATAATTTATATCGTCAACTCTTGTAGCATTTACATATACGTTATAAGTTGAGTCGGCGTCTAAAGGTTTAGATAATGTAAACGAAGTTTGTATGCCAGTAGTAGTAAAACTTTCATCATCAAAGTTTTCATCATAGTTATCCCATTCAGTAGTGTACCAAGGACGACTATCATAACCTAAATCTTGACCAAATTCAAACGAACGTACTTCCACGCCACCGTAATCAACTCCGTCCATTAACTGTCCTAAGTCTTTACCGTACTGTCCTGTTTCAGGATTATATAATAAATTAATTCTGTCAGCTGCTGAAAGAAATTCGTAACTCTTATTGTATGTTACTGCAATAGTAGTGCCAGCAACACGAGACCTTTCAAGAGTTATGTAACCATATTGACTTGTATGTGTTTCTCCAGAAGCCTTTATACTTTCATTATTATATGAATATTCACTGTCAAGTGCTTCGACACCATTAATAACTACACTTACATTTGCCTTAGTTAAGTCTAGCGGCCACTTCAACTGGATTTTTAATTCAGTACCAGTGCTTATAAATGTTTCAATTTCTTTTAGATTTAAAGTTTCAAAATTAGGAGTAATTCTGTCAAACTTTTGTTTAACATTAATTGTTCTAATTTTCTTATTACCTAAAACAATACTAACTCTTGGTTGTGTTCCGTCTTCTGATTGTGTTCCTTCAATGTTAACAGTAGGAATACTAGTATACCCACTTCCTTGATTATCTACTAGAATACTTTTTACTTGTCCACTACCTATAAATGCCGAAGCAGTTGCACCAGTGCCGCCACCGCCTGAAATTATCACTGACGGAACTTCAGTATAGCCGCTTCCGCCACTTTCAATTAATATTTCAGTAACACTATATGTAAAATTGTCAATCCAATTCTTTTGCGGGAATTCATTTACATCAAAATTAATATCTGATAATACTCCATCGTTAATTGTAACTTTTGGTGAAATAATCTCACCACGTTGCGGATCATAAAATGGTGATAAATCAAAATCTGTTACAACACTTTGAGTATTATCTAATTTATCGTATGCTGATAGATATTCTCTAATTTTAGTTTTATAAGGTTTAACTTCTTCAACATATGCTTCAAAACTAGGTAAATTATCATTTTGGAATGTAGTTTTTTCTTTTAGTTCGCCAACATTATGTTTTGCTTTTATGAAACTTGTTTTAAATACCCAATCAGCATAATTTTGTTCTGATAATACGTAACGCAAACTTGCAAATAATAATTGATTATATTCATTTGCTAATTCATCTATAAATAATTCATCTCTAATTGTTTCTAATATTTTACGTAATTCAATCGAACAGTCTTTATTAGTATCATAAAGTTTATTTACAATTTCAATAGTTCCGTTTTGTCTACCTATAGTTTTATAACCTGTAGTATAATCCGGTGTATCAATGTTTACTATTTTTTCTAATAATATCCAACCGCCGCTACCAACATCACTAACTTTAGATATATCACCAATATTATCATCAATAATATTTAATTGGTAAAAATCATCAATTAAGAAATCAATTGCAGTAAGAGAACTAAATCCATCAGCATACCAGTCTACATAATTCCAATAATCTTGTACATTATATGATCGCTGACTTGATATTGACCAAGTTCTAGTATCATCGTCCCAGGCATAAATTGACCATGCTCCGCCTATTGTACTATCAGCACGTACTAGCGCACTAAGTGGTCTAACAGAAAGTGTTAAATCATCTTTATAATAAGTGCCGCCGTTAATTACATCAACACTTGTAATAATGCCAAGTGTATTGATATTAGCACGTAATTCTAATCCACTTCCAGTACCAGTAGATATAATTTTTGGTGGTATTTTATATCCACGTCCTGGATTTATTAAATTTACGCCTGTTACTGTGCCATCAACTAATACTGGTTCTAGTATTGCTTGTGTTGCTCTAACTGTACCAACTAAACGTAATTCTTCATCAGTGTCTATTGCACTATCATATAATCCAGATAACGTTGACGGTAAAGGCTCTGAATCAGTTAATTTTGTAAGATCAAGATTATCAACAGCAAGTTCATTTATAAGAACTCTATTCACTCTTTCAATAAATTGTTTTAATGCTTCCTGTCTATTAATAAACCAACTTTGTCTAGGTCTGTTTTGATTACCATACTTTTGCTTTACACTCAAACTGGAGTCAGGAACTTCTCTACCATATTTGTCTGCTCCAATTAAACTATCAAACCACTTTTCTTCAATTACATCTTTAGGTCGACTTGTTTCTAACCCATCAGTAATAATTTGGTACTCAGTATGAATATTGTTATCCTGATTTCCAATAGTCCAATAACGGAAATTAATTGCAACATCTTTGTCATTAGTTAATTTATTTGAATTATGTACTACAAATCTATCATTGCCAAGAATAGTTACAAACTTTATTTGTTGTCCTGCAGGATCTTGTATTATATTAGAAATATCAAATGCTGTTCTATTTCTTCCTTCAATGTTTGGCACTACTCTAGTATCTTTGGCCCAGAAGTAATAACGTTTACTAAAGCTCTGAGAAATATTATCGTATACATCTTTTTCTACATATCGTGTATCGCTATATTTTGTTTGGCCACTGTACCCATCAGCTACGCCTTGATTAGTATTAGCTCTCTGATCCCATTGTGACGGAATTACTCTTGACTCAACCCATTCGTAAATGTCAACACTTGCACCTTGTGCAAGATTGCCCCAAATATTATTTGAATATGTAATATCACCTTGATGATAATCAACGAATTTTACTGTGCTTAAATCCCACCATAGTTTACCAACATTTTTATTATTCCAAGAAGTTAGTGCTTCTTTACTTGAACTGTTGCCAACATTATAGTTTGCAGGGTCAAAATAAGTCTTGTAAGATAACTCTTGCTCTGCAATGCCTGCAATTTTTCCTAGCACAGGATCAATTATATCTAAACGAGAAAGCATTTCATTTTTACTAGTATCGTATATAAATGACCCTCTCATTTTAGTAATATCTACAGGAGTAACTGGACTTCTATGTACTGCCCAAACTCTTGCTTCACTATCTTTTATATAAACAGCAACCTTGCCGCCGTCTAGTGCTGGAAGTCCTACTAATATTGTGTTATCTTGAACAATAGCGTTTTTGCCAAAGTTTTTAACATTAAAATTATTATACTTTAATCTTTGACCAAATACTAATGTATCATTTATATTTTCATATAGATATACAATTCCACTATCTTGAACAGAACTTACATGAGTTGTAAATCCGTTATCGAATGTAGTTTGTCCTACTGATAATTCACGTTGCGGATCATTAACATACTTGCTATTAAATGTAGCTTCTGAATTAGTGTCTCTATTTAAATACCTATCAAATGTAGTTTCTAAAATAATATCACTTGTACTACCTGTAACAATTAATTGATCGCCATCAAAATCTAATCTTGACCCAAACTCTTCAGCAAGTTCTTTATTTGGACTTTCTAATATTTGATGTAAATTAAATGTTCCGCTTGTATTTTTGTAAACATATACTTTACCTTGTAGTAAATTTTCTCCAGTTGTATTAGGAGCACTAACTGCAACAAGGTTACCATTATTTGAAACTGAAACTTTTGTTCCAAACCCTAAACTATCTTGAGGAGCTGCAAATTCTGTTAGATATTCAAAGTGATTATCTTTTAAGGTATAAATTATAAGTTTATTACCAGTTGAATATTCAGCTATAGTGGCTAATGTGTTGCCACGTTTACTAATATCAAATGTTTTTCCAAATGTACTTGTATTCAAATTAACAATGCTAGAATCTTCGCCTGGGAAAACATAACCAGATGTGTTAGGCAAGTACCCTACAAAGTCAATATGATCACTTAACAATCTCCATTTTGTATTATCAAATTCTTCATCACCTAGGTTAGTAAGAGCTTTGTAGAATACATCGTTATAGATAACAATTTGACCTTCATAATAAGAATCGTTATTACTATAAACTCCTTTAAAGTTTTGATTTTTTCCTAACTGCCAATTATACTCACCAAATTCGTTTGATCCATGTATAACAAAATAAACTCGTCCACTGCCGCCGTCAGCGTCAGTATCATTAATATGATTTTCTTCGCTGTTTAATACTAGTCTGTAAAAATTATCGTTATTAATTAACTTGACATCAGCTGCAAGTTTTCTATTATTTTCTCTGTTAGGAAGGATATATCCGTTGACTAAATCATAATTATCTGTTTCAGTATTATAAGAATATACAAAGAATGCACCTTCGTTTATAAAGGAACTTGCATCTCTACCAACATTAATAGGAATATTATTAACTTCTTGCCAATCATTATTTTCAGTACTTGGTACTAACGGATTTCTTGGTAAGCCAGGTTTAAACTCTTCAATCCAAGTTTGATATTCTATACCTGAAATAAATTTAGTTTCATAATCTGCAATTTCATCTGTTTGACTACTAATTGCATATGTAAGTTTTGGTGGAATAACAAAATTCTCTGTATGTTGGAATACTGCTAGTTTACCAATATCTTCATCAGCTAGTTGTCTAGACTCTGTTGAACCTATAAGTGTTTGCTGTATACCAACTTCTTTGTACAAGAACATTGCTTCTGTAACTGTTCCGATATAACGTTCGCCAAATGTAAATATTCCTGCAACATCTTTAACATATATTCTACATTTGTTTAAGTCTCTTTGGTAATACATAACTGTTGCAGTAGCACCAGTTTTTCCTTCACGTACTGTATCGCCTACTTGAAAATCAATAAGACTATTATGAGTAAAGTCAATATATCCGTCCCACAAATCATATGGTGTTTCAACTGTATTAATAATACTATACGGATCATTGCCAAATCCAGTGTCGCTTATATCAGGTAAGTTTCCAGATGCATCTCTAATATCATTTAAGAATACACCAACTTTAGTAGTTGGATTAGACACTACTTTATCTGAAACATTTTTAGGCATTCTAACAACCCATCGAGGATCTAAAATATCAACTTCTGTTGCATCTCCAGCAATACCTTGACTTTTATGACTTAGAACTCTAATTAGATCAACTTCTTTTTGGAAGGGTTGATCAATTGCGCCTAAAACCTGTATTGGATTATCTAATGCGTTTTGTGTACTAGAATTATAAGGAAGTCTTGCAGTACTTTCTGTCCAAGTAGCATTAGGGTTAGTAAATGCATTAGGATTGTAACTGTTTTTAACATCCGATATAACTAAACCGTATGCATTATCAGATGTAGTGTTTCCAGGAATATAAGAGTTATCTGTTGCAATTTCCCAGAAGCCGCCTAATACGTTACTTCGATCAATTTCATCATGCAACGGACGATTGTATGTGCCAATTAAGAACTGATCATTAATATAAAGCTCTCCGTTTTCTTCAAATACTCCGTTTTTATCATTAGCATAAATTACTAATCTGCCTAATTCTTTTCTAACATATATAACTGTTGCATTACCAGTAGGTGTAGTAATTCGTGCTCCTGTTTCAATTAACGTAGAAATATCAGTCGGTACTGTATTTGCACCTAAATCAATCCATTCAAGTGCTGTTTGACTTGTTTTGTTAATTAAATTGCCATCAGTTTTAAATATGCCAGATACATTAATTACTTCTATTACATTATTATTAATTTTATTTACAGTACCAATTACAGTATTATTTTCTTGACCAATTAAATCGCCAACACTAATATTTGCTGTAGGAATTACATCTGTAGTTGTAAGTGTTACCGGAATATTTGGCGTATTTATTGGATCTATAATATAAAATACGTCTTCAACCTTACGTCTAATAGTATGTACTGTTTCAGTTAAAAATGATTTAGTTATTTCAGGCTGAGTATTATTAAAAGGAGAATTAACTCTACGAATAACACCTTGTATTGTGCCGTCGCCTAGATTAAAGTTGCTTGGATCTGCTCCAATGGGCTCTCCGCTAAATCCAATTGTACCGTTTAACTTGACTGTTAAATCTGGATCTCTATATAATTCAACTTGTTGATCAAGTAGTTTTTTAACATAGTATGTAGTACCTTCTAGACCCTTTACGCCCTCTTGTCTTATAGTATCAAAAGGAACATTAATATCACTGTTATCAAAAGTATCTGATCTAAAAGTTAAGTTATCATTAGCAAAATCTGTTAATATTATTGCATCACCATCTTGTAAACCGTGATCAGTACGTGTTGTAAGTGTTACAGGTTTAATTACTCCATCTTCTTCAATTTGCATTCCAAGACCAACAATGTCAATACCTGGTTCATTAATATATGCGTTGGATAAATCATTCCAATTAAAGTAAACTCTATCGCCTACGTTGCTTCCTTCAAACGTATCTGCTGATGCTCGAACAAGTATATGATCTGTTGTTACATCTTTTAACGGATAGTCACCTGTAGTAATTATAGGAAAATCTAAATAATTATTATACGTTTTATATAATTCCGAACGCCATCTGCTAACACTATCAAATGTGCCAAATACAACATTATCAGTTCTTCCAAAAACACGTCTACGTGATTTATATAGTCCGCCGTTATATTGTACAATGGAACCTAATTTATAATCACTTGTAAAATTAAAGTTATCTTTAAATGCACTTTTTACATAAGTTGCTTCTGGTGCTCCGACAACAATGTGTTTTCCATCTGGACTCATTGCAACACTATCACCATAGCGACTTGATCCGTTATCAAAATTTGTAATAGGTTCTAATGTTTGATGCGGCTGTAAAGTACCAAACACTGTACTTCCATCTTGCTCTCTTTTGTAAACGTGTACTTTACCTTGTCCATCTGTTGGAGATCCAACAGCAACAAACGTATTATCAGCATCAGTTGCAATACTATCGCCAAATGCATCAGCAGTATTGTTAGGGTTAATTATATCTTCATCAAAATTATATGCATTTGATGCTTTTAATACATTCCATGTATTTTTATCATCAACACTGTCAACCCATATTAATTCGTTGCTACTAATGTCTGTTTCGGCATACTTGTTTGCATCTTCAAGTTTTCCTACACGATTTGATATCAGTGTAGAAACTATACCAGCTAAATTAGTTTCTTCTTCAGTAAGTACACCTTCACCTAAATCAATAGTAACTCTATTTAAATTTACATTTAATATTTCATAAAATCCGTCAATGTCTGCTACATTTCTAAGTCCAATATAACTACCTACATTAAAATTAGATATTCTATCTAAAATAATTTCTGCTTGATTTGATTCTAACGGAACTGCGCCAGTAGCAGTAAATACTGTATCAACATGTTTATACACATTCCATTCTTGACCTTCAAAGGTTACCCAAATATAGTCTCCTTCGATTACAGTTTCAATATCTAAATTAAGTATATCTTCTTTATTTCTTACTACGTATCTTACATCAGTTTCTCTAACATATCCAGCAGTCTTGATTGGTGTTTCAGACAAATATGTTGTTGGGAAAGGAGTATGTGTATATTCGTTTGGTTTTACATATACGTCACTTGTTCGTTGACGATAAATTAAATCAGTTTCGTCACCAGTAATTGTATCTGTTAGTAATACAGGCTGAGGACTTAGATTCATGTTTTCTTCGTCTAAAATAAATTCAATTTCATCAAATCCGTCAGCAGCTCCGTACTGTCCTGCACGTATTGCCCATTCTTCGTAAAATTCTAAACTTTCTTTATCTGCTGCTCCTAGTGCATCAAATAATTTAGTTAACGCATTTCGAGTACCTTTATCTTGTATCATACCTTGATAAAATTTATACTGCGATACATCATCATTAATAATATTTGCTAGATAATCTCTTTTTTGGTAACCAATTAAATGTTGTGCTACTTCTTGTTGGCCTACATCAAAATTATCAGTATCTAAATCGTAAAAGTCTGCAAACTGATTTGTTTTATATTCTAAGTTTGTTAATAGTCTCGGTGTAGGTTTTTCTGCTAACCTGTACCAATTTGTTGCTATAAAATCTTTTGTTCCGCCTATTTTAGTAGTAGCAGTGTAATAAAATTCTTTAAACTTAACTACGTCTCCAATAGCATAATCTCTATACGGTGTCCATTCTGTTGTTACTGCTTGATCATAAACAAACCCCGGAATATTTAAACCACCTGTCCAGTCAGCAGTCCTGTATCCTAGTACACGAATACGTTCTTGTCTATATCCTGCTTCAGGATCATAAATTACATCTTTAAATTCAGTTACATTATCTAATAGTACAACATGTTCTTTTTGAACTAATGGCAGTTTTAATGAATATATTCCATCGGCTGTATTTTTTAAAGATAATACAAAAGTATTATCATCTTGCCTAAATATATTACAAAATTCTTGTTTTAATTTAGTTCCATCAGCTTTGACTAGTCCATAATCATAAAAAGTATCAAATACATTATCAACTACTAAACTATCTCTTTTAAATTGTATTCTTCCTGCTGACGGACTTACTGTTATTAATGCACCGCTGTCCCAGTTTTGTAATGTCCAAAACATAAATTCTTTTGAACTTAGTTTCCAGTTTTCAACAGTTTCAAGTTCGTTATTAAAACTATCAAATACAAATCCAAGATCTTTTAAGTGTTCGCCGTACCCTATTAAGAAATCAACAACTTCTTGTGTAGTTTTTAATAGTGTGCCATATGGTAATTCTTGTGGGAAAACTTTATCAAACTGTGTTCTAAATATTGCACTACGGCCGCCAACTTGTGGTAAACTTGCTAATTTAACAAATTTGCCAGCATCAAATATCTGTGTACTAGTATGCCCTGTTGTTGTTTTATAAAACTGTCCGTTGTTTCTAACTACTGAACCTTCAATATAACGTTGATTAGAATCCCATTCAACATAGCTATCACTAACTCCTCCAACATTAACTGTAGGATCTTTTTCGTTTGGTTGGAAATTGTAATATGTAAATGAAGGTCTTGTTGAATCATAACCTCTTAGTATATACCCACTAGAGGCTTTTTCAATAACAACTCCGCTATATGTAACTAGCTCTACAGGACTACTTGTTTGAAGTATTACTTCATAATTTTCATCTGGAACAAAAACATTACCTTCACTAAGTGGTGTTCGTGAATCTAAAATTAAATTAAACTTACTCTTGTCAGTAAATCCACCAATCTTAAATGCCATTTGATTAGTAATACTTTTGACATTATCTTGATATTCTTCATAATTTACAAGAATATTACTTGCAAGATAATTAGCAATAAAATTAACAAATCCTGATGTATACGTTCTTGTTCTAGTTTCTAATGTAGAATTATTTGGAAAGACTAAATCTTGTAATCTAATACGTTTACCTGTTTCCGAATAAACAATTTGATCAGCACTATTTCTTTGTACACGTAATCTATCAAATCCTAATCCAATAATTTTTGCAGGCTGTAATAATATCCATGCTTTAAATAACGAAAATGCATATTCTGAACTTCTACGCCATGCTGTTTCAACTGGTGCTTCGTCACCAAATACAAATGTACTACGTGTTAGCCTATTAACATAATTTTGTGCATATCCGCTATCTAACGGACTTAGTAAATTACCTTGTTCGTCAACTGGAATATAAGTTGTAAGATTTGGACGTTTATACTTGTCAATTATTTGTTTTACAACATTAGGTTGTGCTACAATTCCTTTTTCTAAATCTTGCCACATTAATAAATTATTACTGGTATAAGGAGCTGGGCCGTACTGTGTTTCCCACCAAGTAGGCTTAATACTAAAACCTAACATTTCCCAAGGATGAGTATGTGGACGATCGGTATCAAATGCTTGTTTGTATATTGCTCTCCAATAACCTGGCAATTTTTCACCTGTTGGTGAAACCATACTACTGTAGTTGTATGTAAATTTATCTGCTCTTTCGTAAAAGCTAAAATCAGTGTAATCAACATCACCAACTACACTCAACCAAGATGCAAAATCTTTAAGCATAACTGTATCTATTTGGTCTTTAGAAATTGATGTATTTCTGTTTGCGCCTGGCACAAAATCGTTTATGTCAATTACAGTTTCGTCATAGGATACTTTTAGATTATTGTAAATTCTCTTTTCAAATTCTAATAATAAATCATCTCGGTAATCACCGTATGCTCTTGTTATAGATCCGTCATGGCCTTGTATAACTTCTGTAGGTTCTATATAAGAATTGTCAATAAACTTTTGAGGAATAAATTTTGGATACATTCCTAATTTTGTAGGAGTAGGTGGTACAAACGAACCATCTGTAGTCTCGTATTCATATATAGTTATTTGATCATCTTCAGTTAACGGTACTTCAATTTGGCAAAAGCCGTCTGCGTTAAAGGAGTATTGATCACCATATATTAATTGATCATCGTTAACATAAACTGTTACTGCTTTAATATCTGATTTTGTAATATCATATGCTTCTGATAGTGCATAAAATTTATTATTAGGAATTCCAGTGTACGTAAATAATCTAGCGCCGCCAGTTGGAACCATGTCACTAAAGTAAAATGGTAATGAACTAGTTTTATTTTTATTTAATTCTTTAAAAATTAAATCAACGTGTGCTTTTGGCGTTCCATCAAAACCAAGTTGTGTAGATGTCTGTAAAAATAGTCTTTTAAACTTTGCATATTCTCGTCTTGCAAAATCAACAGACTTAACAATATTAGCACTTTTATCTGTAAGATGGTATAACGCTAAATTTATAGGACCTGTATGCTGTAAGAATCTTCGACCATATTGTGAAGGATTAGCAATATCTCGTAAGTTGCCAACACCTGGAAAATTACCAAAGAAACTGTCAGCTTCTTGTACTATACTAGATACATGTTCATTTACTTCACCTAAAGTAAATGTTGTAATATCGTTGTTTAAAGGATTTCTTTCTAAATTACCTGCAATTTCATAAACGCCGTTTTCATTTTTAGTTGCTGCAGAACGTGTTCTTAGAACTACAATATCATTAGTCTTCAGTACTGAATTAAATTGTACAACTGCATTATTGTCAATGTTTACAATACTAAAATCAACACCTTCAAATTTAAAGTCATTATTAACTGTAACTCGAATATTTAGGTCTGTTAACGAAGCACTATCATTATATACATCTACAATAAAATTCTTTTGATTACGAGTTGCAGTATATTGTCTTAAAACTCTCTGTGTACTTTCGCTATTTGCCTTTGTCCAGCCGTTGACACTGGCAAAGTTTTCTCTACTACTATGTTTATGTAAAAAACCGTTGTCGGTGCCAAGTGATACTGTTTCTAAATTAGTATCGGTATATGTAAATGATCTTTTTAACAAATCAAAATTAAACACAACATCACCAACATTTTCTATACTTCTGTATGTTAGTGGAAATCCAAGTTGTGCATCATCTGTGCCAGTACCTACAGAATATGAAAAGATCATATTACCTTTAAAAGTACTGTCAGTATAGTCAGCATAACTTACACCAGTATTATCAAAAAGTTCAAATAACGGTTGCTGGTTAGCTAATGTTTTTTCTTGTGTTAAATTCCAAGTTGTTCCGTTGTAATAAAACATACGGCCTTGATACTCTTGACCATTTAGTGCTAATACTGTTTCATTTTCTAAAGGATTAGAATCTTCTTCCTCTATTAAACTTATTTGTTTACGACCTTTATGAATAATAAACTTTACTTTAAATATTTTTCCTGCTTCGCGAATGTCTTCTTCGGCAGTAAATAATACTCTCATGCCGTCAACTAAATCAATGCCGTCTACGTTATAACCTATTGATCCTTCAATTGTTGAAAAAATGTCTTTAGTAAATGTGTCAATTAAGTCAACATTTGTTTTATTGACTATACCAAAGTTCATTAACTTTAAATCTGCATTAAATTCAATTATTGGTCTTGTAGCACGTTGTGCTTGATCAACGCTAATACTTTGTCCATTTGCTAATGCACTTGTTTCAATTACATCTTTATGGAACCAGCGATTATAGCGACTCCACATATTTCTATCTAAACTACCTCTATTGATAATAATATAATCTTTAGATGCAGGATAACCATTTGCGTTAGCAAAAGGTAGTCTGTCAAATGCATTTACATCAAAAGGTACATCTTTATTTTCTGAATATTCTCCAGGAATTTCTAAGTCTGTTTCCTTAATTAATCGAATAGAACTGCCTACACCTTCTACGTAAAAGTCACCTTGGCTATAAATTTCAGGAGTTACAAATCCTGCAAATGATATTTTCATACCATTAGATAAACTTAATCCATCTTTTGTAGTGTAACTAGTTTTTCCAATTATCTCTCGACTAACATCAATTTCAGTATTTTCTTCAATATCTCGGACTTGTATTAATCCAGTATTGTTAATATCATCATTTGCAACATAATATAATACTTCTGGAGTATCATTTCTTACAGTGATTGTAATACTACCTTTTTCAACTTCTTGGTCGCTAACACCATCATTATAATTAAAGCTAGATTCTAATGTGCGCTTTGTTTTAAATGTTAACGGTGCTCCAGGAGTATCTATATCAAATGTGTATGTTTGTCCTCTATATAAAATTAATGTTGGATTATTTACTAAATCGTCTGTGCTAAAACTATAAGTGTTATTATCAACATTATTAATTAAACTTACAGCAATAGTACTTTCAACACCTCGACTTTGACCTGCAATCCTTACTGTTTGAGGACCATAAGGAAGCCAATAATATTCACGGAAGTTTGTAAATTTATCCCAATCAATATTTGGATTCCAAGCATAATATTCTTGCGAATTTAGCACTTCTTGATTATTAACGTTTCCGCCAAAACTGTTAATTTGATTTAAGTAATCATTATAGTCTTTATAAAAAGTAGTATTGCCTAAAGTATCTTTAATTAATGTAACTGGTTCAAACTGATAATTTTCTCGCTGTACTGAAACATCGCCTACATAGTTGTCATCAGCGTTGTATGCTTTTGATACTTTTTTACCATAATATCCGTTAAGTTTTTCAGCTACACCTGGTTGAGTAAGTTGATCTAATGTAGATTGTAAAAACTTTTTGTTAGCGTCAGTTCTAAAAAACTTAGGAAGAAACTTTTCACTTTTTCTATTGGTATTACCGTCAGCTGGTAATGGATATTCACTTTGGTCGTTTTCGTAAGCCATTAGTAACCATAGCCTCCACTTGATGAACTAGATGATCCAGAAGAACTACTTGAACTTCCTGAATTTGAATTAGACGAACTACTTGAACTAGAAGGACTACTTGAACTACTTGAGCTGCCTGAATATGTTGATGTTG
>ERZ1047472.722-NODE-722-length-28507-cov-6.470371_pt1 | contig 28507 bp, 28 predicted proteins | sample MGYA00383095_ERZ1047472 | MGnify/ENA primary metagenome ERZ1047472 (study PRJEB29581, sample SAMEA5548365) | metagenome | biome: marine; feature: coastal; material: water | depth 1 m | study: Short-term variability in the microbial, nano- and picoplankton dynamics... | reverse complement strand
TGGACGAAAATGGACAAATTATGTCCTTGAGACACAAACTATTTGATGTAAAGGGCGTTCAATTTCATCCAGAATCGGTGCTGACACCCAACGGAAAACAACTATTAAAAAACTGGATAAATTCATAAACAGATGAAACACGTTTTAAACAGACTTACCAACCATCAAACAATTTCTGCTGAGGAAGCAAAACAGATTTTGATAAATATATCCAAAGGGGATTATAATCAAAGCCAAATTGCGGCTTTCCTCACTATTTTCATGATGCGAAGTGTGACTCTCGAAGAGTTAAAAGGATTTAGAGATGCTCTTTTAGAATTGTGTATCCCTGTAGATTTAGCTGCTTATAATCCCATCGATTTGTGTGGCACAGGCGGCGACGGAAAAGACACCTTTAACATTTCTACCCTGTCTTCATTTGTAACGGCAGCCGCAGGGGTTCCAGTCGCAAAACACGGCAATTATGGCGTGTCATCTGCCTGTGGATCCTCAAATGTACTAGAATCGTTAGGTGTGAAATTTTCAAATGACGTTGACTTCCTGGAACGTGCAATTGCCACCACTGGAATTTGCGTATTACATGCACCCTTGTTCCATCCAGCGATGAAAAATGTGGCACCTATTCGTCGTGAATTAGGGGTGAAAACATTTTTTAATATGCTAGGACCGATGGTGAATCCGTCCTTTCCAAAAAACCAAATGGTTGGGGTGTTTAGCTTGGAATTGCTCCGATTGTATAGTTACCTATATCAGGACACCGACAAAAATTACAGCATTGTACACGACCTCGGTGGTTATGATGAAATCTCTTTAACCAACAGTGTGAAAATTGTATCCAACCAATCGGAGGTGCTTTTTTCGGCTGAAGATTTAGGCTTAAAAAATAATACACAAGAATCCATTTTTGGTGGAAATACTGTGGCAGATGCTTCTAAGATATTTAAAACCATCATCAGTGGAAACGGTACAGAAGCTCAAAATAATGTAGTGTGCTCCAATGCGGGACTTGCCATTGCAACCGCTAAAAAAACTACCCACAAAGAGGGTTACGAACTGGCCAAAGAAGCCCTGTTTTCAGGAAAAGCAAATGAATGTCTTACCAAATTAATTGCGCTATCATGAGTAGTATATTAGACCGTATCGTCGCTGATAAACGTATTGAAGTGGCCCTTCGAAACCAACTGATTCCAACTAAACAATTGGAACAATCGGTATTGTTTGAGCGCCACTGCCCTTCGCTAAGTACGCGATTGCAGCAGAGTACTTCAGGCTTGATTACCGAGCATAAACGCCGATCCCCTTCAAAAGACTGTATCAATCAAAACTTGAACGTGCAGGACGTGGCAAAAGGCTATGAAACTGCTGGAGCCTGTGGGATGTCTGTTTTGACCGATATGAAATATTTTGGAGGTAGTTTAGAAGATTTATTAACAGCAAGAGCCAGTTGTGAAATGCCTTTACTTCGAAAAGAATTTATTATTGACTCCTATCAAATTGTGGAAGCAAAAGCCTATGGCGCCGATGTGATTTTACTGATTGCTGCTATTTTGAGTCGCGAAGAAATTCAAGCATTTTCAACCCTTGCTCAAAAATTAGGCATGGAAGTTTTGCTGGAAATTCACAACGAAGCCGAATTACATAAATCGCTGATGCCCTCTCTAAATATGATTGGTGTGAACAACCGAAACCTTAAACCCTTTGAAGTTAGTTTAGAAAACAGTAAAACACTGAGCGCGTTAATTCCGGATGAATTTGTGAAAATTTCTGAAAGTGGGATCCGTACCGTGGAAGACATTCAAAGTTTACAACCTTATGGGTACAAAGGATTTTTGATCGGTGAGAGTTTTATGAAAACTGACCACCCTGGGGCGAGTGCAGCTGCCTTTATAAAACAATTGAACAGATGAAACTAAAAGTATGTGGCATGCGACATGAGGATAATATTCGGGCGATTGCGACCATCGAACCCGACTATTTGGGCTTTATCTTTTTTGAAGGTTCCTCCCGTCATGTCTCAGAATCTATTCCTACGGTTCCTGAATCCATCAAAAAAGTTGGTGTTTTTGTGAATGCATCCTATGACACCATCGTTGAAAAAATAAAGATCTACCAATTACAAGCCGTGCAATTACACGGCGAAGAAACGCCCGAATTTTGTCGATCCTTACAAGCACTTAATATTGAAATTATCAAAGTATTCTCTATTAAAAATGAGTTTAATTTTGAGGTACTCACTCCCTATGAAACGGTCTGTGACTTTTTCCTTTTTGATACCAAAGGGCCGTTAGCCGGAGGAAATGGCTATTGTTTTGACTGGTCGGTATTAGAAAAATATCCCGCTTCCAAACCCTATTTTTTGAGTGGTGGGATCGGGTTAGAAAACTTAGATCAATTACAAGAATTTAAAAACAGTCCCGCAGCAACCTACTGCCATGCAGTGGATGTGAACAGTCGATTTGAAATGGCTCCAGCAAAAAAAAATAAAAAATTATTAGAAAAATTTAAACAATTATTATGAGTTATCACGTCAATGAAAAAGGCTACTACGGTCAATTTGGAGGCGCATTTATTCCAGAAATGCTGTATCCTAATGTTGAAGAATTACGTCTCAACTATTTAAAAGTGATGGCCGAACCCGATTTCAAAAAAGAGTTCGATCAATTGCTAAAAGATTATGTGGGCCGTCCAACACCACTCTATTTTGCAAAGCGTTTATCCGCAAAATACAATACCAAAATATATTTGAAGCGTGAAGATTTATGCCATACAGGTGCGCACAAAATCAACAATACGATTGGACAAATATTAATGGCCAAACGTCTCAAAAAAACACGGATTATTGCAGAAACCGGTGCGGGACAACACGGCGTGGCCACAGCGACAGTTTGTGCTTTGGCAGGTTTGGAATGTATTGTTTATATGGGAGAAATTGACATCGCACGACAAGCACCCAATGTGGCTCGTATGAAAATGCTCGGTGCAGAAGTACGTCCAGCACTGTCTGGAAGCCGCACTTTAAAAGATGCCACCAATGAAGCCATTCGCGATTGGATTAATAACCCTGTCGATACCCATTATATTATTGGAAGTGCCGTTGGTCCCCATCCCTACCCGGATATGGTGGCGCGTTTTCAATCGGTAGTGTCGGAAGAAACCAAATGGCAATTAAAAAAAGTTGAAGGCCGTGAAAACCCTGACTATGTGGTGGCTTGTGTGGGTGGTGGTAGTAATGCTGCGGGGGCCTATTACCATTATTTGAATGAAACTGAGGTTAAACTCATTGCTGTGGAAGCGGCTGGAAAAGGCATTTATACGGGTGAAAGTGCCGCCACGTCGGTGCTTGGAAAAGAAGGCGTCATTCACGGCAGTAAAACCTTATTAATGCAAACCAACGACGGTCAAATTACGGAGCCCTACTCTATTTCGGCGGGACTCGATTACCCCGGTGTTGGCCCTATGCATGCGCATTTGTATGAAACCAAACGGGCGGAATTTATTTCGGTGACCGATGATGAAGCCATGACCGCTGGTCTAGAATTGTCGCAACTCGAAGGCATTATTCCGGCGATTGAAACCTCCCACGCCTTGGCCATTTTTGAAGATAAAAAATTTAAGCCAGAAGACGTTGTAGTCATTAGTTTATCGGGACGTGGCGATAAAGATTTGAATACCTATATTGATTATTTTAAACTCTAAGATTGTGAATCGAATACAAGCAAAATTACAAGAAGATAAAAAACTATTATCCATTTATTTTACGGCGGGATACCCCAACTTAAATGATACGGTTACAACAATTAAAAACTTGGAAAACAATGGCGTTGATATGATCGAAATTGGCTTGCCGTTTAGTGATCCATTGGCCGATGGCCCCACCATTCAGGCGAGTTCAACGCAGGCCTTGCACAATGGCATGACTTCAACGGTGTTGTTTGACCAGCTCAAAGATATCCGAAAAACAGTGTCGATTCCCTTGATTTTAATGGGCTATTTTAATCCGATGCTCCAGTTTGGTGTGGAAGCCTTTTGTGAAAAATGCCAGGAAGTGGGTATTGATGGATTAATCATACCTGACCTGCCTGTAGAAGTCTATCACGAGGAATATAAAGCTATTTTTGAACGGTATGGTTTGCTGAATATCTTTTTGATTACGCCACAAACTAGCGAATCTCGAATCCGTTATATGGACAGCATTTCTGAAGGATTTATCTATATGGTGAGTAGTGCCAGCACTACAGGAAGCCAAAGTGGTTTTGGAAATGAACAAACCGATTATTTTAAACGCATTGCCGACCTGAAACTCACCAACCCACAAATTATTGGGTTTGGAATTTCGGACCATGAGACGTTTAATCAAGCCACGCACTATGCCAAAGGGGCCATTATTGGCAGCGCCTTTATAAAGCACGTAACCGCCCATGGGGTGAATGACTTGGGCAATTTCACAGAACCGCTGTTAAAGGGCTAAAAATAGGCTTAAAGGGTAAAAAATCACGTATTTCTTTGGAAGTGCGTGATTTTTTTTGTGCAATTTATTTTTTTTACATACCTTTGGCGTTAGTAACGCAAAACAATACTATGATTGTTTCATTTGGTTCTAAAGAGACTGAGCAAATTTGGAATGGCATACGGGTCAAAAAAATGCCTCTAGACATCCAAAACGGTGGGCGGCGGAAATTGAGAATGCTTAATAATTCGACTGACATTACAGATTTGCGTAGTCCTCCCTCAAATCGACTTGAAAAGTTATCAGGGAATTTAAGCGGTTTTTATAGCATCCGAATCAACAAACAGTGGCGACTGATCTTCCAGTGGAATACAGGAAATGCAGCTAAGGTTCAAATAATTGATTATCATTAATAAACAAACACATGGAAAAATTAACAAATATTCACCCGGGGGAGATTTTAAGTCTTGAGTTTCTTGAGCCATTAGGGATTTCGGCTTACCGACTCTCCAAAGACTTAGGGATTCCGCAAACTCGAATATCAGAAATCACAAAAGGCAGAAGAAGAATTACTGCGGATACAGCTTTGCGTTTGAGTAAATATTTTGGGAACTCAGCTCAATTTTGGTTGGGACTTCAAAATGATTTTGACATTGAGCAAGAAGGTAATGAAAAAAAATCTGTATTAGAAAAAATACAAAAGTTTGAAACTAAAAACGTTGCCTAAGAAATCTTTAAACTAAATTTCATAGGGAATAGACTGTTAAAATCATGTATTTCTTTTGAGGTACGTGATTTTTTTTATACGTTTATACCAGATGAAGACCTCAAGACTACCCCCGCTCTACAAAGTCCCCTGACTTCGGAAAATATAAAAAATGAATAGCTCAAGACCTAAATTAAAAGGAAGGGTTGCATACGTTGAGATGAAGAAAAATATCCCCAAAAACTCAGGATGCCAAAGGCAACCGTAAGCAAAGACTTGAAGTCCAAGTACCATTAAACAAAACCGAATTCCAAACAAACCCTAAAAAAACCTAAACGTTAAATGTCAGATCTTTTAAAAGATTAATATCTCCTTAACGCTTTTAAGAAATCTATATCCCGATCTTTGTAAAGATGACAGGAATAGATTTTAATTATGGAAAAGGGTTTACTTTTAGTAAACACATCGAAAAAGACGTCTCGGATTTCGATCGAGTGTTTGGAGTGTTCAAAGAATTACTCACGCACACCTCTGGCGATATTGAAGAAGCGTTTGAATGGCTAAAAACCCTCGATGCCGAATACAATATCTTTAACGAAAACTATTCATTAGAAGATTTTGAAGACGACCTAAAAAAGCGTGGTTATATTAAAGAAGAAATTGATCCGGACAAAGTAAAATCTGGAAACGGAACTGGAAAAGGAAAAAACAGACTGACTGCCAAGCTAGAATCGGCTTTGCGAGACTATGCTCTTAACCAGATATTTGGAAAATTAAAAAAGAGTGGTCTCGGAAATCACAACACCACAAAAGTGGGCGTTGGCGATGAACGTGATGGCGAAAATCGGTCGTTTCAATTTGGTGATGATTTATCGACGGTAAACATGACCGAGAGTTTGAAAAATGCACAAATCAACAATGGTATTTCAGACCTTCGCTTAACAGAAAATGATTTAATTGTAGAAGAAACAAAGCACAAAGCTCAAATGAGTACGGTGTTGATGATTGACATCAGTCACTCCATGATTTTATACGGTGAAGACCGCATCACACCTGCTAAAAAAGTAGCTATGGCGTTGGTGGAATTAATCCACAGAAAATACCCAAAGGACTCTATCGATATTATTGTGTTTGGAAATGAAGCATGGCCCATAAAAGTGAAAGACCTTCCCTATCTAAAAGTAGGTCCTTACCACACCAATACGGTGGCCGGACTGGAATTGGCAATGGACATTCTGCGTCGAAAACGACACACAAACAAACAGATTTTTATGATTACAGATGGTAAACCGAGCTGTATTCAGCTGCCATCGGGTGAGTTTTATAAAAATAGTAACGGTTTAGATGATATGATTGTCTCTAAATGCCTCAATAAAGCTGCGCAAGCACGAAAATTAAAAATTCCAATTACCACTTTTATGATTGCCCAAGATCCGTATCTCCGACAATTTGTGGAGCTATTTACGGCGCAAAATCAAGGAAAAGCATTTTTGACGGGTCTCGATGGGTTGGGAGAAATGATATTTGAAGATTACGAAAAAAATAGAATTAAAAGAATATGAGCAAAGAACTAACTTTTAAAGAATTAAAAAATTCTGATTATAAAGACCAAACGATTAACCAAGAAATTCAGGCAAATTTAATCGCTCGAATCAAAGCGAAGCAACCCGTATTTGAAGGCCTTTTTGGCTATGAAGATACGGTAGTGCCTCAATTAAAAAAAGCAATTATTGCAGGACATCATATTAATTTATTGGGATTACGTGGGCAAGCAAAAACTAAAATCGCCAGAAGTATGGTGGATTTGCTCGATGAATATATGCCAATTGTGAAAGGGTCAGAAATCAACGACAGTCCTTTTCAACCGATTTCAAAATATGCTAGAGATTTAGTGGCCGAAATGGGCGATAAAACGCCGATTTCATGGGTACACCGATCCGATCGGTTCTTTGAAAAATTGGCCACTCCCGACGTGAATGTTTCGGATTTAATTGGTGATATCGACCCGATTAAAGCGGCAGCCTTAAAGCTACCCTATTCCGATGAGCGCGTGTTACATTACGGCATGATTCCCCGAGCAAATCGATGCATATTTGTATTAAACGAACTCCCGGATTTACAGGCACGGATTCAAGTCTCTTTATTTAACATTTTACAAGAAGGTGACATTCAAATACGTGGATTTCAACTAAGAATGCCGCTTGACATTCAGTTTGTATTTACCGCAAACCCCGAAGATTATACCAATCGAGGGAGTATTGTTACGCCTTTGAAAGACCGAATTGGATCGCAAATTTTTACACACTATCCAAAATCGATTGCATTGGCTCGAGAAATTACAGAACAAGAAGCCAAAATTTCTAAAGACGATAAATTGAGTATTGTGGTTCCTGACTTAGCCAAAGACCTTTTGGAAGAAGTGGCCTTCACAGCGCGTAGAAGCGAATATGTCGATGCAAAAAGTGGCGTCAGTGCGCGTCTAACCATTAGTGCTATGGAAAACCTCATGGCGGCAGCAAAACTACGACTGATTGAAACAGAAGCAACGAAAACAACCATTCGTTTGGTAGATTTTATGTCTATTATTCCTTCGATTACCGGAAAAATTGAATTGGTTTATGAAGGTGAACAAGAAGGGGCCGATGAAGTCGCTAAACTCTTAATTGATAGCGCAGTAATGGTCTATTTTGATAACCTTTTCCCTCGCATTTCTAAACTCGAAAAAGAAGGTTATAAAACCCCATACACCGACTTGATTCATTGGTTTGACAACAATTTTCTTGAATTGAACTACACCGATACAGATGACGAATTCTATGCCAATCTTAAATCTGTAAAACCGCTAGTTGCCCTCGTTGAAGAATACGCGGATAAATTAAGTGAAGAAAATCAAAATTTCAGTATGGAGCTGGTTTTATGGGGATTAACAATCCATAATAAATTAGATAAATCAGAAAATAATACCTCTTTTAAATTTGATTCCGCAGGAATCAGTCAATATTTTAATAGAAACAATTAGTTAAAAAACTAAAATTATTAAACTGTTAAAATCACGTTTATCTTAGGACGCACGTGATTTTTTTATACATTTATAACAGAAAACACTTTGATTAAATCGTTGTCAAACGATGAATAAAAGCGAATAAAATGATAAAACTATTTTCATATGGAACGCTTCAATTGGAACGTGTTCAGAAAGAAACTTTTGGAAGATTATTAATCGGCAGTAAAGACAAATTAGCAGGATATTGCATTTCAAAAATGAAAATTACAGACCCAAAAGTAATTAAATCCAGTGGCACAGAGAATCACCCAATTCTGAAATACACAGGAAATAAATCAGATTTTGTAGAAGGCACCTTATATGAAATATCTACTGAGGAGTTGATCAAAGCAGATGATTATGAAGTTGATGATTACAAACGTGCAGAGCTCATTTTTGAGTCTAAACAAACAGGTTTTGCGTATGTGAAAAACGAATAAATAGAAGCTATTTAACTAAGAAGAAATTAAATGAGCAGTTAACTCTTTTATTAAACCTTCCTTATCTTCATTGACCATTTTGACGAAATTCATATCAACCGCCGATTTTTCATCATACAGCGCGGACCACATTATGATCTCAATCAAAACAGGCATCAAATCAATTCCTTTTTTAGTGAGTTTATAAATAATTTTTTGTTTGTGATTTTTATCCTTCGATCTAAAAATCATGTTTTCGCTTTCTAACATTGAAAGTCGATCAGAGAGTAAATTTGTTGCAATTTTTTCTTCAGAATTTACAAACTCCCCGAAGTAATGCTTTCCTTTAAACATTAGATCACGTACAATTAAAAATGTCCACCGATCGCCAAATAATTCCAGTCCAAAATTTATTGGACAGTCGGACTTTCTTTTTGAATTTTTCATAGAATAAAAATAAAATGATTAACCACTTGCAAATATAAAGTTGTTTTGTATATTTACCATTCCAAATCTAAAAAAATAAAAAATGAATCATGCAATTAATTGGTTTGAAATCCCAGTAACTGATTTCACAAGAGCAAAAAAATTTTATGAAACGATTCTAAACGCTGACATGCAGTTCATGGAGGCCATGGGTATGAAGTCCGCTTTTTTCCCTGCGGATTTTAAAAGTGGCGCCATTGGCGGCTGTATCATCAAAGGGGATGGGTATGAGCCATCAACCAAAGGCTCGAGAGTGTATCTAAATGGTGGAGACGATTTAAATACAATCCTATCAAGAGTGGAGAAAGCCGGTGGAAAAGTCACGTTACCAAAATCTGCAATTGGAGCTAACGGATGTTTGGCCCATTTTGAAGACACCGAAGGCAACCGTGTTGCCTTACATTCTATGAAATAAGGCTGTAACACAATTAAATATTCTTAAAATGAGGCTGTCTGAAAAGGCTATACTTTGTTAATCTGAACTCGTTTCAGATTCTAAAACAAATTGATTTTCAGTCAGCTTCTTATTGAATACTAGACCCTGGAGATTATTTACTCAAAAAATAACTTTCTAAATAATTTTGGGTCGACAAATACTCTTCTTGAAGATTTCTCAAATAGTGAAGTATAGCATCTCTATTGTTGTAATCTGGAGAAAGTCCATCATTCATTTCAGAATCCAGCACAATTAAGATCAAAAACCAATACCCTTTTCTTGAAGTATGAAGGATTTCCAAAAGTGGATCATATCCATTAGATTCGATTTTTGCATCGACTAAAATAGGTAATAAATTAATCGTTTTAGCGACCCTCTCCCTCTCGTGAAAAGAAAGATAATAAGTCTTAGTATCAATTGTGAAGGGAACATTAAATTCGACATCTATATGACCTAAATTAAACTTCATATTGATGAAATTATAAAATTCATTTGCATCTTTTGGGTCTTCAAAAACAAACCCATAACTGCGTGGTAAGTCTCGTCTAAATCGTTTTGCTTTTACAATTCTATAACTCTCAATAGTAGGTGCAAATCTGATCGGAATACAGGAATAAATAAAGATAAAAAAGATAAAGTATAGACGCATTAATAACGATTTGTATAATTACATCAATAATTATACCAACGAAAAATAAGGAGTTCTACAAAAAAAACCGTTGAATCCTCATTGTTACGATCCATAACAAACTCCATAATTTTAAAATTATAAAAGAATCTGAATAACTTTAAAATCTAGATAAACAAATGGAGTGAGTTACCCTGAGATCATTTCTTACGATAAAGCCACCAGTTCATGTCACGGGTATACTTGTAACCTAATTTTTCATAGAGAGAAATTGCTGTATTTCCCTTATTGGTATGTAGAATAGGAAGTTTATTCTCTTTTAAAATCTCTTTTGTCGTATGTGCAATGAGTTGTTTTGCATAGCCCTTACGAGTATGATTTGGATGTGTCACCACAGAGCTCACTTCAATGAAATCATTGGCTTGCATTCGTTGTCCAGCAATTGCAATTAGTTGCTCGTTTTTAAAGATGCCAAAAAACCGCCCCATTTCAAAGCCTCTTTTCCGATAGAAGCCTGGCATTACCAACCAAATTAAATCATAAATTTCATCTATATGTTTCTCAGTAAGCAGTACAATTTCTTCGGTCATTTCAACTGGAGTCAGATGTTCTAAGACCATTTGACACCCATCTATTTTTTTTTCCAAGACAGTCGTGCTAGGATCAATGACCGGGGTTTGGTTTTCAGTTACTAAGAAAAATTTCTCTACAGTTTTTGAATATTCATTTGAAGCTTTACTAGTTTTAGAGGCATCGTAAAAAGAACCGAAAATACAAATGTCTGGATGGTAAAACAGAACGCCATCAAATTCAATTATAAACTTGTGATGGGTCTCCTTTAAGGAATACCAAACAGGGTTTTTTAGTTTTTTTTCTAAAGAAGTCATTTTTAAGTATAAAACTTGTGGAAATTGCAAGTTCACAAATATATATCTTTTTAAAAACAACTTATGCTAACATGCGAATAGTCTTTGAATGATTTTTTTTAGACGTGAAAGGCATTGATTGCAAAAACAATAAACAATAGTTCTTAAGAACTCCAACAAAAATGGGATATAACTCCATGGTGATCTATCCATTTTAGTGGTGACTCTTGTAGGATACAATCAAAATAAAAGTCCAAAAAATGATTGTACCTTTGCTAGCTTATATAATTAACCCATTTATAACCGGCATGGCAAAACTTCCAAAACAATATCAATTTTTAGACCTATCGGACTATGGCCGTAGTGGAGGCCATTGGATTGCGAGCCAACTCAAACACACCCGTTTTACCCCAATTCATGTCACAACACTATTTATTATTGCGGGACTCATTGCCATTGGATGTATGCTCAATGGCTTCTACAAAACAGCTGCCTTTTTTATTGTTTTAAAATCTATTTTAGATGCCGCTGACGGCGAGCTATCCCGTCTAAAAAATACACCCTCTTATACTGGGAGATATTATGATTCTATTGCCGATTTCTTGCTTAACTTTTGTTTTTTATTGGCTTTTTGGCACATCAGTGAGGGCTCCATTGTGTTAATGTTAATCGCATTTTTTGGGATTCAACTTCAAGGAACAGTTTACAACTATTATTATGTCATTTTAAGAAATGCGGTCGAAGGCGATTCTACCAGTCGAATCTTTGAAGATGCCGCTCCAAAAGCACTCAAAGGCGAGAGCCAACGAACGGTAAATATATTTTATAAAATCTACGATATTTTATACATTACTTTTGATAAGATCATGTATTTTATGGATAAAAACGCTAGTGACAGCCCACCCTTTCCGAAGTGGTTTATGACCCTCGTTTCTATGTATGGACTCGGGTTTCAGTTGTTGTTTATGGCTTTCATGTTAGCCTTCAAACTCGAAGCGTATGTCATTCCATTTTTTATTGGCTACTCCGCCTTAATTCTGGTATTTGTCGGCATCCGAAAACTAGTCCTTAAACCTTTATAAGCTTGGCGCAATTTTAGAGACTGCTGCAATCGTTTCATCCAAATCTTCATACGTTAAAGCATCTGTAATAAACCAAGATTCAAAAGCGCTGGGAGCAATATAGATTCCAGCATTCAGAAGTCCGTGAAAAAAAGTTTTAAAACGCTCATTATTTCCTTCTGCTGCAGTTTCAAAATCGACCACTGGAGTCTCTGAGAAATGCACAGAAATCATAGATCCAACTCTATTAATCGTATGCAAAACTTGATGCGCTTTTAAAGTTTTTGAAATTCCTTCGTGTAAATAGGCTGTTTTTTGAGCCAATCGCTCAAAAACCTCAGCGTCCGATTCTAAAGCTTGAAGCATGGCATAACCTGCCGCCATCGCCAAAGGATTTCCACTCAACGTTCCTGCCTGATATACGGGTCCTAAAGGCGCTAAGTGTGCCATAATTTCGTGACGTGCTGCAAAAGCCCCCACAGGCAAACCACCACCAATCACTTTTCCAAAACATACAATATCTGCATTCACCCCGTAGAGTTCTTGAACACCGCCTCGAGCCAATCGAAAACCAGTCATGACCTCATCGAAAATTAAAATTGCCTGATGGGCGTCACACAACGCTCTTAAACCTTCCAAAAATCCTGATTGTGGTGGAATACAGCCCATATTTCCCGCAACAGGTTCTACAATAATAGAGGCGATTTGAGACGGGTTTGCTTCAAAAATTTTAGCCACAGCAGCTAAGTCGTTATAAGGCGCTAAAAGAGTGTCTTTAGCAGTCCCTTCAGTTACTCCAGGACTATTAGGACTCCCAAACGTGACTGCACCACTCCCCGCTTGAATCAAAAAAGAATCCGAATGCCCATGATAGCATCCTGCAAATTTGATGATTTTTTCTTTGCCTGTAAATCCACGTGCCAATCGCACGGCACTCATACAAGCCTCAGTGCCAGAGTTTACAAATCGAATTTGATCGATATTTGGAACCATAGAAACGGCCAGTTCTGCAATTTTAGTTTCAATTTCGGTCGGCATACCAAATGAGGTTCCGAGTTGTGCTTTTTCGATCACAGCTTCAATTACTGGTGGATACGCATGACCTAAAATCATGGGACCCCAAGAATTAATGTAATCAATAAGACGATTGCCATCGGCATCATATAAATAAGCGCCCTTTGCTTTAGTTACAAAAACAGGGGTACCTCCGACGGCTTTAAAAGCACGAACCGGTGAATTCACACCTCCAGGAATGACAGCCGAAGCGGCTTTAAATAATTGACTACTGCGTTGGTATCTCATGAAATTAGTTTGAAGAAATTTTAAGTTGTTGCCCGATGCTTAACTCTGTAGATCTCAGATTATTTTGTTGTTTAATTGAATCCACAGTGGTATTGTATAATTTTGAAAGGGAATACAGGGTATCTCCTTTTCGGACGGTATGACGTATTGTATTGGTTGTCGATCGTTTGTTAGTACGTCTATTTTTAGTTTTAGTATCAAATTTATAAAGTTCATAGCGTTCTATCAAACTAATCAGTTTTTGAGGGTATTTTGGATCAGTAGCATAGCCCGCTTTACGAAGGCCTTTGGCCCATCCTTTGTAATCATCTTTTTTTAATTTAAACAACCCCGCATAGCGTTTACGATTGGCTAAAAATTTCGAATGATCTCTAAAAGATTGGCTCGGGTCTTTATACTTTCTAAAACATTCTTGATCTTTATCGTCATCGTGATAAACGCGTGGGCCTGTCCATTCATGACACTTGATTCCAAAATGATTATTGGCATCACGCGCCAAACGGCCTTTTCCAGAGCCCGATTCTAAGATCCCTTGTGCCAAAGTAATACTCGCAGGAATATCATACAATCGCATTTCATTGACAGCTGATTCTTTAAAATATGAAATATAGTCGAGTGTCGAATTGATAACTGGGGTCTTTTTTGAAGGTTTCGTCATCACTACTTTTGGAGTTGATTTGCGCTGCTTAGCCTTTCGTCTCGACCCACAACTCGTGACTAATAGTCCCAAGAAAATAAAAATAATAATACGTTTCATATCTAAACTATAGTTTGTAATTGTTTTTGTTTCAATCTTAAATTCATTCCCTCAATCCCTTGCAATCCTCCTGTGTGAATAGCCAATACTTTGGCTTCCTTTGGGATTTGCCCCGTTTGAATTGCATCAAAAACACCATACATCATTTTTGCAGTATACACCGGGTCTAATGGGATATTATAAGTTGCTTTAAAATGGTTTATAAATGTGATTAATTTCGAATCCACTTTGGCATACCCACCAAAATGATATGCTTCCCACAACTCCCAATTGGACTGTGTTGCAAATTTACAAATATCTTCGTTTAAAAAACCGCCTTTCAGGGCTGGAAATCCAATAATTTTTTGAGATGGCAAACTTGAATTGATAAGCCCCGTTAGGGTTCCACCAGTCCCAACCGAGCAACAGATCAAATCAAACTGTTGGTCTGATTCAGTAAGGATTTCTTGACAGCCTTTTATGGCGAGAGCATTGGTACCGCCCTCTGGGATGATATAAAAATCTTTAAAGGTTTTCAAAAGAGTTTTTAAATATTCTGGGGTGGTTTTATCTTTATAGTCAGATCGCGATACAAATTCTAGATGCATTCCACAGGATTTCGCATAGCGAAGTGTTGGATTTTGATCGATTTTAGAGTCTAATTCCTCTCCTCTAATAACTCCAACAGTTGGAATGTTTAAGGCCTGTCCTGCGGCGGCAGTCGCTGCAATATGATTTGAAAAGGCACCTCCAAATGTGAGAATTCCTTTATAATTTTCAGATTGTGCTTTTTGTAAATTATATTTTAATTTTCTAAATTTATTACCCGACACTTTTGGATGTATCAAATACTCCGGCTTCAAATAAACCTGAGCATTTAAACGAATATTTTCTAACGTATTAATCGTGAGCATTGGCGTAAAAAATAAAATGTAAAAATACTAAATACTTAATTGATTATCGAGTCGATAGTTGCGATAAAGCTCAAACTAAAGATTAATTTGTGTATGGAAAATTACATTATCTTTGTTAAGCATGAAAAAATACGTTCCAATAGAAGAAGGCGATTACTACTTAACAGCAGAGGGATACCGTTGTTTTACCGAACAATACCATCTCAAACGTGGCTATTGTTGTGAAAGTGGATGTAAGCATTGTCCGTATGGTTACAATGTCCGGACTCATACTCAAAACTCAATAAAGTGAATTCAATAAACATTACATTCGAAAATGAAATTCGAGAAGGTATTCCATCAAAGCTTCCTGAAATACGGCCCTATGATAAAAGTTACAACCATGCGCCAAAGCGAAAATCGATTTTAAGTTCTGAGGAGACAAAATTGGCTTTAAAAAATGCGTTGCGATATTTTGATAAAAAGTACCATGCAATCCTTATTAAAGAGTTTAAAAGAGAATTGGATTTGTATGGTCGAATTTATATGTATCGTTTCCGACCTACTCATAAAATTGTGGCTCGCCCCATTGATGACTATCCCGCAAAAAGCAAACAAGCGGCTGCAATTATGTTAATGATTCAAAATAATTTGGATGATGCAATCGCGCAACACCCTCATGAATTAATTACGTACGGAGGAAATGGGAGTGTGTTTTCAAATTGGGCACAATACCGCCTCACGATGCAGTATTTATCTCAAATGACCGACACACAAACTTTGGTCATGTATTCCGGACATCCGATGGGTCTTTTTCCATCTCACAAAGAAGCTCCCAGAGTGGTGGTCACCAATGGGATGGTCATTCCAAATTATTCAAAACCCGATGATTGGGAAAAATTTAATGCCTTAGGCGTCTCTCAATATGGACAAATGACTGCCGGTAGTTATATGTATATTGGACCGCAGGGTATTGTTCATGGAACCACAATTACCGTACTCAATGCCTTTAGAAAAATAAAAAAACCACCTTCAGGTAATGTTTTTTTAACAGCAGGTTTGGGCGGTATGAGTGGCGCACAACCAAAAGCAGGAAATATTGCAGGCTGTATAACTGTTTGTGCCGAAGTCAACGAAAAAGCGCTGTACACTCGCCATTCACAAGGCTGGGTTGACGAAGTGTTTACTGATTTAAAATTGCTTGTAAGTCGTGTACGAAAAGCAAAAATGGAAAAAGAAGTGGTATCCATCGCTTACCTGGGAAACGTCATCAATGTGTGGGAAGAATTTTACGAGGCTGAGATTCATGTAGATTTAGGAAGTGATCAAACCTCCCTTCACAATCCATGGGCCGGTGGTTATTATCCCGCTGGAATGAGCTACGAAGATGCCAATGTCATGATGGGATCTGATCCAGAACTTTTTAAAGAAAATGTAGAAACATCTTTGCGACGTCATGCAGCGATTGTTGAAAAACACACTGAAAAAGGCACCTATTTTTTTGATTATGGAAATGCTTTTCTACTAGAAGCTTCGCGAGCTGGAGCCGATATTATGGCAGAAAATGGAATTGATTTCAAATACCCAAGTTACGTTCAAGATATTATGGGACCTATGTGTTTTGACTATGGGTTTGGTCCATTTCGATGGGTATGTGCCTCTGGAAACTCGGAAGACCTCGATAAAACGGATGCAATCGCCTGCAAGGTTTTAGAGACGTTAAAAAAAGACGCTCCACAAGAAATTCAGCAACAGATGAGTGATAATATTCAATGGATAAAAGGCGCAAAAGAACACCAATTGGTGGTTGGCTCCCAAGCTCGGATTTTATATGCCGATGCGGAAGGCCGGATGAAAATTGCAGAAGCGTTTAATAAAGCCATTGAAAACAAAGAAATTGGCCTTGTCATCTTAGGGAGAGACCACCACGATGTATCAGGAACAGACTCCCCATACAGAGAAACCAGCAATATCTATGATGGCTCTCAATTTACAGCAGACATGGCCATTCAAAATGTGATTGGTGACAGCTTTCGAGGCGCTACTTGGGTAAGCATCCATAATGGAGGCGGTGTTGGCTGGGGTGAAGTCATAAATGGTGGCTTTGGTATGGTTATTGATGGTACAATAGAAGCTGAAAAACGCTTAAAATCCATGTTGTTTTGGGATGTCAATAATGGAATTGCCCGACGAAATTGGGCTCGGAATGAAGGTGCTATTTTTGCTATTAAACGTGCGATGGCTTCCGAACCGCTTCTTAAAATAACAATCCCAAACAGCGTTGACGAAACGCTTTTAAAAAAACTATAAACACAAGAAAAAATAACCGATATACATAAAAAAATGAAAACTAAAATACTCTCATTAATAATTACCCTTCTTTTTTTAACGTCCTGTCAATCTGTAAGAGTTGTAACAGACTATGACAAAACTGCTCAATTTAAAACTTACAAAACGTTTGGATTCTTGAAAGACGGAGTCGATCGTGCAGAAATTAGTGACCTAGATAAGCGTCGTATTTTACGTGCCCTTGAAACTACACTCCTTGAAAAAGGATTCACGAAATCTGAGACACCAGATTTACTTGTCAACTTCTTTACCAAAGAAAAACAACAGATAAATCTATATAATAACAACTATAATTTTTGGGGTTATGGTTGGGGATGGACTGGAGGACCTTATTATGGCGCTCAATTTAATGTATCAAACTCCACTCAAGGAACGTTATATATTGATTTGATTGATGCAAAACGAAAAGAGCTTATTTGGCAAGGAATTGGCGCAGGCTATTTAACGAAATCCGTCAAACATAAAGACGAAAGAATCAACACCTTTGTATCCTCTATTTTATGTAAATATCCGCCAGAAATAACGCCTTAATTTTTCACATCTAGTGCATCTCTTAAGGTATTCCCAATAAGCATGAATGCCATCACCAAGCTCATAATACAAAGGCCAGGAATGAGTGCTAAGTAGGGTTTCCCTAAAATAATATAATTGTAGTGGTCTTTAATCATTGCTCCCCAACTAGACATTGGTGGTTGTGCGCCAATCCCTAAAAAACTAAGCCCACTTTCGATAAGAATTGCCGCAGCAAAATTTGCGGCGGAAATCACGATAACTGGAGCTAAAATGTTTGGTAAAATATGTTTACTAATGATTCTAAAATCTGAAAAACCCAAGGCTTCAGCGGCGGTAACGTACTGCATTTCTTTGACACTCATCACCTGCCCTCTCACAACTCTGGCGACTTCAACCCACATAGTAAGCCCAACCGCAATAAAGACTTGCCAAAACCCTTTTCCAAGAGCCAAAGTGATCGCGATTACCAAAAGTAGTGTTGGTATGGACCAAGTTACGTTAATAAGCCACATGATAAGTGTGTCCCATTTGCCTCCAAAATAGCCCGCAATACTCCCCAAAAGCACCCCTATCAATAGTGAAATAAAAACCGCTACAAAACCAATCGAAAATGAAATTCGAGCCCCTACTAAAATTCGACTGAGAAGATCTCTCCCATACTTATCGGTTCCAAAATAAAATGTTTTTGGAAGCACAAAAGGGCGCTGAGACGGCTCTAGCCCTAAAGGGATCTGTAGTGTTTTTTCTAAGCCCTTAAGTCCCTCTGAGGCATATTCAGAATATTTGATTTGATGTAATTCAGACTGATAGCTCGTAACAGGAATTTCCGATGGTGGATTTGTATTTCCAAAAAACAGGCGATTAAAGAAATTTTGATCATGTGAGATGGTGTTTGGAATCACCAGCATTTGAACTGTAAACCCAGGTTGTTTGGAATGAATTGACACATGCATTTGATTGGCAAATTGCGAATCATCGGGCGCTAAAATATACGCAAAAACAGAGATAAAAGCCATGAAAATGATAAACCAAAAGCTGACAACACCCCAGAAGTTTTTTTTAAATTTATGGAGCGCTAAGGTCGTTAATCCTTGTTTATGCATTTTAAATCAATCTTTTATCTGAGCTGTTTTGTTAATCTGATATGAACTTTTTAAATCATTTAAAACATTTAAAGCTTCTTCCATATAGATGTCTTTACTAAGATTTTCATGCCAACGCGTTCTGTTAATTTTGAAAACAGAATCTTGTTCCATCAATGGTAATTCATACGGCAATGACTCAAATATTAAATCGGTTTGATAGTCCGACAATACATCAAAACGTTTTGATTCCGATTCTTTCATTTCTAGATTTTGAGAATATTTTTCGAAATTTAGTTGGAAGGATGTTTCATCTCTGATGGTTTTTATCCAACGTGCATTGTCGTCAATGAGCTTAATTTCATCACTATTACTCATGCGATCTTTACTGTTTTGAATCGTCGTGGTATAATCAAAATTACGCTCCCAAACATTGTAATTTGCTGGTGCAATTTCATCCCATGCTAGTGGATTTTCTTGATCTTTTTCGCCAATATCAATATAACTGTAACGGTCTGGCACTACAACATCACTTTTAACGCCTTCTAACTGTGTTGAACCGCCGTTGATACGGTAGTATTTTTGAGTGGTGAATTTAAACGCTCCCATATCGCCATTGGTATTACTTCGAATCATTCGGTTTAAATCTACAATATTTTGAACGGTTCCTTTACCATAGGTTTGCTGACTTCCAATGACGATCGCACGCTTATAATCTTGCATTGCAGCCGCTAAGATTTCGGAAGCTGAAGCCGATAATTCATTTACTAAAATCACCAATGGCCCGTCCCATTCTATGCCTCGGTCAGTATCTTTTAAAACTTCTTTATCTTCTGCTGTGGAACGTACTTGTACAATCGGTCCTTCATCAATAAATAAGCCGCCCATTTCAACAACGGTTTTTAAAGAACCACCACCATTATTTCTAAGATCTAGTACGAGGCCTTCCATACCTTCAGCTTTTAAACGCTCAATTTCTTTTTTGACATCCCCAGCAGCATTTCGACTGTTGTAGTCCTCAAAATCAATGTAAAATTTAGGAAGATTTATCACACCAAATGTGGTGCCTTCTTTTTTAACAATGGTTGATTTTGCATAGGTTTCTTCAAGCTCAATTTCGTCTCTAGGGATGCTTAAATCTTCGATCGATCCATCAACTTTTTTAAGCGTCAAAATTACATTGGTTCCTTTTGGACCTTTAATAAGTTTAACAGCATCCGACAGACGCATACCTACAACATTCACTGCTTCAGTCTCTTCTTCTTGTCGTACTTTCATAATGATATCCCCAACTTCTAGCTTGTTCTGACGCCATGCAGATCCACCAGAGATGAGTTCGGTAATCCTAATTTCATCCATTCGTTTTTGGAGACGTGCCCCAATTCCTTCGTACTTTCCAGACATTTGAGCATCAAAATTATCCTTATCGTTTGGTGCGAAATAAAATGTATGTGGGTCAAATTCTTCGGCAATGGCATTGATATACATAGACATCCAATCGTCGCGTCTTAGATCATCATATACAGATGAATTTTCAGTCATTGTTTTCAAGATTGAAGCTCTCGCTTCACTTTGTAATGAATCCAGTGATTTCGATACATACTCTGGATCTTCTTCTTTTAGTTTGTTTTCTGATTCAATTAAATCATGATAATTTGAAATTGTATAAAATTTCAATTGTTTGCGCCACTTGTCTAATAACTCTGATTTTGAATTGGCGTAACTGCTGTTTTCATAGTCTGTAGAATACACCTCTTCAATGTCAAAATCAAATGGCTGCTCCAATACTTTTGAATGAAACTTTTTGGACTCTTCTATTCTTTTTAGCAAACGTTCATAAACAAGATTAAAGAAACTGACATCATGGTTTAAAATTTGATCGTCTAATTGTGTTTCAAAACGCTGAAAATCATCAATGTCAGATTGATAGAAATAACTTTTAAACTGATCTATTTGTGTTAAAAAACTAGTGTAAACACCTTCTGAAAAATCATCGTTTATATCTTTGGGCTGAAAATGCCCTTGTTCCAACAAATAGGTAACGAGCTGCATTAAAAGTTTATCTTTATCAGGATCGTCAAATGACTTCGAAGTAAAACTACAGGATGCAAAAGCAACCAGTATTGAGAGTAAAAAAATATTAAAATTTCGTTTCATAAAAATGAGGAATATTTGAACCAATAAATAATAATCTAAAATATAAGAAAAAATTATGCCAACCTTAATGAATGGTAATAATTTTTTGTTAAAGCGTCGTAAATCAACAAATACGCTACAAATTACTTACTTTTGTAAGAACTTAAACAAACCAGAAATGACAAAAAGACCTCTAATTTTGGTCACTAATGATGATGGCATCACAGCGCCAGGAATTCGTACTTTAATCAAAGTGATGAATACCATTGGAGATGTGGTCGTTGTTGCCCCTGATAGCCCTCAAAGTGCCATGGGTCATGCGATAACTATAAATGACACTTTATATTGCAAAAAAGAACACATTGATGATGGCCCTCAAACCGAATACAGTTGCTCGGGGACTCCAGCAGACTGTGTGAAGTTAGCCGTTCATGAGCTATTAGATCGCAAGCCAGACCTATGTGTTTCCGGAGTGAACCATGGATCAAACTCATCTGTTAACGTGATTTATTCAGGCACGATGAGTGCTGCTATTGAGGCCGGAATGGAAGGCGTTCCTGCCATTGGATTTTCGCTTTTAGATTATAATTGGGAAGCCGATTTTAGTCAAATTGAGTCGTTTATCAAAACCATCACTTTACAGGTTTTAACTCAAGGATTACAAAAAGGAATTATTCTAAATGTTAATTTTCCAAAACTTTTAGAGACGGATATAAAAGGGATTCGCGTTAGCCGACAAGCCAATGCCAATTGGATTGAAAAATTTGATAAACGTCAAACCCCCTTAGGGCGTGATTATTATTGGCTTACGGGTCAATTTAACAACTTAGACAAAGGAGAAGACACCGACGAATGGGCCCTCGAAAACAGATATGTATCTGTCGTTCCTGTGCAGTACGACCTAACCGCACATCACTACATTCAAGAATTAAATAAATGGGATTTTAATGAACAATAAAAAAGTTTTACAAGGGTTTTTAATAGGCCTTTTAGCAACAATCATTGGAGTCTTTTTGTCCTCCATTTTTTTAGGTAAATTATCGGGACGTTCCGATAGTATTCTAGAAGTTTTGGAAGCTGCTCAGTTTGAAGGTTTTTTAGGTAAATTAATAAGTTTAGGAGCCATTCTAAATTTGATTTGTTTCTTTTACTTTATTCGAAAAAAACAAGATTCACGTGCTGCAGGTGTTTTAACAGCGACCATTACAATTGCAGTTGCAACGTTTTTAATTAAATTATAAATGAAGTATTATATTATTGCTGGAGAAGCCTCGGGAGATTTACATGCTTCAAACCTAATGAAAGCCCTTTTAAAAACAGATTCTGAGGCTGAATTTAGATTTTGGGGTGGTGACTTGATGCAAGCAGTCGGCGGAACCTTAGTGAAACATTATAAAGAATTGGCTTTTATGGGGTTTTTGGAAGTGATTATGAACCTAAGAACAATTACCAAAAACCTAGCATACTGTAAAAAGGATATTAAAGACTACCAACCCGATTGTTTGATTTTTATCGATTATCCAGGTTTCAATATGCGCATTGCAAAGTGGGCAAAAATTGAAGGCTTTAAAACTCAATATTATATTTCTCCTCAAATTTGGGCCTGGAAAGAGAATCGCATTACTGCGATCAAGCGCGACGTTGACAAAATGTATGTCATACTTCCATTCGAAAAAGAGTTTTATGAAAACAAACATGCCATGCCAGTTGAATTTGTAGGGCATCCTCTTATAGATGCGATTGAGAATCGCTCCCCGATAGATGAAGTCGCATTTCGTAAAACACATCTATTAGACAACACCCCTATTATAGCGCTCCTTCCTGGGAGTCGCAAACAAGAAATTAATAAGATGCTTACTGTGATGTTGAGTGTTGTAAAAACATTTCCTGACTATCAATTTGTAATTGCAGGCGCTCCGAGTCAGAGTTCAGAATTTTACAAACCGTTCATAAAAAAAGAGAAAATTCATTTTGTTGAAAACTGTACCTATGATTTACTTAGTGTATCCCATGCGGCGCTGGTTACTTCAGGAACTGCTACCCTAGAAACAGCCTTATTTAAAGTTCCCGAAGTGGTGTGCTATAAAACGAGTTGGATTTCATATCTAATTGGACGGCAACTTGTAAAACTAAAGTTTATTTCCTTAGTCAATTTGATTTTAAATAAAGAAGAAGTTACTGAATTGATTCAAGGCGATTTTAACAAAAATCGCTTGACAAAAGAACTGTCTTATATTTTAAAAGGCCCAAAACGTGAAGCACTGTTAGGGGCTTATCAAACGCTTGAAACACAATTAGGTGGACCAGGCGCGAGTAATAAAGTTGCAGAATTAATCTATAATTCTTTAAATTAGAGGTTTATTAATAACCCCTAACCTAAACCTGCTTCGAACTCATTGCACAATGGTTCGGCTTTTTTCCCAATGAAAGCCTTCTCATATCCCATATTAAAACTGACTATTTCACTCGCGATGGGCATTGTCGCTAGTGATTATATAGAGCTGTCTGTACGAGTACTTTTGGGCTGTATTAGCCTTGGAATTGTAGTGTTAATACTAACGAATTATTATTGTAGAAAGCAAAAGAAGATCCTTTTCTGGCCCTCGTTAGTCGTCCTATTTGTGATGGGGGCTTTAAGTTTATTTAGTTCTAAAATTAATGCTCCCGAGTTTTCAAAATCCCATTATTCCCATCAGATAAAATCAACGACTGACACAGTACACGAACTAGAATTTGTAGTCCAAAAAAGATTAAAATCAAACCGCTACAATCACCGTTACTATATTGAACTTATTAGAGCTGACTCGGTTTCTGTTTCTGGAATGCTGTTGTTAAATTTAAGTAATGAATCAAATGTAGATGCTTTTAAAATTAACAGTCGCGTGTTAACCTCAACATCCATCCAAGAAATTAAAAACCCCTTAAATCCGTTTCAATTTGATTACAAAAACTATCTAAAACGTCATGGGATTTACCATCAAATTTCGATACGAAAGGAACCTGTTTTAGTCATTGAACAACCTCCAAAAACGATTAGAGCCTACGCCGAAAAAATTCGTGAACATCTCATTGAGCAGCTCCAACAAGAGTCATTTAACCCTACGGAAAGCGCCATTTTGAAAGCACTACTTTTAGGTCAGCGCCAAGATATCTCATCTGATATCTATGAAGATTACACCAAGGCAGGCGCCATTCATATTCTTGCAATTTCTGGACTTCATGTCGGAATTATCTTATTAATACTTCAATTTTTATTGAAACCCTTAGGTTTTTTTAGATACGGAAAATTTCTACAAACCGTTCTTATCCTCTGTGTTTTGTGGGGGTTTGCGATGGTGGCTGGCCTGTCTCCTTCGGTGGTCAGAGCGGTTACAATGTTTAGTTTATTTGCAATTGCGAAGGGCTTGAAGCGAACCACAAATGCATTAAATACATTAGCTGTTTCGGCTTTTATACTCCTACTCATACGGCCTGGATTTTGTTTTGATGTCGGATTTCAATTAAGTTATGCCGCAGTGGCTTCTATTGTGATTGTTAAACCAATTTTAGATTCGTGGTGGGTCGTTAAAAATCGAATTGCTAATTGGGTGCTTGATTTATTAAAAGTATCCATCGCTGCCCAAATTGGAGTGTTGCCATTGAGTCTGTTCTATTTTCATCAATTTCCAGGCTTATTTTTTGTGACCAATCTCATCATTATTCCTTGTTTGATCCTCGTGTTAACCCTAGGGGTTTTAGTATTGGTATTAATGGTGATTGACAAGCTACCTGAACTTGTAGTTGAAATTTTAGGAAAACTGATTCAGTATATGAATGGATTTGTGAAATGGGTTGCTTCCAAAGAATCTTTTCTTTTTGAGCAGATTTCGTTCGATATAAATGCGCTTGTATTAAGTTATCTTATCTTATTTTTAGGAGGTGTTTTTTATCATAAAAAATCGTTTAAAAATTTGATGGTTTTAGGGATAGCTGTTCTGAGTTTTCAAGTGTTTACAAGACAACTTCCCTCGCTGATTCCAAAAAAAACCTTCATCATTTTTCACCAATCTAAACAAAGCTTGATTGGATTTCAAACAAATCAACATTTAGAAATTCACCACGACTTAGACACCATCGAAAAAAATAGAACGGTCAACGAGTTTAAAATTGGTAAAGCAATTAAAACTCAAAATTCACAAAGTATCCAACGTTTATATGAAGTGAATAACAAGCTTCTTTTGGTGGTTGACAGTCTCGGTATATACAATGTAAAAAGTGTGCATCCAAACTGGATTTTATTTAGGCAATCCCCAAAACTCAACTTAAATCGATTGATTGACAGTCTTCAACCTGAGCTTATAATTTGGGATGGCAGTAATTATAACAGCTATCAAAAACGGTGGAAATTAACTTGTATAGCAAAAAAAATCCCGTTCCACCAGACAAGTGAAAAGGGTGCTTTTTTGTCAAACTTTTAGTTACGGAGTAAACGTAGGCACAAACGCTTTGTAATATACATTAAACGCTTCTTGATTGTTCATCTCCTTATAGATGTCGTCTTTAAATAGCTTCAAATATAATTCGAGTTGTTGCGGGGTTTGATAACCAGGAATGGGTGCTAACACTTCTGCTTCTAAACCTAAAAACACCATAGTTGGATAGGCTCTTACGCCTAAATATTGTGAGAATTGATGCGAGCTATTGCGCCGTTTGGCCATTTCTGGTTTGTAATTTGGATTTGAAAAGACTTGGTCTTTATAATGAACTGTTTCGTTCCCTTCTGCATTAAATTTAACTGCGTAATAATGTGTATTCACAAACGCAATCAAATCGGTATTTGTAAAGGTGTTTTTATCCAACATTTTACACGGCCCACACCAAGACGTGTACATGTCAATAAGGATTTTTTTTGGTGCTTTTTCTTGAAGCAAAAGTGCTTCATCCATAGTGACCCAATTTATTTTTTGGGCATGTATTGTTGAACCCAACAAGAAAAATAGGACTATTATATATGACTTCATTCTATTATTTTTTTACTAATTTAACAAAAACTATGCCTTATTAACGAACACCATGCATTAATTTTTTAATGGCTGGATATAATAAAGCAGAGAAGACCCCAAGACCAACAGCAACTGCCGTTAAAATCCAAAAGAAATAGCTCAATCCTTGTGTTTCTGCAATCCCTTCTGAAGCTTCGCCAAAAACGCCAGCTAATTTCATACCGATCGCAATGGCTAAATACCAAATTCCAAACATCATGGCAATCATTCGTCCGGGTACTAATTTACTAACATAGGACAGGGCCACTGGCGAAATACACAATTCGCCCATGGTATGAAAAAAGTAAACTAATATCAACCAAATCATACTCACAGAAGCTGTTTTAGCACCTGGTTCAATAGATGAAGATCCAATGGCGACACAGGCCATTCCTACCCCTAATAAGACCATTCCAATGGCGTATTTCATATTTGCATTTGGATTGTATTTACTTTCCCACCATCTCGAAAACAGGGGCGCAAATGCAATGATAAATAAGGAGTTTAGAACTCCAAACCAAGAGGCGGGTACTTCTGCAATTTCTTTTCCAAATTCCATCGAAAGCATCCAAATGGCAATGGCCCAAATGATGATAAAACTAATGGCTAAAAAGATGTTTGAGAGCGCGTATTTTGAAAATGTTTTTTTGAATAATAACCATAATACCCAGGTAATGATCCCTAGTGGAATAACGGTCATCATAGAGTTTACAATTTTAAATATAAATGCTGCATTTCCTTCAAGAACTCGTTGGGTATAATCGCGTGCGAAAATGGTTAATGAACTTGGTGCTTGTTCAAAAATAGCCCAAAAGAAAATGGTGATAAAAGCAAAAAAGATCACGGCGAGCATTCTGTCGCGAGTAATTCGATCATAGTTTGGAATTCGAATCGCTAACAATACGACAAACAGCCCTAAAGCAGTAAGAATTGCCAAATTAGAACCTTCGATTCCAAACATACTGAAGTCAAATAAATTGTAAGCACCTTCTGAAATTTTAGAAATTGGATCATTAAAAATCCATGAAATTCCCAAAATTCCTGCCACTGCGATCAATCCTAAATGAAATGAGGTGAACGGATTTAATTTGGGCTCATCTGCGCTTAGTTCGATTTCGGCCGCCTCTACTTTTACAGGCTTTTTACCAATGTCTCCAAAAATGTTTTGAGCAAACCAAAATTGAAGTAATCCAAACAACATAAAAATTCCAGCCAAGCCAAAACCCCAACGCCAGCCTACTTGTTCTCCAAGATACCCACATAGCAAAATTCCTAGGAATGCGCCCGCGTTAACGCCCATGTAAAAAATCGTGTAAGCGCCATCTTTTTTCTCATCCTTGCCTTTATACATTTCAGATATGATAGACGTCATATTTGGTTTAAAAAATCCACTTCCAAAAACTAATAAGGTCAAGCCTAAATAAATGAAAAAGGGGGTTTCAACAGCCATCGCACCATGCCCAAGGGTCATTAGTAATGCACCAATGACAACCGCATAGCGATACCCAATTTTTTTATCGGCAAAATAGCCTCCTACGAGGGTTGATAAGTATACTAATGAGGTGTATGTTCCAAAAATGGCATAGGCATGTTCTCTAGGCCAACCCCAACCACCATCAAGGAGTGACGCAGTAAAAAACATGACGAGCAAGGCCCGCATTCCGTAGTAGGAAAAACGCTCCCACATCTCCGTGAAAAATAATACAAAAAGTCCGGCGGGATGTCCTAAGACTTTGTCTTTGAACATATCATTAATATTTATACTCATTATTGGTTAATTGGTTAATTTACTAAATTCGGAAAAAATTTGAAACTTTAAAGGTTTTTAGTTAAGTTTCTTGCCTACCATGAAGTACCGCTGTATAATAACGGAAAAAATACTTTAAAAAAAACCTCATAAAAAATTATGAGGTTTTAAAATATTATATAAATCTGTTATTCTGTAGGGGAAGTATCTAATCGTTGTTCGATATCTTCCGCTCCATGTGTTAAACGCTTTAGGGGTTTTAGAATTGCTAAAATTAGTATTCCAAAAAGAATACAAAATATTGCTATTCCAGAAAAAACTTGAAACTCACCTGCACCTTCTGACATTCCGCCCACAAAACCTGCGACTTTATTCCCTAATCCAGTCGCTGCAAAATAGGCTCCCATCATAAAAGCTGCGTATTTAACAGGTGCTAATTTAGTAATAAATGATAATGCCACTGGCGATGCACATAGCTCTCCAATCGTGTGAAACAAGTATGCTAACACAAGCCATACCATTGCAGATTTTTCAACTACATTATCACCATCCATTGTAACTTCTGTAGAAGCTTTACTCATAAAGAAGAAACCAAATGCCATAATGATTAATCCGATCGCCATTTTAAATAACGAA
>ERZ1047472.719-NODE-719-length-28546-cov-5.311642_pt1 | contig 28546 bp, 23 predicted proteins | sample MGYA00383095_ERZ1047472 | MGnify/ENA primary metagenome ERZ1047472 (study PRJEB29581, sample SAMEA5548365) | metagenome | biome: marine; feature: coastal; material: water | depth 1 m | study: Short-term variability in the microbial, nano- and picoplankton dynamics... | reverse complement strand
TACTCGATTCTTTATTGAATTTATTAAGATTGGTCAGGCAGAGCGCGATGCAGGATTATTCGTGAATACAGGACAATGGTTGAGTATACCGTTTGTTTTGGTAGGGATTTATTTGGTGGTGCGGAAAGTAAAAATTTAACCGCAGAGAATCGCGGAGATTTCTCAGAAGTCACGGAGTAAAGGAATGTTTGCACAGATTTTGGCTCTTTTTGCTCAACTCTCCGCGCCTCTTTGCGGTAAAACTCGAGCTTACTTCCCCTCAAAAAACCTCCACAAACTATCCTCAGGAACTGAAGCCGTTATATTCACTCTTTCTTTCGTAACAGGATGATCAAATGACACATATCTGGCGTGCAATGAAATAGATTTATCTGGATTAGAGCGTCGAGCACCGTATTTCACATCGCCTTTGATAACACAACCTATCGTACCCAACTGACAACGAATTTGATGATGTCGACCGGTTTCAAGTTCAATTTCTAAAAGATAGTACTTATCACTTTCGGCAATTGATTTATAATGTAGAATTGCTTTCTTACTACCTGTTGCTTCCTTGTCGGATGCGTAACTCTTATTTTGCTTCTCGTTTTTCTTTAGAAAATGTTCAAGTGTGCCGCTAGGTCGAGCTGGTTTGCTTTCTACAATGGCCCAATAGGTTTTCTTGACCGTTTTTTCTCGAAATTGTTTGGATAAACGCTCTAAAGCTTTGCTGGTTCTAGTAAAAATCAATGCACCGCTAGTTGGTCTGTCCAATCGATGAACCACACCACAATATACGTTTCCAGGTTTATCGTATTTCTTTTTCCAATATTCTTTTATCTTATCAGGTAAAGGAACATCGCCTGTTTTATCGCCTTGCGAAATATCGGATGCTTTTTTATTGACTACAAGAACGTGGTTGTCCTCAAAAAGAACCTCTAAACCAAATTCGCTTGGGTTTGTCATCGACTAATACTGCTCGTTTTCATTCGGGAAATCACCAGACTTCACATCTTCGATATAGTGGTGGAATGAGCCTAACATTTCTTCATACAAATTGTGGTATTTACGCAAGAAACGAGGATTAAACTCATTGTTTATACCCAACATATCGTGCACGACCAAAACTTGTCCATCCACTCCATTTCCAGCCCCAATTCCTATGATAGGAATAGTGAGAGATTTAGCCACTTCTGCAGCCAATTCAGTAGGAATTTTCTCTAGTACTATCGCGAAACAACCAGCTTCCTCCAATAATTTAGCGTCTTCTAACAAGCGCTTTGCTTCCTCGTCCTCCTTCGCTCTTACTGCATAAGTTCCGAACTTGTAAATAGATTGAGGCGTTAAACCCAAGTGACCCATAACTGGAATTCCAGCTGTCAAAATTCGGGTAACCGATTCAATTACTTCTCGTCCACCTTCTAACTTTATAGCATGTCCGCCCGATTGCTTCATGATACGTATTGCGCTCGACAAAGCTTCTCGTGAATTCCCTTGATAGGACCCGAAAGGCATGTCCACCACAACTAATGCACGTTCTACTGCTCTAACTACCGACGATGCATGATAAATCATCTCATCCAAAGTAATGGGGAGTGTTGTTTCGTGCCCAGCCATTACATTCGAAGCTGAATCACCGACGAGAATGACATCAATTCCAGCCGTATCAATAATACGAGCCATCGAATAATCATATCCGGTAAGCATAGAGATTTTCACGCCCGCACTTTTCATTTCTTGAAGCGTGTGCGTTGTTACTCTTTTTACATTTTTGTGTACTGACATAATATTTGGATTTCGGATTAAAGGATTTCTGATTGCAGGCAAATATTTTAACTACCCTTTTATCTCTAGTTTTTGTCAAAATTAAGATTAATTGACATTATTCATTGTCAATTTTTAATTGTTCATTGAATTCTATCCTTCAGAAACGACTTTGTAAGCTTCCTTGTCAGTTGACCCAATATGGAAAATGGCATCGCCTTTATTGACAACGGGCGATTCATTCAAACAAAAAATGTATCCATCATCGGAAGATTTCAATTTGCGTTCTGTTTTGCCAAAAGGGTCACTGATGAAGCCAAGCAACTCGCCTTTTTTAACCTTTTGTCCATTTTCAACATGACTTAAAAATAAGCCAGAATTGCCCGCTCGCAGCCATTTATCTGATTTCAAGAAAACTGCTTTTCTTTTTACAGCAACATCTTCCCTAAACTTTTTCATACCTAAGTGGACAAGAATTCTTTTTACGCCGGTAACTCCTTCATGGATAATACCTTCTTCGATAGAATCTGCCTTTCCGCCTTCAAACAACAAAACCTGCTTTCCTCGTTTTACCAGTGCTTCTCGCAATGATTTGTGGATAGTATTTGAGTGAACGATGAAAGGTGGATTGAAAACACGTGCCAATTCCATACTAATTGGGTCTATAGATACACAGCGGATTTGAGCGGCATTGTTTCGTTGGAACGCGCCGGTATGGAAATCGATCACATAATCAACATTAGAGGCTATTTCATTAAGGAATTGATAGGCAAATTGTCCTGCCAACGATCCATTTTTACTTCCAGGAAATGCTCTATTCAAATCACGACCATCCGGTAAAGCTCTCGACAGGCTCAAAAAACCAAAAATATTGAACACGGGTAAACAGATTACTGTTCCCGAGGTTGGCTTATGTAATTTGTTTTTTATTATTCGTCGAACTATCTCAATTCCATTGATTTCATCTCCATGAACACCAGCCATAAGTAACAATACTGGACCATCATCCTTGGCTCGTTCCACAAAGACGGGAACCTGAACCGGGGTATGCGTGTGCAATTTTGCTACATTCATATTCAATTGATATCCTTTGCCAGGTAATATTTCTTGTCCAAGAATAAACATTTTTTTCTTTGCCATAAATTTATTCTGCAATCATTTCATCCAGTATTCGCTGACAATTTTCGTCTCGTTCTGCTGCAAATTCCATTTTTTCTTCACCTTTTTCTTGTTGACCTGAGAAGAGAAAGGCAACGCCCAATTGGAAATGATAATCCATTTTGGAAGGGTTTTGTTTAATCAAAGATTCCCACAATGGAATACTCTCCTTGTATTTATTTACATTCATATAACTAGTCGCCAAAGCATCCGCAAGTGGTTCGCGTTGACTCAACTCATATGCCTTTTTATTGTTAATCAAAGCTTTCTGCTGATCTTCAAATTTCACCCCGCACTTTCCGCTGTAAATCATTCCAAGACTGTTGTAGATGGCCATTTCATCCGGTTTGTCACCTTTCGCTTTTTCAAAGTTCGAAATAGCCGCTTCTATATTTTCGTTCAATAAAGCAAATTCAGCCTTTGTCAGAAAATAGTAAAACGAATCCTTCTCCGCTTTATTCATTGCCTTCTCTGCATAAATCATTGCAGAATCTTTGTGGTCTTGAAAAGAATGTAACAAAGATAAATTTCGTAAAATCCCTGCCTCAAGTTCCACATTTATTTTCCCTTGACCAAGTGCCGTATGAAAAGATTCAGATGCCTTGTCATATTCTTCTTTATCCAAAAAAAGAACACCCTCATCATTGTGTTTTTTAGCAAGCTCTGCATTCTTGTTGGAACAAGCAACTAGCAAAAGAAAAGAGATAAAAATAAATACCGTTTTCATTGGACTGGATTCAGTTAAATACTCGACTTTTGCACAAGGTTAAGGAATGCATTGGAATCGGCGAAAAAAAAAGAAAAAAAGTGCAGAAAATTACTCTATTCTAGAAATTATCCGTAATATTGCACCCCGATTTACACGGATATAATAGACAATAGATTAGAAATAATGGATAAAATCAGAGAAATTCAAAACGAATTAACCGAAATCAAAAGCTTTCCAAAGTTCTCTAGCGGTGATACAGTAAATGTTTCATACAAAATTAAAGAGGGCGAGAAAGAGCGTACTCAAAATTTCCAAGGCGTTGTGCTTCAAAGAAGAGGTCAAGGCCCGACCGAAACATTTACAGTTCGTAAAATGTCAGGAAATATTGGCGTTGAACGTATTTTCCCAATGGACTCTCCGTTTTTAGAAGATATTAAAGTAACGAAGAAAGGTTATGTTCGTCGTGCTCGTATCTTTTACTTCCGTCAACTTACTGGTAAAGCGGCTCGTATTCGTGAGAAACGTTCATTCGTTAAACCAGATTAGTATTAAAACAACTATATTTAAAAAGGCTTTCTTTCGAGAAGGCCTTTTTTGTTGACTATCAAAATGGGTAAAAAGAAATCAATATTTTCAAGGAATAAACCTTTCACATGGGCAATGATCCTTTTCTTGCTCGTTGTTGGTTTACCAATCGGGTATTATTTCTATAACGGTCGATCATTTACAAAATACAGAGGTGATTTTCTTTCTCAATTTCCTACTGGTTATTCTTCAATTGGAATTGATATTTCCCACCATCAAGGCGAAATGGACTGGGAATTGATGTTCGACGATCTCGGATACGACACCTTAGTACAATTCGTCTATTGTAAAGCCACGGAAAGCATAGATCACCTTGACAGACAATGGGAAAGAAATAGAATTCAATTGACCAGATTAGGTATTGTACATGGCGCCTATCATTTTTTCAACGGACAGAAACCACCACGAGAACAGGCTTCTCATTTTTTAAAACATTGGTCGCACCGAGATATTGACCTTGCTCCTATGCTCGATGTTGAATCAGAAGGGTTCTCAGATGAAGATTTGATTGCGAAAATGAAAATTTGGCTGACCGTGGTCGAAAAAGAAACAGGTTTCCGCCCTATTATCTATTGTTCCAACCATTATTTCGAAACGAAGTTTAAAAACGACTTCAAAAACTACAAATTTTGGATCGCTGCATATTCGCGCGAACCTTCGTCGTTTTCGGATCCCCGGATTATTTATTGGCAGTTCTCAGAAAAAGGACAAATGGCGGGAACAAATGAGTTCGTCGATTTGAATGTGGGGAAATAATTTGGGACTTATTTCGTTCTACAATTAGCCATAAATTTTAACTCTGTATGAAACGTTTAACCCCCGCATTATTTTTTGGATGCTTAATCCTTTCATTCACTTGTAATTCTCAAATCGATCATACTATCGGCATACAACTCTGAGCTGGCGCTAATCTTTGGTCAAACCCAGCCAATGGCAATATCGACAACACGATTCTTGCAGCTACACCAATTGCCAGAATAAATTACCAATACAACCTATCAGAGAAAATAGGATTAAATCCAGGATTTTATTTTCAACAATCCACCATTGCGACAAGAATCATTTTTACCGATGAAACGGGGAACATTCTTTCCGAAGGAGGTCAATATGAACGAAATGATCAATTTATTCTTCCTATTCTAGCAAAATTAAGTCTTGGTCAAAAAACAAAATTTTTTATACATACTGGACCTTCACTTTCTTTAATTTTCAAACAGTCGGTTTACTATAAAGGCCCTTACGCCGAAACTATAACCTCAAAGTCTTCAACAAATGTAACAATATTTAGAACTGGTTTTACAGCAGGTGTGGGCATGAATACACCCCTTGGAGAAAATTTAATCCATAGAAGTAAGAGATAACTTTTCAAATTTTCCTCATCCTTATTCGAATAATGGGGTTTCAATAAATTATCTACATGCACTTTTGGGTCTGAAAGACAAATTATAGGTTGTTTAAAATTCAACCCCATAAATTGACCGCAGATAGCCCATTTACATTAAATTCGTAAACTATGTCCAATCTCTTCGGTCTCTTTATTGTTTTGTATTTGCTTTTACTTGTAATTCATGGTAGCCTTTATTCTATTGCTATGCAAAGGATAAGTCAACTTAAAAAAACAGTAAATGCAAAGGGGGTGAACAGAAAAAATATTCAAACTCAAGTAAATCATAAACTTGGAATTATAAAATGGCGACGCCGAATCATCTGGATTATTTATATTTTTCTATTTATACTGCACCTCAAATTGATTAGCAATATCAAATTTCCCGAAGATGATGTCTTCACTAATGCCATCTATCTATTTGTTAGCGAGAGCATTCTTTTAATTATTTTAAACTGGATATTTGGTGCACAAATTATTGAGAAAAAAATTCGATTTATAGAAACGAAATAATTCCAGCACACTTTTTAAAAACGAGTTCATGACCATAAAAGCGAGCACTCCAGAGGAATATATGCAAAACCTTTCAGAAGACAGAATTAGTCCAGTGGGTAAAATAAGACAGACAATTCTGAAAAACCTACCGAAGGGATTTGAAGAAGGAATTGGGTACGGCATGCTTTCGTATCACGTACCCAAATCGATTTATCCGGATGGTTATCATTGCGACACGAAGCTTCCTTTACCCTTTATGAATGTAGCTTCTCAGAAAAACTTCATTGCGCTTTACCATATGGGAATATATGCCAATCCAGATTTACTAGAATGGTTCGTTACTGAATTCCCGAAGCACTCTTCCAAAAAATTAGACATGGGTAAAAGCTGTGTGCGATTTAAAAAGATGGAAGATATCCCATTCGACTTGATCGGTGAATTGGTGACAAAAATGTCAGTTCAGGACTGGGTGAATTTGTACGAAAAGAATTATAAAAAATAGTCGCTCCTCATTTCAATGTTTTGCTCTTTTTTTAACCTTATTTATCCTCAGAATCTATTGGCTTCCTTTTCGATTTCAAATGCTTGCTATCTTTCAAGCTTTTCGCAATTATCCATTTCAATTGACCGTTAACACTGCGAAATTCATCGTCCGCCCATTTCTCAATCAAAAAAGTTTCGATTACCATAAACTCAGAAGATGAAAAAGAGATAACAACCGCAGACAATTCTGATTTCTCGAAAAGAACAAAAGCAGAAACGGATTCTTTAGGAATCGCCCGATTAAAAATAGATTCTTACCAAAGAATCATTTTGGCGCCAGAGAATCAGGTAAAAACACAGTTACTTTTGAATCGACAAATAATTTCTCCAAGCCAAAAGATATTATAAAAATTACTATTGTTTATAGCAGAAAATAATAATTTTACTTCTACAATCCCACAATTTTAAATTCCGTCCGTCTATTTTTCGCACGAGCCTCTTCCGTCTCATTCTCCAATTTTGGTTGAGTTTCACCGAATCCCTGTGATTGCATGCGTGATTTGGAAACTCCTTGAGATGCCAAATACTCCTTCACTACTCGCGCTCTGTCATCCGAAAGTTGCAGATTCTTTTCTTCGTCACCCACGTCATCTGTATGACCTTGAATGACAATTTTCATCGTCTTATTTTCAATTAAGTAACGAGCAAAAGCTTTCAGTATCACTTTTGAATTTTGATTCAACTCAGCAGAGGCGGTTGTGTACAAGATATCTTCAATTACATATGCTTGCCCTAATTGCACTTTTATTACTTCCATGTCCTTCCTTTTCACCGAAACTTCTTTTTTCGCTTTCTGTTCGCGAATCTCTTCCTTGGTAATCAGCTTTACCGAAAATGCAGCTCCATCTTTTTTCGCCGAAACCATGACGTCTTTGTTCGGATCTAGTTTTATCGCGGCGGCATATTTTCCGTCGTCACCATTCACTTTAATTTTTTGAACCTCATCGCTGTCCCCATAGCTAATTTCAATTTCCACTCCAGAAACTCCTTTTCCTTTTTTATCGGTCAAGGTTCCTTTCATAATCATAACGGGCTTAGGGCGAGCTTCTTCATACAATTTAAAACCGTAGATATTGTAATCGCCTCCTTTGTTGGACGAGAAATAGGCCAATTCTCCATCCGTTGAAACGAAAAGTCCTATTTCATCAGAAGGTGTATTGATTGGAATTCCAATATTAGTAGGTTTGCTCCATTTTCCATCTTTCTTTTTGATGTAGTAAATATCCAATCCACCTGCTCCTACTCGCTTTTCGGAAGATTCAGAAACAAAATACATGGTTTCATTGTCTTGGTGAATAAAAGGACTTTTATCATCACCAGCCGTATTTATTTCTTCAAAAGGTCGCCCCAAAGACCAAGTTCCGTCCGCTTTTCGTTCAGAAATATAGATATCATGCTTTCTCGTATTTGGACTGATCGTGGCATAATAAAGCGCATTTCCATCTGCAGAAATCGAAGGTTGTCCCTCCCATGCATTCGGAGAATTGATGTTAGGGCCTAAAGAAACCAGAGGTGTCCAATTGTAGCTATCCCCTTTTGTTCCTTTACTCGAAAATGTTGTAGAGTACAAATCGCAGTTTTTATAATCTTGCCCATTTACTTGCGTTTTCATACAAGCACAAATTATCATTTCCTTGTTGTCTATGGACATCGTTGCGGCTCCATATCCAACAAAGTCTCCTTGGTTGAACGGCTTGGTAAAAGGATTTCCTTTGTCGAACGATTGTGCCATAGCTTCGCGACCCGAGAAGGTGAATTCTTCGCGCCAATCGGCTAACATGTCTCCGAGCAATCTACGGTCGAGTTTACGTGTATAAAACATCAACTCATTGTCTGGAGAGATCATGGGGAAATATTCATTGTCTTTAGAACTGACATTTTCAATGCGGAATGGTTCGAATGACACTTCTGCAATTTCAACTTTTTCTTCAGGAACTGTAGTTTCCCATTTCTTCAGTTGCCCTTTGGCATTCTTTAGCATATTGCTATAATCCAAAGGGAAACGGTCGTTGTCCATGCTTTTGAAATTGACGAATTTTGTCAAATACTCCCGCGCAGACACATCGTCTTTTTGCATATACCGAATAACACCTAAATAGTAATACGTTCCAGCGTTGTAATCTTCACACAAAGTCAATACTTCTTGAAACAAATTTGCAGAATTGACAAAACCACGTTCCGCTTTTCGAGCGTCTGAACTAAGATTGTCCATCGCTAAATTGTAGGTCGTTACACCATATTCATAATAGGCCATAGCATTTTCTGGTTCAGCTTCTATTGCCTTGGTATAATTATCAACTATTGTTCGAAGGTCCTCCGAATTTTTGGCAGTTTCAATAAGCTTTAAGCTCTTTTTCGCAGGTGGATTGCATGCTTCGTCTACTTCATCATCTTGTGAAAAAGTAGAAAAAGAAATAAAAAATAATACACCTATCGCAAGGTAAAGTTTATTCATATTCGAATTTGAATTTGACAGTCATAACGCTAGAACTGTACCAATATTCTTAAACGAGAATGAGGGAAAAAGTTACAATACTGCTGCCTTCGACTCCCATCACTCTGCGCGAGTATTCATCGAGGCTTGAGCAAAGTCTATTTAGAGGTCTGAGCGGAGTCGAAGACCGTCTTCGGCATCTCAATCTTCACCCAATTATCGACCAACTCATCCGTCAAAGCGATGTCCAAAACTTCTTTCATCATTTTTACATAATGGAAAGTCAAACCTTTTAAATAGTCGGGTTTGATTTTATCGATGTCTTGCTTATTTTTGTAACAAAGAATGATGTCGGTGATTTTCGCTCGTTTGGCGGCTAGAATTTTTTCCTTGATTCCTCCAACGGGTAAAACTTCTCCACGAAGGGTGATTTCTCCTGTCATGGCCAGATTTGGCTTTACTTTTCTTTGGGTGAACAAACTTGCCAAAGAAGTCAACATCGTAATTCCGGCGCTCGGTCCATCTTTCGGTGTAGCTCCTTCTGGAACGTGAATATGAACGTTATGATTATCGAACAATTCTTGGTCCAAATCCAACCAATTCGAATGTGATTTCAAGAATTCAGAGGCAATAACGGCCGATTCTTTCATAACATCTCCTAAATTTCCTGTCAAGGTTAATTTCCCTTTTCCTTTCGTAATTGATGATTCGATGAAAAGAATATCTCCGCCAACACTTGTCCACGCCAACCCAGTCACAACACCAGCAATGGCGTTGTTATCGTATTTCGTGCGCTCTCTGCTCGGCCCGAGGAAATCGAATAAATCGGCAACGGTAATTTTTTGAGTAAACTCTTGTTCCATCGCTATTTGTCGAGCTCTGTTTCTCACTAATTTCGCCATGCGTTTATCTAAACCACGAACGCCTGATTCAGAAGTATATCCTTCAATTACTTTTTCAATCAATTTCGCGTCAATCGAAAATTGTTTTTTTTCTACGCCGTGTTCCTTCAATTGTTTAGGAATCAAGTGACGTTTGGCAATTTCAATCTTCTCTTCAACAGTATAACCGGTTACATCAATGATTTCCATTCTATCGCGCAAAGGTCCTTGAATTTCAGCCAAGCTGTTTGCCGTTGCGATGAACATCACTTTTGATAAATCGTATTCTGTCTCCAAGTAATTGTCGTAGAACGAATGATTTTGTTCAGGATCTAAGACCTCCAATAAAGCAGAAGATGGATCACCGTGATTGCTTCGTCCCAGTTTATCAATTTCATCTAATACAAAAACAGGATTAGAATATTCGCTTTTCTTCAAATGCGTAATAATTCGTCCTGGCATCGCTCCGATATACGTCTTTCTATGCCCACGGATTTCGCTCTCGTCGTGCAATCCACCCAATGACATTCGGATGTATTTTCTACCCAAAGCTTCCGCAATGCTTTTCCCTAAGGAAGTTTTACCCACTCCTGGAGGTCCGTACAAACAAAGAATTGGCGCCTTCATATTGTTTTTCAACTTCAATACAGCCAAATATTCAAGAATACGTTCTTTCACATCTTCCAAGCCATAATGATCACGGTCAAGAATTTTTTCGGCACGTTTCAAATCCAAATTATCCTTGGAAAACTCATTCCACGGCAAATCCAAAAACAAATCCAAGTAATTCAATTGAACAGAGTATTCTGCCCCTTGCGGATTCATGCGTTTGAGTTTATCCAATTCCTTATTGAATATTTTTTGTTCTTTCTCCGTAAATTTCTTTTTATCCGCACGTTCTTCTAAATCTTTTGCATCTTCCAATTGTGGATTATCGCCTAATTCTTCTTGTATCGTTCGCATTTGTTGCTGCAAAAAATAATCACGTTGTTGTTTGTCTAAATCTTGACGAACCTTGTTTTGAATCTCGTTGCGCATGTCGAGCATTTGCGACTCCATTTCAAGGTGTTCCATCACCATAGCAGCACGTTTCTGAATATCGAGTTCTTCCAACATGCCCTGTTTCTTAGAAACATCTGCATTCATATTCGAACAAATGAAATTGACCAAGAAGGTCGGACTGTCTATATTTCCAATGGCAAAAGAAGCTTCGGAAGGAATATTTGGACTATCGCGAATTATTTGCAACGCCAATTCTTTGATGCTCTCTATCATCATGCCGAGTTGCTTGTTCTTTTTGTCGAATTTCGGTTCAGATAGCAATTCAATTTTCGCCTTGATATAAGGTTCGCTTTGCACAGCGTCCACCATTCTAAAACGACGCTTCCCTTGAATGATTGCAGTCGAACTACCATCAGGCATCTTCAACAATCGAACGATTTGTGCAACTGTTCCTACCTTGTGTAAATCTGCAAATTCTGGAGACTCTTCATCTTGATCGATCTGAGATACCACACCTATAATTTTATCACCTTTGTTGGCATCTTGAATAAGCTTGATAGATTTGTCACGACCAACGGTAATTGGAATTACAACACCCGGAAAAAGCACATTGTTGCGTAAGGAAAGAATCGGTAATTCATCTTTGAACTTTTGTTTATTCATCGACTCCTCCTCCTCGGAAGTAATCAAGGGAATAAATTCGGCATCTTGCTCGCCGCCTTGGTTGAGTTGTAATAAAGTTTTGTCAAATATATTGTCCATAGAAAGTCTAATTTGCGCCAAGTTGTCAGCCCAAGAAACAGGTTTTAACTAGAAAACCTCGATTTCAGCACTTTTCGGGCGTGAAGACTAAAATGACAAAGGGTGTGCCAAATGGAGGGAAGTGGAAATTTTGTCGTAGAATTAATCTGATCAACTATTTAAATTCTCGTGGATACACCTCCCTTACCGCGAAGCAGCAACTGAGTTAATCTCTCCTAAAGGAGGAAAACTTTATTTTGACTTTGAATTATTAGTTGAAACTATTTTCATTCTTCCTATGAGTCTGCCTCGTCGGCAGACAGGGAGGGACCGAGGGAGGTATAACTCGGTTATTTCAGTTATGTAATATTCTTCAATATCTCCGCATCCTCTGTACTTAGCTTCAGCCCTCTTCTACTCATCATAGCATTAGCCGCCTCAATGGCTTTTTCAAAAGCAAAAGGAACGAATTCATTTCCACCCCAAGAGAAGGAAGGGATGTATTTCTTTGGAAAATCTCCGCCGTAGATATTGCAGGAAACACCAATTACCGTTGCTGTATTAAACATAGTGTTGATACCACATTTGCTATGGTCGCCCATGGTGAGTCCCATGAATTGGGAATCAGTTACGACCTCTTGTCTAGTGGTGTAGCTGTAAGTTCTTATATTGCTGTAGTTATTTTTTAGATTCGAAGTATTGGTATCTGCGCCTAGGTTGCACCATTCGCCAATTAGCGAATTTCCCATGTAGCCGTCATGTCCTTTGTTGGAATATCCTTGAATAATCGAATTGCCAACTTCTCCTCCTACCTTACAATGTGGACCAATGGTTGTTGCTCCATATATTTTTGCTCCCATTTTGATGGTTGAATCATCGCACAAGGCAATTGGTCCTCGGATAAGCGTACCTTCCATAACTTCGGCATTTTCGCCAAGGTAAATTGGGCCGTCGGTTGTATTTAAAACACACGCTTCTGCTTTAGCTCCTACCTCTAGGAAGATTAATTTTCGATCACCAATAACAGTTACGGATTCTGATAAATTTTGAGAATCAATTCCTGCGGTAATCAAATCGAAATCTGACTGAATAGCTTTGTGGTTCTTTTGAAACAAGTGCCATCGTTTTGTTATGGTCACCACTTCTTCTCCTGTGTATTGTAGAATGGTTGCACCTGTTCCTTTCATGCCCAACCACGTTTCACCTTGATAAAGCGCCGTATTCTCTTCCATACTGTTTAACACAGAAACATAATCTTCGTTGGGAATTACGTTGGCAGGCAAGGACAAATCCCAATCCGTTTGCAAAGGGTATTTTACTTGAAGATACTTTTCAGTTGCGAAACAAAACTCTGCTTCTGGAAAATTCTCTTCCCATCTTTCTTCGAAAGTTAGAATACCCATGCGCAGTAATGCAACAGGTTTCGTTAAACTCAAGGGAGCAAATTCTAGATGAAGGTTATTGTCGTGAAGTTGAATTTTCATATTACGAATTTAAGGCTTCTACTTTCTTTTTGGAAATCAAGAATAAAGAGGCACAAGTCAAGAGAGAATTTAGGATAATGAGTTCGAAACCAATTTTGTACTTTCCAAACACACCCGTTGGTTTATCGACAGTACCTCCCGCCCCTGGACCACCAGCAGAAAAATACCAAAGGACAATTGTGAATCCAACAGCGATTAAGCACATTATCGGAACCAACTTATCATTCAGAGTTCTTTTTGTTAAAATCCCGAAGAAGAACATTGCAATGAGCGGTCCGTAGGTAAACCCTGCAAAGAACATAATTTGCCCAATTGCGCTCATTGTTGTGGTATATTTTAAAACTATGATGATGACCAATAGAAGTAGCGAAACGAAAACATGAACATTCTTTCTAAGTTTTAACTGCTCGTCTGGGCTTTTCTTGCTGAAATTAAAGATATCATGGGAGAATGATGTAGTCAATGCGGTTAGCGCACTATCGGCACTGGAGTATGCAGCGGCAATCAAACCAATTAAAAAGAGGACGCCAATGAATAATCCAGTTTTAGGGTTCAAAGCGATGGTTGCGAATAAGTCATCCCCGCTCACTCCTACTCCAATACCCGTTTTACCCGCGTACATATACAAAAGCGCACCAAGTACTAAGAAAATCAGGTTTACGAATACGAGAACAACGGCGAAACTCATCATATTTTTCTGGGCATCCTTGATGTTTTTGCAAGAAAGATTCTTTTGCATCATATCTTGATCTAGACCTGTCATGCCAATGGCAATGAAAATTCCACCTAAAAAGTGTTTCCAGAAGTAGTTTTTCTCAAACCAATCATCGAAGAAGAAGATACGGGAATAAGGACTGTTCTTTATTGTCGAGATTACACCTTCTTCACGAAGATCTAATTCACCGATAATGACATAACACATCACCAGCACTGCGGCAATCATGAAAAAGGTTTGAAGTGTATCCGTCCAAATAATGGTTTTTATTCCTCCTTTGTTGGTGTATACCCAGATTAGGGCAATAGACAGAAAAACTGTCACTTCAAATGGTACGTTTAAGCCATCGAAAAGAAACAACTGTAGTACATTTGCAACGAGCAGCAAGCGGATAGATGCTCCGAGCAAGCGAGAACCAAGGAAGAAAATGGCACCTGTTTTATGTGAATAGAATCCGAATCGCTCTTGCAGGTAGGCATAGATGGAGGTTAGATTCATTCGGTAATAAATTGGCATGAGGACGTAAGCCACGATGATATATCCAATTAGGTAACCAAAAACAACTTGCATGTAGGAGAACTGATTGTCGGGATTACCCACCCAACCTGGAATACTGATAAAAGTTACACCGGAAAGTGAAGCGCCAATCATTCCAAAAGCAACGAGGTACCACGGTGACTTTTTATTACCTGTGAAAAAGGAATCATTGTTCGCTCCACGAGACGTGAAATGAGCCACAAGGAGCAGTAGACCGAAGTATGCAGCAATTAAGGCAATAATTAGATATGGACTCATACAATTGTTTTTACAAGGTTAAGGAATATATTAATTCGGAAAGCTTGAGGGGCGATTTGGTAATGCATGAATTGATGTTGAAAACGAAATAAAATTCGAAAATTTTACACTTTCAAACTTTTAAATATTTCAAAATATTTTTGACAGTCAGCCAGTTAAGTTGCAACAAAATATAAAATACCACCAATTAAAACTCTTTTCCTAAATCTTTCAATGTCAGCATTCACCTCCAAAACTCATGTAACCACTTCCCTATTTCGAATTATGCAATTATCACTGTTGAAAATTGTAACGCAACCGTACACAGATAAAATTTATCTTTACCAAAAAACCAAACTATGGATATCGCACTTCAAATCACTCTATCAGTTGCCCCAGCGGTGGTTGTCTTTTTCACAACCGCACTTTTCTTGCGTAAACAAGGAGAAAAAGAATTGAGAACCGCTCATATGGACATGAAAAAAGAGCGTCAAAAACATTTTTTACCGGAACGAACAGACGCTTATCAGCGAGCGGTATTGTTATTGGAACGCATTCACCCGAATTCATTGATCATGCGCGTGCACAATCCAGGATTACCAGCCAAAGCCTTTCAGGCAGACCTATTATCTGCTGTTCGTGAAGAATACGACCATAATGTAGCTCAGCAACTATTCGTATCAAACGAGGCGTGGGGATTGCTTAAAAAAGCCAAAGATGAAACGGTTAAAATCATCAACATAGCAGGTGAAAAAATGAGTGCTACAAGTATGTCGTCAGATTTGGCACAAAAAATATTTGAAATGGTAGGTGAAATCGGTGAATTACCAACGGAAATCGCATTAGATTACATGAAAAAAGAGTTTCAAGAACTGCTTTAAGCCATTAAAATCTTTCGCATTAAAAAAGGAGTTCCTCCGATAAAAATCGGCAAGAAACTCCTTTTTTAATGTAAATCTGTTTTTTTAGTACGGGGCAGCTTGCTCAGGCATTTTTGCCAAAGTGCCTTGTGGACCAAAGTTGTTCAACTCCACATAAAACTTCAATGTTTCACATTGGTGTTGCAAACCATAGGCCATTTCCCAAGGAATATACAAGTTATACTTCCCTCCTTTTTGCAAATTTGGAAATGCTGCTCCCCAACCAGGAATTACACCCGTTAAATTGAAAGCAGGAACACCTTGTTGCGTTTGTTGGCGCATCATGAATGAATTTTCAACGGTATCGCCAAAAGAATTCGTTAGAATATAGTCCACCTCAACATCACTGTTTGGAGCTGGATTTGGTCCAGAACCTGCTTTGATCGTTTCGATTACTATTCCACCTTCGATAACCTGAATATTAGACAACTTATTCGCTTTTGCCATCAATCCCGAACCACTTTTCTTATTCACACCAGAAATGAAGTCAGAAGCAATTTGATTTCTTCTCTCATCATTGATCAAAGTATCTTGTTGCAAAAGGGCATGACGGAAACCAGCACGTGCTTTTTTGATATCAACATCTTTCAAAACACCTTTCGAACTCCAAACATGATAAAAAATAGATCCAGCGATACCACCGATGCAATTTGATCCTTGCTTGCGATAAGTAGAATCATAATCTTTTCCATCTCGACCGTATAGTTTTTCCAACGCATCTTGACAGTCCTGACCCATCTGTTGTTGCTTGTCATGAATAGCCGTTTCAAATCCTGCGGCCATTTCGTCGAAATCTAATTTTTGAAGATTTGGATCACCTTTTTCCAAGATGAATTTAGCTTGTTCCGCACCTAAAATATAGGATAAGCTATCCTTATCTGTTTTAAGTTCAACGGTTTCTTGATCATCACCTTTATCACCACAACTTGTCATCGCTATCGCGATTAGAGCAACTAATCCTAATTTTATCATTCTACAATTTCTAATAATTCAACATCAAATACTAAAGCCATAAAGGGCTGAATTGGTCCTCCAGGATGTGGACTTTCTCCGTATGCCAACTCTTGAGGAATGTACAAACGGTATTTAGATCCTTCGTTCATCAATTGCAAAGCTTCTGTCCATCCTGGAATAACTTGGTTCACGCCAAAAGTAGCTGGAGAATTTCTTTCTACCGAGCTATCGAAAACTGTTCCATCAATCAAAGTACCGTGATAATGCACTTTCACCTGACTTGTTGCAGCTGGCTTTTTACCTTTTCCTCCTTTTACAATTTCATATTGCAACCCAGAAACGGTTGTTTTTACACCTTCTTTTTTGAAGTTATCCGCTAAAAACTTTTCACCAAGCTCCTTGTTGGCTTTGAATTGTTCTTGTACAGCAACCGATAAATATTTTTGAATGATTTCATTCGCTTGTTCCGGTGAGTAAGGAGCTGGTTTCCCTTCGAAAACATCAGCAATAGCTTGTGCCATTACTCCCGGTTCAATTGATTGTAAATTCTGTTGCATTAAACTACCTGCAACACTCATTCCCACGCAGTAACTTACTGCTTTCATTTCTTCGTTCATCAATAATAATTTTCGACAAAGATAATCGAATACCTAGGTTGAAAAGAATATTGCTTCGATATTATTGTATTCAAAACCTTATCTTAAAGTTTTTTGTGAAACTAGATAGCAATTTGATACTGAAGCACTACCATGTTTTTTCTCGAAGTTTGCACTTTATTCCCAGATACACTTTCAAAATTTGGACGATTCTGTAACCCCAAAGTAAGTTTTGCTCCGTGTGTCCCATGTATCAGCCAATTTACTCCACCTTCGAACATCATCATGCTTTCGTCCAAATATTCATAAGCACTAGCTTGAACGCTGGAATACACTTGAAGCGATCCATTTTCTGGCAATAAATTGTCTTTAAACTTATAGCCTAATTGAGCATACAAAGTTTGGCCTGTTCCGATCAACGGCATAGAGTTTCCGCCTTGCAGAGATGTTCCTGGACTAACTCCATTTGCTTGATTCATAACGCCTAAATTCCGAATGAAATTTTTACCCATTTGGTAATCACTATACGCCACATAAGCCGTGATTGCGTTATGTTTGTTGCTCAATGGTATTTCCAAAAAGACATCCGCCCCAAGCAATGTCATATCACTACTAACGGTATCATTGGAGCTATTCAACAACCACATTGTCTCTTTTTGGTGAATAACACCAGTTCCGATGTTTAAAATTTTCTTTTTACCCAGATAGGTCCCCGTTGTGTATCCCAATTGATTACTTTCCTTTTCGAAAAATTGATAGTTCACATAAGCCTGCTGTTGCCATTTAGGCGGTTTCAAAGAAAAAACAGCTTGAGTTTGATTTACCGCAGGAAAAGCGACCAATGAATTGGCGGCAGACATGGGTTTCGTTAATGCTATTCGATAATCAAATCCTATTATTTGTCCCTTGACGTAAACGCTGAGTTTTCTTAAAAATTGATCATTTATTCCATTTGTAACCTGCTGATACAAAGGTGCATCTACCCCTAAGATAGACCCGACACTTGAAGCCGAGTAACGCAACAAACCACTATATCCTGTTAATCCTGCACCCATTGTGAAATAGCCTTGTGTGCTCACCTTGTATTCTCCTAATGCATCGTGAAAGAAACTTCCTGTTTGTTGTTTTGAGAGATAGGAAAAATTGTTTTGGCCAAACTGGACGTGAAATCCAATTCTCTCCGTTAATTGTCCAAATACATTGAATCTCAATCGGCGAATACCTTGGTCTGAAGTGGTTGATTGATCGTAACCGTCGACCAAAGTACCCGTATTGTTTTCATTGTACCTTCCCCAAAATTGACCTAAAAAAGTCGCTTTAATAAACTGCGTTCCACTCTCATTGAGGTTCTTCTTAAGCTCAGGAAGTTTGTAATTTTTTGGTGTTTCTTGTGCCCAATATTGACTAGTTGCAAGTATACAGATTAGGCCTATCGTTATTTTTTTCATCATGTAAATTTAAATATTATTAATTCATTTTCTCAAATAGAAAAGAGAATTCCTAACATCTAAACCTCATCAATTGCTGTAATAATGAGATTGAAAAAGGAGTGTGTTGAATGCTTATTTTGTGTTTCGGAACAACAGGTAATATCGTTTGAAAAACATTTTTTGATGAACATTTGGCTTAATTCCACACAGCAGATAATCTAACTCATCATCTTCCTCAGTATCGACCCACCAATAATGATTGATTTTATCGCAAATCTTTTTTTCGATTTTTACTATAGAAGGTTGAAATAATTTTGAATTTAGAACTAAGCCATTCGCAAAAGATTGGAAAGACAAAAACAAAAAAATACTGAAAAACAAATCCTATTCTTCACACCACAAAATTACCCTTAGTTCAGATTAAAATAAAAAATTAACTCTGATTTAACAGGTCTAACGTTTCACGATTTTCAAAACAATAAATTCCTTTGAATTTGTGATTTCTAAAAAATACACACCGTTACTCAAATCACTGTAATTCAGTAAGATATTGTCCCCTTTTTGAAGTGAACCAATTCTTTCCTCTCGAACCAATTTTCCTTCTATATTTCGAACTGAAATGTGGCCAGATGGAAGATTGAATTTTGAATCATTTTGAATTTTCAATTGACCATCAAAAGGGTTTGGCGAAATTGTAATTTGCCCATCGAGAAAGGCTTGCTCCATTAATCCCACCAATGCGAGCGTGGTAGAAACTTGAATTTGACAACCTCCCTGGTCAGAAACAGTGCAAGTGTACGTTCCTGGACAAAGCGCAGTGGCGGTTTGCGTTGTTTGACTCATCGGGTCGTCCCAAGAAAAAACATAGGTAGGTGTACCGCCATTTACCAAAACCGATGCTTGTCCATCGCACAAAAATGTAGATGCAGATGGGAAAATATTCGCTTGAACACCAGGAATAGACTCAATTTCAAAACAAACTTGATCCGTTAATCCATTTGCGTCGGTCACTGTCACACAACACGGACCAGGCAACAAATTAGATGCAGTTGCTGTGGTTTGATTATTTGCATTCGTATCCCATTGAATAACATAAGGTGCAACACCATACAAAGGCATAACCGTCGCTATTCCGCTGGCGTCCCCATCACAAAGCGGTCCATTGGTTGTATATGTCAATCCTAAGCCATTAATTGTCGGCAAAACTGGTACCAGCTTCAACGTCACTGGTAAATGATCAGAAAGATAAAAGATTGCATTTACGACACTATCTGGGTATTCGGAATTTGCTGGAGCGCTTAATAAACTTGAATTGTAATGTTGACCATCATTGCCGACCGCATCATATGAATTCGTTATATAATTTAGGTTATCTTGTCCAGACAATACATTTTGCGTCACGAGAATTTGGTCAAACCGATCATCCATTCCCCCCGAAGCACCACATGCCCATCCACCGCTAGTTCGAGGAGATTGAGTATGAATTGCCGCAAAAGAAGCGTTGCTAGTCCAACTTCCTGGAGAAAAAATCGGGTCAAAGAATGGATTAACACCACCTGTCGTTAAATTCTGGTAACATGTTTCAGAACTAGTGTAGACATTGTAATCTCCACAAAAGAAATGGTTTCTCATGAGTGGTTTTGAGTCTACGTACGTTCGGAAAGTTTGAGTCTGGCTGGCTCTTTGAGTAGCATTTGAAGTGCCATTTCCGGCTTTGAGATGCGCCATGTAAACTTCGATAAAAATAGTATCTCGGTGCTGTGAAATGTTCGGATCTTTCACCATTAAAGTATAATGATTGATATCGCGACCATCTGTTAAAATTGGTTTTTGACGAAGGAAGATTAACTTGTCTGAATTGTAATACATGGCGTTGTTCAAACCTCCGCCTCCACCAGAAGAGTATATAAATGGTGCCATTTGATAGTTAGTCGCTCCAAAAACATTTAGCGATCTCGTAAGCACACTATCCGCACCATCTTTGTGCTGAATTTCACAAGCCACCAAGATGTCTGGCTTGAGGTATTGCATGATCTTTCGCAAGCTATCACTCCTATTCGGAAGATTTACATTACTTGCTCCACAGTCATTTCTACCATCCGGAAAGTTTAATAAATTATACGAAACCAAAGTAATGGTGTCCGATTGTGCGAAGGACATGATCGAAAACGATACAAAAAATACTGCAAGCCAATTTTTCATACGCCAAAAGTACTCCGACTTATTTCAATTTTGGAATAAAATCGACATTATTTTTTGTACGAATCCAAGGCTAATGTCCAATTGTAATCTAAGAATTTCAAATCCTTTTTCTTGTCGGATTTTGTGATGATTTCGTATTTCATGAGAAACTTTTTGATTCCTATTTTTTATCCGAAATCAGCTCTAAACCAATAGAATAGAACGGGTACCTTCAAGTTCTTTTCCGTTAATTGATTTTCCGAAAGAAACCCAAACTTAATTTGGATTTAGATTTGCGCAGAATTCCGTGTTCTATGATATCCAAACTCAACAACTCTCCAGCTATTGTGATCTGTTTAGCTTTGAAAAAAGCTCCTCTATCATCGAATTTAGAAGGATCTTTCTTGAGAATATATTCCACGGGGTATTGTAGATATTGATCCAGAATGCCAAAGTTTTTTCATCTGAATCGAGCTGCGATTTTAAATAAACAGCATCTAGGTCTACCAAATTCATTGCATACAAATCTGCCTTTTCGCTATCGTTATTTTTCACAACATAAAAAAATCTATGGACATACTTTCCGCAGATGGAGCCATTTTTTTTTACTTCAGAGACAAAAGCAGTCAATACAAATAAAATAATTAATAACAGTTTTATAATCAATATTTTAAAAAGCTTCACCAATAGTTATGTACTGATAAACTTTTCCGTTTCCGAAGCTCACGTCTAGGCGAATATTCACGTGATCCTTCTTGTTTAGTTTATATCTGACACCTACGATAGAAGCGACCTTTTGGTTTTTTACTTGCAAATTTTCAAATCCGTCCGCAACATATCCAAGTCTGACAAAAGCGGTAAATTTCCAATTTTTAAATACCTCTTGGCGCCATTCCAACTGACCTTGCAGCGCTAAATTATCTCGAAATTCTCCTTCAAACTTAGCGCGCAATCGCTTGGACCCACCCAAAAGAATCAATTGGTAAAAAGGCACATCTCCTGCATTTGATTGCAGGTTCAGGTTCAAACCAACAACAGATCACTTTAACTTAAAGGGGGAAAAGAAATAAGAAACATCAAGTACATTTCGCATGTATTTGTAATCGCTTAAAACTTGGGCCAAATCAATGGTATTGCTATAATCTACCATCAGCCCGACCTAGGATAGAAAACACCGCTACGCGTATCGTAAAGCAACGCAGGGCCTAATCCATTGTTAACTCCAGCAAACACGCCTGTTGGTCGATTCACATCCAAAAGCCCACCTTCTTCAATTTCTCGATTGTAGTAAAAATCAAAAGCATATCGGGCACCAATAAAAAGATATGGTCTTATCTTCGCCAATCCAGAAAGTCGGACTCTGGGAAAACTAATATCAAATTGTTCCTTTTTTTCTTCGAAACTTCACGCAATATTGCGTTGTCCGAAATAGAAATAGACGTATTCATAAAAGCCAAGCTCACCATTCAATCGGAATTTATCATTCTTCAGGAACAAATTAAAGGGCAAATAAAACAAGATTTGATTTCGCGAAGTTTAAGCAAATCCCAAAGTGGCACTTGAACTTTTAGCGTTAATTGAGTCGTTTTGCAAATCCAATTTAATAACCCAAGCGCACCACCTGCAAATCCCGTTTCAGGCGTGTAATAAAAAACAGGGAAACCTGATAATTTGATCCTATTTTACAATGAATCAGTTTCTTAACTATAAAAACCTGAAGTGCATCCAACTACAAAAAAAGCACAATAAAAGTCTTATGCTGAGTCATTTGTGTTAAATGTACGCAGAATTGACCATGATGGATGAAAGAATTCGGCAATAAATATTACAGACGATAGTTTAGTTCAATACATTTTGTATTTTCAACCCATGAAGACAAAAAAGGAAATCGTTGACAATTGGCTCCCTCGCTATACAGGTGAGAAACTAGAAAATTTTGGATCTTATATTTTACTTTGCAATTTTCAAAATTATGTAAATCAATTTGCCGAAGATTTTGGTGTGGAAATTATTGGAATTGGAAAGCCAATGCGTTGCGCCACAGCTGAAGGAATCACCATTATTAATTTTGGAATGGGAAGTGCCTCTGCGGCAACCTGTATGGATCTATTATCTGCAATTAAACCAAAAGCAGTCCTCTTTTTAGGCAAATGTGGAGGTTTAAAGAAGAAGAACAAGGTGGGTGATTTTGTTTTGCCCATTGCAGCAATACGAGGTGAAGGAACGAGTGATGATTATTTGCCAGCCGAAGTTCCAGCTTTACCCGCTTTTGCCCTTCAAAAGGCAATCTCTACGACGATTCGAGATCATTCCTTAGATTATTGGACAGGCACATGCTATACAACAAATAGACGTGTTTGGGAACATGATGATAAATTTAAAAAGTACCTAAAAAGAGTTCGTGCAATGGCCATCGATATGGAGACTGCAACGATATTTACGGTTGGGTTTGCCAATCAGATTCCGACGGGTGCGCTTTTGCTTGTGAGTGATCAACCTATGACGCCGGAAGGTGTGAAAACCGATACTAGTGACACGACCGTAACAGCGAATTACGTGTCACATCATTTACAAATTGGAATTGACTCTTTGAAGCAATTGATTAACAACGGGAATACGGTGAAGCATTTGAGGTTTTAATGAAAAGTTGAAAGTGTTGAGCGAAAAGTGCTCTAATACTTTAAACTCGTCTTTTACGCTTCCAATTTTCTGAGATCCTTTCCCGAGGGGCGCTCGAAGATGCTTAATTCAAAAAGATGTACCACGGAGAAAATATGGTCAAAAATGTCGGCTTGAATGCTTTCATAAATTTCCCATTCTTTTTCTTTAGTGAAGCAATATACTTCTAGGGGCATTCCATTTTCATTCGAAGACATCTGACGAACCATTAACGCCATTTCTTGGTTCACTAAAGGGTGATTGCGCAAATAATGTTCAATGTATCGTCTGAATACCCCTAAATTGGTTTGTCGACGACCATTAATGGCCTTTTCACCAACAAAACCATGTTTTTCGTTGTATTCTTTGATTTCTTGCTCACGATTTGAGACAAACTCACTCAGCAAGGCAATTTCTTTTAATCTTGTCAAAAGCCCAGGACTAACAAATTTCACTGAATCAATCTGAATGTTCACCGCTCGTTTTATTCGTCGACCAGCAGACTCCTCCATTCCACGCCAATTTTTAAAGGAATCAGAAATAAAGGAATAAGTTGGAATCGTCGTAATGGTTTTATCAAAATTTTGGATTTTAATGGTCGTCAATGAAATTTCTTCCACATCTCCATCGGCACCAAATTTATCCATGGTTATCCAATCTCCAATGCGAATCATATCGTTCGTAGCGATTTGAATACTTCCAACGAAACCCAAAATAGTATCTCTAAAAACCAATACAATTATGGCCGTCATCGTTCCGAAAGCGCCAAAGAACCATCCCAGCGATTGATCCGTCACAATAGACAACATCACGATTAATAATAAAAGTGTGATGATAATTTTAACAACTTGAATATACGATTGGATGGGTTTATCCTTGAATCTCTCGTTTTCTTGGATAATATCTTTTAAGACACCAAGACTTCGATTTACCGTGTAAATAATTGCGATAATGATCCAAATCCAGACAAACTTAGAAAACAACCCTTCCCATTTTGGATAATTGTAGAAAATAATAGAAAGAAAATACTCCATGAACATAAGAGGAAACAAATGCGCTAAGGATCTAAAAACTTTATGCTCAACCAAATAATCATCCCATGTCACCCTTGTTCGGTCAACCATTATTCCTAATGCCTGCACCATAACATTCCGAAAGAACCACCACATGAAATAACTTAGTACGCTGAATGCGGCCATCAAAGCCAACAACCACCAAACCGAATGATTATCATAACTCGTATGGTCGAAAACTTCCACCCCATTATTGGTGTGTAAATAGAAACTTTTTATCCAATCCGTGATTTTTTCCTTCATTTTTAGAACTTTGTGCAAAGTTAGCAATCAAATTGAGTAAAAGAGGAATTTACATACTGGGAATCATTACACTTTTGGTCTTTCCTATTCCTGCATTTTTATACTTGTATTTTGTCGAAGGATATTCGTTTCAAGAATTCATTCGATGGGAAGAAATCTTTCGTCCACAAACCATTTTAGGTATCAATTTGGGAATTGTTTACGCCTTAATCGCCTTAATTTTCGTGGGTGCTCCGGTTTTCAAAAAATTGCCAAATCGAGTTGAAAATATCGTTCGAAACATGCGACTGACCATTTGGGATGCAATTTTTTTATCGATTTGTGCTGGTGTAGGTGAAGAACTTTTATTCAGAGCTGGCATGCAAACCATTTTAGGCCCTTGGGTCACTTCTGTGATTTTCGTCGCCGTGCATGGCTACCTTAATCCGAGAAACTGTCGTATATCGCTGTATGGCTTGATCGTTTTACCTTTTATTTTTCTAATTTCTTTTGGGTACGATCACTTTGGACAATGGTTTAGCATCGGGGCACATTTTTCTTATGACTTAATCCTCTTCATGGCGTTGATCGCCGACTCGAAGACTACTCGATAATATCCAAGCGAAGACGATTGGCCTGCAAAACCTGAAGACACCTAGGGATTACAGCGAAACGATCGACTTGAATATATTCCAAAAAGCGCAATTCACATAAACGCTCTGACAAAACGAGCATTGGTCCTGCTTCTGCTATATACAACTCTTTCAAGTTGTGCAAATCGGCAAACGTGTCTGATATTTCGGTAATGTTATTTCGGCCCAAAAACAAGAATTTAAGATTTATACATCCTCCAAAGCTTGCTGGTAAACTTTTCAAACTATTGAATTGCAATTGCAAGCTCTCCAGTTTCTTTAAATTCCCAAACGACTCAGGCAGTTCCACCAACTGATTTTGTCTAGCTCTGAAATCTTCCAAATTCGATAAATCCCCATATGACTCAGGCAGTGATTCGATTTTATTGTAGGAGATCGTTAATATTCGCAACTTCTTTAATTGAGTAATTTCTTTGGGAAGCGAAATCAATTGATTACTGGCCAAATACAACTCTTCCAAATTTTCGAGATTTGCAATTTCAGAAGGAATTTCCTTGATTTCATTGTGAAACAATCGCAAGGATTTTAGCTGGGTTTGTTCAAAAACGTACGGAGGAATTTCGGTTAACCGTTTCCGACTCAGGTCTAACACCTCCTCTTTTTCATATTTCATTTCTTTCGCTCGAATAACGAGACATCCTTGAAATAAAAAGGCAACCAAAAGGTAAAGAATGACGTTTTTTAAATGAAAGGTATTAAGGTTCATTAGGTTAATATTGAATAAAAGTCGAGTTTCTTTTTTGGCAGTTTGAAATCCTTCATTAACTTGGCACATAAATTGAATGTACACCTTGAAATTAAACATTAAAAACGATAAATATGAAATCATTTAAATTAGGAATCATTGCTGTAGCGAGTATTTTCGCTTTGAACAGCTTTGCTCAGGTTGAAAAAGCACCTTCTAAAAAGGAAGAAAAGTCGAAAATAGAGAAGCGTGAAGCAATGACTCCCGAACAAAAAGCGGAACATCAAACGGCTCGATTGGCCGAAAAACTTTCTTTGTCTGAGAATCAGAAAGCTAAAGTTTACAAAATCAACTTGAATGTGAACAACAAAAATCAAGTGATTCATGAAAACAAGGAGATGACACAAGAATTTAAAAAAGAAGCATTAAAAGGAAACAACGCAAGCCGTGATTATTTAATTCGTGAGTTATTGACAGACGAACAAAAAATAAAGCTAGATGCAATGCAAGAGAAAAAAGAAACTAAAAAAGCAGAGCACGGTCACGATCATAGCGACCAGAATCACAAGCATTAACGATTAATCAATAAGGAAAAAACACATTGACATATTCCTATTAAAGAGAAAGAGGCGACCAAAATCGTCTCTTTTTTTTGTCTTTATTATTCATCTATTATCAATGCTTTTTTTCTTATGATTTCAGAAATCGAATTTAGACTCTGCGTTCAAAACCAAATGGTAAGTGCTGAATTTTATTTCTTCGCTCTAAATAAAACGGCTAAACTCGATGTTCCCGGCATGACCGAATTCGAACTTTCGAATAAGTTAGTCTAGGTTTAATGCCTGAAAATGAAATTACCAAAATCTTAAGCCCATTGCCTCACCCTAAATTGGCGAATGGAATACCAAGATGCGAACTGTATCTATAAGTCTCGGATCCTAATCAATTTTTAGAACAAGGAACTAAAATGGGAGCAAAAATGATTAGTCCGCTTCAAAAAGAGATTGGTGTGACGAGGTTGGCTGTATCGCATACCTTGACGGACATGTTATAGCTTTCGCAAAACAAACTCTTACTTTTTCTTAAAATCTAAAGAGGCTGAATTCATACAATACCGAAGTCCAGTCGGCTTTGGACCATCATTAAAAACGTGACCTAAATGCGCATCACAGCGCGAACACACTACCTCTTCTCTCTCCATGCCAAATTGATTATCTATATGAATATCGATTGCCGTGGAGTTTATTGGCGCATAAAAACTGGGCCATCCTGTTCCCGATTCAAACTTCGTTTCACTATCGAAAAGTAGTAAATCGCAACAAACACAGGTATACGTTCCTTTTGCTTTGTTGTCCCAATACTTCCCGGTAAAAGCTCTTTCTGTTCCCGCCTCACGTGTTACGTAATATTGCTCCTCCGTGAGTTGCTTTCTCCATTCAGCTTCCGTTTTAACCACCTTGTTCGAATCAGTTGGATTCAACAAAGCTTTTTTGGCTCCGATGGGGTTAGTTGTTTCGTTTTTATTTATTGCTGAACTACATGCCAGCATTGACATAACGATTACGACTGATGCGATGATATACTTCATAAATTCTATATTCTTTAAACTAATAATGTCTGAACAGTGCCAATTGTTCGGTATTAAATGTTAATTGTCCCTCTTTTGGACGTTTTATTCCTTGTTTACTAACAATATAAACGAAAAAGCTGAGTACTTTTGCGCCATGCAATTACATACGTACAGTAAGAACTTTTGGATGTTGTGTATTTCGATGTTGTTGTTTATGACCAGTTTTAACCTCATTCTGCCTGAGTTAAACGGCTTCATCACAGCCCTGGGAAGTCCAGAAAGCAAAGGTTTGATTTACACCTTGTTCGCCTGCTCGGCACTTCTCTCACGTCCTTTTTCAGGAAAATTATCGGACACCATTGGTCGAAAAAGAGTGATGTTCACCGGAGCTTTTATTTCGGTGGGTATTTGTTTACTATATCCTTTAAGTCAATCAGTTGTGTTTTTTCTTGCTTTGCGATTTCTACATGGAATTGGCGCAGGCTTCACTCCCACTGGTGCAACCGCATTAATCACCGATATTTTACCAGAAAGCCGTCGGGGTCGGGGCATGGCGATTTGGGGTACATTTATTTCATTAGGAATTGGCGTTGGTCAATCATTGGGTTCGCCAATTGCCAATGCTTGGGGATTGACCAGTATGTTTGTTGTTGCTTCAATTCTATCAGCGGTGTCTTCCATTTTGTTGATCTATGTGAGGGAAACTTTGCCTGTTGATACGAAACAAAAGTTCAATTTTTCTCAATTGAAACTGAAATTGAACGAAATTGTGGAACCAGCCGTTTGGCCATGCGCCTTAGTAATGTTTCTTTCTGCCATTAGTTCAGGTATTATTTTCACGATTACACCTGATATTTCCGAATATTTAAATATATCCAACAAGGGATGGTTCTTCATGTTCTACTCACTTTCAACAATTGGTGTTCGTTTATTCAGTGGTGGACTTTCAGACTCCA
>ERZ1047472.718-NODE-718-length-28550-cov-38.303036_pt1 | contig 28550 bp, 28 predicted proteins | sample MGYA00383095_ERZ1047472 | MGnify/ENA primary metagenome ERZ1047472 (study PRJEB29581, sample SAMEA5548365) | metagenome | biome: marine; feature: coastal; material: water | depth 1 m | study: Short-term variability in the microbial, nano- and picoplankton... | reverse complement strand
CTGGAGACAAAAGAGTTACAGATATACAGATATGCTTTAAAAACCCTAACTCTAATTTAATTTTTGTAATAGAAAACTTAAATAAGAAAGAAAAAGGGTATCAAAACGAAACAGAAAAAACTTATTCTTTTAGTAATAAAAAAATATACAGAGCTCTACCTGATGATGAGTTGGGCAGGATATATGACGACGTTCCTTTAACAGCTAAAGCTCAAGACTTTATACAAAACAGAGTTGTATATGGGAATATAACAAAGCAATATGACTTAGTCAGAGAAGAAGGAGGGGATGAAAAAATTAAAATAGATTATACAGCTGAAAAGGTGTCTTTATCTCAAGACGGATACGAAGGAACATCTTCTTTGAACTCAAACCAAACTTTATTTACTTTAGATTTTTCTAATTTTGATTTAAACAAAGGATATTCTGTTTTTTTAGGATTAGCTTTAGAGTCTGACGAAGCGGGTACAGCTCCAAATGTGTATTTTAACGGAGACTTTGTAGGAGACAATGCAGTTGAATTGACAGAAAGTTATAATAATGCACAAGAATTTTCATCTTCAAACGACTTTGAGGAGCTTTTAACTGCTTTATCAAACAATTTTTCAACTCTAGTTACAACAACAACACCTCCTGATAACGTAGATATCACTTATGGTTCTTTTTCTTTAGAATCAGCCACAACAAACACGATAACATTATTAGCTCCTTCTATAATTCATAAAGTGGATAATACGCCAGGAGACACAAATGATGTAGACTTTACAAATATAGAGGAGCCTTTTAAATTTACAACAGAATCATCTTTTTATGTTAGAGAAACAAATTCAAATTTGTCTTTAAAAAGTAATAGAAGTTATGAATTTGGATTGGTTTATTTAGATAAAGACGGCAGGTATTCTTCTATTATACCAGCTTCTAATACTTCTGGATATAATTCTTCGGAGATATTTGTTCCTGTAGAAAATTCTGTTGATTTGAACAGAGCTAAAATAACTATAAATCATCTTGCTCCGTATTGGGCTGATAGATATAAATTCTTTATAAAATCTAATAGAGATAAATTTTATAATGTTTACAGTACGATATTTTATGAAGATGGTGTTTATCGTTGGGTTTTAATGACTGGTAATAACATTCATAAAGTTGAAGCTGGGACAAACTTAATTGTAAAATCTGATGATAATGGGCCTTTGATAAAAGAAGTTAAAGTAAAGGTTCTTGCATATGAAACAAAGAACGCTTTAGATATAGATCAGTCTACAGAGAACGCTTCTAATGAAGGGTGGATAGAAAACAATGTAGACGCTGCAGATGAACCTATTAAAGAGATAGCAGGTGTTTACATGAAAATAAAACCAGTTGGTTTTTCAATGAATTTCAATCCTAATAATTTTGCTACATATGAAAACAGTGGTAAAATAAAATGGGGATTAGGAAGAAATGGATATGCTAACGCGACTATACCTAAAGAATCTGAATATGGAATATCTCAAGTAAAAGAAGGTTCTAACTATGTTAATTTAGATATAAACACTGGATCAACTGTTAGTTTTAGATTTGATGCCTGGGAGGGTGCTGATTCTGATAACAATGATTCTAAGTTTTTTGAAAGATCTTATGCTGTTGGGGCTAATTATTCTGGCGACGCTCTTGTGTCTGCTTTAGAAAAATTTATAATTGCTGAAACATCATGGGAAAAACCACAAGGTCAACCATATTATGACGACCCTGACAATCAATTTCAGCTTACGTTTACTAAAACAGGAAGCGGAACAGCTACCAGGCATTTATTAAATGTTAGAACTACAGAATTTACAAGAGCTTTAGAGAGAGGTTATATTGATGTAGAAGTGAAGTTACTGCTTGTTAATGGATTATTGGTTTTTGAAACAGATCCTATGGATTTAGATAGTGACATCTATTATGAAACAGAGCAGACTTTTGATGTTGTAAACGGATTTCATGAAGGTAATGGTCAAGATCAAACAAATTCTCAATCAGCAATAGTAAATTTAACAACAGGAAATTGTTTTTCTTTTGGTAACGGAGTAGAAAGTATTCAAGTTAGAGATGAAAGATTGGCTCCAATATATAATATTGATTTAAGACCCAACCTTTCGCTGCTTGATGGATATAAAAAAATATACAACACCACAACACTGACTTATTCAGGAGCTTACAACGAAAACAGTACATACAACTCATTAAATGAGTTTAACAATAGAAGGGGAATAACTAAAAAAATGGATGCTAAATACGGATCCATTCAAAAGTTGTTTGCTAGAGAAACAGATTTAATTGTATTTCAAGAAGATCGAGTTTCTAAAGTTTTATATGGTAAAAGTTTGGTTCATTCTTCTGATGGCAGCGCTTCTCTAACAACTGTTGAAAAAGTTCTTGGACAAGATGTTGCATATAGTGGAGAATACGGCATTTCTATAAATCCAGAAAGTTTCGCAAATTATGGTGGAAACATGTATTTCACAGACGCCGCAAGAGGCACGGTACTAAGGCTTGGACAAGATGGGTTAACACCTATATCTTATTACGGAATGAAGTCTTATTTTAAAAACACTTTATATGGATTTAAAAACAAGTTTAATATAGGAGGAATAGACCCAAGAAACCATCAATATGTTTTATCAATGAATCAGTCAGAAATGATTGTGAACACGCCTGAATACGATTGTGCGTCTATTCTTAACCAATATGTTTATGCGAATATATCAACCAACTACAACTTGAGTGTAGGTTCTTATGCGGGTACAGCGGTCTTACAATTTTCAGCAGGTTCTAGTGTTTCTATTTCTGTTGCTTATGGAGGCTCTACATTTACTGGTTCTGGCACATCAGGAAGTATTAATATAGATGTTTCCAATTCTGATTTAGATGTAACAAACATAGCGGTGGTTACTATAAGTTCTACGGTTAGTCAAAACGTTTCAATAACACATACTTGTCCTGTTGCACAAACAAGAAAAGTTTACCTTGTTGTTGTAAATGATCAAGACGAAGCTAATCAATCTATAACAAATAGATTTAAAGTAAACTCAAATTCTTTTTATGAAGACGAAGATGTTTTTGATGCAAGTGAATTAACTAAATTTACTTTCTTTGAAGATGTGGCAGGAACAGCATACGTTCCAGCAACAACTGACTCTGTGACAATATCTTCATTTAAGCAGATAGGGTATCACACAGGAGACTTTAATAGTTGTAATACATTAGGTTATTTAGTGTCTGCAGCAACTAATTTAACGGCATCTCAGGTAGTCGCACAAGCAACGTATCCTACGGTAACAAATACAGAAACCTCTACGCAAGAAGAGAATTCTATTACATTTACTTTTACAGAAAGCTCTGCTGACGATAATATTTATTTAGTGTGGAATTATAAAGACGCTTTACCTGTTTTAGTTGATGACAGTATAACGGGAATTACTAATGGAGGCACTGTAACTGTAAATGTTATAGCAAATGACACGGTTCCCAGTCCATATACTTTAACTATTGTTGATCCTCCTACAAATGGAACAGCAGTAGTTGTTTCGGGAACCCCATCAACATCTATTCAATATACCCACACAGCGGGTCAAGGTTTAAATGATAGTATTACATATCAAGTCTCAAGAGGAGGTGATTGCGTTGCAACAGCAACTTTAGCAACAGAAGCCTTATCTATTAACGAAAACACTTATATCTATATTTATTTTGATAGCAGTGGTTCTATGGATAACTCTGAGAATGCCTTACAGCAAATGAGAAACAATTCATTAAAATCTGTATTACAAGACTTATACGCTACAGGAGAGACTGCAGGAAACGGAAACACTGACGCTTCTACAAACGGAAGTAATGCTTATGATTCTCATGTTATATTAAGAGATCAAACATATAACTGGACTAATGAAAGGACTTTAGCCGCTTTAACTGATCCAGATCTAAAAGATTACATATCCACAGGAAGTTTAAATTCATTTCCTAGCGATGCTGAAAATGTTATATTTATGATTTTCCAAGATGAAGCGAGTACTGTTTACCACGGAGGCACTTGGAGTATACAGGACACAAGAACAACTACTTACAATACAGATGTAGCAAACTTAAGATCTAGAGTGTCTACATTAAATTCAACAAACTCTACTTTTTACAGAGGTATAGTTTTTCAAGTAGACGGTTCTGGAGACTTTAAAGATTTAATGACTGCTGTCGAGACAGGAACTGGGCAATATAGCGGAACTAATGGATTAAGCGATTTAAGCACCTCTGGAGGTACATTCACTTTCGAGTATGACATAGAAGACACGATTGGATCAGGAACGCCTGATGACTCTCAAGCCCCGTTTAAACCAGCTCCGCTTACAGGAAGGTTTGATAAATGGGAGTATTATTACTTATACCACGTAACCAAGGCTTTAGATAATTTAGGATTTGATCCTAACAACACTCTAGATTGGCCTAGAATAATAGATGATTAATGAGCACAGTAGATACAAACCAAGTAACAATAACATATGATGAAATAAATAAAGGCTGGACGTCTTTTCACTCATATGAACCTGAGTGGATGGAGCGTCTAGGTAATCGCTTTTATACCTTTAAAAACGGTAATGTTTATATTCATGAAGATAACGAAACTAGAACCAATTTTTATGGAACTAATTATGGGTGTAGCGTCACTGTATCTGTTAATAAAGAACCCTCTACGGTTAAGCTTTTTAAAACTATTGGACTAGAGTCTAATAACACAAACTGGTACGCGACATTAAATTCAGAGTTAGAGTCTGGTAAAATAGGAAGCTCATCTAATTTAAAGTTTGAAGATAAAGAGGGTATTAAATATGGATACATTAGGAGACATTCTTCTAGTGTTTTAGATTTTAATGAACTATCTATTATTGGATTAGGAAATTTACAATCTATTCCTAGCACTAATAATTATAGATTTACAAGTGATATACCAAATCAAATAACAGCAAATAATGTAGATGGAGTAGGAGGAGATGCGTTGTATTTTAATAACGGAACTTCTTTGGTAATAGGCGGTATTGACTCTATAGACGGAAATACTATAACAACAACAATATCAACAAATACACCGTCTGTGAATGATTTTTGTTTCGTTGCAAAAAACCCTAGCTCAGAATCATTTGGATTAAGAGGATATCATTCTACAATTAAACTTGTAAATCAATTTACTGGTTTTGTGGAGCTTTATTCTGTAAACAGTGAGGTAATGAAGAGCTATATGTAAATTTCGTATATTTGTATAACTAAAAAAGAATAAAAAATGGCTTTATTAACAACATTAGGATTAGTGGGTGGAGCAGCTGGTTCTATTGTGAATTTTCTTGGAGGATCCAAAGCAGCTGCAGATGGCAGAAGAAAATTAGATCAGTTTCAATGGCAAGGTTTAGAGACTGGGGCAGCAGATGCTTTAGCTCCTTCTTTAAAACTAGAAGAAGACGCTTTAAATAAGATACAACAGAATAAAGAACGATTTGCAGATGTTGCTATGTCAGGCGGAGACGCGGGAAATATGTTAGCAATGCTTACTGCTGGAGAAGAGACAACAGGAGCTCAAGAACAAACTCTTTATGGGAACATGGGCAAGCAAATGTTTGAGGCTGATAAAATTAGAGTTCAAGACGAACAAATGAGAAGAGACATGCAAGAGAAAAGGGATTTTAATAAAGTTCAAAGCCTACAAGCTCAAATTGCTGCTGGAGAACAACAAAAATCATCAGCAATAACAAACTTTTCTAAAACTCTTATGAGTGCTGGTATTGGACAAGAAACTGCAAATGCAGAGAATGGGTTTGATCCAATGGGAATGTTTCAGTTCGGAATGAAAAAAAAAAAGTAAAAAAAGACACAAGTAATTCATAAAAATGGCATACGGAGGAGGTTATTTAGTTAAACCAGTACAAAGCGAAAACGGATCTATTGGAGAATTGTTTTTAGCTGGTCAGGCACAGGTACAGAAAGTAAGAGACAAGGTTAGGGAAGAGAGAAGAGTTCAATCAAAAGCATTGGGTGAAGCAACGGATTTTGTAGCTACAGGTATTCAGGACATGGATTCGTATTGGGCTAAAGCTGGTTCTGATGCGAGAACTAAATTAATGGAACTACAACAAGCTAATAGAAATGGAGAGATTTCTAGAAGCGAAGTGGTTGCGCAATCTGCAGCAATAACAGGAGAGATGAAAATGATAGGTCAATTACCTACCATAATAAAAGAACAAAGAGATGCAATAATAGCAGAGCAAGAAAAAGAAGGGTATTCTGGATTAACTTTAGCTGAGTTTGATCGAACCTGGTTTAAAGATATTTCTAACGGAGCTTACTCTAGTGGGCCAACTTACATACCTGCAAGAGACGCAATACCTGCGGTTCCTGATGTAGTTGCAACACAAGCCGATATTGATGGAGGAGCTGTTGATGTTGATGGAAAACCAGCGGTAGCTGGCAGTATTATGAAAAAAGGGTCTGCTGCTGTTCCAAAGCAATCAGCCAAGCAAATAGACTTACAAAGCTATTACAAGCCTGTTCTTATAGGTAACAAACAACATATGGAGTTTACTTACCAGTACCTTGAAAAAGGAAGTAATGAAGTAAAAACAAAAACAATATTAAAGCCTTTAAGAGATCATATAAATCCAAGCAAGAAAAAATACTTTAAAGTAGACGACAAAAAAGAAGTTGCTGCTTTCAAAAAAAACATTGGAGACACAGGATTTACTTTTACAGGAGCAAACGGGTTACAGCAGTCTATATTCCAGCCAATGCAAACAACTGAGAATGGCACTCAGATGATGAGCAGAATTTCTGACCCTAAAGATGTTGAATATGTGCAGAGAGCTATAGAGCAAGAAATAACATCTAAAGGTATGGATTGGATGGCGGCTTATGCTTTTGATGTTTTAGGAGCAAGAACTCCTTTTGGAGATGGCGCCACAGGAATACCTTTAACAGATGACCAAATAGAGAGAAAATTTCCTTCTTCTATATATTTTGATTATGATTCTTCAACAGCTAAGGGTTCTGCGATTAAATTTGAAGACGATCCTTTAATGCTTGATGTTGATGAGCAAGGAAATACTGTTTTGACAGAAAGCACTATTAAGTTAGTGAAAGCTCATTATAGAAATCAATTAATGGCTTCTTTAAATGTGGATACTGAGGTTTATAAAGATAGAGCAAGAGCTTCTACAGCAAATAAAAGAAAAGATGAAATTCAACAAGCTAGGCCTAGTTATTATACTTCTGGCGGTAAAGCATTAAGACAAGACTCTTCGAGTTTTACCTCTAGACTACAGATGGGTCAAATTACCGCAAATAGAGTAGCTGGATCTGTGTCACAAGATACATACAATAACGCTGTCGCATCAATGGCACAAAACGGTAAGTTGTTAGCAAGCAATCAAGCATTACCATCAGCTGTTTCAGGATTATCAACTCCTAGTTATGAACAGGAAACTCAAGGAGGGGTTAATTTAGGAGGAGTGCAAAAATCTTTAAAAGAATCTTTAAATATTACTACTTTTACTAATAATACTTTAGTAGATATAACAGGAATGTATACTGCTCAAGCAACTAACGGTAATCCTGTAATATTTTTATCTGGTAACGCGAGTTACGGAAAGAAATCAACAAGTCAAGAGGGCGTAAAAATAACAAAAAACAAAAAGGGTGATGAAGTAAAAACCCCAATACAAACAACAATAGAAGGAAGTGGTGAGTTTCTTGCGGAGGGAATTACTATGCCTTTGTCGGATGAGCAGGCAACAAATCTTTATCGTGCTTTCTGGGACAAAGAAACAGGAGATAAGGGAATGACAGAAGCTTTTTATCATTTAGGGTTTGATGAAAATTATACTAATGTAAAAGAAGCTTTACATATGGCTCAAAATTGGATAAACACTCCTGCTGACAAAAGAAAATACAAACCATTACCATAAATTTATAATAATATAAATAATGATTGTGAATACAGAAAATACAGATCTTTTAGTTCAGCAAACTCAGTCTACTGAACAGGATGTTAATGAAAAAAAGGTTGATAATCAACTACAAAAATCTATTAAGGCAGAAAAAAAAGACCCAACAGATCCTCCTAAAAAGAAACTTGATAAATCAAAAGCTAAGCAATGGGTTATAGACCTTTACAACTCAAATGGAGGAGAAATAAGTGACTCAAATGCTACATTATTTGCTGAAAACAAAAATATAAAAAATTTAATTCATCGTCATTATAGATACAATGCATTAGATGTTCCTGAAGAAAAAGATTTAAATACTTTGTATAGTTCATGGGAGATTGATATTGATCCAGTTGATGAAATATTACAAAATTCTACAATCATAAACCCTGAAAAAAAAAATCCACAAACGACCTCAACTCAGAGTACGGATTCGGACTCAAGTTTGGACGATGGGGGTTTTTCTTCGGAATACGAAGGCTTTTTTAATGCCGATAAAGTTTATCAAGAGAACGTAAAAAACATACCTAGAAATATTCTATCTATGAGCAGCTCAGACGCTGCACTCACTTTGAATAGTCAATTAGGACAATATGGAATAACGGTTACGGATGGATCAGATGAGTCTGAAACACCTGGAATCACTATAACAAGGCCAGACAAGGAAACAATGTCTGTATCCATGTTTAGTGACGTTTATAAAGGAATATTAAAAGTAGTTAATCCAGGGCAAGATCCTGAAGAATTGCAATCACAAAGACATTCTGAGATAATAGATTTTATTCAAGGAAGTGTGAATGATAATCTTTCATTTATGCATGATGTGTTTTTAAAAACAGATTCTGAAGGAATTCCTGAAGCTATTAATAATAACATAATGCACTCTTTAACTCCTGATAATGAAGACATTTCTTTTATTATAGGAATGCTCCCTGGACAAAAGAAGTCTATAGGGGACTATTTCAACATAGACGGGTCTTTTAAGTATGAATTATGGAAGTCAGATGTAGGTAGGGCTGATGCTGGACTAAGTAAACACAAACTAAATCAATACAGGGATGATGAGTATGAGCAGGCAAATACAAAAGCTAAAGACAACACTGCGCTTAAAAAGCCTAAAATGATTACATTTCCTAACCTTGATCCTTCTGCTAAAATTAATCAAGAGGTAAAAAGTAGAGACAGAAAAAAAGCTTTAAAAAAAATAAGCGATATCTCTAGATCTTTTAATTTAAAAAAAGAAGTAGCTTCGGCCAATATAGGAAACGCATTAAGAACTTCAGGAGCATACAAAAAAATTGACGTAAACAATCCTGTTTCTATTTCAGAAATTAGACAAGCAGGTTTGCTTCCAGGTGATTTACCCATGGATCAAATATTAATTAATGGAGCGCCATCTACGGTTAACGAAATTAGTTCAATGATGTATGATTATCAAAAGATAAAAGAGATTCGTGCAGGAAAAATCAAAATAGAAATTGGAGACCCAAAAACTGCTGGAGTTTTAGCAGATCAGGTGGCTCAGATAAAAGATTTGATTAGAACGCAAGAAGCTTATGATAATGAGGGTGTTTTAGGTTATGATAATGGATTTACCGACTGGCTAAATCAAGCGCAAGAAACTGTAGAAGGAGGATTGACTGCAGTTGGATTGTCTGCCTGGGAATTAGCCTCTAATGTTTCATATATTGGATATGACAGTTTAGTGGCAATGGGGGTCTCTAAAGCTGAAGCTCAAATGATAATGTACGGAAACATTGGTCTTCCAGGAATTGCTAATATGGGTAGGTTGTTAGATCCAGAACTTGTTAAATATGTTAAAAACGAATATCAACCTGTTTACGAGGGAGATATTTTGGATTCTAGTAGCTTTGGAGAAGCGGTTTATAAAACATCTACAGCAGCAGCAAACTCTATGGTTTACACTGGTCTTTTTATGTTAAACCCAGCTGTAGGATTAACCGCTACAGGGTTAGGTAGTTACGGAGGAGACAGGGTGTATCAAAACCAAAGAGTAAACGAAATAAACGAAAAGAAAGAAATGGGTTTTTCTCTTAGTCCAGAAGAGCAAGAGATGTTAAATCAATCAGGTTTTATGTCTAGATTAAATTCATTATCTAAAGCTGGAATTGAGGTTGGAATAACCTCCTTGTTTACATATAGATACTTTAAAGGGGTAAAATCTGCGTCTAATTTTAAAGGCCCAAAAACAGCTGAAAACGCAAAAAAAATAGCAGATCAATATGCTAATAATGTTAGACAAACCATAGCTGGAAAAGTTTCTGCATTTATGGGTATTGATAAAAAAGCTGTTCTTGCAGAGCTACCAGAGGAAAATCTTATTGCTTTAACTAATTATTATGTTGACATTGCATTTGGTTTAGATGTTTGGGATTTTGATAAAGCTAAAAAAATGGTAGCTGAAACTTCTATTGTTTCTGTTTTTAGTGGAGCAAGTACAGGTATGATTGTGAAGGCGTCTCAAAACTCAAGAATTAAAAAAGCAGGAGAGCAACAGATAAAAAACAACATTAATTTACCTGCGGAAAATGAAGCTATTGTTAATAAACTTAATATTGATGCTCAGGTAAATCAACTTGAAAAGAAAGCAGAGCAAGGGTTAATTGATTTAGAAAACGTTAATGGATATCAGGATTTAAAAGACTTACAACTACAGGCTGACAACCAAGTAAATAAGTTTGAGGACATGAAAAATGACCTCGTTAAAAGAATGAATGTAAGTGAAAAATCTAAATTTCTAGATATTATAAGACAAATAGAGCAGCAAGACCGTAATATATCTTCAGATGAAACTTCAAATAATGTAAAAAAGAAAAGTGAAAAAAATATAGTTAATTTAAAAAAGGACGCAAGAGAAATTCTTTCAAAATACCCAAGCGATATGTCTTTTTATTTCGCAGATGCGCAAGTAAAATCTGAATACATAACTAAAGCTATGGAGGTTATGGGTAAGGAAAAGACTGAAAAAGGAGAAAATAATTTTACTTTAAATAGTGATGATCCCGCTGTGTTTGATCGTGCCGCTAAACTACACACACAAGCTGTTGCTGACGGTATAGTCGAAGCAAGGCAAAACGCTAATGCAGCTCAAGATATAGGCTTAAATAATTCAAAAGATTTTTTAATTGAGGTCGATAGGCAAGAATTAAATGACTGGAATTTATCAAATGACATCTTGACTGTAAAAGACATGTTAAGCGCTCCGGAACTTGATTTAACGGTTACAAAACCAGTGGAAGATGTTGACGGAAGCAAAGACTCTGAGATTAAAGTTACAAAAGAAGGAGATGTTGTTGTTGCGACAACAAAATTAGAGAAGACTCAAAAACAAATTAATCAAGAAAGAACTGGCGATATAGTAAGCAGAATAGAGTACTTAAATACAGACTCTGATTTAACGCAGGATTTACACCCAAAACAATACGAGACCCTAAAAAACTTTTTCGATGACGTTAAAGCGGGAAGAAAAGTTTCATATGGTAAAATAGAAGCGATATTAGACGCTCAAGATATAGCTATACAAATAAGATCTAATTCTTTTGGTAAAATTAAAGTTGGTTCAAACCTTAAAGGTGTTTTAAAAGAAGACGGATCTTTAACTGAGAAAGGTATAAAATTATATAATAGTTTAGCTCAAGGTATAATGGCTAAAACAAAGTTAAACACCATGACTATGGAAGGGTTGACTTTAATAAGAGACACTCAAATAGGGGCTCCGTTACATAATTTAATTCAAGAAGGAATGAGGTCTAGTGCAGAAGCACAACAAAAAGCAGGTCAAATAAAAACACAACATACTAGCTTATATGAAGCTGAAGTAATTGCATACAATAAAGCAAACGGAACAACTTATAAAACAGACCCTAGAGAATCTGTAGACTCTTCTTATGAAATGTCTATATTAAGCATGCTTAAAAGAAAGACAGGGGCGCAAACAATGGATGGTCAAGATGTTGAGTTTGCTAGAGCAAAAAAACTAATACTTGAAGAGCTTGCTGAAAGAAAAAAAGATGCAGAAGCGTCTTACAATCCCCTTCAAATAGCTAACGGAGACAAGGTGTCTGCTATTGCTAAATACAAAAAATATAAAGATGTAATTGATAAGTTAGGTGTTTCTGATGCCACTTCTTTTGAAGATGTCTCATCAAAGGCGTTGCCGTTTAATTTAAACGCTATTAACAGGCTTTCAGAATCGATGCCTGGGAAAAAAGCTATTCAAAGAATTAATGACTACGAAAGCCACGAAGCTGTTGTTTTTGAGGAGGGCTCTTATACACCTATATTTATGTCTAAGGCTTCTGATGGAATAGCTTTTAATGATTATTTTGGCCCAGCAAACAAAGACGGAATACCTGTTAATAGCGGTAAAAAAGTAACTAGACCACCAAGTTTAGGTACTCACTTAAGGCTAAACCCTGCTTTTTATTGGGATAATGCATACGCTCAATTGAATGGTATGGAAATGGAAATTGCTAGTAAAAAAAGCTATGAAACTTTAGATAATTTACTAAACAACAAAACATTTTTAGAAAGTTTTGAGGACGGTATTATTAAAGACGCTTTAATTTCAAATTTTAAAAACAGATCAAAAATGTGGAACAAAGAGGTTAGGAACTCTAACCTTGAGGTAAAAGATATCGGAGATAATTCAATTAAAGATACGGGGAGAAAACTTGCAAATGCTTGGTTTGGAATTAATAGTGCAATTTCCTTAGCTAGAATAACTCAACCTATGAGCCAGTTTATGAGTGCTACTACTGGTTCATATCCACTTCTAAAAAACAAACAAGCTAAAGATTTTATGAAGAAAAGAGGTGTTAGTTTTTTTGGAGGTTTAGCAGGTTCTTTTAACATGAACAATAAAGTTGGAAAAGTTTGGAACAAGGTTGTAAATTTTACGTCTGCAGGAACAATGGATTTCTTTGACAGTAAAGGAAAGCTCGGTAACATATATAGTAAATCAAGAACAGGATTAAGAAACGCCTTAAGTTCCCAATTAGCTATTGATCCAAATCAATCTATGCCCGCTGAATATTACGTAAACACACTTAATATGTCGGATGAAGACGGTAGGATGTTAAAGGCTGCTGGTGCTAGACTGACTTTAGATAGAGTTTTAGAATTTATTAATAGTTCTAATGAAATGTCTTTAAATTTTATGTTAGCTAACTCAGATAAAGCTGCAGCAAATATTGCTTTTGAAGCTCATTATTTAGATTATAGAATATCTAAAGGAGAAACCGTTACTGATCTTAGTGAGTTTTGGGAAAAAGAAAATGCTAATCCTGATTTAGAAGCTATAAGATACGCAGATCAACTTATAGATAGAACAATGCGACAAAGTGATGCTACAGGAGAATCACAAATATACGATAGTGAAACAGGAAAGAATGCAATGAGAATAGCGATGCCTTTTCAAAAGTTTATAATGAATGCAAAAGCTGATTTTTCTAATCAAATAGCTATACTACAAGACCCTAGTATTTCAGAACTGCAAAAACAAGACGCTAGAAGGGCTGTTAAAGGTAAAATGAATGAAATTATTTCTTTTAACGCTATAAAATATGCTGGCAGTTTAGCTACTTTAAAAGGCTTGTCTGGATTGTTAGGTATGGCGATAGATGAAGATGATATTTTTGAGAGTGGTGGAATGGATGGTTTTATACAAACAGGGCTACCAATTAAATCAGATAAAAATCTTAGCTCTCTAACAGCGGTTGCTAATGAGGCAACATCTTTAGAAGAGCTCAATGCGGCTCAAGCAGGGTTTGTGGAGTTGCAAAATGCTAGAAAAGGATTTGAAACGTATGCTTTAAATTACGACAAAAAGTTTTCCTCTGGCGACACTTATGGTGTAGTAGGTCAAACAATACAAGACGCAATTCAAACACTTGACCCATCTCCAAAACTTGGATTTATGAACGATATGTTAGCTTGGTCAGTAAATAAAGTATACGGAGAGGATATAGCTAGAGAGTTTAGTAGTAGAGATTTAACACAAGAACCTTTTGATACAGACACTGCTCTTGAATTTTTTCTTAAAAAAGGAGGTATGTTAGGTATAAGTTATGAAACTATAAGTAGAGGTGTTTCTGCTTTCAGGTTGCGATATAAAGGAACATTTGTAATAAATCAAGGGGATTATAAAAACAAGGAAGTTTATTTAACTGCTCCTACTGATGAAATGAGACAACAATTAGCTAATGAAGTAGACTTTCTATTTCAATTAAGGTGTCATGCCTTAATGAGTCCAGTTGCTCCAAGAGCTGATTTAGACAAATACGCAGACAGGCTAGAGAGAACAATTGAAAAGTATTTTACACGATCTACTCCTGATCAAAGAATGCAAAGAATAATGGGAATGCAAGGGCCTCTACAAGAAGAAGATTAATAGTATTTTTCTTGTATTATTTTAATAACCTCTTGGCAATCTTTTTGGTTTCTAGGCACAAATAGATCGGCTTTAATTTTATTAAGGTGTAAATACCTTTTAAATAGCTTCCAGACCATAGGGAATCTTTCATTTGGATTCCCTTTACACTCTATAATATATCTTGGTGGGTTTTGAGTATCTACAAAGTCAGGAGTGTATGTAATTGGTAGTATTTTTTTATTACCTCTATCATGCAAGTATTTTTTTGCAGGTGTTTTTTCATAAGAACATGCGTCAAACATAAATCCATCAATGATTGTGAACTTAGTAGACTCATATCCATTATCTATTTTATTTGCTTTTAACAACAAATACATATGAGACTCAAGCTTGGATTGAAATTGTATTCCGTCAATTTTAACTTTCTTTGATCTGGTTATTTGTTTTCCTTTTTTAAATCTCATCGTCTACGTTTTCTAAATATAAATAATCTTCAAATCCTTCATTGAGTAATTGAACCACTGCTGATACATAACTCTTTGAGTATATTGATTTTTTTGCGTATTCTTTTTTTCTTTTTTTAAGAGTTAGGCTTTCTCCTACTACAATAGCAAACTTTTTAATATCGTTTATGCTTTCCCAGTAACACATCTCATTAAATTTTTGAGAGATTTCCTCTCTTCTTATGATGTATTCTATTGCCATTTTATTATTTACGTTAAGTTCTTTTGAGGCTATAAACACATGGTTATCTTTAAACGCAAGTATTTCTACCTCATCTTCTTTTATAATGTTTACATAAATAAATGAATCAACTAGGTGTTCTTTAATATCTAAGTCTTCATATAGTTCCTTTATGTATTCTAAATGGGTGTCTGAAGGCTCTTTGTTTATAAAAATTTTATTCATCTCTCTCATATAACAAATTTAAATAAAAAACCCTCAACAATTTGAGGGCTTTTTGTGAAAACAAAACATAACAGTAAATAAAACTGTTACGGGAGATACGCAAATATACTAAATTATTCTCTTTGAGTTCCATCTTCCCCAAACTCGTAGTTAATAGTTACCAACAGCAAATGAAGTCTTAGCGACCAGTATTGCTCATGTTCATTAGGCTCCCACACTTCATATCCAACTATCATTCCCTCGTGAGGCCATCTAAAGTTTAACGAAAATAAATACCAACCTTCTTCCATTTTAAAATATATGTGTTAATCTTGCTATTTGACCAAATTCTGGATGATGTAAAAAACCCTCTATTGCTTTTGGCGCATGCTGGTATCCATTTCTATGATGCCAACTATCTGTTCCAGACGGACTTCTTAAACTTTCTACAGTTACACCCGCATAGTCTTTAGCATTTTTATGATGTACATGATGCGTGTAAACATATCTATGTTGTGATTCCGACCACCATTTTTTGGCTTCTACAGCCATAAGTAGAGGTAGGTCGTTGTTTTTAGCACCATCTCCATGAGTTGTGCCTATTAAATTAGAGCCGTACTTGTAATATTTTCTATGACTTATACTTGAATCAAATGATACATGTTTACAGTTTCTAAACCAAGTGCTTATTACGTCGGCTAAAAAGAATCCGTTTGTATAGTCGTGATTACTGGGATTGTAAGTTACATGAACATCAGCAATGCCTACCAATTTTTCGATAACCTCTACATAGATAGCTTTTGCTTTTAAAAAGCTCTCATACCACATTCCGTCTGTGTCTTGAGGAGTTCCCGATGTTGTTTGTCTTTTTGGGGTGTCTATGTGTAAAATGTCATTTCCAATAATTAATAGAAATTTATCTATTTCAAAACCAGAGGTCTTATCCAGAATACCTTGAACTCCGTCCCTAACTCTTTGTATAGCTATTTCAGAATCATACTCTTCTCCTGTTTCAAAAGAAGTAGATAGCTTTCCTATATGAACATCAGCAGGATCTATAACTAAAAGATGAGGGTCTTTAGTTTTTTTTCTTTTTATATTAGGATAGCTAGGAGAATAAATTTTCATCTCATCGATTATCTGTCTAGAGATATCGTTGTATGAAACTATTGTAGGTCTTACTTGTACGGAATATTCTTTTGTTTTATCCCAGTATTGGCTAACACTATTGAAATCTATTCCTCTCTCTTTGCAGTATTCGTATACACCTTGGTGTCTTACTTGATTGAGCTTTTGTTGAGACTCAATATCTATGTAGGCTCTAAAAGTATTTCTTCCTTGTTCCGGAGTTTTCACTTTTAACCCTAACGCTATTGCTTCTTCTTTGTTTAGTCTTACTCGTTTTTTGCTCATGGCTCAGTGTTTTTTTTCAACTCTTTCAAGTCATATATTAATGAATTGATACTGTTTCTAGAGTCTTCAAAATCGCCGTCAGAAACCCCTTCAAACACGTCGTTTAATTTGTCGTGCAACTTATTAAAAGTTTTAATAAGGTATGTTTCTCTTTGTTTTAACACCTATTTATCCATTTGCCACAAATAACCTTCTCCTTGTTTTTTATCGATTTTACCAATAGCTCTGTATATAGCTCTAGATTTCTTTTTTGTTTCCAACACTTCTTTTTTTGTTGAGTCTGTTCCTAGTTGTGTGTACATAGAACAATCATGCTCAAGCAGGGTATCTATTTTTCTTTTATCAGACCATGTTTTATATGATAAAACTTTGTCAATTAATTTAGTTACCTTCTCCATCTAATATATTTTTTAAGTTAGGTTTAAAATATTCAGATCCTTTGATTACTTTACCATCGGATCTAAATAGAGGCCTTCCTCTTTCTAGCTTACTCATATTTGATTTATGCACTTCCTCAAAAAGATCATAAAACACATCACTTAATCCGTGTTGTGTAATAAATCCGTATAGAACGTACATCATATCTACAATAGCATCAGCTATTTCTACTAAATTCTCATTTTCACACGCTTCTTTGTATTCATTTAACTCCTCCAACAACAACTTATACTTTAAGTCGTATTTTTCTTTAGATATAAGAGATGGATTATTGTTTTGTTCTATTTTAAAAGACTTGTTAAACTCCTTAACCATGTCTAGTTTTGAGTCTAATAACTTCCAAAATAAATCTTTTTCAGTAAAAGAGTGAAGCATTTCCTAATTTGTTTGAGGAAATGTATAAAATCCTTCTTGAATATCCAAGAGAAAATCAAAATTTTTTCTGATTTCTTTAACATTTACGTATTTTTTAGTCTTTTCTTGTGTTAAATGAGACAATTGATGCAATATACCTTCGTCAGACAGTATTTCTTTTGTCTTTAAGTCTTTTACAAAACAAACATATATTGAAAAATGAAGTATATCTAATATGTTTTCCATAAACTCTTCATCGGTCATCAAGCAAAATGTTTCATGCAAGTTAATAAGGTCAGACTCGTTGTATAAAAATGTTTTATTTCCTATTTTGTATTTTTTCTGCGATTTCATGATATAATTCTATTATTTTTTTTTGCATTTTTTTTTGATCCGTTGTATTACGATAAAGATCCTTTCCTTTTTTTATCCTACCATCATAATTGATTTCAATTTTAAAATTGTTTTTATCGTATATGATCGGATAAATTTTTATATTTTCCTTTAAGCATATTCCCATGCTTACATTTATATCTTCACTCATTTATCAATGATATTTCTACGTTCTCCCACTTACCGCCTTTCATGTCATAGTCTACTAAGAAATCTATTCTTTTCACCCATCTTTTATTCATTCTATCTTCTACAGTCCACACACCATTCATATTTCCTGCGTTTGTTACCATAACTTTTGCTCCGAACACAAAGCCATGCTTCTCTAAATCTCTAGAAACAGCAATCCATCTATGTGAACCAGGTGATTGTGAATTAATTGTTTTCATTGATGCGGTTGTTAAGTAATCTGCATTACATTGTTTTGGGTCTGCATGATAAATTGTTGCCGTAACTAATATTGCTAATAATGTTTTCATATGTCTATTTTATTAAATTCTATATCTAATTCTTTGTTCTTTTGAAAGGGTGTTTTTGCTGAAGATATCCAATTTGTATTATCCCATCTTGGGCCTCCATCAACCATTTCAGTGTATCTACCATTGTTTACATTCCAAAAGTAATTCACATCGGCTTGGTTCTCTCCAAGATTTGAAAACTTTACTTTTAAAACCTTGACCTTGACGGTTCCTTGCTCGTAATCTCTATGAACAAGCAAACCATGAGGACTCATGTCATAAAACTCTCCTCCACCTTTCACATCATAAAACGTAGGCTCAAAAACCTTTCCTTTATCTGTTTGTGGCTTTGTAGGGTGTGCTACAAGTATTACAATTACATCGTTTTTCTTACAGAAATTATCTATCTTGTTTAAGTAGGCGTTTGTGTAATCATTAATACCAAGTTTAATAGATGATTTATCTTTAACTTTATTGTATGGGTCTATTACTAAGCACCTTATACCCATTCTCTTTACAAGCTCCTCTCCTTTTTGTAAAACTCTTTCTAAGTCATAGCCGTCATCATAGTTTATAAAGAAAAAATTCTTATTGACATGATCAACACACTTTCTCCAGGACAACTCTTTTGTATCTTCATACTCGGGAGTTCTTCCATAGTATTTCCTTACAAGTTTATCAACGTGTAGGTATTGAGGGTAATTTTCTGTTGAAGCATATGCTATCTTCCAATCATACATCATATTATATCCAACACACATTTGGTCAACAAAATCTGATTTACCGCTAGATGGAAACCCAGTCACGACTATAAATTGCTTTGTATATGTTGAAAATATACCATCAAAACTTCTTAATCCAATTTTATAACCATTCTCAACCCCATTCTTATAAAAAGAATCTAAGTCAGAAGCCATGTCGTTAGCCCTTATGACATTTTCTATAGGGCATGGCACTGCATCATCTATGGTTTGCTTTAAGGCTTTTTTCCCATACTTAATTAAGTATTCGTTAGCGTCTTTACAATCTTTAAAGTTTACTAAAAAACATTTATCTGAGCCAAATCTTCTGATAAATTCTTTTTTACCATTTTCTCCAGCCTCGTCGGCGTCCAGTGCTAAGTATATTTTTTTCTTATCTTCAAAGTAAAAATAAAAATCAGTTAGGTAATCTAAATTGATTTGACCACTAGAATTAAAACCATTGGGAACACTTATTGTGTTCTTGATACCGCACTCATGATAAGACATTGCATCTATCTCTCCTTCTGTAATTACGCATTCATCTCTACTTATTATTGAATCAATATTGTAGAACGTTTTTTGCGCTCCCTTATACATTTTAAAATTCTTTTTTGCATCTCTATATTTAATATTAATTAGCTTTCCTAAAACATAGTAATTAAAAAATATAGCATTTACTTTTGAGCCTACTTGTGGCATGTACTCAATTCCATTAGTAATCTTTAAATCTAACACTGTTTTTTCTGATATACCTCTTTTTACAAACCAATCTATAACATTGTTACTTGTTTTGTTTTGAACAACTTGCTGAGGTTTTACATACTCAATTGAATTGCTGTTTTTTTGTAATTTATAGGTATGAAGCTGTAATACTTCTCCGCAATGCTGACAAGTACCTAGTCCCCTCTTCCAATCTAACATTAAACACTCTTGTGTTTTCTTTTTTCTTGAAGAAGAACATACTGGGCATGTTGATTTCTTTTTATTAGTTGGTAATTTGTATTGATTAAATACATCTATTTCAAATTCTGTTTCCACCATAATTATAATATTGTAAAGTCAAACCCTTTCTGATCAAACTTATTTTTATCTATCTCCATTTCTTCTTTAGTCCCGCTTTTAATTGCTTGACCTTTCCATTTCCACCTGCAATCTCCATTACTTGTAGAAATTTTATTAGAGTTGTATCTCATCCAATTTACAAAATGACTTTTTAAATCTCTCATTGTAGATTTATTTTCATCAGTGATAGTAAGAACTTCTTCAAACTTATCAAGAGCAGAATCAATTTTAGATATAGATAAAGAAAAATGCATAGCAGTTGTTTCTTTCCACATAGTATCTTTTTTACATTGCTCTATCATTGTTTTATTATTTTCTTTATTTCTTATATTCTTAATTATCTCTGTCGTTTGCGTGTCATCTGTTTGTCGTTTGCGTGTCGATTTTTTCTTCTTCTTTACCTCATCAACTTGGTAACTATCATAGTTTAAGACAGTTATCTTTGTGTACTTGTTTGTCGTTTGCGTGTCGATTTCCCCAGTTTTCATTAATCTTTTTAATGAGGTTCTGAGCTGTCTTACAGGTATACTTAGGTCATTGGAAAGCCTGGTTAAAGAGGTTATGTACTCTCCTCTTTTTACAGATTTTCCCATAAACCTACAGTTGTCGTAACAAGCGTTTAAAAGTAAATGTATGAATAAATGTTTGGTGTTGGCGTCTTTATACCATTCCCAATCTAGAATCGACCTGTGAAGCTTTATAAATCCTTTCATTGTTCATTTTGTGTTGCAGAAAAATTAAATGCGATAATTCTTCCATGTTTTTGTTTTCGTAAATCTTTTCGATTAACAAATGAACTAACTCTAAGTATTCAATATTGTCTTCTCCAAAAACTCTGTCAATAATAGACTGAACTTGCATATCTCTTACTTTAGAAGATTCGTTAATTAAACTTACTGCTTTGTATATTTTGTTTTCTAATTCTTTTATTTCCATTCTATAAGCCTTATCTACATGCATATAGTCTTTTACATTTTTTACTGAATGTAATACTGTTGCATGATTGTGACTTTTTTTTCTACCCATAGCTTTTGAGAAATCTCCAATTTCCTGCAAACTAGCTCGGGTGTGTCTTGTAGCCATATAATGAAAAACTTGTCTTCTATCAGCATCTACTTGATATCTACTGTTAGGGAACATAGACATAACATGAACATCATAATGACTTGCTACAATGTCTGCTATTCTTTTTAATGTTTTAAAATTATCACTCATAACGTTGTTTTTAAATAGCCTTCCTACTCGCAAAAGCTTTCAGAAGGCTAGTTGTTAGTTAAAAGGGTAAATCACTGTCTAACGCACCTGTATTCGCGTCTGAAGACCCTGTTGTTGCAAAAGGCTGAGAGTTATTGCCCTCATCTTCTTTAACTCCTTTTTTAATTGTTCCATCAGTCCAAATTACAGACCCATTACCAAGATAATGTTTTGGAGCCTTGCTCTCTCTTTCCTCTTTTTCTTGTTGGATACTGATTGATACATTTTTCCCATACTGAGAATCGTCATTTACTGAAATCAAAATAGGAATGTAATTATCCTTTTTGCCTTTGATTACTTTGTTTGGATCAATTTTCTTTAGTTCAGAAGCTTTGATCGAAGCTGAAATTAAACTTGACATACTATTTATATTAAATTAAACTTGATTAAAAATATTATTCCTATGATGATGGCTATAATTTGTGCAAACTCATCACGATCTGCTATTTTATTAAATTTCCCCATACTTAGTAAAGTTTTTAAGGTCTGCCTCCTTGTTTACAAAATACTTTAAAAATTGAGTTTCCGCTGCTTCAACTTTATAATATCCATTATCATAAGCTTCGTCAGAAGTTTCAAATATTCCAATAAGACCAGTTCCTTTTTCTATCACTAGAAATTTCATAGGTTTTTGAAATAGCTTTGAATATATAAACGCTTGGCTATCGTAATTATATGACCTTGAGCTGTTGCGAAAACTTTTTAGTTTAGAGCATGTTTTGATGTCGTAAACAAAATCATCTGTAATGATATCAGCTTTACCTTTCCAAGGAATGTCGTTATCTGTCATAAATCCAACAGACGGAACTTCAAACTGTATGTTTTTAGTGTTCAAAACCTCCTTAATGTTATCATTTGATTTAAACACATCAACCATGTTAAGTATTTCGTCAGCCTCCTTTTGTAGTAAAATTATTTCTTTACCACTATCTAAAATCGCTTGTTTATAAATTTTAGTTGTACGAGTTGACGACTCAATAGATTCCATATTGTCGCTTTTACCAAACATAACCATCTCATGAAATGCAGACCCGTAGAGGAACGGCAATGATTGTGATTTTGGCTGATGAAAGTTATACGGATTATTTATTAGTGCATCTATATCTGAGTTTGATAAATATTTTTGACCAAACTTACCATAGTAGTGCTTATCGTCTTGTAGTTTTTTGATTACTTTTTCCATGATGCATCCTTTCTTTTAAAATCTTCGCTTTCGTCTTCACCAAAAACGCCGAGTTCATAAAATCCTGTTAATTTTAGCACAGCTCTACTCATAGCTCTCTTCTCTGCCATTTCCATTACATACCAGGTATTACAATTCCCGTCTCTGTGAGTGGATCCCTTTAAAGCTGAGCCAAATGTTTGAATACTGTTCTCGCCAACAAGTGCGTTAGCTTTTACAACACAAAAATTTGTTTCGCAGTTGATTACATCATAAGTGATTTTGATTTTTTCACTTGCTTGGATTTTGTCAATCCCAGACCTAGTGATAATAATGTAGTGTTGATGTTTAAAGACATCGTCTTTCGATAAACCGTACTTTAAGTACAGTTCTTTTAATCTCTCTGTTTTCATTGTATTAAATATTAAATTAAACTATTATATTAACAAATGTATGAATTAAATTGTTAATTCAAAACTTTTCTTAGCTGTTTTATGTCGCTAACACATCTTTTATAAAAGAATTTCTTTTCTTTTTCGTTGTTTTTTGCTATCGCAATATGAAACCTATGCCTATGACCTCCAAACCTTTCTTTTAGGTTTTTTATTTTTAATTTTAAGCAAAAGTCATCTATGTTTTTTATATACAGAAGACTTCTTATTTCGTTTTCTGATAATGGTCTGTAAATATTTGTTGTAGTGTCATATATTTCAAAAACCCCATCTCTTTCACTGGCACATATATTTTTATAATAATATGCGTTGTCCTTAAAAAGCTTTGCTCCCCTACCTTCTTTAATCTTGTGGAACAGGTTTTCCTGTAGCTTGTTTGTACTCATATTTTAATTGTTTTAGGTCTTTTACAGACATTATTTTTAATATTTCCTTGTCAATATACTGAATAAATTCTGCCCAACTATCCGTACACTCTATATGCATGTTTAGATCATCCCAAAAACCCTCGGGGTTTTCCATATAGCGAAACATTTGATACGTCATGTCTTTTTGATCCACAACTCTACCATCTTTGTATATATGAATACCTGCAAAATCACATCCACCCTCTTCAAACTCGTGTTGTACTTCTAATTTATATCTTCCCGATATTCTTTTGGTTAGCTCTAAAGGAGGGCTCCAAGCAGTATCGCCACTAATAAATAAGGATGTGTCAGAGTCTCTATCTATGTCTAAATCCCACCACTTTGTACCATATTCATAATAAAAATCAAAATGCTGGTTTTCATATTGTCTTGGTTTTTTATTCAAGACAACGTCTCCAAATTCAGTAAAATATTTAGTTTTGTCGTACTTACTAAATTTTTTTTCTAATATATCTAAGGTTTTTTTTTCTCCAGTAAAAGAAACCCAGTTGTAACAATTATTTGCCATGTGTTCTTAAAAATTTAAGTTTATTTAATTTTTCTTTTAACTCTTGATTTACAAAAGAAACATAATTTCTGTCCTCTGAATCAAGTTCTTTAGATTTTTCTAAAAAAGTGTCTAAAATATCAGTAGTATGGTCGCTTAATTCTACCAATTCTCGTAATTCTATTTGCAGTGCATCTACTTGATGCTGTAAAAAATCAATTCCCATTTTTTTCAAAGTTTTCAATAGTGTAATTAACTAAATCAATAATATCTTTTGCTATATTTTTTGCGTTCACTGCACAAATATTTGCAATTTCTTTTTTATCTGTAATTCCAAAACCTCTAGTTTCGCTAACAGATATTTCTCTTGATAACTTACCGATGGTCTGATAAGTTTTTTGAAAAACCTTATCATTATTAGGGTTATCTGATAAGTTTTTATGTAAAAAGTCTTTTGTTTTCATAATATAAATTTTAAAGTGTTGGTGCACATGAATATTCTTTTATCGTTGTAAATAATGCTCCTCCATCATTGCCCTCGTCGTCCATGCTTGGATATATCCAAAAACGAGTCTTGCCTTTTTGCATTAAGATGCATAACGGTGCCTTGTACCACATCATTTCATCTAATTCATCTTGAGGCATGTATTCAACTCGAACAATAGTTGCACCTACTAAATTTTTTTTCGCGGTGTTCGTCCAATAGTTTTTGATAGAACCCGCTTTTTCTACCTCTTTTTTAAAGTCTCCCATAATTTTAGTTTTTTTGATTTTACAATAATTTATTTAACAAATATAGTCTTTTCATTGTTTATAACCTATTTTTTTTAACACTATTTTTGCCTTTTTTGTTAGTATTGATCCCGTTTTGTTTTTTTATTTAGATCGTCGCATATTTTTTGCGTCGCATTGTCCCATTGCCCAGAAAGTCGCATAGGTCAGCACGTCGCATAGCATTACGTTATTTAAAAGGTATGATTGTGAACGGTACAACACACCCTTTAAAACATTAAAAAAAAAAGAAAAGGCGCACTTTACAGTGCACCCTATCTACATTAATCTATCGAGCAAGATAGAATTATTACTAGGAAGCATAAACCCCATAGTATGTACACTATGATACTGATTAATAAACTTTGAAGTTTATGCCATATACTATTATTTTTCATATATATGGTTTTAATCATTAGGACTTAAGTGGTGTAACAAATCATCTATATTAACTGTTTCATGAACTGTATAGGTTTCATCATCAACTGTTAATGTATGTGTTTTATCTCTATGCACCATACCGTTAATTAAACATTCTTCAACGTCTTGCGTATAGTAGTATTCACTTTCAAAGTCACTATACATACATTCGTCTTCGTGTGCATAACCATCTTTATAATCTAAGTAACACAATCCATCACTTTGGCTATAAACAGTACCACCATTTAATAATTCAGTACCGTCATCTCTGTGATAGTAATAATCGTTCCAATCGCAGTAGAATACATCATCATTATGATAGTATCCAGAAGATACAGTTCCATACTCAATATAGGTTACATCATCTTCATGATATCTACTACCACAAACACACAATGTACCACCATTTGGCCCACCGTCTGTAGAGTCTAACATATATTCTTCATTATCAACATCATTAGATATAATAATTGTTTTAGAATGTATACCCTGAGCATATTTAAATGTGTCCATGTAAGGATAATACTCATTATTGCTATTATCTAGAGTAATATCGTAAGTTCTTGAAACTATTTCTCCTGTACTTGTAACCCATTCTGTATCATTGCTATAACTTTGTTTTAATTTATGCATGTAACCATTGTTTAACGCCCATTTTTTGAATGCGCTAATTGTTATTTCATTACCATAAATTCTATCCATAAGCTTAGTGTTATTATCTGTTATCCACAATAAAGCTCTACCAATTATTCCATCATCAGTTGTTGCAATTAACATTTCACATTTATCAGGGTTATTTACATATATGCTAAAGAAGTCTTCGCAATTACTATGACGCATACAAGAATTTTGAAGTGATTCTGTATTTTCATGTCTATTATACCTACTGCCATTATAATAATATTCTATATCATTACCTTTAACTACTTTTAGTTCTGCATCAAACGTATACGCAGATTTTAATGATTGCGATATATCTTGTATTATCTTATCAGGTATTATAGGTAGATGAGGTTTTGTAAATATATAACGTACAGCTTTACCATATTTCATTTGCTGTCTATTATCTTTACTCCAAACATTTCCTTGTTCATCATTATTAACCAATATACTACGTTTACCTTTTGGTAGACAAGTCATATTACCCTCTTTATTTACAGTAAAATTTCTTACACTATCCATATATGTATTTGTTTGGTTATAATGTCTTAGCATACATTTCATTTTTTCTCGATGATTTTCAATTGTTCTTCTTATCAACGGATTTTCATTACTAACACTATAATTATTTATTATGCTTAATAATTTTTCTCCAAGAGAATTTGATAACATAGAGTACTTTATACTCATGAGTCCAGGAAACATATTGAATTGAATTTTATTGATATCATAAGCTTTTAGTGTATAACTACCTAGATTAATATCATCATTCATTTCTTCTACTTTGAAATCTAATATAAATTGTATATTGGTTTTTGATGTTGCAATTGTTATATATTTGCTATATTCTGATTTTTTTAACATTGCGAATATTCTTAGCATTTTTATATTGCATTCATCCATACTTAAATTTGTACCCTCTTGTAAATAAGACGACAAATTGTACATAGTAGTTCTTTTATCATTTGCTATACAGCGTGATATTTCATCTATGATTGTGAATATTCTATTTTTACTATAACTATCAGTTAAATTATAAAAGAGTTTGTATTCAATGTAATCATCATTTATTACAGTTCTTATTGCGTCAGTTATTATATGTCTAAGCATCGTTATTAGATTTTAGGTTAGTAATTATTACATCGTCTATATCATCATCTATTTCTAAACTATCAGAATATAATTCTTGACCAGTTACATAATGTCCACAATGGTCGCACCAATATGCATCGTCATATTCATCCCATATCATTTCGCTGTTGTGACATTCTGTGCATTCTTGCTTTACAACCATATATCCATCTCGAGTAGTTATATCTTCAGTTTCCCATTTAGCTGTTCCATGACCATTGTTGTCTGAAGCTTTGACATTACCAATTTTTTTACCACCCCAAGGTTTTCCATAACCACCATAATAATCATACCCATAGTTATATCCATAATCATAGTATGTTACTCTTGAGTCTTTATCCATTGTGTATCTTGTATTTATAGTTCTTGTAAATATTTCTATACACATTCTTTTGACTTTTTCTACCTCTGATATGATTATGTATTCATTTTCAGTATGTGGTTCATAGTAACCACAAGACATGTTAGCTACTTGTACATCAGTATTTGTTGCAATTTCTTCAACATCTGTCATGCCACCATTACATGTTACATATCTAAAATTATCTAATATGTCTTGAACATCATCAATAAACTTTTCATTACTTAGTTTTGTACCTGAGATATTAGTTACAAAATCGCCGTAACCACGTCTATCACATTCTAACACAATAGTACTATCATTGAAGAACGAAAAGTCTGCATTACTAGAACCAACACAACCAACCTCTTCATCAAGAAAGAATACTGCTTTGAAGTTGTCGAATTTACGTAAACAACATAGTGTTATGTAAATACCAACTTTATCATCTCCACCTATACCTATTCTGTGACAATTTGTTGAGTCTATAGCAAACATTTTGTCTCCTGTTTGAACAATTCTGACATTGTCATTGATATCATGAACTGTATCAATATGACATACCATTGTAGGATACAAATCTGCATCTCCTTTGGTAACATAAATATTACCATATTTGTCTTTAGTATAACCAAGCCCATCTTTTTTAAGTGTTTTGATTATAAATTTTGCCATTCTTTTTGTTTTATATGAGGCTGACTGTACTCTCATAACTGAAGCTAAAAAATTATTTTTCATCTTGCTCAATTGATTTAATTATTCCTACTCTGTGAGTTTTCGGATACCCTCTTTGATAATATTATTTTTATCTATTTCTAATAGCACGTTTTCAAGTGCTATTTTATATCCATAGTTAACACCCATTTGCATAAGTATAATATCACATGAACCTTGATTGGCTTTAGCGAAACTTTCTAAATACTTATAATTTTTAGGTGTTGCTACAATACTTTTATCAAGTTTTTTTATTTCCTGTTCGATATATGTTTTTAACATTTTTTTACTATTTTAATTTTAAACAAACTTTCATACCATTCTTTTACAGTATGTTCTTCACTATACTTTCTGAACATTTTTTCTATTATATCTCCTTGTTCAGATTGATATGGAAACATAGACAGAAATGTAATTGTTAACGCTTTATTATATTTTTCTATTTCTTGCGTTGTTCTTATTATCATTAATCTGTCTATTATTGTATCTATAATATCCATATTGTTGCTATATGAGTATATTTTATCATTCACTATTTAATAAATTTTGTTACGTTAGTAATGAAATGGTCTGCAACTTTATCATTTTCAGTATATTTACAAT
>ERZ1047472.713-NODE-713-length-28622-cov-7.583540_pt1 | contig 28622 bp, 20 predicted proteins | sample MGYA00383095_ERZ1047472 | MGnify/ENA primary metagenome ERZ1047472 (study PRJEB29581, sample SAMEA5548365) | metagenome | biome: marine; feature: coastal; material: water | depth 1 m | study: Short-term variability in the microbial, nano- and picoplankton dynamics... | reverse complement strand
GATAGTGTATGGCTTTAACTTTATCGACCGCCAAATTGTGGGTATTTTGGCTCCCTTTATTCAAGCGGATCTGGGTCTGACTAATACCCAGTTGGGGCTGTTAATTGGCCTGGCCTTCGCCACCTTTTACACCCTGATTGCTATTCCCATTGCCTGGTTGGCGGATCGCTATAATCGAGTCAATATACTGGCTGTTGCTCTGGCGGTGTGGAGCGGCTTTACAGCATTAACTGGTCTGGCCGGTAACTTTATGCAGATTGGTTTGGCACGTATGGGTGTGGGTGTCGGTGAAGCGGGCGGCAGCCCTCCCTCCCATTCAATTATTTCCGACCTGTATCCCAAAGAAGAGCGAGCTGGGGCTCTGGGGGTTTACTCCATGGGTATTCCTCTGGGCATTATGGCCGCCTATTTTGCCACTGCATCTCTGATGGGTTCCTCCGGCGAAGCTGTGGATTGGCGTCGTATCTTTATTTTTCTGGGCCTTACCGGAATCGGTTTGGCGGTGGTGGTTAAATTAGTGCTTCGTGAGCCTGTGCGTGGCGCCATGGAGTTGGATGTGGGCAAAAAGATTGTCCAGCCACCTTTTAAAGACTCTCTAAGCATTCTAGTTAAGATACCAGCCTGGTGGGCTATGTGCTTTGGCATCGCCTTTGGTTCTTTTGTGTCCTATGCGACCTCGGCATTTCAGACTAAATTTCTGGTGCTACTGGACCCGGCGTTCGATTTTCAGACGCTGGTGATTGCTCTGGGTGTTATTAATGGCACAACCTATGCTGGGGGTGCGTTTTTTGGCGCCAAGCTGGCGGATTGGTGGGGAGGCAAGGATATCCGGGCCTATGGCTGGCTACCTGCTATCGCCATAGGTATATGCCTACCTATAGGAGTGATTAGTTTCTGGGTGTCGTCGGTATGGGTTCACTTGGCATTTACCACGGTGTTTTTACTGTTTTTGGGTATTTATCTGGGGCCCAGTTTTGCCATTGCGCAGACCCTGGCGCCGATTAATATGCGCGCCATGTCCACGGCACTGTTTTTCTTTATCCTCAATATGATTGCTCTGGGCGGTGGGCCTACATTTACTGGCTGGCTGGCGGATATATTTAAAGATGGCAGTACAGAGCTGGAGTCGATTCGCTATGCTATGACTGTGACCTGCGCTATGTTTATACCCTCGATTATCAGCTTTATGGTGGTCTCGCGGGTATTGCCAAGAGACTGGGCTGCTGCAGAAAAGCGCAATCATGAATTAAATAATGGCTAGAGCAGCTGTTGGTTAGAGCAACAATTGGATAGTACCGAGGTGGACCCATGAAAAACATTGCGCTGACGCTGATAACCTCCATGATGGCGCTTTCAGTTCAGGCGACCACCCAGGAGGATATTAAAAGTTTTACCCTCGACAATGGTATGAAGATATTGGTGCTGGAAGATAGCTCTATTCCCAATGCCAATATGTATCTTTTCTGGAAGGTGGGTTCGCGCAATGAGGTGCCGGGCATTACCGGTATCTCACATTTCTTTGAGCATATGATGTTTAACGGCTCAGCCAAGTTTGGCCCCAAGATGTTTGACCGCACCATGGAAGCCGCCGGCGGCGCCAACAATGCCTATACCTCCGAAAATGTCACTGTTTACACCAACTGGTTCCCGGCTGGCGCCATGGAGACTATTTTTGATCTGGAAGCCGACCGAATTGCCCGTCTGGATATAGATGCAGCCATGGTTGAGTCCGAGCGCGGGGTGGTTGCCTCAGAGCGCACCACAGGCCTAGAAAACTCTAACTGGCGCGTACTGCAGGAAGAGTTAAAAGGCGCGGCCTTTCGAGCTCATCCTTATTCCTGGTCAGTGATTGGTCATGAATCTGATATTGCCGCCTGGTCCCTGGAGGATCTGCGTGAGTATCACAGCACCTACTATGCTCCCAACAATGCCGTGGTGGTGATTGTAGGTGATGTAAAACTCGCGGAGGTCAGAGCCATGGCCGATAAGTACTTTGCACCAATTCCCGCCAAGGCCCCGCCCAGAGAGATTAAAACCCTAGAGCCCGAGCAAAAAGGCGAGCGCCGGGTATTTGTTAAAAAAGCCTCGGTGAGCACGCCCAATCTGATGTTGGCTTATCATATTCCCGAGACCGCTCATCCAGACCATTATGCCTTGGATTTGCTGGCCGCTATTTTGGGCGAGGGCAAAAGCTCGCGCCTGTATCAGTCTCTGGTCAATAATCAGATTGCACTGGGTGTAGAAACCTATATGCCCGAGAGCTTTGATCCCAATTTATTTTACTTCTATGCAGTGGCAGCAGCGGATACTGATGCCGCCAAACTAGAGCAGGCCCTGTTAGCTGAGATTGCCAAGGTCTCCGACACTGGTGTAACAGCCGCTGAATTAGAGAAAGTTAAAAATCTGCGTCTCATGGATTTTTATCGCACCCTAGAAACAATCAATGGCAAGGCGAATACCATAGGCACCTTTGAGTTGTTTATGGGGAGCTACGGAAAATTATTTAGTGCTCCAGAGGAATACAACAAAGTGACGCCTCAAGATATACAGCGTGTTGCCAACCAATACTTTATCCGGGCCAATCGAACGGTGGGAGTGCTGGCTGCAGAGGAGGAGCTGGATCAATGATCAGACAACTAGTCACCGCAACCGCTGCTGTCGGGTTAGTATTTTCTCTCTCAGCCTGCGCCCCAGATCCTCAGACAGTGACCAATGTGGCACCAGCGGTTAGCAGTTTTCAAATGCCTGCCAGCGAGACAGTGATATTGGACAATGGCCTGACGCTGATGCTTATGCCCCAGACTGAGGTGCCATTAATTACTGTAAACGCCGTAGTGCGTGCCGGCAGTGTCGCAGATCATGTTGCTGGCATTGCATCCATCACAGCCCAGAGCCTACTGCTGGGCAATAAGTTGGCATCCAAGCAGGAGACGGAGTTGCTGGTCGATAGTCTGGGTGCCAGTCTAAATGCAGATTCAGGGGTTGAAGGTAGCTATATAGGCGCTGACTTTATGACCAAAGACGCTGAGCAGATGTTGCCGCTACTTAAGGCTGTGCTCACTGGGCCCACATTTGATCAGACGGAATATAGCAAACTGCTCAAAAATAAAGTGGCTGCGTTGGCGCAGGCTAAAGAGAGCCCAAGAGCTGTGATCGGTGCTTATTTTAATGCCCAGCTCTTTGCAGACCACCCCTATGGCAGTCCCAGCTTTGGCGACAGTGAATCTTTGCAGAACATGAGTCTTCAGCAGGTGCGGGATTTTTATCTTGTTCATTACCAGCCAGCCAATACCGCGCTGACCATTGCCGGTGACTTTGAGCTTGCCGAGATGAAAGCCTATGTTGAGGGGTTATTCTCAGACTGGCAGGGCGCTGGTGCAGTTGAGGCGCTGGTACCTGAACCGATAGAGGCGCCAACCAGTGCCAAAGTGCTGTTAGTAGATAAGCCTGATGCCATTGAAACCACCTTCTTAATCGGTGGCCTGGGCATTAGCCGCGATAATCCGGACTTTGTCGGCCTGCAGGTTATCAACACCATACTGGGTGGCCGTTTTACCTCCTGGCTCAATGATGAGCTGCGGGTAAACAGCGGTCTGACCTATGGTGCGCGCTCTGGCTTTACCCCATTCCGAGATGGCGGCACATTTAGAATGAGTACCTTTACCAAAACCTCGACCACTGAAGAGGCGATTGATCTGGCCCTGGCAACCTATGCCAGACTATGGGAGCAGGGCATAGACCAGGCCACATTAGATTCGGCCAAGGCCTATGTCAAAGGGCAGTTTCCGCCAGATTATGAAACCACTGGCCAGCTCTCCAGCCTGATGGCAGATATGTATCTATTTGATTTTGGGCCAGAGTTTATCAATGAGTTTGAAGCCAAGGTAAATGGCCTGACCCTGGCGGAGACTGAGCGATTGATAGATAGCTATTTCCCAAGGGACAATCTGCAATATGTGCTGATCGGCCGCGCGGATGCAATACAGGATATCGCAGCCAAGTACGGTGAGGTTCGCAGGGTAGATATGCAGGCGCCCGGCTTTGCCCGCTAGTTTGTCTATTGGTTTAGTAATAATCCAGCTTTAGTTGTTTGCTTTTTATAAGCTTTTCTCTGGGTGCACTCCATCGACATAACCCATAAAAGCTTCATGGATACTGTAGCCAATCAATTCGCGCACACGCTTGGGCAGAGTGCGAACAGTATCAGGCGGAATGGCCAGCGCCATATTTTCAAGCTGTCGGGCCCAGCCAGCGCAGTACTGAGGGGTAACTATTAGGCGCGAGGCATCGGACAGGTTTGCTCCGCCTCGGTGATAGAGGCTGCTTTTAACCAGCAGCAATGAGCCGTTGGTCATGGGTACTTTAAATGAATCGGTCCTAGGCTGGGGATCATGGTTTGGATCCCGCTCTCTGGGGTCCATTAGCTCGTCTACCGCAGCCAGGGCTATGGTTTTGTCTTCAGTCCAGTTATGGCTGTCAGCGATAAATTCCGTAGCCCCATTTAACTCGGTTGTATCATCTATGGCCCAAAAGGCACTGACCCCAAAAGCTCTGCGCGGGCGTGGAATACTGACTTGAGAATCGTCACAGTGCCAGCCCTGCACAGTTTCCCCCGGATGTAAATTGATCGCTAATAATGCCGACAGTAGACAGGATTCCCCCAGTTCTCGCTCGGCAAATGCCAGTGCCAGGGGGTGGGTTACCATCTGCGAAAAAACATCCGGGGCCTTGGCCAACAGACTGTAAACCCGATTGGTTTTAAAGCCCTCAAAGTCATTGCGCCCGGTTGCGGTTAAAAAAGGCGCCAGCGCCTCTCGCACCTGTTGCACTGCAGCCGCATCCATCACCTCTTTAAATAAAATATAACCCTGATCTTCATACTGCTGGTAGGCCTGATCAAAGGTTAGTCCACCCAGCCACTGGTCCAGATTATGAGTATCAATGCTATTGCTGTTTGATGGGGCGTTTTTACTCAGCTGACTAACGGATTGGCTCAATGATTATCTCCGCTAATATCCTTACTGTGGAATGCCAGATAATGAGCCAGCACGTCCTGAGGGGCCTCTACCTGGGGGTAGTGGCCAATCTTTGGCAGTTCGGCGCAATAGTCCAGCCGGCAATCCAATTCCTTATAACGGGCGACCATATGGCTGCCAGATACTGGGTCTACAGAGCCATTGATCAGGGCCAGGGGTATGCTGGATGTTTGCAGCGCCGACACCCAGCGCTCGCGATGCTGGATACGGTCGCTGATATAGGTAATCAGATTATGAAACAGATGTTTGCCGTTATTAAAATTAATCAGCCACCAAAAGTCTTGCAGCTGTTGCTGTGATGGCTTGCTCGCCTCGCCAAATACCGAGCTAAAGTTACGGCAAAATTTGCGGAAACCAGTAAAGCTGTTTAACAGACTGCCTATGGGGCTTAGCAATAGTTTTTGGGTTAATAGCGCTCTGTGAGTTTCGGGAAACAGCCCGCCATTGAGGAAGCAGCAGGACAGCCACTGCCCAGCGCCATTGCCCTCAAGCTGCCGCGTCAACAGCTCCTGAGCCACAGTGTCACCGTAATCATGGGCCAGCACATGGAAACTCAGAAGCCCCTTTGCTGCAACTAGGGCCTCGACAATATCTGCCTGGCCATGGATGCTGTAATTGCGGTTATTAGGTTTATCAGAAAAGCCAAAGCCCAGCATATCCAAAGCAATCACCCGATAATTTTTAATCAGCTCATCCCAGATAGGCAGCCAGTCCCAGCTTGAGGTAGGAAAGCCATGGAGCAGCAGCAGCGCGGGTTGTTGGGCGTTGGCTGACTGAGTGGCAGCGCTGTCTATGCAGAAAATCTGATGCCCCAAAAGAGATTGATACTCCCCCTGAGCGCGCCAGAGTTCTGGGCTGAAGCTGGGTTTTTCTATAGCTGAATCCATAGTTTTATTTTTATTGGTGTAGCTCTGTATATTGGCGTAAAACGACCCGCGAGTCCATTTACTGTCTTGAGTCCTATTAATCTTGGTGCAATACTTTTAAAAATATTTTACAGCTGGTCTTTTTAAGCCAGTTTCTGCGTAAAAAATACATCAATAATAAGAGAAAAATAATGATGCAAGCCCAGTCTCAATCGTTCGACACATTGATCACAAATGCCAAAGTATTTAATCGCGGCGAACAGCCGGTTATTGAAGATGTTGCCGTAGCTAATGGCCGCATTGTGGCTCGCGGGCAGCAACTGGACGCCGCTAAGGCCAAGCGAGTAATTGATGCCCAGGGTCTGTGGTTGATGCCCGGGCTATTTGATATCCACACCCATTATGATCTGGAGTTGGAGGTAGCGCCTGGCCTGCCAGAGTCTACTCGCCACGGCACTACATCAGTGGTGATTGCCAACTGTAGTCTAGGGCTGGCCTTTGGCGCTCAGCGCGATGGCACCAATGACCCAATTGTTAGCTGTTATGCGCGGGTAGAAAATATTCCCAAGCATGTTTTGCGCCACTGTGCCGACAATGTCAGCTGGGCAAACCCCGGCGACTATCTAGACCATCTGGAAAAGCTGAATCTTGGACCCAATGTGGTGGCGCTATTTCCCCATTCCATGCTGCGTATCGAAAAAATGGGTTTCGAAAATAGCATTACACGGGACCCAACCGGCGATGAGCTGGAACAGATGAAAGATTCACTGCGCGAGGGTTTGCAGCAGGGCTATGCAGGTTTCTCAACCGATGCACTGCCATTTCACTATCTGGCGGCACAGCCCCACTGTGAAAAAACTATTCCCACCCAGTTTTCCAAATTCCCCGAGCTAAAGGCGCTGGCTGGCGTGGTGCGAGAACAGGGTGCTCTATGGCAGGCTACGCCACCAAAAGACAGCGTGATTGGCACATTAAAAACCTTTCTGCTCACCAGTGGCCGACTCTATGGCAAGCCCTTGCGCACCACTGTGGTTGCGGCATTGGATATTACCAATAACTGGCGTCTGGCTCGCCTGACTAAGATACTGGCGCGTATGCTCAACTCCTGGCTGATCAAAGGGGACTTTCATATGCAGGCCCTGGGCGCGCCCTTTAAAACCTGGGGTGATGGCGCGGTGACACCACTGGCCGAGGAAATTCCTGAGTTGCGCCGCCTTAATGAAACTGATCTTGAAGATCGCGAGGCTCGCCTGGCTATTCTCGATGACCCAGACTATGCCAGGGCTTTCAAAGCTATGTGGATGAAGGGCAAGCAGGGTTGGAGTTTGGCGCGCCTCAAACGCAAGATCAATTTAGAGGACTATGCTTTCCACCGCACCCTAGCCGATATGCTTTTAGAGCGCTGCCCCCAGAGCAGCTGGCAGGGCATGGATTTCCAGGCAGTCTTTGACCGGGTAAGGGCTATTAATGCAGGGCAGCAACCGGCAGATATGACCAAAGATGAGCTTGCAACAGTGCAGGCAGACTTTGCCTGGATTGAAGACGAAGGGGACTTTATGCTGCAGATGCTGCGCTCCTTTGACAATGATCTAACCTGGAGCACCATCACTGCCAACCGCGATCTAGAAACAGTGCGCGAGCTGCTAATGAACCCTCTGCTGTTGCCCGGCTTTAATGACAGCGGCGCCCATCTGACCAATATGGCCTTTTATGATGTCAACCTGCGCAGCCTAAAGCTGGCGGCTCAGGGGGGTGATCAGGATGTTAGCTATATGGTCAAACGGCTGACTAAAGACGCCGCCGATGTGTTCGGTGTGGAGGGCGGTACTATCGACTTGGGTGATGTGGCGGATTTGATTTTGGTCGACCCTAAGAAGCTTGCTGAATACGATGGCGAGAACAGCGCCCAGCGTATTCACCGTGAAGAATTTAGCCATGAGCAGCTGGTCAATCGATCCGATGGCGTGGTTGAGTTGGTGATGATTGGTGGCCACAGTGCCTGGGAAGATACCCAGTTTGCTGCTGATCTGGGCGAGAAGCCGATGGGCCGTTTGCTGCGAGCAGTGCACGCCGCCTAGTTAAGCTGGGCAAAACCATGGCTAATAGTCTTTTCTCAAGTCCAGAACAGCAGTGCAATAACACAGATTGTGCTGGCTTAAGGGCCTTTGGTAATAAACGAGCCTACACCCAAGAAATCAACCTTGCCAATGGCCACACCATTGTGGCGCAAAATATTGTAGGTAGTGCTGATATGGAAAAACATGTTTGGCAGTATCCACAGGTTTAAATACTCTTCGCCAGTAAAGGTTAATTCATAGGGGCCAGCTGGCATGACAATGGTTATATCTGCGGAGCCATTAATGTTTTCTTCAGACAGGCCCAGCAAAAATGTCTTGGTATCCGCAATTCTGGCCTGAAGTTCGGCGAAGGTTGTCTCATTGTCTTCATCCTCCGGAGGTGTGGCGCCAGCTAGCCGAGCACCGCCGCGCATCACCATATCGCAGGCGATCTGTACCTGTTTGATAAGAGGATGCATATTGGGAAACAGACGCGCGCTGGCGAGCACTGATTCATCAATGGCTTGATCTGTGCCATAGGCACTGGCGGAATTAAGCAGGCCAGATAAATTATCTAGAAAGCGAACGAAAATTGGAATGGAACTGTTATACATTGACATGGATTACCTTTGCCCAAATGGGACGCTGGATTAAAAATTAATTGATAGAGCTGTTTAGTTTGATCGAAGCAGAGCGTTAATCGCAAATGACCCTAACCAATGCCCCCCTTCATAGCTGTCACCAACCAAATTTGGCAGGGAATAATCGATATGAAGGTCTGCGACTTTTTTTAGATGTGAAAACTCCGGGTATTGCTCAGCTAAACCATAGAGCACCCAGGCGCGACTGAAATTTAAACCATCCAGATGCACCAGCTTGCCATCAGTGCGATCAAATACTTCACCCACGGCTAGATCAAAATCTGTTGAGGACAGCTGGGGTAAGAAATCATTAACCCAGGGAATAAACTGTTCTTCAGGTAGCACTCTGCGCATCAGGTCGACTTCTTCAAGGCAGGGTGACAGAAAATCATAGCCGCTGGGTTCCCAGCTAATCGGGCAGTTTTTATCCTGTTGATAAAAGTCTTTTGCCCGCTGAGCAATGGCTGCTTTTAACGGGGCATCGTTGAACAGCAGAGCATAGTCCCAAGCGAAGGTGAGGCCAAAGGCAGTGTTGCTGTGTTCGCCCACGCGGATAGGGTAAACAAGCTTGGGTAAATGGGCGATATACATAGCTGACAGTTCTTCAGCAAGAGGCTTAAGAGCTGCGGATAATGGTGCTGCTATTGGATCGTCCCAGGTTTTAAGTTCGAGCATTAACTTGAGTAGCCAGGCCCAACCATAGGGTCGTTCCCAAGATTTGTTGTCTCGCAGATAGTTGATATCAATAGCGATATTGGCGGGGGTAATATGGCGTTGCAGAATAACTTTGGCTTGTTCATGGCCAGCCACATTGGGAAATGCTTTAAGCAGGCGCACCATAGACCAGTGACCATGGACCGCCGAGTGCCAGTCAAAACAACCATAAAAAGCCGGGTGTAGCTGGGTCGGAGAGGCGAGGTCAGCATCACTGCGCAGCATCTGACTGAGCTTATTAGGGTATTCGATCTCGGCGCAATCGAGGGGCAGCTGCATAAGATTGCCAGCCTGTGTCTCACTGAGGGGAGCACGACTCTCTGTGATTGCGATATTGTCAGGATCCATCTCACCGCAGCCAGATAAGCTGCAGAGGCAGAGTATCAAAAAGCCAAGGGGGCAAACTGAAGCGCCGTTCCGATTACTCTTCGTCATAGATTTTCTCGCAATGGTACCTGGGATTAAAATTTCCGGGTTTCGCCAATATCTAAAACCCAGCTGTTGGTCGCGCCTATGTCAGACTTTTCAGCTGCGGCTTTAAATCTGAGCGGTGGCTCAGTCAGAGGCTCGTCAGAGAGGTTAAAGGTACCGAAATGTACGGCTACCGCCCGTTGTGCTCTTATATCTACAGCGGCCTGAACCGCCTCTTCCGGGTTCATATGGGACACCTTCATCATGGCATTGGGTTCATAGGCGCCAATGGGAACAGCGGCTAGGTCAAAAGGCCCCAATTTATCGCCAATTTCTTTAAAGCCGGCAAAATAACCAGTGTCCCCTGCAAAGTAAAAGCGCCGCTGAGGCCCTGTTACCGCCCAGGAAGACCAGAGTGCTTTTCTGGTGTCGGTAAGGCTGCGCTTGCTCCAGTGCTGGGTAGGCAGACAGTGAATGGTCGCGTCTTTGATGCTGGCAGTCTCACCCCAATCCAGTTCTTGAACCTGATCAATACCGTTGTTGCGCAGCAATTCGCCATTGCCCAGAGGTACAAAAAATACAGTATCTGGGTCGCGCTTGGACAGCTTTCGCAATGTGGGCAAATCCAGATGGTCATAATGATTGTGAGAGATTATTACAAAGTCGATAGGGGGCAGGTCTTCGATAGCGATGCCGGGTTTTACATATCGATTGGGCCCGGCAAAGGGCACGGGGCTGGGTCTATTTGACCATATGGGATCGGTAAGGAAACTGAGATGTTCCATCTGCACCAATAATGTTGCATGACCTACCCAGGTTACTGTGGGCTCACTGTGTGTGGCATTCTCTCGAAGAAACTCACCGTCGTTGGCAACACGCTGTGGCGCGCCGTCGCGACTTGTAAAGGCAGTGAGTACACGCCGGGCAAAAAACGGTGCGGTCACCTTGATGGATACGCCTGGGAGATTCCTGTCGAGGTTGATATAGCGACCTTTGCTATCCTGTTCTGCTGGCGCAAAGCTGCGCTCGGTTTCGCCTTTAACCTGCATGGCAAGGCCCAACAGACAGATTAGGCCGACGGTCATAAATTGCGGTGAGAACTTTTTTTTTATCATTATTAGGCTCCGAACTAAGGCCCTGGATTTAAGCCCAGTCTAGCGGAAATAAAATAGAATATCTCTGGATGGCCAGATAGTTGGTGCCGTCTTCCTGAACCATTGGTCATAAGTAAGTTTGAATAGTTGCCGAGCTATTAATACAGTGCAGATAATCGTGAATAATTAAAACAATAAAAGCGCTCTACACAGTGCAGTAACTGAATGGGGCTTTTCAAACAAAGGTAACTATTATGACCGAAGCATGGATTATCGACGCCTGTCGCACACCCCGTGGTATTGGCAAGCCGGGCCGCGGAGCGCTCACTGAAATTCACCCTCAGCGCCTAGGTGCCACGGTGTTAAAAGCACTGGCGGAGCGCAACAATATCAATACCGCTGATGTGGCCGATATTATCTGGGGCTGTAACGTACAGCGCGGGCCCAATGGCAATGATATGGGCCGTATGTCCGCCCTGGATGCGGGCTATGATGTCACTTCCAGTGGTGTCACTCTGGATCGTTTCTGTGGCTCTGGTATCACTACTGTCAATATGGCTGCGGCCTCGATTATGTCGGGTATGGAAGATATGGTAATTGCCGGTGGCTGTGAAATGATGTCTGGCTATGGCCGTCTCGCTGCCGAAACCAGTCCCTTTGTGGATTCAGGTAATATGCATCTGCGCGAGATGTATGGCCAGTCCCATCAGGGGCTCTGTGCAGATACCATAGCCACCATTGAGGGCATTCCCCGTGAGGATCTGGATCGCTTGGCAGAGCTGAGTCAGCAACGCGCTGCTCATGCCATAGAAAACGGCCATTTTGATAAGAGCCTGGTGCCTGTTTATAACGACGATGGCTCTCTGGCCCTGGATAAAGATGAATTTCCCCGTCCCGGTACCACCATGGAAACTCTGGGCCAGCTTCAGCCGTCTTTCGAAAAACTGACCAATATGCCTCTGGATGAAGAGGGCACCACCTACGGTAAATTAATGGCTGTGAAATACCCGGATGTGGACGTTAAACATGTGCACCATGCGGGTAATTCATCCGGTGTTGTTGACGGTGCAGCTGCAGTGTTGCTGGCCTCACCAGAATACGCTACCAAACAGGGTTGGAAGCCCAGAGCCAAAGTGGTTGCCTACGGCAATATGGGCGACTGCCCGGCGCTGATGCTCAACGCACCTGTGCCCTCAGCCCAGCGGGTGCTGGCAAAAGCGGGACTCACCAAAGACGATATTGATCTCTGGGAAATCAATGAAGCCTTTGCTGTGGTGGCCGAGAAATTTATTCGCGATCTGGACTTGGATCGGGACAGAGTTAATGTCAATGGCGGCGCTATGGCGCTGGGCCATCCGATTGGCGCCACAGGTTCGGTTCTGATTGGCACTATGGTAGATGAGTTGGAGCGTCGCGGACTTAAGCGTGGGCTGGTCACCATGTGTGCCGGCGGCGGTATGGCGCCAGCCATTATTGTTGAGCGCATTTAGAGGTCAAGTCTAATGAGTCAGTCACAGTCCTATACCCCAGACAATGTGCCCATTAAGAAGCGCAATCCTGAACTGGATATTGCCGAGGCGCTCAAAGGTGAATGGATGGATAACCATGTATTTGCCACGGCCTGGTTTAATGCCATGTCGATCACTTTCCCTCTGGGCGAACAGTTCTTTATTAACTCGGTTCGCCATTATCGGGATCGCATCAGCGACCCCAAGTTGCAGGAGGAAATGCGCCAGTTCTACAGTCAGGAAGCAGTGCATCTGCGTGAGCACCAGCGCTATAACGAATTGCTCTGTGCCCAGCGTGGCTATGATTTGGAAGCCCTAGAGGGACCATTGCGTCGGCGTATGGGCTGGGTAAAAAAGAATGTTCCGGCTCGCGAGCAACTCGCAGGCACAGCGGCGGTTGAACATTTGACCGCAGTGCTGGCAGAAAAGGCCCTGGGCGAAGATAATCTGTTTGCCAAGGCCCATCCGGCCATGGCCAAGCTATGGAAATGGCATGCTGTCGAAGAGATGGAGCATAAATCTGTAGCCTTTGATGTTTATCGGGCCATAGGTGGCACCGAGAAAATGCGTCGGGCTGCCATGCGCCGCAGTACCTTTTTCTTGACCTGGGATATTCTTCACGGAGTGCGACATATACTGAGTCGGGATGGCAAACTTTGGAATCTTAAAGTTTGGGCTTCAGGGTTGGTGTTTCTATTTGGCAGAGAGGGCGTGTTGCGAGGCACCCTAAAGCCCTATAGAGATTTTTTCCGCGAAGACTTCCACCCCTGGCAGCAGGACACACAGCAACTGATAAAAGACTGGGAATTACACCAGCTTTCAAATTAGCAGTATTGATCAGGCTGATGGCATTTTGCTGACCGCTGGCTAAAATAAACCTATTAATTGCTCGAATTTAAAGAGAGAAAAATCATGTCAATGATCGTCAATCGTCGCGATGTGGACTTTATGTTTTACGAGGCACTGGGCCTAGACGAGATGCTCAAGGCCGACCGCTTTGCAGACTACGACCGCGACTCACTAGAGGCTATGTTCGATCTCTGTCAGTCGATTGCAGAAGAAGAGTTTCTACCCTGCGCCGGTAAACTGGATGCCAATGAGCCACAGTTTGTGAATGGTGAAGTTGAAACCATTCCCGAAGTAAAGCAAGCGATCAACGCCTTTAAACAAGCCGGTTTATGTGCCTCTGGCTACGATGCAGATATTGGTGGCATGCAGCTGCCCTGGATGGTTGACCAGGCGCTAAACGGCATGTTTGTCTGTGCTAACAACCCCATACATATCTATCTGTTCCTGACCCAGGGTGTGGCCAATATGCTCAATGTCTGTGGTTCAGCTGAGCTTAAAAATAAATACCTAAGCCCATTGGTAGAGGGCGACTGGTTTGGCACCATGTGCCTTTCAGAGCCCCAGGCTGGCTCATCACTGGCTGATATCACGACCAAAGCTGAGCCCCAGGGCGATGGCAGCTATAAAATCTCTGGTACCAAGATGTGGATATCCGGTGGTGAACAGGATCTGAGCGACAATATTATCCATATGGTGCTGGCCAAGGTGCCCGGTGGGCCCGCAGGGGTCAAAGGTATTTCACTGTTCCTGGTGCCCAAAATTAGAGTCAATGACGATGGTAGTTTGGCTGAGCGCAACAATGTTGCACTGGCCGGCCTCAACCACAAAATGGGTTGTCGCGGCGCCACCAATACCCTACTTAATTTTGGTGAGGCTGGTGACTGTATTGGCTATCTGGTCGGCAATGAAAATGAAGGCCTGGCCAATATGTTTCATATGATGAACGAGGCGCGCATATCAGTGGGTATGTCGGCGGTGATGACCGCGCTGGGCGGCTACCTTTACAGCCTAGACTATGCCCGCAACCGTCCCCAGGGTCGGGATTTGGCGAATAAAGACCCCCAACTGCCACAGGTAATGATCAGTGAGCATGCGGATATCAAGCGTATGCTAATGACTCAAAAAGCCTTTGTTGAAGGCGCACAAATGCTGATGTACTACAGCTCGCAGATTATTGATCAGCAGAAGCTGTCCGATGATGCCGAGCAGAATAAACGCATGGGTCTATTGCTGGATCTACTGACGCCTATCTGCAAATCATGGCCCTCAGAATACTGTCTCGAAGCCAATAAGCTAGCGATACAGGTGTTGGGCGGCTATGGCTATACCCGCGAGTACCCGGTAGAGCGACTTTATCGCGATAACCGTCTCAACCATATCCACGAGGGCACCTGGGGTATTCAGGGTCTGGATATTTTGGGCCGCAAGGTGCAGATGCACAATGGTGCTGCGGTAGCTATTTTGCGTGAAGAGATAGAGGCGACGATTGACTCCGCTTCAGCCTACCCCGAGTTGGCAGGTTATTGCGCGCAGTTAACCTCCACAATGGATCAGATTGAACAGACCATCGCTGCCGTTGTGGCCTGTGATAATAATTCGCTGGCACTGGCCAATGCGACCATCTTCCTCGATGCCATGGGCCATGCTGTTATCGCATGGATGTGGTTAATTCAGGCTGTTGCTGCCTCTGCCGGCGCAGCCAGTGGTGACAGTGCTGACCGGGATTTTTATGCGGGCAAATTGGCAGCTACTGGCTTTTTCTTCCGCTACGAACTGCCAAAAGCCAAGGTCAGCCTGGAGCTGGTCGCCGATCTGGACAGCACCTGCTATGACTTGACCGCCGAACAATTCCTCGGCGCTTAGAAGCTAGCTTTATCCTCTGCAATCCCAGCCACAGATAGGGTATATTCTTATCTGTGGCTATCTGTACAATCCACACCTGAGCGTTCGCGCAACAATAATAATAGGGCCTTTAATATGTACAAGTTTCAGCAAAAAACCAAACTATTCACTGTTGTTTTTGCCTGCTGGTTTGCAACCTCCTGCGCAGACCCTCAGGGCTCGGCAGAGATCGAAAATTCGCCCTCAGACACAGCTGCTATGGTGGACGAAAAATATACTTGGGATCTTACCGACCTGTATGCCGATAACCAGACCTGGAATACAGCCCGCCTTGAAGCGGCCAAACAGGTAGAGGTACTGGCTGCATTAAAAGGCACACTAGGCAGTAGCCCGCAGTCATTTCTGACTGCAGTCGAGACCATTTCCAATGTCTACAAAGACGTGGTGCGCATCTATATCTACTCCAGCCTGATGGCGGACGAAGACACAGGTAATGCAGAAAACGCCGAGCGCCGTCAGCTGGCAATGAATCTTTACAGTGATATTGGAGCGTCAGTGAGCTGGTACAGCCCTGAATTACTGTCATTGGGTGAAACAAAAATCCGCCAATTTCTTGCGGCTGAGCCGGGGCTGGAAAAATTTGCCTTTGGTATAGAGGACTCATTGCGTCAGGCACCCCACACCTTGGCTGAAGATGTTGAGACTGTTCTGGCCAAAGGCGGCAAGTTCCTAGGTACCTCGAGCACAGTGTACTCGGTTTTGGCCAATGCTAATCTGCCCTGGCCCGAAGTGACTCTATCCGACGGCGAAACCTTGCGTCTCAGTCAGTCGGGCTATTCTATCGGTCGTCAGGCTCCAGTGCGCGAAGATCGCAAAATGGTATTTGATGCCTTCTGGGGTGTATGGAAAGATTTTGAGGCCACCCTGGGAACCTTAATGAACAGTCATATTCAGGGTCTGGCATTCCGCACTGATGTTCGCAATTACGAGAGCTCTCTGAGTCGCGCACTGTTTGATGACAATATGCCAGAGGCGGTTTACAGAACTCTGGTGACCGAAGTTAACAGTGCACTGCCGACCTTGCATCGTTACTTTAACCTGCGCAAGCGCATGCTTAATATCGACGACGAAATGCGCTACTACGATATCTATCCGCCACTGGTAGATCTGGACAAGACCTACAGTATTGAAGATTCTATTGCCCTGACCCGCCGTGCGCTGATGCCGCTCGGCGAAAAGTATATGGAAGGCTACGACAGGGGCGTTACCGAGCGCTGGATGCATGTGTACCCCTCTAAAGGCAAGCGCTCTGGCGCCTATATGTCTGGCGGTGCCTACGACGTGCACCCCTACGTACTGCTTAATCACAATGATGATTACGACAGTGCCTCCACCTTTGCTCATGAGTATGGCCATGCGGTGCACTCCGTTTTAGCTAACAAAGCTCAGACCTGGGAAAACGCCAGTTACTCCACTTTTATTGCAGAAACTGCGTCGATTATGAATGAGATGCTACTGCAGGATATGGTTGTGGGTGAAGCTCAAACCGATAAGGAGAAGCTGTTTTATCTTGGCAGTGGCCTGGAGTCACTGCGCGGAACATTCTTCCGCCAGACTATGTTTGCAGAGTTTGAATTAAAGATGAATGAAGAAGTGGAAGCGGGCAATGTGTTGACCGGCGCAAAATTATCCAAGATTTATCTCGAATTATTAAAGCGCTACCACGGCCATGACCAGGGTGTTGTTACCATCGATGATCTATACGGAATGGAATGGGCCTTTATCCCGCATTTTTACCGCGACTTTTATGTTTTCCAATACGCCACCTCTATTACAGCAGCTGCTGGATTGGCAGAAAAAATAAGCAGCAAAGACCAGCAGGCGCAGCAAGATTTTATTAATCTGCTTAAAGCTGGAGGCTCAGACTACCCCTACGAGCTAATGAAAAAAGCCGGCATTGATATGGCGACACCTGCACCTTACAGGGCCCTGGTAGCGCGCATGAACAGTATTATGGATGAGATGGAAGCGATTTTAGACAAGCAATAAAATAACTGGGCTGGCACTGTAAGGAGCGTTGCATGAATCAAACCAATGTCTTTGGTGAAGCTATAGAGGAGTGTTGCAGTAATCCGTTGACCGGTTATTTTCGCGACGGTTTCTGCCGAACCGATAAATATGATCGTGGCTCCCATACAGTCTGCGCGCTTATCACAACAGCTTTTCTAGAATTTTCTAAGTCCCGCGGCAATGATCTATCGACCCCAAGGCCTGAGTTTGATTTCCCCGGATTGGTTGAGGGTCAGTCTTGGTGTCTCTGCGCCTCGAGATGGCTGGAGGCTCATGAGTCTGGCTGTGCCCCGCGGGTTCACCTCAAGCGCACCAATAGCAAGGCATTAGAAATTGTTCCTCTGGCTACGCTTAAAGGCTATGCTGCTGATCTAAATTAGAATAAAAGGCTGGGGATAATCTGATGGGATTTTATGACAAACATATTCTGCCGCATTTTTTAAACTGCGCCTGTGGCTCCAAACCTATCAAGTATCAGCGTGAAAAAGTCGTGCCTATGGCCGAAGGGCTGGTATTGGAGGTCGGCATTGGTTCTGGTCTTAATATTCCTTACTACGATGCAGCCAAGGTGGATAAAATTCTTGGTCTTGATCCCTCCGAAGAGCTAAATCGCATGGCACTAAAAGTCGCTGAGGACAAGGGTATTCCCGTAGAGTTTATTCTGAGTGGGGCCGAGGCAATGCCGCTGCCCGACAACCATGTGGATACAGTGCTGGTCACCTTTACTATGTGCACCATTCCGGAAGTGGCGGCTGCCAATAAAGAGATGCTCAGGGTTTTAAAGCCTGGTGGCAAAATGATTTTCTGTGAGCATGGCCTGGCGCCAGATACCAATGTGTCTAAATGGCAGAGCCGTATCGACCCGATCTGGGGCAAGATCGCCGGTGGCTGCCACCTTAATCGCGATATTCCCGGCTTGATCACCGCTGCCGGCTTTGAGATCGAGGCTATGGAGCAAATGTATCTGCCTAGCACGCCAAAATTTGCCGGTTATAACTACTGGGGTACGGCCGTTGCTCGGTAGGCCCTAACGTAGTCAATTTCCAGTCTTAGGGGGAAAGCGCTGTTATCAATGGGTCCGCCAGCGCGACCCCAGTCGCCCCCTATAGCCAGATTGAGAATCACATGAAATGGGTGGTTAAAAGGCCAGGATGCCCAGTCGTCGGAGTCTCGGTAGTAGGTGAAATAGGGCACATCATTGACTGTGGTGGTAAGGCTGTCTGGCGTCCACTCTAGGCCGTAGCGATAAAAGTTTTCGTGCACATTATCTAGCTTAATGCTGCCTTTGCGCTGGCTCCAGTGGACCCACACATAGTCTTTGGTATGCACTGTGCCATGGACAATATTGGGGTCGTAACCCACGTGTTCCATAATGTCGATCTCGCCAGAATTTGGCCAGGCATCGCAAGCGCCATTACCCTGCCAGTCAACTTTACTGGGACCGCAGTTGGTCGCGTAGCGGAAGGGGTCTGTGGGCATCATCCAGATAGCGGGCCAGGTACCCTGACCCTTGGGTAGCCGGGCGCGCACCTCAAGCTTGCCGTAGAGAATATCCATTTTGCCGGCGCTATTGATGCGCGCGGAACTGTATTTGGCTCCGGCATAGTCTTCTTTGTGGGCCTCTATAACCAGCAGCCCATCCTTTATGCGCAAATTTTTCGCTCTGGTGGTGTAGGTTTGATCTTCGTTATTGACCTTGCGTGCCGGCCAGGTCTCGATATTCCATTTGTCGGCATCGACCGCGCCGTCCTTATTAAACTCATCGGACCAGAGCAATGCCCAAGGGGAGGTGTCTGTAGGCTGTCGCTGCCGCACCTCAAAGCCGCTGATCACTGGTAGCCCCTCAAGCCCGCGTAAACTGATATCAAAGCGCCCATCGTCCACCTGGATATTAGGTATGGTGCGGGACAGGGCAGAGCGCATACGGCCGTCGCGCGAGCCGCGAACATCTAGGTTGCCAATAACCACATTGCCCTCGGCCAGTACATCAAATAGGCGTTCGCCCTTGGCGAGATCTTCTGGTTCCATAAAATGCAGAGTGAGGTCGTATACGCCGTTGTCCAGAGGGCGGGAGAACAGTAGCTCACCTGTGCGATAGCTTTTATACAGAGGCTGAACCTGAGTGCCTTCTACCGCTGGCACACTGAGGCACCTGGCTGACTCAGTGCAGTCATCGCTCTGGTACTGTAATACAGAGTCGGCATTAAATTGGCCGCCTCCCACATTCAGTGCCCAGACTACAGGGCTGTGAATATCAGCGGCTACCCAGCTAGTCATCAGGCTGAGCCCTAATCCAAAGGCGGTGATCAAAGACGAGGTTGCTGTGTTTGCGATCATAGTTAGGGCTCTAATTTTGGTTGTGAAAGCGCCCCGGGCCTGGTTGCCTGCTCAGGGGCTCTGAGTTACCAAAAGTTTACCTTTAATCCTGCAGAAGAGTGTCCTCAACACCGCATAAACTGGTTAATTTGGCGCAAATGTGAACTTTAGTCTTACCCTATGCCCCTGTTATCGCATATTTGCGTATTTGGTCTCAATTGCTGTGTATTTCAGCGTCAGACCGATGTACCTTATATGCTTGGATATCCATCTCAATAATATATACAAGACTATATAAATAGATGGGTCCGTAGTTTTACTATTTTTTTACCTTGGGGGTTTAGCAACATGTTATTTAAAAAGAAGATTCTTTCTAGCAGTGTGGCTCTGGCATTAGTCGGTTCAGCCATACCTGCATTTGCTCAAGACGGAGCACAGATTGAAGAGGTTATTGTTGAAGGCGGTATTCGCGCTAGTTTGAAGCGTGCTATGGATATTAAACGTGACTCAGCTGGTGTTGCAGACGCAATCTCTGCAGAGGACATGGGTAAGTTTCCAGATACCAACCTGGCAGAATCTCTGCAGCGTGTTACTGGTGTATCTATCAGCCGTCAGCGCGGTGAAGGTAGCCAGGTAACTGTTCGTGGCTTTGGTCCTGAGTACAACCTGGTGACCTTAAATGGTCGTCAGATGCCAACACATAACGGGACTAACCGTTCGTTCGATTTCGGCGATCTGGCTTCGGAAGGAATTTCTGCGGTTGTAGTGCACAAAACTGGTAATGCTGCTGCAGCTACTGGTGGTGTGGGTTCAACCATTAACATTATTACTACTAAGCCTCTGGAAGCGGGCGAAATAGCAACCTTCGGTGCGAAGATGGCTATGGATACCTCTACTGAGACAGGTGATGACTTCACTCCTGAGTTCTCTGGTCTGTATTCAAATACGTTTGCCGATGACACTGTAGGTATTGCTATTAGTGCATCATCTCAGCGTCGTAACAATGCGGTGAATATTGCAAGCATTGGCGGTTGGCACACAACTCCAGGTAACACCGACGGTGGTTGGACTTCTGTTCCTAACAATGACGCTCAGGTAAACCGCCCATCTGATGCGGCTGGCAATATGTCCATCCCTCAGAGCAACGCCTACAACCTCAGCGAATATGAGTCAGAGCGTGTAAACGGTCAGTTGACTCTGCAGTGGGCACCAGCAGATAACTTTACTGCCACTGTCGACTACACCTACTCAGAGTTTGATCTGGACCGCACTTACAGCGATCTGTCTGCCTGGTATAACCTGGGTAATAACACTCAGTCCTCAAGTTGGGACGATGGTCTGATTGCTTCACCTACTATGTACAGCGAAGCAAGCCCCAACAGTGACTTCGCTATGGGTGTTGGCCATGACGGTGCCAAAACTGAAAATGACTCTTTTGGACTTAACCTGGAATGGCAGTTCTCTGATCAGCTGAGCCTGGCTTTTGACTACCATGATTCTGGTTCTGAGCAGGGTGCAAACAACCCATTCGGCACCAGCTCTCTGGTAACCATGGCAAGCTTTAACCGTGTTCAGACAACTACTTACTTTGATCAGGATCTTCCGATTCTGCAGCTGGGCCTAAACTCTGGTGCAGATGGTGCAGCTCGTCCTCTCTACAAAGACGACATGATTATTACTGGTAGTGTATTCAGCAACGCTGCATCAAATATGGACGTAGAGCAGTCTCGCTTTATGGGCAAATTCGATGCTGACGACGCGACCACTATCGACTTTGGTATTGAGCTGACAGAAGTGAGCAACCGAAGCACAAGTAAGTCTGTTGAACGTGGTACCTGGGGTGGTATTTCAGATCCCGGCTATATCAGCGATATTCTGGTTAGATCTTCAATGGCTAACTCATTCGACCAGGTTTCTGGTGGTAATGACACACGCCGTCAGACTGAGTACTTCGTGACTACCCTCGAGCAGATTGTTGAGCTGGCTGAAGCACTACCATTAGCTGCTTCTCAGGCAGTGGGTGACTGTGGCACTGCCTACTGTGCCTCTACTGATTGGGACGTTGATAAGCGCACCACGGAAGAGACTACAGCTGTCTATGTACAGATCAGCCATGAAACTGAGTTCAACAGCATGCCAATTAGCCTGCGTGCAGGTTTGCGCCACGAGAGCACAGATGTTACTTCTGCGGCTCGTGCGCCTACCTATGACGATGTTTACTGGGAAGGTGGTAACGAATTCTATCTGGTTCAGGGCGCCGACGTTGCCTATGATAACTACAAAGGCAGCTATGATTTGATGTTGCCTAATCTGGATATCAATGTTGATCTCAGAGACGATCTGGTTCTGCGTGCATCTGTCAGTAAAACTGTTACCCGTCCGAGCTACGACGCCATTAAAGGCGGCGTAACTGTCGATGGTCAGACCTTTAAGTTCCGCGATGCTCGCGCTGCTGGTGGTGATCCCGCACTGCAGCCTATCGAAGCAGAAAACTTTGATCTGTCTATCGAGTGGTACTACGGTGATGCAGACTACCTGTCTCTGGGTTACTACGAAAAGACTGTAGATAACTTTATTGGTAACGGCTTTAAGCAAATGGCTCTGTTCGGTTTGAATGATCCAGCTTCTGGCGGCCTGTATGCAGAAACTGCTGCGGCTGAAGGCCTGGATGCAGGTTCTCAGTACACAGCTATTGGTACTGCGATGAGCTCTGCTTTTGATGCAGATGGCCGATACTACGGCACCTCAGCAAACGATCCTCTGACGTTTACTGTGGCTGTACCTACCAATGAAAAGACAGCTAAGGTTGACGGCATTGAAGTTAACTGGCAGCACAACTTCGGTGAAACTGGCTACGGCTTTATTGTCAACGCTACTATCGCCAACGCAGATGTTGCTTTCGATCCGCTGGCTCTGGAAACCCAGTTCGTACTTAACGGATTGAGTGATTCAGCTAACCTTATTGGTTTCTATGACAAAGGTGGCTTCCAGGCTCGTTTCGCGTACAACTGGCGTGATAAGTTCCTGGGCGGCATTGGCCAGGGTCAGGGTTCATCTGCGATCAACCCAACTAATATCCGTGCCTACGGCCAGTTGGATATGAGCGCTAGCTATGAAGTTAACGATAATCTTACGATTTTCCTTGACGGCATCAACGTGACTGAGTCTGACTTCCGAGTTTACGGTCGTGAAGAGCTTCAGGTGCTGCAGGCAGGTCAAACTGGTGCACGCTACAATCTGGGTGTTCGCTACACTTTCTAAGTCATAGAAACTGTAGTAACCCTGGTGTTGAAGCCAGAGTTTGCGAGTGATTTATCGCAAACTTAATAAGAAGCCGCTTAATTTTTTAAGCGGCTTCTTTATTTACGGCGTATATAAAGTAATATGCAAATACACAAAAACAACTGGCCTTGGCAGAGACTCAGATAGATAAGGCCATTTAAGAATTCTATTTAACTAGCTGATACCAATGGAAAAAAACATACATCGAGTTGTTATCCTGGGCGGCGGCAGCGCTGGCTGGCTAACTGCAGGAATTATAGCTGCAGAGCATGCTGTTGGATCCAATTCCGGTTCCAGCGACCCAAGTGATGGCTTTCAGCTAATACTGGTAGAGTCGCCTGATATCAGCACCATTGGCGTTGGTGAGGGCACCTGGCCGTCGATGCGCAGTACATTGCAAAAGATGGGTATCTCAGAGACCGAGTTTTTTCGGGAATGTAGTGCCAGTTTTAAGCAGGGCACATTGTTTAAAAATTGGCTGGGTTCTGATAAACAGGGCTCTCATGACAGCTATATTCACCCATTTACTGTTCCCCAGAGCTATGCCGATACCAATCTGGCACCCCATTGGCAGTTAATCAGAGACCAGGTGAACTTTGCCGATGCTGTCTGTCCCCAGAGCGCGCTTGCAGAGGGGTATCAGGCGCCAAAGAAAATCTCTACTCCAGAGTACGCTTTTCAGCTTAACTACGGCTACCATTTGGATGCAGGCAAGTTTGCCGAGCTATTGCGCGCCCACTGCGTGGACAAGTTGGGTGTTATCCATATTAAAGCCAATGTAGAGGGCATTAATTCAGCAGCAAATGGTGATATAGCCTCAATTGTCACCGACAGGGCAGGCACTGTGGAGGGCGACTTATTTGTCGACTGCAGTGGCTCCAGATCACTGCTGCTGGGCGAGCACTATCAGGTACCAATGCGTAGCAAAAGACAGTATCTGTTTAATAATACTGCTCTGGCGGCACAGGTTCCCTACGGGGCTCCAGAAGACCCCATTCAATCCTTTACCCTTTCCACCGCTCAGAGCGCTGGCTGGATATGGGATATAGGCCTGCCCAGTCGCAGGGGCATAGGCCATGTTTACTCTGATGCCCACAACACCGAAGACCGGGCGCGAGAAGAGCTGATGGCCTATATTGAGGCCTCGGCAGGCAAGCAGGCAGCGGATCAGGCTATGGTGCGCAAGATACAGTTTGAACCCGGGCACCGGGCCGAGTTTTGGCATAAAAACTGTGTGGCCATAGGTATGTCTGCGGGCTTTATCGAACCCCTGGAAGCTTCGGCTCTAGTGTTGGTGGAGCTATCTGCTGCTATGATTGCTGAGCAACTGCCAGCCAACCGTAAAACCATGGACCTGGTGGCCAAGCGATTTAATGATAAGTTTCTCTATCGCTGGGATCGTATAATTGATTTTTTAAAGCTGCACTATATTCTCAGTCAGCGAGAGGGTCAGTACTGGCAGGATCATCGCGATCCCGCCAGCATTCCAGATCATCTGGCGGAGCAGGTTGCACTCTGGCGTCACCAGAGCCCCTGGCATAGGGACAGCGCCCATGTGGATGAGCTGTTCCCATCGGCGAGCTTCCAATACGTGCTCTACGGCATGGGCTTTGAGACCAAGGGCAGCACCACAGCGCGGCGCTCTGAACAGCAGGCCTATCAGAGGGCTGGCAGTCTATTTCAGGAGAATGCCAAAAGAACACAGCAGTTGCAGGCATCGCTGCCCACCAACCGCGAATTAATCAATAAAATATATAGCTATGGGATGCAAAAAATTTAATCTGCCTCCCTCAACTGATCGACCATAACTAAAAGACTAATTAACGGCCAATAATAGACAGCAGCAGGCCAATTGCAGGCAATCGGAGAACCCATGAGTAACTACGTAATACTGACCAAGACCGCCCACAGGGATACTAAGGTGATTCTTGATCGCAGTGAGGCCTACGGTGATAAGGTAAAAATCGCTCTCACTTTTCCTCAAGAATTCAGGAATGTTCAGGCTTGTTATCCAATATTCTTTATTAAAGATGGTGATACCGGACAGTTTTATCCCGCGGCTATTTTTGGTTTTGAGGATAATGAGAACCTGTTTCTCACTGACCAGGGTTGGGATGCCACCTATATCCCCATGATGATTCGTCGTCATCCATTCTTAATTGGATTTCAGCCTGGTCCCAATGGCGAAAAGGCTGAGGACAACCCAGTGGTTTCCATCGACATGGATAACCCGCGAGTCAATGGGGAGAAGGGCGAAGCGCTATTTACCGAAGAGGGTAATCAGACTCCTTATCTGGAGGGTTCCATTGCAGGCTTGGAAGCTATTCATGCTGGCCATGAGCAAAACAAGGTATTTATTGAGGCGCTGTTAGCCAATGATCTGTTAGAGCCTTTTACCCTAGAAATTACTCTCAATGATGGGTCCAACAATCAACTTCTGGGCTTCTACACTATCAACGAAGAGAAATTGCGCGATCTGGACGGCGACACACTGAGTCGGCTCAGTAAAGCGGGTTATTTACAGGCAATTTATATGCAGATAGCTTCGTTCGCCAGGGTCAGAACATTGATTGATAAGAAAAATGCACTGCTACTCCAGAGTCAATAAATCTTGTTACAGATTAGCCAACAGGTAGAAGAGAGACTAGATTGCCAGCCCGACACTATCGCGGCTGAGGTACTAGACTCAAATATACCATTGGTATTAAGGGGGCTTGTGGATAGCTGGCCTCTGGTGCAGGCGGCTAAACAGTCCGCCAGCGACAGTATTGATTATCTGACGCAGTTTGATTCTGGTGCGCCATTAACGGTTTTTACTGGCCCCGCCGAAAATAAAGGCCGAGTCTTTTACAATCAGGATTACAGTGGCTTTAATTTTGCCAATCAGCAGGCAGACTTAAAGCAGGTGTTTGCTCAGCTTATTGAGCACAGTGATAACAGTCAGGCACCTATGGTCTATGTGGGTTCCACCATGATTGATCACTGGCTACCGGGGTTTCGCCAACACAATGATTTAGCGTTGAGCGAGCATAATCCGGTGGTGAGCATCTGGTTGGGCAACCGCAGTCGTATTGCGGCCCATTACGATTTCCCCACCAATATTGCCTGCTGTGGGGCAGGGCGGCGCAGGGTGACATTGTTTCCCCCCGACCAGCTGGAGAACCTCTATGTGGGGCCATTAGATTTTACCCCAGCTGGGCAGCCTATTAGCCTGGTGGACTTTGCAGAGCCGGATTACGAGCGTTTTCCAAAGTTTCGTGAAGCCCTAAAGTCGGCTGTGGTGGTTGAGCTAGAGCCCGGTGATGCACTGCTAATTCCCAGTATGTGGTGGCATCATATCGAAGCGCTGGAAAGCTTTAATGTGCTGATAAATTACTGGTGGCGCAACAGCCCCGCCCATATGGGGCCGCCACTCAATGTATTGCAGCATGCAATTATGGGGCTGCGCGACCTACCCCAGGAGCAGCGCACTGTGTGGCAGCAGCTGTTTGATTACTATGTATTCAATCCTCAGGAACAGGCTTTTGAGCATATTCCCGAGCAGGTAAGAGGGGTTCTTAATCCTATGGATGAAGCCTCAGCGAAGCAAATTCGCAGTATGTTACTGAACAAATTTAAGCAATAAAAAGCCTTTGGCGAGAGTTTGGAGAGATAAAAGTGACAACCCAGAAAGTAAAAAAAGTCGTGATTGTTGGTGGTGGCACAGCCGGTTGGATGGCCGCTGCTGCTGTTTCTAAATTAATTGGCAAGAATCTGGACATCTCGCTGGTGGAGTCCGATGAAATCGGCACCGTAGGTGTGGGTGAAGCGACCATTCCCACCATGATTACATTGCACCAGCTGCTGGGCATTAATGAGCGTGAATTTATGGCGGAAGTGCAGGCCACTTTTAAGCTGGGTATTGAGTTTGCCAACTGGAAGAATGTTGGCGAGTCCTATATTCACTCCTTTGGGTTCACTGGAGAAGATTGCTGGGCAGCAGGGTTTCAGCACTTTTGGTTAAGAGGTAAACAACAGGGAGTTAGCGGTGAGTTTGGAGATTACTGCGCCGAGCTGCAAGCGGCCAAGGCCAATAAATTTGCCGTGCTGCAACGCAATGGTTTGAACTATGCCTACCATATGGATGCGAGCCTCTATGCGAAATATCTGCGAAAACTTGCGGAAAAATTTGGTGCCAAACGGGTTGAAGGAAAAATTGTTGAAGTGGGCACAGACCACCAGTCCGGTGATATTACCCATGTGACTCTTGCATCTGGTCAAAAAGTCGAGGGCGATTTATTTATCGACTGCAGCGGCTTTGTTGGCCTATTAATCGATAAAACTCTGCACACTGGCTACGATGACTGGTCACACTTTTTACCCTGTGACAGCGCTGTGGCAGTGCAGACTAAATCTATTAGCGACCCCATTCCCTACACCAAATCCACAGCGCGAGAAGCTGGTTGGCAGTGGCGTATCCCACTGCAGTCTAGGGTGGGCAATGGCCTGGTATTCTGCAGCAAATATCTCTCAGACGATGAAGCCATTAAAACCTTGCTGAGCAATGTGGAGGGAGAGACACTGACCGAACCTCGGGTGATTAAATTCCGCACCGGTCAGCGCCGCCAGCACTGGAATAAAAACTGTATTGCTCTGGGACTGGCCAGTGGCTTTGTCGAACCCTTGGAATCTACCAGTATTCATATGGTACAGCGGGGCATTATTCGCCTGCTGCAGATGTTCCCGCTGGATGGCATCCGCAAACCGGATGTCGAAGAGTTTAATACCCAGATGCGCGAAGAATTTTTATTTATTCGTGACTTTATTGTGCTGCACTACCATGTCACCGAGCGCGACGACACCAGGTTTTGGCGCCACTGTAAAACCATGCCAATTCCCGAGTCACTGCAACACCGCATTGAGTTGTTTAAACAGACGGGTAAAGTATTCCAAAAAGCGGGCGACGTGTTTGCCGAGAACTCCTGGACTCAGGTAATGCTTGGCCAGGGACTAATGCCCGAGCAGTATCACTCAATTGTAAATATGATGTCCGATCAAGAGCTGAAAAGCTTCTTGGAGAATATTAAACACAATGTCGACCGGCTGGTGGAGCAGTTGCCCAATCACAAGCAGTTTGTTGATAACTACTGTAAAGCAGAGGCCATGTAGCAGTTGTAATCCTGGGTTCGCTGTCCTATTGAGTGGGGCGAAATATCTCCAGATCTTTCGCTGCGCTGAGGATGACAGATGGGCTCAGTTAGACAGTTACTTTAACTGCCCCCCCAAAAATTGTTTTAGCTGAGTCTGCTGTTCCGGGCTTAGGTTTGTGACCAAATCCTTAAGCTCTGCAGGCAGATCCTCCCCAGGTTCGCCTCTGGTTTTAAATACATAGTAATCAAAGAAATACCGCCAGGCTTCGCGCTTCTCTGAACTTAGATTGGCAATGCTCATCATGGCATGCATCAGGCTGTCATTGGGGGAGATACCTGCATTGGTCATGCCTCCCCACCAATAGTTAATCAGCACATTCACTGCATGCAGTGACTCAACACCATGCCACCAGAGGGCAGGAATATAGATGCCATCCCCTGGGTTTAGAGTGGCTTCCTGCCCCTGCTCTTCAGCCTCGGCAAAATTGGGATACTGGGCTAAATCCGGCTGTTTGGTATCAACCATACTCACGGGTACGCCACCTGGTGTAACCAGCATAGGCCCTGGGTATAAATTATTGATTTGCCCTGGTGGAAACAGGGTAAATTTACGCTGGCCGGCCACCACACAGGCGAGGTTGTCATGGATATCATAATGGGGTGCCACGATGGCACGATTGCCCAACCACATGGTGGGGCCAATGGATTTATCCAGCAATGGCTGCTGGTTTTGCTGCTCAAAGTCTGGCATTACCAAATCCACTGGTATGGCCTGTAGAGCGATGGCGTGGGGGTTGGGGTCATGCT
>ERZ1047472.711-NODE-711-length-28668-cov-7.318492_pt1 | contig 28668 bp, 22 predicted proteins | sample MGYA00383095_ERZ1047472 | MGnify/ENA primary metagenome ERZ1047472 (study PRJEB29581, sample SAMEA5548365) | metagenome | biome: marine; feature: coastal; material: water | depth 1 m | study: Short-term variability in the microbial, nano- and picoplankton dynamics... | reverse complement strand
AGAGCACCTGGTTTACACCCAGGGGGTCAGGGGTTCGAATCCCTTCGCGCCCACACTTTTTAAAAACCTGATGAATTCTCATTAGGTTTTTTTACTTTATGCTTTAAAATAAATTACTAAACCAACATGGTCAATGGATTTTCTATAAATCCTTTGAGGGTTTGTAGAAAAGCCGCACCAGTAGCGCCATCAACTGTTCTGTGGTCACAAGCCAGTGTTAGTTTCATTGTATTTCCTACAACAATCTGACCATCTCGAACTACGGGTTTTTGTACGATGGTCCCAACGGATAAAATTGCAGAATTAGGTTGGTTGATGATAGAAGTAAAACTTTCAATACCAAACATCCCTAAATTAGAAATGGTAAAAGTACTGCCTTCCATATCCTGAGGTGTTAGTTTTTTGTTACGGGCACGTCCTGCAAAATCTTTTACTGCAGCTCCGATTTGCGGCAGAGTTTGTTCGTTGGCAAATTTGACTACAGGAACCACTAAACCATCTTCAACCGCAACGGCTACACCTATATGAACATGATTATTGAGTTTCATGCGATCCTCGAACCATTGAGAGTTGACTTGTGGGTGTTGACGAAGTGCCAGTGCGCATGCTTTGACTACAATATCATTAAAAGATATTTTTGTATCTGGTATAGAGTTGTACTGCTTTCTAAATGCAATTGCATTGTCCATATCAAATTCTACAGCCAAGTAGTAATGTGGCGCAGAAAACTTAGATTCACCCAATCGTTTTGCAATTACTTTTCGCATTTGTGAGTGGCTGATTTCATCAGAATCTTCTTGACCAGAGGCCACAAACTTAGTAACTGATGATGTAACAGTTGCTTTAGCAGGGCTAAAGTTTTCCACGTCGCGTTTTATGATGCGTCCATTCTCACCGGTTCCCTCCAATTGATTTAAGGGAATGCCTTTTTCCTCTGCAATTTTTTTAGCCAACGGGGAAATGTAGAGTCTGCTAGGGTTGGATATAATTGGTGCTGAGGTTTCTACTTTAGGCGTTTCGACTTCTTGCTTAGGCGTTTCAGGAGTTGCCACAGTTTGTGACGTTTCTGATGATTTTTCTTCAACTACATTTATTTCCGTTGGTGCGTTGGTTGAGAAGTTTTGTGCAAGGTTACTTACGTCCGTTCCCTCTGGACCGATAATGGCTAAAAGGTCATCTACTTTTGCAGATTCTCCAACTGCCAGCCCAATGTGAAGCAGGGTTCCTTCGTTAAAGGATTCAAACTCCATGGTGGCTTTGTCAGTTTCAATTTCGGCTAATATCTCTCCTTCTTCAACAAAATCGCCTACATTCTTTAACCAGCTTGCTACAGTCCCTTCTTCCATGGTATCACTCAAGCGTGGCATGGTTACCACAACAACACCCTCAGGGATATCGGTAGCAACGTTTTTTTCAGCTTCGTTAGTATCTTCATTTTCATTGGTTGATTCAACAACTTCTTCCTCAACTAGTTCTGGCTTTATATTAGCCCCCCCTTCTAAAAGTGCAGAGATGTCTTCGCCTTCCTCACCAATGATGGCCAATAATTCATCCACTTTTGTTGTTTCCCCTTCTTGGATTCCAATGTGTAATAACACTCCTTCATTGAAAGATTCAAATTCCATGGTGGCTTTGTCAGTTTCAATTTCAGCAAGAATATCTCCCTCTTCAACGCGGTCCCCTACTTTTTTTAACCAACTCGCTACTGTACCTTCTTCCATGGTATCACTCAAGCGGGGCATGTTAACGACAATTGCCATAATTTATAATTTATGTTTTAAAAATGGGTAATCTTCTTGCTCATAAACAGCATCGTACATGAGACTTTTTTCAGGGAACGGAGATTCATCCGCAAATTTCTCACAGGCTGCAACGAGTTCTTTTACACGTGCATTGATGGCCTTGATGTCGTCTTCAGTAGCGTAATTATTTTTTAGTATCACTTCTTTTACTTGAGTGATAGGGTCAATTTTTTGATACTCTTTAACTTCATCTTTCGTTCTGTAATGTTGCGCATCACTCATAGAGTGTCCTCTGTAGCGATAGGTTTTCATTTCTAAAAATGTGGGACCATCTCCACGTCTGGCACGTTGGATGGCTTCATCAAATGCTTCAGCGACTTTGATGGGATTCATTCCATCTACTGGGCCACAAGGCATTTCATAACCGAGTCCGAGTTTCCAAATGTCGGTGTGATTGGCGGTGCGTTCCACTGAAGTTCCCATAGCGTAACCGTTATTTTCACACACAAATACTACAGGTAATTTCCAAGTCATGGCCATGTTAAAAGTTTCATGTAGTGAGCCTTGACGTGCGGCACCATCCCCAAAAAAACAGAGCGTAACCGCACCAGTTTCGTTGTATTTATCTCCAAATGCCATGCCAGCACCTAGCGGAATTTGGCCACCAACAATGCCATGACCTCCGTAAAATCCATGTTCTTTAGAAAAAATATGCATTGAACCACCCAAGCCTTGAGAAGTTCCTGTTGCTTTTCCAAACAATTCCGCCATGACCCTGCGTGGGTCTACGCCCATACCAATGGGTTGCACATGATTTCTATAAGCGGTTATCATTTTATCCTTGGAAAGATCCATGGCGTGCAAAGCACCAGCCAGGACTGCTTCCTGTCCATTGTATAAGTGTAAAAAACCTCTTACTTTTTGCTGGATGTATACAGCGGCGAGCTTGTCTTCAAACTTGCGCCAGAAGTGCATGTTTTCATACCAGTCTAAATATGTTTCTTTGGTTATTTCTTGCATTTGGTTACAATAGATTTTTTGGTATCAAACAACAAAAATAACACTTTGATTCTTAACCTGAAAAGGGAAGCTGTAAATTTTTAATTAAAAAATTACAATACGTTTTTGTCAAATATCCAAGGCAATATGTTTTCCACGGACTCAGAGTAGGCCACTTGGCCCTCCGTACCCATAAAGTAGAGTTCTATTGGGATATTTTGCCTTTGCTCATATTCTACAAGCGCTTGCCGACAGGCCCCACATGGAGGAATCGGACGGTCAAGTGCTTTTTCTTGTAATCCCGCCGAAATGGCCATTTTTAAAATCTTTTGATTTGGAAATTGCGCTCCGGCATAGAAAATGGCAGTGCGTTCTGCACACAAACCAGAGGGGTAAGCAGCATTTTCTTGATTACTTCCTGTAATCACCTCGCCGTTTTCTAATTTCAAAGCGGCACCCACCAAGAATTTAGAGTAGGGCGCATAGGCATTTTTTCGGGCTGTTTCAGCAGCTTTAAAAAGTTCTTGTACATCCTCTTTCAATGCTTCTTTTGAAGCATAAATTGTAAACTCGGTATTGAATTTAATGTTTTTCAAATGGAATTTAATATTCTAAATATTCGCCGTCACCAATGTTAAAAGAAAGCGAAAAACGAAGGGTACTTTCCAAAGGACTTTGTACTTGAGATGCAGAAAATAAATAAGATAAATCGATGTTTACAGTTGAGTATTTAAAGCCAGCACCTAAAGTAAAGAACTTTCGCGCTCCCTTATCTTCATTTTCATTAAAGTACCCAGCACGTAAAGCGAAAGAGTCTTGGTATAAATACTCTGCACTGATTGCCCAAGTAAATTCATCTAACTCTTCACTAAATCCACCTGGTGCATCTCCAAATGACTGAAAAATACCTTGAATAAATCCCACGTCGGGGTCTTGGCCTTCAATAATGACATTGTCATTTATAACGTTAGATGCTTGTAGTTCACCGTCTTCTTCTTCTGTATATATTCCGTCCCCGTTAACGTCAGTGTAAGTGTATTCTTTTCCCGTAATAGGTGGAGTAGGGACCAATAATTTGGCGACTTCAGCAGTGACACTTAATTTATTGTAATAATCGAAAATAAAATCAAAACCGCCACCCAGCCTTAATGTAGTAGGAATGAAATTTTCACGGCCTGCGTCATCATATTTTATTTTTGGACCAATATTTTGCAGTGCAAATCCACCCCGCCAACGGCCATTAAAATCATTATAAGCAACTTCCTCACTTTGGTAATAGCCTGAAATATCAACCCCAAATGAGCCTGCTGCTTGAGCATTTGCATCCAATGCTTGAATTCTTAAATCTGATCGTAAATAACGCAAGGCTACTGACATTGAGAATTGATCTGACAAGCGCAATGCATAAGATACATCAAAAGTAAGTTCGTTAGGTTTGGCTATAATTCCGATGTCCTCAGCAGTTTGTCTCAATTCAATTTCACCCAAAGAAAAATATCTAAAACTGGCCGCAAAAGCACTACGTTCGCTGATTCGGTTGAAGTAATTTAGACTTGAGATAAAAACATCATTGACAAGCTTGCTTAGGTAGGGGGTATAGCTAATTCCAAAACCCGATTTTTTTTCTGAAAAGGCATATTTAGAAGGATTCCATTGTTGAGAATAAGTATCTACAGATGTTGCTACACCCATATCTCCAAGACCTGCCGCTCTAGCATCATTAGCAATTTGTAAAAAAGGAACTGCAGTGGTAATGACTCTTGAGTCTTCATTTGGAATTATTACTGTTTGGGAAAAAAGAGTATTACAATATAAAAATGCAACAGCTAAAACAGTTGGAATTCTAAATGTGCTGATTATTTTTTTTAGGTTCATGATTTTTTATTTGAATCAAACAAATATATGTTTTTATTAAAGGATTACAAGTTTTTCAATTTTTTCAGATCTCAGGCCAGTCAGCTGAGATTTTACATTTAATTTATAGATATAAACCCCTTTGCCAATTTTACTACCAAAATCATCGGTGCCGTCCCAACTGATATTTCGGGATAGTGAACTCGTAGATCCACTAGCATTGGTTTGACTGTTAATGGTTTTAATCAATTTTCCTGAAATTGTAAATATTTGTATTGAAACGTCTAAAACCCCAGAACTATTGTGATTGAACCAAAATTCTGTATAATTAATAAATGGATTGGGGTAATTAAGTATATTGGTGACCTCTAAACTTTCATTTTGATCAAAGACCAAAAATTGAATTTCTTTTGTGCTGGCATTGTTATAGACATCCCAAGCTTTCAGGGAAAGTGTATGAAGACCAGGCTCTAAGTTTCTAAACGGATAGCTCAAGCTTCCACTCTGGTAGCTGTCCACATCAGCTATGTAATAATCATTTAAAATGAATGGGTTGGTTTCATCGCCATCTAAAATCGCAACAATATCATGTCCCACGCCGCTGGCTGTATTGATGCCGTTTTCATCAAATAATTTAGCAATGAGGGTTGGGTTTTCATTGGTAATTCCCCCAGAAACAAAACTCTCATCGTTCATGTATAACTCAATGTTGGGTCCTTGGTTATCAACAGGAGCATTTAAATTAACACCACCAATCTGGATATCAAAATTATAGCCTCTTTGGTCGGATAACGGTGTTTCTGTTTTTGAGTAAAAGCTAATTTTTCCATTTCCAACAGGGACTACTATATCTCTAGGTACGATAAAATTGATCTCAAATTTACCGTTTTCCACAGATGCTTGCCCTCTAAAAAGAACCTCTCCCAAGGTTTCATAGTCTAACGTAATAAGTTGTCCATTTAAAGTTGAACCGTCATTAGCTAGGGTAGTCCTTTGGATGCTTTTATCAAAAACTGTGGCGGTTAGTGTTCCACTGTAATTATTTAGTATGTTTCCTTGTTCATTGGCGACAAAACCTTCAATTTTTGCAGGACTAAGTGCTTGGAGTGTAATATTTGTGTTGGTGATGTCCTCACCATTTAGTTTGGTAGCAATAACATCGGGCGCAGCTAACGGGAGTTTGAGGGCTGGATCACCAATGAAGAATACCAATCTGCGCTGTGCGTTATTGGTAACAGAGGGGTCGTTTTTGGTCAGTCTTAAAGCCTCGGCTATGCTCATTGTTTGACTGTTTTCGAAATCAAATAAATATTGGCTTAGGGTTTCGTTAAATTGAATTCCAACATTTATAAAAATCTGTCTTGTGGTCGTAATCAGTCCAATAGCGCCTCCTCTTTTGTTCCAATATAAAAATTCACCTGCAGTTTCTCGAAGTGGGTTGTCAAACTTGGTATACTCACAAGTAACGGTTACAAAACAAGCAAGCTTGTTTGGGTTGTTTAGTTCTTTCGCATTTATTTTATCAAAAATGCGCTCTGAGGCCAGTCCGTCTTCCCCTCCATGGCCAAAATAATTTACGACCACAGCACCTACCTCAAGCGCATCAAAAATGGCGTCATTAACCTGCGGGTAACGTTGCCCAGCTGATGATGATTCTTGTGTAAATGAATCAGAGTGAATTTTTTTAACATTTATAAAGGGCTTCGAGGCTTTAACATCTTCTGCAATCTGATCTGTTGTTGACTGTAAATATCGGTCACTTAATTTATCGACATCGTCTGAAATTAATAAAAAGTTATTGCGCCAGTTGGCATAGGCATCAACACTGTAGTATGTTTCAATTTTGTCGACCATTTCATCAGCACGTTGTGGGGACTCTGCTAAAATTCTACCCACAGCGATATCCAATTTATCTGCAGTAACCATTCTTCCTTCAGAGGGATCCATCATCCCAAAAAAATCATCAGAAATAAAAGAACTTGTCAGGCTAAAACTGTTTTTTGAAAGCCAAGAGGGTGCTATGTTTGTGTTGTTTTGAATGCGGTCTTTATAATCAAACGAAGCATCACCAAACAGACACAAATACTTTAAACGGTTGTTTGGATTGCTGGCGTTGTCATAGACATATTTAACAAGATTTCGAATGGCTGAAACGTCCTGCATTCCAGTGCTAAATTCAGTATATATAGACTCAAGCGTAACAACTTTTACATTCAGGTTGTTTTTTAATCTGTTGATATTGGCCAAACGCTCGGCTTGAGCGCTCAAAAATGCTGGTGTGATGATTAAATAATCAATATCTTGGAATTGCCCTTGATTGTTTAAAAATACAGTTCCTTTTAAATCTTGATTGGCAACTGAAGGATTCGAAAGTATCCTTGGACGGTAAGTATTGGACAACGCAACCGCTTGATATATTTTAAAACTCCCCAATGGGGTTTTAAAACTAAATTCAGCGTTGTTCAATTCATTTCTGTAATAAGTTGTGTTGTAGGGATCTGTTACGTCCCAAACTTCGTCAATCCCAGTTGCATTAGAAATATTAAATTGTCCAATGCCATTTAGCAAGGGCATATCGTTGTGTTTGAATTGAAATTGAAGGGCATTGGCCACTAAGGCTCTTTCAGCTTCCAAAGAAATATAGTCTAAATATGCCCTTGCAGATGGGTTTCCGTTGTTATTGTAAAATAAATCAATCGTTATAGCGTCCGAACTGCTTACGATATCACCATTAAAGGTCGCTTCAGTTCCAAGTGTACCATAGTCTACAGAAGCGAGCGATAGATTACTCACATCAAAGTTGTTCGCTTTGATTTCCATATTTGTAGCAGATTCTGCACTAGCAGCAATATAAACTTTAAGTTTAAGAGGGCTGCTGGTGATCAGGTTTGGAAAGTCAAAATTGAAGCTGTGCGTATTTTCGAAATAAAAACGGTGGCCAAACCAACGGCGACCTATTTGTCCAATATTATACTCGTCTTTTTCAAAAAATTTATAATCGTGAAAGGTAGTAAATGAGATATTTGGGCTGCCCGAGGGCTCGTCAGCAGCGCTCATGCGCAAGCCATTTTCACCACCAATCTTGATGTAATAATAACAAACATCGCTGTAAGGATTGATATGTGAGTTATTTTCAGCATTGAAATATTTTGGGCCAATGGCGTAAAAAAGTAAATAATCTTCGTTATTGAAAATGCCATCTTCGGCTCCTACAAACTGGACCGCATTTTGAATTAAGTCGTAAGATTGAGTTTCATTATTCAATAACGGCAATGACTGCCCACCATGTCCGTAAACTTTGATTTTTTTTGGGTTTATAACATCCGTATTGATCCCGAGTGCGTCAAAAAATCTCTTGTCTAGTTTATGAACTCCGGTTGTATCAACGGCAAAGCGATACCATTGGCCTGTTTTCAATACAGAACTTTGAAGAGAAGTACTTGAACTAGATAATTTATTGTTGGAGGGTGGAGCGTAAGAAAGTGTAAAATTGACTATTTTTTTTAAGATACCATTATCGTTAAAAATAGGATTTATTTCGATAGTATTAGAGGTTTTTCCTCTCGCATTTGAATTGAAAGTTCTTAATTGAACATTGTTCGGAATCCAACTTAATTTTAAATCTTTTAAGTCTGATTTTGAAATAACACTAGTAATTAGGTTTGTGATTTTAACACTTTTTGAATTGACGGGTGTTTTGTCATCCAACTGCGCTGTGAAAGTGATGCCTTTTTCAAAAGAGAAATTAAAATTTTTGGATTTAAAATGGGGGAGCTCAATTTGTTTTGAGCCCATAGAAAACACTTTTGAACTGTTCCAGTCAATTTCAAACTGCTGAGTTTGGGAATGACTCAGCATTACAATGCACCAAAGCATTAAAATAAAAGAAATTTTCTTCATGAAAACTTAACGAGGGTTCGTCAAAATTAGTATAAAATGCCAACTTCTTTTTCAAAATTACAATAATAAAATGTGATAAAAACCGTTATTTTTTAAAAGGTGATATATTTAAGGTTAAATATTACACAAACGATTTAAAATTTTATTGCAAACCAAATCATATTTAGTATATTGCAAGTCCAATTTTTTAAATACTTTTTAAACAAAAATTAAGTATGAAACACAACAAGATATTCAGATGGTCCTTTGTAGCATTCTTTTCATTATGCTTGATGGGCTGTAGTAAATCCTCCACAAAATATGCTAATTCCTCACGGGGTACTGGATGGCAAATCAATGCCAAAGAAGGTGGTTTTCAGTACAATACAAGATTTAAAGAACAAGAGACAGCCCCTGGACTCGTATTTGTAGAAGGCGGAACTTTTACAATGGGTAAAGTTCAGGATGATGTCATGCACGATTGGAATAACAGCCCAAATCAACAGCACGTTCAATCATTTTATATTGATGAGACAGAGGTTACTAACCTTATGTACTTAGAGTACTTAGACTGGATTAAGCGTGTATATCCGCCAAACAATCCTGAATTTGAGGATATTTACAATGGACTACTTCCCGACACCTTAGTTTGGAGAAATCGATTGGGTTCTGCAGAGATTTTGGTGGAAAATTACCTACGTCATCCGGCTTATCGTAACTATCCGGTTGTTGGTGTGAGCTGGCTTCAAGCCAATGAATATGCCAAGTGGAGATCAGACCGTGTAGGTGAAATGGTCCTTCAAAAAGAAGGATATCTAGAAAGAGGAGCACACATTCCAACTGAATCTGTAACTGCAACTAATAATTTCAATCTTGATACTTATGTGAATGTCCCTAATCAAACTTTCAAAGACAGTCTTGGTACTCATTTAGGTGGTAAAGGTAACAGACGAAATGATACTTTGGTTGGCTTTGCGTCAAGAGAAACAGGCTTAATTCAAATTAGATACAGGCTTCCAACAGAAGCAGAATGGGAATATGCAGCTCTTGGTCTAACGGAGCTAAGAGAATACAACATTTATCGCGGTAGAAAAAAATACCCTTGGAACGGCCAATACACCAGGACTGGAGAAAGAAAAATTAAAGGAGATCAGTTGGCAAACTTTAAACAAGGAAAAGGGGACTATGGAGGTATTGCAGGATGGTCTGACGATGGTGCAGACATCACCAACGAAGTAATGTCGTACGATCCGAATGACTTTGGTGTTTATGATATGGCCGGTAATGTAGCGGAGTGGGTTGCAGACATTTACCGACCAATTGTTGATGATGAATTCAATGATTTTGCCTATTACAGAGGTAACATTTACACTAAGAACGCGCTTTCCGAAGACGGGTCTGTTAAAGTACTTGGTATTGATGATATTGAATATGATACACTAACAAATGGTAAAGTAATTGTTAAAAACCTCCCTGGCCAGCTTGCTAAAATCTCGGTTGACGAAGATGAAACATATTTAAGAACAAATTTTGATAAAAGCGACAATCGAAATTTTAGAGATGGGGATAAACAATCGTCAAGATATTTTGATGATTTTGAAGAAGGTGAGGATTTAAATGCTGATGTTACTAGAAAAATGTATGATTCTCCTAAGCATATAGTGGGAGCCAATTCGGATGGTACACTTAACAGAGAATATGACAAATCTAACACAAGAACTTCCCTCGTGAATGACCAAGCACGAGTTTACAAAGGAGGATCTTGGAAAGACAGAGAGTTTTGGATAGATCCAGCGCAAAGGCGTTTCTACCCCGAAGATATGGCGACTGATTTTATCGGTTTTAGATGTGCTATGTCTAGAGTTGGACCCAAGTCAATTGATAAAAAGAAAAGAAAAAATTAAAAATAGTTTCTGTTATTCTTAAAGTCCTAAATTATATTTAGGACTTTTTTGTACATTTAAATTATGAAAATTGAGAAGCTTCATCAGTTATTTTTAAAGTTCAATGCGGTTTCTACAGACACGCGTACTATATCCAATGGGGCGCTTTTTTTTGCTTTAAAAGGAGATAATTTTAACGGCAATGATTTTGCCAAAAAGGCCCTGGACTCTGGAGCGTCCTATTGTATAATAGATGAGCAACAATCCCAAAGTAATGCGCGCTTTATTTTGGTCCCGGATGTTTTAATAACCTTACAAGAACTGGCTAATTTTCATCGTAAATATTTAAATATTCCAATCATTGCTATTACTGGCAGCAATGGGAAAACAACAACGAAAGAACTTATCAATTCGGTTTTGGGCCAGCGCTATAAAACACATGCTACACAAGGAAATTACAACAATCATATTGGAGTTCCACTGACCTTACTTCAAATGGATGTGTCAGTAGATATCGGAATCGTTGAAATGGGTGCCAACCACATTGGAGAAATCGCTAATCTTTGTCAAATTTCGGCACCTAACTTCGGCTACATTACTAATTTTGGTAAGGCCCATTTGGAAGGTTTCGGTAGTGCTGAAGGCGTGGTCAAAGGAAAATGTGAATTGTACGATTTTTTAAAGAGTAATAAGGGTGTTGTTTTCATAAATGGGGATGATAAAAAGCAAGTTCAACATATAGGAGACTATAAGAGCGTGAATATTTTTTCAAAAGATAATAGGTCCAATATTCAAGTATCTATGACCTCTCAAACCCCTTTTATAAGCTTTGAATCACAGGGGTGCACAATGGAAAGTCAGCTTGTTGGGATTTATAATTTCTCCAATGCTGCCGCGGCCATTGCCATGGGTTGTTTTTTTGAAGTCAGTCTAGAAAATATTAAAAAAGGCATTGAATCTTACACCCCAAATAACAACCGTTCTCAAATTATCCAAAAAGGCTCCAATACCATTATTTTAGACGCTTACAACGCCAACCCAAGCAGTATGGAGGTGGCCTTGGATAATTTTAATTCCATGATAAGCCCTTTGAAGATTGTAATTTTAGGGGATATGTTTGAACTGGGTGTTCACAGTAAGTCAGAGCATCAAGCTGTTATTGATGAGGTAAACTCTTTAAATTTTTCATCTGCATATTATGTAGGTTCACACTTTTATGAATTGGCTTCCGATTCGTCAAAAGCCAACTTTTTTAAAACTACGGAATCGTTTCGAAATCAGCTCCAATCCTTAGTTTTTAAGAACGCATTGATTTTGATAAAAGGGTCTAGGGGTATGGCTTTGGAAAGTTTAATAAATGAAGTTAAGTGTATTTAAAATTTAAGTCGTATTTTTATAAAAATCAAAAAAATGCGTAAATATTATCTTTTAACAATTTTATTTTTTCTTCTAAACTGTGAAAATGAAGCTGTTGATAACCCAAATGATGACTTGAACGAAACTTCTGAAAACCCTGCCCAGGAAGATCAGCTTACTGTCGAAAATGGCATTCAAACATTTATGACTTGTTTAGAATTTCTAGAAACGGGTGATCTTTCTAATCTAATATTAGACGTTTATGATAATGTTGACGACGATTTAAATGATTTTCATGAAACAATGATTGATGCCATTGAGGAAATTCCAAATTATCAACCTCTGATTGATATTGATTATCCTGAGGAAGCCTTCAATGCGCCAAACTATTTTGGGATTTACACTTATAATTCACAATCTCAAACATGGCAAACTGGCCCTTCAAACTCAGCAATTACAATGCAATTTCCACTCTTCACGGATTCTAGCTCTAACGATAGTTCCATTACGCTGAGTGGAGTTAGTGAAGCCCTGATGGAAATTGAGGATCCTGTTTATATACCCACAGCCATGTCATTGAATATGTCACACAATAATCAATCGATGTTTGCATTTAATATTCTGAATGTGGATTTCACCATGTCTGGAGAGACACCAATTCCTGAAGATGTAGATTTTAATATTTACATGAATCCCTTTACACATGAATTTTCTGTTGACAAGTTAACGAGTGATACATTTACTGCAAGTTATTCCTTGACCAGCGGTACCGGAGGGTGTGTAACACAAGTTGAAGGTGTTATTAAATTACTTTCAACAGATTATGAAAACTTGGAAGACACTGATATTGATTATATTGAGGGATCTATCACAACTAATAACATGAAATTTACTATAGACATCGATGCTGAATATTTATTTGCTTTGGATGATCCCTCTGTTTTACAGTTGAATAATTTTATCGATGTTGAGGTATTCAATGACAATGTATTATTGGGTGAGTTAGAAGTTCAGGAGGATTCTAATGAGGATTATTATTTTAATATGGTTTTTATTGATGGAACGGTTGTGAATGTAGAGAATTTTACGGGTATTGGCATTGATGGGAATGATTTTATTGAAACACTTGAAGGAGTTTTTGCTAGATATATAGATCGATTTGATGACAATGACTAGACTTTTTTTTGTTTTTATTTTTTCCAACTCATTTTTGTTTGCCCAGGATAAAAAAAATCAAATTTATCTTAATGCTGACGATGTGATTCCAGCTTTATTTTCCTCTCAGTCTAGTGCATATAATTTGGGATATCGCCGACTTTTATCAAATGAAAAAACTTTGCGTTTTGGCTTAAAGTATTTTTACGAAGATGATAATGAATTTACTATAGGTTTAAAGCCTGGAATCGATTTCATGTTCAATAACTCAAAAAAATGGAAGTTTTTTTATGGACTTGATACTTCCTTTGAATACTCAAATAATTTTCAATCTGAACGCAAATACTACAAAATCGCATTAGTTCCCTTTTTTAGAGTAGAATATGTGGTTAGTCAAAGTTTTTCTATTTCAACAGAGCCGGGATTATTTTTTGAAATTTTAAAAATTAAAGATGTAGATGGTAGTCCTATTGATAATAGTAATTCTAGTTTTAGTTCTGGTATTTCTAGCCTTGGGGTACTAAATCTAAATTTTTCATTTTAACAAAGAATAGTAAAAAACTAACATACTAGCGCTGATTGCTTATAATATCTAAAGCAAGGATATTGTATCCTTGGTATAATCTTTAGTGAAGGTTATGTTGTAGTTTAAATCCTCAAATTCAACTAATACAATATTGGTTTGTTTGTGCGACCTTTCTAAGAAAAGTGTATTTTCGATAGTAATAGATTCTATGTTTCCGCTAGGGTTACAATCAGGAATTTCAAAATACAAATAAATATCGTGCAGGTCTTTTGCTATTTCTTTTCCAATCCAATTGTATGCTGCCATTTTTTCATTGATAGAAATTTGTAGATGATGATCGAAATAGTTTTTGATGTATTGATCGGAAGATTTATTTTCTTTTGGGCTCCCTAGTTTTAATTTGCCAGAACTTTTTGTCTCTAAGGTTTTTTCCAAATCATCAATAGCAACTCTTACAGTTATTTCTATTGACTCTTGGGCTGTGTTGTAATGCAAAGTCGTATGAGATACATGAAAATCGTGAAAGGGAAGTATTGTGTAAAGAATTAATAAGATCAAGGAATTTGTCATAACAATTTCTTATTCATTTTTTAAGCTTATTGTTTTTTAGCTCTTTCGGCTCTTTGCATGGGATTTTCAAGCGTTTCTTCATCGCGCTGAAAGAGTTGGAAACGCGTTGGTTCAGTTCTTGGAGGCCAATAATTATTATTCAAATCAACATCCGCAGTTTCTAAGAATGGATCCAGTTTGACATTGACTAATTCCTTGTCAAGAATAAATACTTTTTTGATTTTCTCGTTGTTTCTTTTCCATATTTCTGCTGGGATTCTCACAATTTCTTGGGTTCCGTCCGTGTAAGTAAATTCCAGAATAATGGGCATCACAAGTCCTCCAACATTTGAAAACTGCAGTTCGTAGTAGTTTTTATCAGAATTTAAAAATGCCTTTTCCTCTTCATCAAGAGTGTCTAGAAATTCGACATAGTCTTGTCTGTCCAAAGCATCAGTTTTAAAGGGGTCATAAGTCGTGTAAAAATCTACTGCACCTTTATCTTTTTCAGTCACTGTTTTAGAAATGGATGTAGCATCGCGTTTTTTTCCAATGTAGGTGCTGTTTTTTTCTTTTTGATTTTTTGCGATGGGATTTTCAATATCAGGATTGGCAGTATTTATTTTAAACCAGTTCACTTGGTCTAAAGAAATGTCCACACAATCATTGGTGTAAAACCAACCTCTCCAAAACCAATCAAGATCGACGGCGCTGGCATCTTCCATGGTTCTAAAGAAATCTGCTGGCGTAGGGTGTTTAAATGCCCATCTTTCACTGTACGTCTTAAAGGCATAGTCAAACAATTCTCTGCCCATAATCGTTTCTCTTAAAATATTGAGCGCCGTGGCAGGTTTCCCGTACGCATTGTTGCCAAATTGCAAAATAGATTCAGAATTTGTCATGATGGGTACAATTCCGCTTTTATCTCCTTTCATGTATTGAACAATATTTTCTGGAGGCCCTCGTCTTGAAGGATAATCTCTCTCAAATTCTTGTTCCGTAAGGTATTCTACAAAGCTGTTTAGACCTTCATCCATCCATGTCCATTGGCGTTCATCAGAATTTATAATCATGGGAAAGAAATTATGACCAACCTCGTGAATAATGACACCAATCATGCGGTATTTTGTTCTCTGAGTATAGGTCCCATCTTCTTCTGGTCTTCCGAAATTAAAACAAATCATAGGATATTCCATGCCAATGGATTTGGCATGAACTGATGTGGCTTGCGGATAAATGTAATCTATGGTGTACTTGGAATAGGTTTTGAGTGTGTGAGCAACGGCTCTGGTTGAAAACTGTTCCCATAGTGGATTTCCTTCTTTCGGGTAGTAACTGTAGGCCATTACCCTTTTACCTGCAATATCTACAGCCATGGCATCCCATATGAATTTCCTAGAGCTCGCCCATCCAAAGTCCCTCACATTTTCCGCTTCAAAAACCCAAGTCTTTTTGGAATTGCTTTTGGTTTTTTCGTTGACCTCTGCTTCCTTTTGCGTGACAATAATTTCAGGATCTGTATAATTATTTTTTGCTCTGTCTAACCTTTCAATTTGTTTTTTACTCAATACGGAGGTGTGATTTTTGAGTTCTCCGGTGGCAGCCACGATGTGGTCACTTGGAACGGTAATGCTTACTTTATAATCCCCGAAAGGTAGTGTAAACTCCCCATTGCCAATAAATTGTTTGTTTTGCCAGCCATCAACTTCATTGTATACTGCCATTCTGGGGAAAAACTGGGCGATGGTATATATTGAATTTCCTTCTTTTTCAAAATACTCATAACCACTTCGCCCCCCAATTTTAAGCCTGTCATTAATGTTATAGTAGTAATTTATCTTAAACGAAAATGATTGCCCCATTTTTAGTGCCTTTGGGAGTTCTATCCGCATCATGGTTTCATTAATCTTGTAAGAGAGGTTTTTGTTATTTATATCCGTCACCTTTTCAAGCTTGAAGCCACCGTCAAAATTCATTCGATCGTGCATTCTTTTGATACTTCCAAAACTCATTTCATTGCCCATACTGCTAGTGGAAGTGAGTTGTCCGTGCGAGTTTTTTGCGCGAATATTTTGATCCAATTGTACCCAAAGATAACTCAGGACGTCTGGAGAATTATTGGTATAGGTAATGGTTTCTTTTCCATGAATAATATTATTGACTTCATCCAGCTCTACATCTATCAAATAATCTGCAGTTTGTTGGTAGTATTCATGCCCTGGTGCCCCACTGGCAGTTCTGTAAACATTAGGCGTTGGAAGTTCTTCGTGCAATTGTTTAAACTTGCTATTGTTCAGGTTCTCTTGCGAAAAAAGATTTGAAGCAATGCAAAGCACAATTGTAGTAAAATTGATTTTATTCAACGTGAAGTACATATTTTTTCAGAATTAAAAATTAACAAATTGTAAAGACCAAATTGTTTGAAATGTGTTTGTTTTCTTGTGGGTCATACTGGATTCGAACCAGTGACTTCTACCCTGTCAAGGTAACACTCTGAACCAACTGAGTTAATGACCCTTTAAGCGAGTACAAAAATAACAATATCTTTGAATTACAAGTATTTATTTCTAAATTTATAAAAATTAACCAAAACCATTTTTCTTGTATTTTTTATCTGAAACAGCTACATACGACCACGTCGTTGATATTATGTCCGCAGAATGGATTAGAAACACTCTTATTTCAATATCAGTCATTGTCGTTTTTTTGTTGTCAGCATGTCGCTTAAAACCAAAACAGAAAACCGCACTTTTAAACACTATGGGGGTTGTTTTGTTTTTAACTTGCATATACAATCCTTTGCACACCTACATGTCCGGGAACTTCAGCTTGGCTGTAGATTTACCGCTGCACCTTTGTGGAATCTCAGCTTTTATTTGTTCGATAATCCCTTTTGTGAAAAACAAACAAGGCTTATTTGACTTTGTGTTCTACACAGGAATAATTGGAGGCGTTATGGGTATTTTAACCCCTCAAATGAGTGGTTATGATGGCAGTTTTTATGTTTATTTTGTGTACTATATCCGTCATGTTTTTATTTTTATAATACCGATATTTATGCTTCAAAATTTTGGTCTAAAGCCCAGAAAAAAATCCATGGTTAGAACATTTTTAATATTAAATTTATTGTTGGTAGTTTTGATGCCCTTTAATTTTTATATAGGCGGAAATTATATGTATTTGGCCGAACCCCCACAAGTCAACAATCCATTAGTTATTGGAGAATGGCCTTACTATATTTTTTGGTTTGAAGTATTTGTTGTGCTACTTTTAGTGCTGCTATACAATCTTTCCAATATATCGTTTAAAATAAATGTTAGCCCTACAGTTTAAGCGGACTTTATTATCTTCGCATCAATACACTACAAAATGAAGCCGAGTAAAACAGTTATCATAACAGGGACCAGCCGAGGTATTGGATTTGAACTCGTTTCCTTATTTTCAAAAGCAGGGTATGCTGTTTTGGCACTTTCAAGAAATGCCGACCCTATATCTAATATGGCCTATAAAAATACCACTGCATTTTCATTTGATTTGAATATACCAGAAGCTTATGAAGCCGTTGAAGCTTTTATAAATAAAGAATGGAATCAGGTTGATATTTTGATTAACAATGCTGGATCCTTAATCAATCGGCCTTTTGCACAAACCACAATAGAAGACTTTAAAAATGTTTATAACACCAATGTTTTTGGAGTTGCAGAACTCACCAGGCGTGTAATTCCTTTTATGGGCTCCAGTGGTCATGTTGTTAACATCAGTTCAATGGGCGGGGTCCAAGGCTCTGCTAAGTTTGCCGGTTTGTCTGCCTACAGCTCCAGCAAAGGTGCTTTAATAACACTAACAGAACTTTTGGCTGAGGAGTATAAGGATACAGGCCCATCTTTTAATGTTTTGGCTTTGGGTGCAGTTCAAACGGAAATGCTGGAAGCCGCTTTCCCAGGCTATAAAGCACCGATGAGCGCCAAAGAGATGGCAGCTTATATTTTTGAATTCTCAAAAACAGGTCCGCAGTTTTACAATGGCAAACTCCTCCAAGTCTCCAGTTCAACGCCCTAGTATTGTTTATCAAGTTGATAAACGGAAATAAAAAAAATATTTCGTTACTTTTGTAACTGCAAAATAACTTCCCTAATGTTTAATAATTTAAGTGAAAAATTAGATAAGGCCTTACACGTTTTAAAAGGGCATGGTAGCATTACCGAAATTAATGTTGCCGAAACACTCAAAGCCGTTCGTCGTGCCTTGTTGGATGCCGATGTAAATTATAAAATTGCCAAAGCGTTCACCAACAAGGTAAAAGAAAAGGCCTTGGGACAAAATGTTTTGACGACGCTCCAGCCTGGTCAATTGATGGTCAAAATTGTCAAAGACGAACTCACTGAACTCATGGGTGGTGATGCTGCTGGTATAGATCTTTCTGGCGCACCGTCCATTGTTTTAATGTCTGGATTGCAGGGTTCAGGGAAAACGACCTTTTCTGGAAAATTGGCGCAATTTCTAAAAACAAAAAAATCTAAAACACCCATGTTGGTTGCCTGTGATGTTTACCGTCCAGCGGCCATAGACCAGTTGCACATCGTAGGCGAGCAGGTAGGGGCTGAGGTTTACAGCGACCCTGGAAATAATGATCCTGTAGCCATTGCCAAAGCAGGTATTGCCGAAGCTAAATCAAAAGGGTGTAATGTGGTCATTATTGATACGGCAGGACGCTTGGCAGTCGATCAAGAAATGATGACTGAAATTGCCAACATTCACAAAGCAATTCAGCCTCAAGAAACCCTTTTTGTCGTGGATTCTATGACGGGTCAAGATGCGGTAAATACAGCCAAAGCCTTTAATGATATTTTAAATTTTGATGGGGTCATACTTACAAAATTAGATGGGGACACTAGAGGTGGTGCCGCCATTTCTATTAAATCGGTTGTCAATAAACCCATAAAATTTATTGGTACCGGAGAGAAAATGGATGCCATAGATGTTTTCTATCCCGCTCGAATGGCCGATCGTATTTTGGGCATGGGAGATGTCGTTTCTTTGGTAGAACGTGCCCAAGAGCAATTCGATGAGCAGGAGGCCCGCAAAATTCAAAAGAAGATTGCTAAAAATCAGTTTGGTTTTGATGATTTCTTATCCCAAATTCAGCAAATTAAGAAAATGGGGAGTATGAAAGACCTCATGGGGATGATCCCAGGAATGGGTAAAATGATGAAAGACGTTGATGTTGATGACGATGCATTTAAGCACATTGAAGCCATCATTCAATCCATGACTCCAAAAGAGCGTTCCAATCCATCAGTTATTAATGCCAGTCGTAAAAAACGAATTGGTGCTGGCTCTGGAACTTCTGTTCAAGAGGTTAATAAATTAATGAAACAGTTCGGTCAAATGAGCAAAATGATGAAAATGATGCAAGGCGGTAAAGGCCGCAACATGATGCAGATGATGAAAAATATGCCAATATAGACCTATTATAGGATTATGATATTACTTGACGGAAAACAAACTAGTGCCAAAATAAAAGAAGAAATCGCAGCTATAGTTTCACAAATGAAACAACATAATCAGCGTGTACCTCATTTAGCAGCTGTATTGGTAGGTATGGACGGCGCAAGCATGACCTATGTTGGGGCTAAAGTTAAAGCTTGTGAATTGGTAGGATTTGAGTCTACCCTTATCAAACTTCCAGAAGACACCTCTGAGCAGGCTTTGCTAATGCAAATAGATGATTTAAACAATAACCACGAAATTGATGGTTATATCGTTCAGCTACCACTTCCGAAACACATTGATGAACAAAAAATTTTAATGGAAATAGACCCCAATAAAGACGTGGATGGCTTTCATCCAACTAATGTTGGAAAGCTAACTCTAGATTTGCCTACTTTTATCTCCGCGACTCCTTACGGCATCATGGAATTATTAGAACGTTACAACATTCCAACTTCTGGTAAACATGTCGTGGTCATTGGAAGAAGTCATATTGTGGGCCGTCCAATGAGTATTTTAATGAGCCAAAAACGCAAAGCTGGTAATGCAACCGTAACTATTGCCCACAGCCGAACAGAAAATTTAGCAACCATAACAAAACAAGCAGATATCGTCATAGCAGCGCTTGGCATTCCTGAATTTTTAACTGCTGAAATGGTAAAAGACAATGCTGTCATTATTGATGTTGGTATAACAAGAGTTCCAGATACCACAAAGATAAAAGGCTATAGAATTGCTGGAGACGTGGATTTTGAATCTGTTTCAAAAAAGGCCAGTCATATTACACCCGTTCCTGGCGGAGTTGGGCCAATGACCATTGCTATGTTAATAAAAAATACACTTCTCGCCCGAAAAGGACTTAGGGATTAGTATTATTTAACATTATTTTTTCAAAAGCTGCTACTTTCTATTGTGGTGGTTTTATAATTATTGTTTTATAAATAAGAAGTTGAATGTATAATTTCTGTTTTTCTTTAACATATTATTAATTTTTTTAAAAATATCTTTTTTTTGTTTAAGTAAATCCTTGATTTACCAAACATGCTTTTAAATTCCAAACTGGAATGGCCAGTTGAAAAGGGCTAATTTTTGACTTTATTTCCATGATTTTTTTGAATCTTTTAGAGATGCTTTCAAGTCATAGAGTTCTTTAGTTGTGAGCGTTCTGTAATTCCCAACCTCACTTTTTAAATGAATGTTCATGATTCGGACACGCTGGAGTGCTTTGACTTCGTAATTTAAATATTCACACATGCGTCTGATCTGTCGATTCAAACCTTGGGTAAGTATAATTTTGAACTTATGACTGCTCAATTTTTTCAGCTCACATGGCTTCGTTATGGTCTCTAAAATAGGGACACCTTTAGATATATGTTTTAAAAAAGTTTGGGAAATAGGTTTGTCTACCGTTACTATGTACTCTTTTTCGTGGTTGTTACTGGACCGCAATATTTTATTGACAATATCCCCGTCATCCGTCAATAAAATGAGACCTTCACTGTCTTTGTCCAGTCGTCCGATTGGAAAAATCCTACTGGGGTAGTTGATGTAGTCAATAATGTTATTTTTTTCCACCCTTGTATCCGTAGTACAAACAATTCCTACAGGTTTATTAAATGCGATATAGGTGGCTGTTTTTTCTTCCTTTTTGATAATTTTTCCATCAACCTCAACAAGGTCTTCTGCTCGGATCTTGGTGCCCATTTCCGGAATACTTCCATTGACCAAAACACGGCCTTCCTCAATAAGTTTATCGGCAGCTCTGCGCGAACAGTAGCCCGCTTCACTAAGGAATTTATTGAGTCTTTTTGAAGTTGTTTCCATGGGTTAAATGTACAAAACTTTAGGCCTGTATAAAATCAATGATTTTGTCAATTACCTTTTTACTTTTTAGGCCATGCCCCAAACCTTGTGTGGTAAATAAATGGCTATTTTTAAAAGCCGATTGAATTTCTAAGGCATCTGAATAGGGTATTACAGGGTCTAATTCGTCGTGAACTAGCAAGCAATGACAGTCAATTTCTTTTGCAAATTGAGCGGTGTTAAAATAAGACGAAGGTTGTCCAAATCTTTTTTGAATGATAACTTCCATACCAGCCCTCACGATTTTGTTATACCCCATTACATCGCTGTAATTTTCGAAAATCCCAGGGAAGCCAGCTGGCGTTCCTAAAAACACCAAAGTATCAGCTTTATAATTGCTGTTATTTTTTAAAAAATATGAAATGGCCATACCGCCAACAGAATGACCCATTAAAATCGTAGGTTTGAATTCTTGACTAACAACCTCAACAAATTTTGAGTACAAAACAGCATTAAAAATTTTGCTGCCCGAGGCGCCGTGAGCTGGAGCATCTAGTGCCACAATATTATAGTCTTTTTTTTGAAGTCTAACAATTATGTTTTTCCATCTAACAGAATTACTTTGCCATCCATGTGCTAATAATACCATTTGTTTTGAACCTTTCCAATGGTATGTTGCAATTTCAAGGTTTTCGTAATACAGCAGCTTTTTATCCGAACTTTCAATTAGGGGGTGTGGTTGCTTTAGGCGCCCTTTTAAGGGTCTTGAAAATAAATCTAAAGCTAAACTTGAAGCTATACTTTGGTTGATGTATGCAAACATGTTAAGAAAAGCTCCAATAAGTTTTGGTATGAATGTATTCATACTGATTTTAATTCGATGTTAAAATGTTCAATTTTAGAAGTAATCCTGTATTCGTAAACTTTTAAACTGGAAGTAAGCATTTCAAAAAACAGTTTACACATATTTTCTTTTCTCATATCAATACCACTGTAAAAAAAAGTCTTTGATTTTGGCTTGAGGGGGTATGGACACAGCTTCAATTTTTTGAGTCATGTCATAGCGTAAATTCTCAGGAAGCTCCGATTTATCAATGGTAAAGTAGGCATTGATTTCATTCACAGAGACTATTAGATTTCGCAAGGTATTTTGAATGCCTGAAATATTATATTTTGAACGGATGTCCTTATAAACTCCAAGTTTATTTAGCCCCTTACTGGTCTTGTAACGCGGGTCCATGATTCGGACACTTTGAATGGTTGATAAAGAATCGAGTGCTTCTTTGGGGGTTAGTTCTAAAAGCAACATCTGTGTGTCTTTTTCAAAAATTTTAATGAGGTTGGGATTACCGACAAACTCATCCCCTCCAATAAAACGACTTATAGAGTCATTTGAAAAGATAAAAGGGATATCTCTAACGCTTGTAGAATCGCTGAGGTACCCAATGTTATATTTGTTAATCAAAAATTGATCAGGTTCAGAGTTACAGCTAGTAGAAATTAAATAGATTGCGGTTAAAAGTAAAAACGTCTGTTTCATGTTTTGTTTTTATATCTTTTTTATAGAGAGTTTTACAAAAATAAATCAAGTTTTTGTTCTTAAACAAAAATCAGTAAACTATTTTTGTAGACTATGCTGAAACCAGAAATAAAAAAACTTGTCGATACTGGTAAAATGTTGCCACTCATGGAGGCTTTTTATACCATTCAAGGTGAAGGTTACCACAAAGGAACCGCAGCTTATTTTATAAGAGTAGGCGGATGCGATGTTGGCTGTCATTGGTGTGATGTCAAAGAGAGTTGGGATGCGGATGTACATCCTCCAACAGCCATTGAGGTCATTGCTACGCAAGCAACTGAATTCAGTGATACTATTGTTGTAACAGGTGGCGAGCCATTGATGTGGGATATGCAGCCGCTTACAAAGCTCTTAAAAGAGAAAAAATTAAAAACACATATTGAAACTTCAGGTGCTTATCGTTTAAGTGGTGATTGGGATTGGATCTGTCTGTCTCCAAAAAAACGCAAACCTCCAGTTTCTAAAATTTATTCCAAAGCGCATGAGCTTAAAGTGATTGTTTACAACAAAAGTGATTTTAAATTTGCTGAGGAACATGCTAAAAAAGTTTCCAAAGACTGTATTTTATATTTACAGCCTGAGTGGAGTGTAAGTGAAAAAATCACGCCGCTTATTGTAGAATACGTCATGAAGCATCCAAAGTGGAAGATTTCACTCCAAACACACAAGTATTTAAACATTCCTTAATTTTTACTTCAATTTTATTACATATTTAAATAAAATTGATTTTTTTCACCCATTTTAGTTGATTTTTAAATTATAATTTATTTTATAAGTTACAATTTATAACCATATTTATTATTTGTATTTATAAATTATAATATATAGGGCATTTTTGCTAAAAATTATTTGATAACCATGTGTGGAATTGTTTGTGCTTTCGATTTAAAAGAGAAAAGTGAGGTCCTAAGGCCTCAAATTTTAGAAATGTCTAAAACCATTAGACACCGCGGTCCTGACTGGAGCGGTATTTTTGACAATAAAAAGGCGGTCATGGCGCACGAGCGCCTGGCCATTGTCGATCCAGCTTCCGGAAAGCAACCGCTATACAGTCCGGATGGTCAATTGGTGTTGGCTGCCAATGGGGAGATATACAACCACCGCAACCTTCGTAAACAACTTAAATCTGAATACGAATTTCAAACAGAAAGTGATTGTGAGGTCATTTTAGCACTTTTTAAAGAAAAAGGCGTTGACTTTGTTGATGATTTAAACGGCATATTTGGTTTTGCTATCTATGACGTGGAAAAAGATGAATATTTTATCGCACGAGACCATATGGGCATCATTCCGCTTTACATTGGATGGGATAAAAATGGGACTTTTTATGTCGCCTCAGAGCTCAAGGCATTGGAATCCGTTTGTACTAAAATAGAACTTTTTCCGCCTGGCCATTATTTCTACAGTAAAGCCAATGAATTTGTACAATGGTACAAGAGGGATTGGGTTGATTACGATGCTGTAAAAGATAATGAAACGCGCATAAAAGCTATAAAAGAAGCTTTGGAGGCGGCGGTGCACCGCCAATTGATGAGCGATGTGCCCTATGGTGTTTTGCTTTCAGGTGGTTTGGATTCATCAGTCACTTCAGCGATCGCCAAAAAATATGCCCAAAAACGCATCGAGTCTGGTGATAAAAACGATGCCTGGTGGCCTCAATTACACTCCTTTTCTGTAGGTCTTGAGGGGTCACCTGACTTGGCCGCAGCTCAAAAAGTCGCCGATCATATTGGAACGGTTCATCATGAAATAAAATTCACAATTCAAGAAGGCTTGGATGCCATCAAAGACGTAGTTTACAACTTAGAGACATACGATACTACAACCATTCGCGCCAGCACACCAATGTATCTTATGGCAAGGGTTATCAAGTCCATGGGGATTAAAATGGTGCTTTCTGGTGAAGGCGCCGACGAACTATTTGGTGGTTATTTGTATTTTCATAAGGCGCCAAATGCCAAAGAATTTCATCAGGAAACTGTTCGAAAATTGGACAAGCTGCATATGTATGATTGCTTGCGTGCCAATAAGAGTCTTGCGGCTTGGGGTATTGAAGGACGTGTTCCTTTTTTAGACAAGGAATTTATGGACGTTGCGATGCGCATCAATCCGCAGGATAAAATGATCAATGGAGAGCGCATGGAAAAATGGGTAGTGCGAAAAGCCTTTGAGGATATGTTACCTGAAAGCGTAGCTTGGCGACAGAAAGAACAATTTAGTGACGGCGTTGGATACAGCTGGATTGACACCCTAAAGGAAGTAGTTGACAAAGAAGTTTCTGATGAGCAAATGAAAAACGCCCATTTTAGATTTCCAGTTCAAACCCCACTAAACAAAGAAGAGTTTTATTACCGTTCTATTTTTGAATCGCACTTTCCAAGTGAGGCTGCAGCCCTTTGTGTACCTCAAGAACCTAGCGTGGCTTGTAGTACTAAAATTGCATTGGAATGGGATGAGGCTTTTAAAAATTTAAATGACCCTAGCGGTCGTGCCGTTGCTAAAGTGCATGACAAGGCTTACGATTGATTTTTTTGGCTTCAAATCGTCGTTTTTAAGCGCCTAAAAATTAAAAAGTATTTTGTTCTTTTTGCAGCATACTTTTAAATCCAACCTAAGGCTGTTTTTAGGCTGTTTAAGCGTTGTTTTCTCAAAATCAATAATGTTGATAATTACAACTAAAATTCTCACTTAATTATACATTTTCAATCGACTAATTTTTATATTTGTTTAACACTTTAAACAGCAAATAAAATAACACAATTAGCATGAGCGAAGACATTAATAAAAATCAGTATTCTGCAGATAGTATTCAGGCTTTAGAAGGCATGGAACACGTGCGTATGCGCCCTTCAATGTATATTGGAGATGTGGGAACACGTGGGCTTCATCACCTTGTATATGAAGTCATCGATAATTCCATTGATGAGGCCTTGGCAGGACATTGTGATAAAATTACAGTCACCATCAATGAGGACAATTCTATAACCACGGAGGATAATGGCCGTGGTATCCCTGTCGGACTTCACAAAAAAGAGGGGGTTTCTGCCCTAGAGGTTGTCATGACCAAAATTGGTGCTGGTGGAAAATTTGACAAAGACTCCTATAAAGTTTCTGGTGGGTTACATGGTGTTGGTGTGAGTTGTGTTAATGCGCTTTCGGCCCATCTAAAGGCAACTGTCCATAGAGAAGGCAAAATCTGGGAGCAGGAATATGAACGCGGGAAAGCCATGTACCCTGTTAAATCTACGGGATCGACTGATAAACGCGGTACAATTGTAACATTCAAACCCGATTCGGAGATTTTTACCCAAACCCTTGAATACAATTATGAAACGCTAGCCAATCGCATGCGTGAACTTGCATTTTTGAATAAAGGGATCACTGTTGTCATTGTTGATAAAAGAGCCAAAGACGAAAAAGGGGAATATATTGGTGAAACGTTCTATTCCGAGGAGGGGCTTTCTGAATTTATTAAATATTTAGATGCTACTAGAGAACCCATCATGAAATCGGTTATCGCTTTTGAAGGGGAGAAGAATGGCATCCCAGTTGAGGTCGCAATGATTTATAACACCTCTTATTCTGAAAATCTTCATTCTTATGTCAATAATATCAACACCCATGAAGGTGGAACCCATTTGACGGGTTTTAGACGTGGACTCACCCATACTTTGAAAAAGTATGCGGATGAATCGGGCATGTTAGAAAAGTTAAAATTTGATATTGCTGGTGATGACTTTAGAGAAGGACTGACCGCTATCATTTCGGTCAAGGTTGCCGAACCTCAATTTGAGGGTCAGACCAAGACGAAGCTTGGTAATAGAGAAGTTTCATCTTCTGTGAGTCAAGCGGTTTCTGAAATGCTCACCAATTATTTGGAAGAACACCCAGACGACGCAAAAACAATTGTACAAAAAGTTATTTTAGCGGCTCAAGCAAGGCATGCAGCCCAGAAAGCACGTGAAATGGTTCAGCGTAAAACCGTCATGAGTATTGGGGGTTTGCCAGGAAAATTAAGTGACTGCTCTGAGCAAGACCCTGCAAAATGCGAGGTATTTCTTGTTGAGGGAGACTCAGCAGGAGGTACTGCCAAACAAGGACGAGATCGTGCTTTTCAAGCCATTTTGCCTTTGCGTGGTAAAATTCTCAATGTTGAAAAAGCCATGCAACATAAGGTCTTTGAAAATGAAGAAATCAAGAATATTTTCACTGCATTAGGGGTCACTATTGGTACGGAAGAAGACAGTAAAGCACTGAATCTTTCAAAGTTACGCTACCATAAAATCGTTATCATGTGTGATGCTGATATTGATGGAAGTCATATCGCTACATTAATTCTTACATTCTTCTTTAGATATATGAAAGAACTCATTGAAGCCGGACATATTTACATAGCAACACCGCCATTGTACCTAGTTAAAAAAGGCCAGAAAAAGCAATATGCATGGGATGATCAAGAACGGGACGATATTGTAGAAAAATTTGGCGGGAGTGCTGGTGTTCAGCGCTACAAAGGTTTGGGTGAAATGAATGCCGCCCAGTTGTGGGACACGACCATGAACCCAGAGTTTCGAACATTACGTCAGGTTCAGATTGATAACGGTACAGAAGCGGATCGTATTTTCTCAATGCTGATGGGCGATGAAGTACCGCCACGCCGAGAATTTATTGAAAAAAATGCCATATATGCCAATATTGATGCATAGCTAAAACTTTTTAAATTTTTAAAAATGAAAAAATTAATTATTTTTTGTGTATTTATCCTTGGTCTAAATTCAATCAAAGCTCAGGATATTGGAAATTTATTACTCGCTGGTGATGATGCTAGTTTACTTTCTGAAAACTATCTTAATCCAGCAATAAGTGGAATGTTAAGTGGTATGAACAGTGGTTGGTATACAACAGCCAAAACCCATAAAAAATTTGGATTTGACCTTTCCATAGGAATGAGCGCCTCTTTTACCCCAGATAAGGATCAAACCTTTAATTTTAAACCAAGCCAGTATAACTATATTTCATTAGTTGGTGGTAATTCCCAGCTTCCAACCGTTTTGAGTGAAATTGGGAATGAAACCACCTTTCAAGTTTCAATTCCTACTGCTGCTGGAAACTTCAGGGTAGGTACTTTTACTATGCCGGGAGGTGCTGTTTCTGAAATGCCTGTTAATGCCACCCCAACGCCTCATGTACAAATTGGCTTGGGATTGCCTTTTAAAACTGATCTCAAATTGAGGTATGTACCAACTATTAATTATGATTCAAAAGTGAATGGCGGTTTGATAGGCATTGGGCTTCAGCATGATTTGACGCAATATCTAGGACTACTCAGTAAATTGCCATTTAGTATTTCAATATTGGGCGCCTATTCAAAAGCGAATGTAGATTATAATATTGAGAACAATAATCTATCCAGTGGAATTTCAGCTGCAAATGGTCTTGCAACTTACACATTAAACACATGGACCGTACAAGCTTTAGGATCATTAGATTTTAAGATTCTTACATTTTACGCTGGGGTTGGTTACAACAGTGGAACTGCTGACTTTAATTTAAAAGGAGATTACAATCTAACATACGATGTTGAAGATTCGAACGGTAATAGTGTTACTACTGTCACTGAAAATATTTCAAACCCCATCAATTTAGATTTTAATTCAAACGGAATGCGAGCAACTTTAGGAACGCGTCTAAATTTATCGATTTTTAAGATTTTTGCCGACTATACCATGCAAGAATACAATACAGCATCGGCAGGAATTGCCTTTAGTTTACGATAATTAATTACCTTAAAACAATTAAAAATTATGAAAATAACAATAGTAGGCGCAGGTGCAGTAGGCGCAAGTGGTGCAG
>ERZ1047472.709-NODE-709-length-28683-cov-5.853710_pt1 | contig 28683 bp, 23 predicted proteins | sample MGYA00383095_ERZ1047472 | MGnify/ENA primary metagenome ERZ1047472 (study PRJEB29581, sample SAMEA5548365) | metagenome | biome: marine; feature: coastal; material: water | depth 1 m | study: Short-term variability in the microbial, nano- and picoplankton dynamics... | reverse complement strand
CTCGCCAACCATTAACCTGCGCATAGTTCAGTATTGCCTCAATACGCCCCCTAAGACGGCTGGCAGTCTCTGTCCTGTCTTCCCATATAGGGTCTAAACAAGCTCTTACGTCCTCCACGGTAATGTCACTTACAGGCACATCACCAATGACATTCATGGCATGTGCATTCAGTGAGTTAATCCACTGGTTTGCATGCTTTGCATTACGCCAACCACTGCGCTTACTAACTATGTACTGTCCAGCGACGTAGCGGAAGGTGTGCTTCTTTGCGCTGGCTTCAAGCTTCTTTTGTGACGCTATAGCTTCCGCAGCAAGCTTTTCAGCTTTGTTTTCCTCGGTAGGGTGTAGACCCCTAGAAACCAACAGCTTTGCTTCTGAAGCCTTTTGTCTGGCTAATGACAAGGTGTTTGTTTTCTTGTGGTAGCCACCTAGTCCAAACCAAGTTCTTTTGCCTTTCAGCTGGTATCTGAGGAGCCATCGTTTGCCAGCTGAATCAATCTCCAGATACAAACCATCACCAATAGCATGTCTGCCATGGTCTTTAAGTTGGTCTATCTGGAGTGCTGTGTATTGTTTGCGTACTGCCATAGTGGTACATATGTACCAGTTTATGTACCACCTAACAATGCGTTTTGAGTGGTCTTGGAGAGATTCTTCTGGAATATAAGGTTGAAAAATGCTGATTTTTATTGGTATTTTGCGCTTCTCAGTGACCCTGAAGGATGATGGTGGAGCTTGATATGGCGGAAGAGGTAGGAGTCGAACCCACCAGGCACGTAGTCGCGCCTCAACGGCTTTGAAGGCCGCGCACCCCACCGGGAGCGATACTCTTCCGCCAGCGATTCTATGCTTCACGGTGTTGGATGGCTACCGGTCAACTAAGGGTTGATGTAATAGTTCAGTTTGTAAACGAAGCTGATCATAATCTTGGCTCCGTTTTTTCAAGGGGTTTTAACATGGCCGGTGAACTTCAAAACATCCGAGAACTAACCTGCGAACCCGATTTAACCCAGTTAGCTTCAGCCACTGGCTTGGCAGCAAGAGGGGACAGCGCTGCCCAAGCTGAGATTTGCGGTGCTATGTTATGGGCCTCTTTCGCAGCACCCGGGGCGATTCCTGGGGTTTTTTCAACCATATGCAGCGCACAAACTGGGCGGCCGGCCCGCGAGGTCAAGCTGGATGTGCCGGCCGTCATCATTCCTGAGGTGTTTTGGCGGATTTTTGAAGACACGCTGACTGGGCCAGAGGGTGGTTACGATGCCACATCCATTACCGTAGCGGTGGCGAGCCTCGGCGCCGCTTTAGACGGTGGGTATGCGGCATTGAGCGAGCAAGCTGCTATGGATCACCCCGGAGCCGATCGGGCGGAACTCAAGCCAATACCCCCTATGATTTCGCTGGCCGAATTGGGGGGTTTACCCGATGGCAGCCTGGCTCGGGAACTACTTAGTATGTGGGTGGACAATGGGTTTGATCCCGAGGTGCTGGACCGGGATGCTATTGGCCTTGGGACCCTTAGCCCGGCCCTTGGTTACCTGAACACGCGCATTCTGCAGATGCACGACGTTTGGCATTTGGTGGCGGGGTATCAAACCACCAGTCTCCATGAGATGGCGATTTCCGCCTTTCAGTTGGCTCAATTCGGTCACAATTACTCAGCGATGTTCCTGACAACGGTCTGCACCATGAGCCATCTGCGGCAGCCTCAAGGGTTTGGTCTGTTGCTGCAGAATTTGTCCGAGGCTTGGCATCACGGTGCTCAATGTCCTCCGCTGATGGCTGTTGACTGGGAGCAGGAGTGGAGCCAAGACATAAAGAGCTTGCGCCGCAAGCTTGGTATTGAGCCGTTTGCGGGCAGCCTCCCTGCGGACTTGCTGGAACAACTGGCGGCAGCAAGCCCATGATGTGAGAGGGCTAATCTTCGGAGCAAAAGACAAATGCCCAAAGTCCATCGAACGCGCCGGCAGCGGTAACGGCTAATGAGACAGGCTCTCCGTGGCCTGTTACTTGGTGTTTTCGTCCAATGTTCTGGTTTTAAAAGTTGTTGCAGTTCGCACGGTTGGGTATACAGTCTCAAAATGCTATCAACTTTTGGAGGACGTATGGCCGACAACGTCGCCCTAGGCCCACTCAATACAGCGAATATGCAGCGCGCGGCCACGGATAAATCCTTGGCCATCAAGCAGGTCGAGCAGTCCTTCGACGCCGCCAGCAAACGAGCCGTCGATACGTCCTTGGATGCGGGGATCGAGGTGCTGTTGAGCGACCGGCCCGCAGCCTCTGTAGACCCTACCTACGAAAAGCTTGGCCCTCAGGCTCGCCGAAACGGATAGGCGAAGGGCAATATCCCCGGCCTCAAACGAATAACCCGCTTCAACGCGCCCTCAGCTAGACGAAGTCCATTGGGCGGAGAATGACGCGCTCATTGCCTTGACGCCGGGTAAAGCCCTTGCCGTCAAAATACTCCAACACTTCAATAGCCACATTGCGCCCTATGCCGGTTTGGTCTCTAAAGGCCTTGACGGTCAGGCTGCCGTGATGGTCAACCATGGTTCGTACCACATCAGCGATGGATTGCAGCCGTGTGGGCAGATAAAAGCGATGAGCACCAAGGTGTATCAACTTGCCGTGTTTCGTTAGTGCTATCAGCTGTTTTTCTAGGCCCGCCAAGGGCCGATTCAGTCGTTTGGCGAGGTCTCCTGAGCTGGGTGCCTGCATTTGATCCAGTTCGTGTTCCAGCGTATCCCACAAGGCTTGAAGATCCGGCGGAAGGGAATCGTCCCTGTTGGGAATTCGGTACAGGCCGCCGGATTGTTCTATACGCTGCTCTCGCAGTAGCTGGGCCAGAACAGCCCGCCGAATTTCAGGGTGAGCTCGGGCCAACCGACCTTCTTCTGAGTTAGCACCTAGGTTTTTTGCCGTGGCAGAACCTGCGGCCTCAATCTGGGCTACCGCAAGCTCCTTGAGTTGCTGCCAGGCAGGTGGAGTCATTAGTCGGTCGCCGACTTTCAGTACAGGCTGGGCATCTTCCAATGTTTGTAGCTGAGTGTCGGATACATTCCATACCCCGCGAAATTGATCCCGAACCAAGGCGCCGCGATTCAGCAATGCGGCAAAGCTATGGTCTGGCGATGGTAGGGCGTAGTCGGCTACCAAGTTACGGTGCTGCTGGGTATTCCGTCGTCGCGCTTGTAAATCTTGGGTGAAGAGCACCTCGCCGCCGCCCAGTGTGGCATCCAAAGCCTGATCGCGAATCACCAGTCGATCTCCGCGGTGACAGGCCAAGGGTTCGTCGCAGACGATCTCAGCCCAGGTCTGGTTCTCTGGGGCTTCGGTATAGAGGGCTAGGCGTCCTGTGCTGTGGCTGGTGGCGTGATAAACATGTACCGGCATCCAGTGTTTTAGCGCACGGGGGAAGCTTGGGGCGCGATCCATTTTGATGCTTACAGAGCTAAACCCCGGGCTCGGGTTGGCGCTGAGCCAGTGTCCGCGCTTCACGTCGTCCAAGGATAGGCCGACGATGTTTAGTGCACAGCGATCCCCGCTCTTGGCCACATCAGACACGTGGTTTTGCACATGCATCGAGCGAACGCGCAGCTCTTTGCCGCTGGGGAAGTGAAACAACTGATCCCCAACATTGACGGATCCGCAGTGCACGGTTCCCGTGACCACGACGCCGGCACCCTTGACTGTGAAGCCGCGGTCTATGGCCAGCCGAAAGCTCCCGTCACTTAATGATTTTTCTTGGGCAGCCGCGGTTTCTTCAAGGTGCCCAAGTAAGGTGCCATAGCCGTCTGGATCTTGAGCATGGGTTTGAAAAACCGGCGCACCCTGCAAAAAGGTTCCGTCCACTAGGGCATCGATTTCCCCCTGGCATTGTGCAAGTCGGGCATCGTCAACCAAGTCGCACTTGGTGATTACCAAGGTGCCTTGGCTGAGGCCCATCAAGGTCAGAATTTCCAGATGCTCCCTGCTCTGGGGCATGGGGCCATCGTCAGCGGCGATAACCAGTAGCGCGTGTTGCTGGGCGGCGACACCGGCCACCATGTTGTGGATAAATTTCTGGTGTCCGGGTACGTCAACAAAGCCTAGCTTGTCGGTGTAGGCAAAGCCTAGGTCAATGGTCAGCCCCCGAGCTTTTTCTTCGGCTAGACGGTCTGTGTCGACGCCAGTGAGTGCCTGAACCAATGTGGTTTTGCCATGATCAACATGGCCAGCCAAGGTAATAATCATGGCATCAAATCGAGGGACTGAATGTTGATGATTAGCTCGTCCAAAGGATCAGCGCCGCGCATATCCAAAATGACCTGATCCGCTTTAATGCGACCAATAATCGGTGTTTTGCAGCGTCGCAAAGCATCTGCAAGTTTTTGTGCGCTAAAACTGGGGTGCTGCAAGATGACACCAATGCTGTCGATGGTCTGGTCGGGGAGGGCACCACTACCAATTTGTGCTTCGCTCTCGATCAGGGTGCCGGTGAGTTGTTCGGGCAGGCCCTCGATCAGCTGCTTTGCCCTTGACCGCAATGCGTCTTGGGACAGAGTTAGGGTTTTGAGCAGCGGCAAATGCTCCGGCAGCTGCTGGGGCTCGTTGTACAGTTTAAGCGTGGCATTGAGGATGGCCATGGTGACCTTGTCTGCACGCAACGCCCGTTTCATTGGGTTGCTGCGGATCTGTTCAATCAGCTCTTTACGTCCGGCAATAATCCCGCACTGTACGGAACCTAGCAGCTTGTCGCCGCTGAACGTGACGAGGTCCACTCCCTGATCCAACACACTTTGGGGGGTCGGTTCTTTTGGCAGTCCCCATTGGCTTAGATCCACCAAGCTGCCGCTGCCCAAGTCCACGCAGCTCGGTATGCCGTATTCCTTGGCCAACCCCGCAAGTTCAGGAGCCTCCACCGATTCGGTAAAGCCCTCAATGTGATAATTGCTGGGATGAATCTTTAGCAGCATCGAAGCGCTGCCAGCTACAGCCGCGTAGTCGCTCAAACGAGTTCTGTTGGTGGTGCCCACTTCCACTAAATCACAGCCAGCTCGGCTCATCAGCTCGGGCAGCCGAAAGCTGCCGCCAATTTCCACCAGTTCTCCTCGGGATACCGGTACCTGTGCTCTGAGGCCAAAGGTGTTGAGTACCAGCATCAGTGCCGCCGCGCAGTTGTTGACGATGGTCACGGCTTCACAGTTCATAAGTTCGCTAAGCCGCTGCTCAACAACGGTTTCCCGCTGGCCGCGGACGCCTTTAACAAGGTCGTATTCCAGGTTCATTGGTCGAGTAACCAGGGGTTCTATGTCTCGCCAAAGTGTTTGACTGAGCAGCGCGCGCCCTAAATTCGTGTGGATGACGGTGCCGGTTAAATTGAAAACTGGGGTGTAGTCCGTCTTTGACAGGCTTTGCGTCAGCGCCTTGGCATAACCTTGTGCCTCGACTCCCCAGTCCGGTACGACTCGTTCCGTTCGCATGGTCTGCTGCAGATCGCGCAGCTTGGCTTTTACCACTTGGGTCCCGTGGCATTGAATCAAATCAGCGATCGCAGCGGACTGCAGCAGCGATTCAATGGCGGGTAAGTCGCGAAGCTCTGGCATAGGGTTCCCTAGTAATTGCTCAGCCTGATCTGTGGCAGCGAGCTGACGTTAAACGGGATCATTTATAGCCAAGCCATGACTATGATGCGAGAGAAATGTGGTCTTTTCGGTAGAAGCTTGCCCGGCGCCCGGATGACAGACAGCCCCATCTGACTCTCGGGCGGAGTTTTCAGTATAGTTTGTTGTGTTCGGCTGGCCCTAAAACAAGCTCATTGACGGTTTTCGTGGGGCACAGCCATGTCACTTTATTCATGGTTTAAGAGAACTTCACATATGGCTAATTCTTTGGGTTCCGTTGCGTTTGTTGGCTTGGGCGTCATGGGGTTTCCTATGGCAGGGCATTTGGCGAAGAGCGCCAGCGCTGTAACCGTTTATAACCGCAATGCCGATCGTGCTAATCAGTGGCTGGAAACTTACGGTGACAGACCTGCAAAGTGCGCTACCGCGTCGACGCCGAAGGAAGCAGCAGCTGGAGCTGATCTGGTATTTGTTTGTGTGGGGAACGATCACGACGTGGCCAGCGTAGTGTTGGGCGAAAATGGCGCCTTGGCTGGGATGCGCAGCGGATCACTATTGGTTGACCATACGACAGCGTCCAAGCGCTTGGCCCAAACGCTGGCCGATGCCTGCAGCGAAAGGCAGGTCAGTTTCTTAGATGCACCGGTCTCTGGTGGGCAGGCAGGGGCCGAAAATGGAGCGCTGACGGTAATGGTTGGTGGCAGCGAAGCCGACTACGCCCGCGCTCAACCCTATTTCGATTGCTTTGCAAAAAAACACGCCCTCATGGGTGATGTAGGGGCTGGCCAGCTCACCAAAATGGTCAATCAGATTTGTATTGCCGGTGTGCTTCAAGGTTTGAGCGAGGGCGTACATTTTGCGCAGCAAGCCGGTCTCGACGTAGACAGCGTTGTGGACGTGATTTCCCAGGGAGCTGCCCAGAGCTGGCAAATGAACAACCGGGCGGAAACCATGGCCCGGGATGAATACGAATTTGGCTTCGCGGTGGATTGGATGCGCAAAGATCTCAACATTGCGCTGGAAACGGCCCGAGAACTGGACGCTCGTCTTCCTCTGACCGCCTTGGTGGACCAGTTTTACGCTGATGTTCAAAGTTTAGGCGGCGGCAGATGGGATACGTCGAGTTTACTCCGACGACTGAAGTAGGCTGGTGAGCGTCTGCCAGAAGAATCTGTCTGGAGATGTGGTCCCCAGATTGAGATCCCCAAGCTAGAGCTATTGCTCGTATCAGAATCCTTTATCGGAAGGCCGGAACGGTGCGTTGGCGGGATGTGTTGAAGCTGTGCTGTGACTCAGTGCTCGGGGAGAGGCTCGGAACAGAACAGCACAGGCAGGCCTGCGCTGTTGGCATCTGGCCTAGCGGTTTTCGACGTTAACGAAATCCCGCTTAGGGCTTCCGGTATACAGCTGGCGGGGCCGGCCAATCTTGTAGTTGCCGCCGATCATTTCGCACCAGTGTGCAATCCAGCCCGGGGTTCGGCCCGTGGCAAAAATGACCGTGAACATCTCAACCGGAATGCCAATGGCCTTGAGAATGATGCCCGAGTAAAAATCGACATTTGGGTACAGGCGCTTTTCGACAAAGTACTCGTCTTCCAGTGCGATGCGCTCTAGTTCTCTGGCCATGGCCAGCACTGGATCGTTTTCAACGCCCAGTTCTTCCAGTACTTCGTGGCAAGTTTGCTGCATTACTGTGGCACGAGGATCGTAGTTTTTATAAACCCGATGGCCAAAACCCATAATGCGGAACGGGTCGTTTTTATCCTTGGCTCGCTTCACATATTCCGGAATATTGTCCACGCTGCCGATCTCGTCCAGCATGTTCAGCACCGCTTCGTTGGCGCCGCCATGGGATGGCCCCCAAAGGGCAGCGATGCCAGCAGCAACGCTCGCGAAGGGGTTGGCGCCTGTGGAGCCAGCAAGTCGCACGGTGGATGTTGAGGCGTTTTGCTCGTGATCTGCGTGCAGCAAAAATATGCGGTCCATGGCTTTTGCCAAGGTCGGGCTGACTTGGTAGTCCTCGCATGGGGTGGCGAACATCATGTGCAGGAAGTTCTCCGCGTAGCCCAAGTCGTTTCGAGGGTAGATGAAGGGTTGTCCCTGTGCGTGTTTGTAGCTCATAGCGGCCAAGGTGGGCATTTTCGCGATCAGGCGGTGAGCCGTGATCATGCGATGCTGAGCGTTATCGATATCCAAAGAGTCGTGATAAAACGACGACAGGGCGCCTACTACACCGCACATGATGGCCATGGGGTGAGCGTCAGGCCGAAAGCCTTTGAAGAAGCTGCGAAGCTGCTCATTCACCATGGTGTGGTTTTTGATGGTGTCCACAAATTCGGTTTTTGTGGCTGAATCGGGAAGCTCACCGTTCAGCAATAGGTAGCAAAGTTCCAAGTAATCGGAGTGCTCAGCCAACTGTTCTATCGGGTAGCCCCGGTGGAGCAAAACACCTTCGTCGCCATCGATGTAGGTAATACCGGACTCACATGACGCGGTGGAGACGAAGCCGGGGTCGTAAGTGAAGTGGCCTTGACTGGTGAGCTTGCCCACGTCGATCACGTCGGGTCCAATGCTGCCAGAGTAGATTGGCAGCTCAATTGGAGCGTCAGCTCCTGGAATTTTTAGCTCGGCGTGCTGTGCTTTTTGTTCGGACATTGTTTTCCCTTCTCTCCATAAATCCGGTTGTTTAGATTGTTCCGGTTGTTCCCTCTATCCCACGCTGTACAGCAGCAGTCGCTAGGGTTGATCCGGTCTCTCGCTCAGGGTCCGAGGCCTTCCTCGACGTCGCAAGCATCAAGACTTGGATAGCGCATCTATAATTGACGAAACGAACGGGCATTTCCAGTTTTGTGAGCCAATTGCGAAGCATTTATATCGTGAGCGGACAAAAGTGGGCGATCAGGGCCAGCGTCAAGGCTGTGGCCGGGTTACACCGCTATCCAGAGTTCAGCGCCGATGGCACTGTAAGAAGGGTTAGAAATGTGTGAAGTCCTTGGCATCATAGGGTTTGGCGATTAAAATGCCGGCGCCCGGAAGCGGTCCGGGACGGTTCGTAGGTTCGCAGTGCGTGGGAACACTGGAATCGATCAAGCCGGCATGCCAAATAATCATCAACGTTAGGATCGTGGATATGAAGACAGACAGACCTGTCAATCTGAACCTGCTCGCCTTCAGTTTTCCGCTGGCGGCACTGGTTTCAATCACTCACCGGGTTACCGGCGTCATACTCTTTGTCGGGGTGGCCTTTGCTCTTTACGCATTGGATATGGCTTTGGCCTCGCCTGAAGGTTTCGCTGTAGCCCAATCACTGATTGCCCAACCGCTATCGAAGTTCATTCTTCTAGGCCTTATTGCAGCGTTAGAATTCCACATTCTTGCCGGCCTGAAACACATTCTGATGGACTTTCACCTTGGCGATTCCGTGGCTGCGGCCCGTTACGGGTCCATGGTCGTTATCGCGCTCACCGTCATATCCACCGCCGTTATTGGAGCGATCTTATGGTAAAGCAGGTTTCTCAGGTCATGGCCCTGTCCAACAGTGGTCTATCAGATTGGGTTGTACAGCGTGCGACCGCGGTTATTCTAACGGCGTACTTCACGTGGGTGATGGCGTTCTTCTTGCTCACACCCAGTATCGATTACGCAGTGCTCACGGGCTTCTTCGCCTCGCCTGCGATGAAGATTGCGGGAACCCTTGCGGTGTTATCGACAGTGGCTCACGCATGGATTGGTCTGTGGACCATTGGCACCGACTACTTGCGTCCTGCTCACGTCGGGCAATACGCCACCTCAGTCCGGTTTGCATATCAGGCGGGGTGCCTTTTGGTGCTATTTGTTTACCTCATCTGGGCCATGCGCCTAGTTTGGCAGTTTTAAGTCCGGTAACGCCGGGCTGGGTTACTTAAAGAATTTATTGTTAGGAACTATCACATGGCTCAAATACGCAAAATGGAATTTGACGGCGTCATCGTAGGCGGCGGGGGTTCCGGTTTACGAGCAGCGCTGCAGTTGGCCCAATCTGGCCTGAAAACAGCAGTGATCAGCAAAGTGTTTCCCACGCGTTCGCACACGGTAAGCGCCCAAGGCGGCATCACCTGCGCGATTGCCAGTGATGATCCAAATGATGACTGGCGTTGGCACATGTACGACACCGTCAAAGGCTCCGATTACATTGGCGATCAAGACGCCATCGAGTACATGTGCTCCGAAGGCCCACAAGCGGTGTTCGAACTAGAGCATATGGGCTTACCCTTTTCCCGTACCGAAAATGGGCGTATCTACCAGCGACCCTTCGGCGGCCAGTCCAAGGACTTCGGCAAGGGCGGTCAAGCTGCTCGGACCTGCGCTGCGGCAGACCGCACCGGTCACGCGCTTCTGCACACGCTGTATCAGGCCAACGTTAAAGCCGATACGACTTTTCTAAACGAGTGGTTCGCCGTGGACATGGTGAAAAACCAAGATGGCGTCGTGGTCGGTGTCATCGCCCTGTGTATGGAAACAGGCGAAGTCGTACACATTAGCTCCAAGGCAACCGTTGTGGCCACCGGTGGGGCAGGGCGTATCTACGCCTCCACCACCAATGCACTGATGTGCACCGGGGACGGTATCGGCATGGCCCTACGGGCCGGCGTTCCAGTTCAAGACATCGAAATGTGGCAGTTCCACCCGACGGGTATTGCCGGTGCTGGAACCTTGGTAACTGAGGGTTGCCGTGGTGAAGGCGGTTATCTGATCAACAAGGACGGCGAGCGCTTTATGGAGCGTTACGCGCCGTCGGCTAAAGATTTGGCTGGTCGCGACGTAGTGGCTCGCTCAATGGTAATCGAGATCATTGAAGGCCGAGGCTGTGGTCCAGATGGTGATCACGTGAAGTTGAAGTTAGACCACTTGGGTGAGGAAGTGCTGAACAGCCGCTTGCCGGGTATCTTGGAACTATCCCGTACCTTTGCGCATGTGGACCCGGTCAAAGAGCCGATTCCCGTTGTTCCTACTTGCCACTACATGATGGGCGGTATTCCAACCCAAGTGAGCGGGCAAGCCCTGACTCAAAATGCGTCCGGCGAAGACGTTGCCGTGGAAGGTTTGTACGCGGCTGGCGAAGCGGCCTGTGTGTCGGTACATGGTGCCAACCGACTAGGCGGCAACTCCCTCTTAGATTTGGTGGTCTTCGGCCGCGCTGCTGGCTTGCATATTGAGCAAGTTATGCGCCAGGGCGTTTCCTATCGCGAAGCCAGTGAATCAGACATCGAGGCCTCCATGGCCCGCCTGAATCGTTGGAACGAATCCGATGGTGGTGAGTCCATTTATGACCTTAAGAAAGAGCTGCAAACCACCATGCAGAATAGCTTTGGCGTGTTCCGTACCGAAAAGAATATGCAGGAAGGCATTAAGCAGCTTGCAGATCTGCGAGAGCGTATTTCAAACGCGGACATGCCGGACAAGTCGTCGGCCTTCAACACCGCTCGTTTGGAAGCTCTAGAGCTGGATAATCTACTGGAAGTTGCTGAAGCCACCGCGATCACCGCTGAAGGCAGAAAAGAGAGCCGTGGCGCCCACGCTAGAGACGACTATCAGACCCGCGACGATGAGAACTGGCTCTGTCATTCCATGTACTTCCCGGATGATAAGCGGGTAGGTAAGCGCGACGTGAACTTTGCGCCTCGAACCATGGAAGCCTTTGAACCCAAGGAACGGGTTTACTAGGCCGCCATCGGAACAGCTTTAACAACGAATCAATTACAATTTTAGGGCTACTGTCATGCAAGTAAGTGTCTATCGCTATAACCCCGACCTAGATGAAGTGCCGGTAATGCGCGATGTGGAAGTGGAACTGCCGGAAGGCAGGGACCTGATGGTTCTCGACGTACTCCACTTGATGAAGGACGAAGATCCAACCCTGAGTTTCCGTCGCAGCTGCCGTGAGGGCGTGTGCGGATCGGATGGTATCAACATGAATGGCAAGAACGGCTTGGCGTGCATTACGCCGGTGTCCGAGGTGGTAAAGCGCAACAAGCTCGTGCTCCGACCCCTGCCTGGGCTTCCGGTCGTGCGCGACCTAGTCGTGGACATGGCTCAGTTTTACAACCAGTACGCCAAGGTTCAGCCTTATCTTGTAAACAAGGAAGCACCGCCAGCTCAAGAGCGCCTGCAGAGCCCGGAAGAGCGAGAAAAGTTAGACGGACTGTACGAATGCATTTTGTGCGCCTGTTGCTCAACTTCTTGCCCGTCTTTCTGGTGGAATCCGGACAAGTTCATCGGTCCAGCTGGGCTGTTGCAAGCTTACCGTTTCCTGGCGGACTCGCGGGATACTGCCACCGAAGAGCGGCTAGCCAATTTAGACGACCCGTTCAGCGTGTTCCGCTGCCGCGGCATCATGAACTGCGTCAGCGTTTGCCCTAAGGGTCTAAACCCGACCAGAGCGATTGGCAAAATCCGCACCATGCTGATGCAGCAAGGTACATAACACTGTAAAAAACGGCTGGGACCAGACAGGGTCTCGGCCGCCAACGGCTGAGTTATCGACCGAAGGTTGATGAACAGTGGCCTAACCTAGCCTCTGAAGCGATAACGGCGGCCCCAAAAGCGGCATTTACACCCGGCCATGGCCCCGCAAAAGACTCTTTCGCAAGAAACAGCTACGGATATGCGCAAAACCCTTGGCAATGCTGGCCGGAAAGCCGAGAATCCCCTTACTCCCAGATCTTCAGATCTGCGGTACTCACGTCGAGCGTGAGTGTTTTTATTTGGTGATTCAAGTCGTGTTTCGTGACCAGAGCCCCTGGGCGAGGCAAAAGCCTTGCTGGGTAAAAAGAGGAATGTTGTGACCGAAGGTTTCATGCAGCGAATGCTGCGCAGTTCACACCTTGGTGGACAAAATGCAGCTTACATAGAGAATTTATACGAAGAGTATCTTCGTGACCCCACCGAGATTCCTGAGGCTTGGCGAAGCTACTTTGACACGCTGCCCACAGTAGAAACCACCATTGGACCAGATACCCCTCATTCAGAAGTGGTACAGCACTTTGAACGCCTGGGACGAAATCGTCTCAAGGCTCGGCCCGAGAAAGTGGCAACTCAGATATCCAATGCCCACGAGACCCAGCAGATGCGGGTGCAAGATCTGGTGGCCGCCTACCGTCACCGCGGTCACAAACGAGCCAATATTGACCCCCTAGGCATGATGGAGCGTCCAGCCATGCCGGTGCTGGATTTGGCTTATCACAACCTGTCGCCAGCTAGCCTGGATGAAACCTACCAAACCGGCACATTCCACTACGGCGACGGCGCGGCGAAGCTGCGTGATTTGGTGCAGGCTTTGGAAAGCACCTACTGCGGCTCCATTGGTGCGGAATATATGCACATTGTCGATACCCGAGAACAGTTGTGGGTGCAGCAACGCTTGGAAAGCGCCCGGGGCAAACCCCAGTTCGATGAAACCCAAAAACAGCGCATACTCGAGCGTTTGATCGCGGCGGAAGGCCTAGAGAAGTACCTACATCGGCGCTATCCGGGCACCAAGCGCTTTGGGCTAGAGGGCGGGGAGAGCCTAATTCCTATGCTGCACGAACTGCTGCAGCGCCTGGGTACCCACGGTGTGCGTGAATCGGTGATTGCCATGGCCCATCGAGGCAGGCTGAACGTTCTGGTGAACGTTTTGGGTAAAAATCCCGGCGAACTTTTCGACGAATTCGACGGGCGCGTTCAGAGCGAAAACGGTTCGGGCGACGTGAAGTACCACCAAGGGTTTTCATCCAATGTGATGACGCCCGGTGGCGAGATGCATCTGGCGCTGGCGTTTAACCCCTCGCACTTGGAAATCGTCGCTCCGGTTGCGGAAGGCTCGGTTAGAGCCCGCCAAGACCGCCGTAAAGACTACGCAGGGGATATGGTAGCCCCGCTCGTAATCCACGGGGACGCCGCCTTTGCCGGCCAAGGGGTGGTTATGGAGACGTTTCAAATGTCTCAAACCCGCGGTTTCAAAACCGGTGGAACCGTCCACATCATCGTCAATAACCAGATCGGTTTTACCACTCACAAGCAAATCGATGCGCGTTCGACAGAATACTGCACCGAAGTCGCCAAGATGGTTCAAGCGCCTATTCTTCACGTCAATGGTGACGACCCAGAAGCGGTGATTTTTGCGACCCAGCTGGCAGCCGATTACCGCATGGAATTTCGCAAAGACGTGGTCATAGACCTGATCTGCTATCGGCGCAGAGGTCACAATGAGGCGGAAGAGCCCATGAAAACTCAGCCGCTGATGTACCAAAAGATTCGCGCGCAAAACACGGTGTGTGCGCTGTTTAGCGAAAAGATGGTGCAAGAAGGGATCGTGCAAACGGAAACTGTGGAGGCCATGACCGAGCAGTACCGGACAACCCTGGAAGAGGGTAAGAGCGTGGCGCTAGATCTTGTTCACGAACCGGACACCAAGCTGTTTGTGGATTGGACGTCCTATCTGAAAAACGATACCGATGCGCCCGCAGACACGAGCTTCGACAATGCCACATTTCAAGAACTGACCAATCGTCTTGAAAGTTTGCCAGATGGCTTCGTACTGCACCGTCAGGTTACGAAAATATTGGAAGATCGTCGCAAAATGGCTGCCGGGGCTATGCCCGTAAACTGGGGTATGGCCGAAGTCATGGCCTATGCAACATTGGTTCATCAAGGCTATCCCGTGCGTCTGACTGGCCAGGATGTCGGCGTAGGAACGTTTTCTCACCGACACGCGGCCTTGCACAATCAAAAAGACGGCTCCCGTCTGATACCCCTCAACCTGCTGCGCGAGGACGTGACCTTTGATTTGTACGACTCGCTGCTGTCTGAGGAGGCGGTACTGGCCTTTGAGTACGGCTATGCAACCACGGCCCCCAACACCCTCGTAGTCTGGGAGGCTCAGTTTGGTGACTTCGCCAACGGGGCTCAGGTGGTCATCGATCAATTCATAAGCTCAGGTGAAACAAAGTGGGCCAGACTGTGTGGCTTGACCATGCTGCTCCCTCACGGTTTTGAGGGTGCCGGTCCTGAGCATTCGTCAGCGCGACTGGAGCGATTTTTACAGTTATGCGCCGAACACAATATGCAGATTTGTGTGCCCTCGACCCCGGCTCAGGTGTATCACATGATTCGTCGGCAGGCCATCCGGCCCACGCGTAAACCACTCATCGCCATGACGCCCAAGAGCCTTTTGCGCCACAAGTTGGCGGTTTCAACGGTGGACGAACTGTGTGACGGCCAGTTCCAGTTGGTCATTGGCGAGACGGAAGAATTAGAGGCGAAGAAGGTCAAACGCGTGGTGCTGTGTAGCGGCAAAGTATACTTTGACCTATGGGAAGCAAGAGTCGAGCAAGAGCTTAAAGATGTGGCCATCGTGCGCCTCGAACAGCTCTACCCATTCCCAGATGATCAACTGCTGGAAGCCCTGGCACCCTATGGCAAGTTGAATCAAGTCATTTGGTGTCAGGAAGAACCCATCAATCAGGGAGCTTGGTTTTCAATTCAGCACAGGCTCCGCCGGGTCATAAAGGGCCTTCAGGCGTCACCGAGCCTGCATTACGCCGGACGAGAAGCCTTTGCCGCCCCAGCCGTGGGATATGCCAGCGTACACATAGAACAACAACAGCGACTGATCCAGTCAGCTCTCACCGAAGAACCCAGCGATGATATGGAGAATGGACTTTGAGCATGGAAATTAACGCCCCAATCTTTCCAGAGTCGATAGCCGACGGCAGCGTTGCCCAATGGTATTTTAAGCCCGGTGACTTTGTCGCTCGTGACACCCTGCTGGTGGACATTGAAACCGACAAGGTAGTCATCGAAGTATTTGCGCCCGTAGATGGTGTGCTGCAAAGCATCGTAAAAGGTGAAGGTGAGACCGTGCTTTCCGAGGAAGTGATTGCCCGTTTTGAGGCGGGAGCCACGGGATCGGCATCTGAGCCTACAGAGCAAGGCACTCAAGCTGATGTAGAAGCGGCTCCAGAAGCCACCGCCGACGGTGATCGTTTTGCCAGCCCGGCGGCAAAAAAGATGGCGGCTGAAGCAGGGTTGAATATCGCAGGTCTCGCCGGTAGCGGACGCGATGGCCGTATCACCAAGGAAGACGTTGCCAAGGCGCTGGCTTCCGGGGGTAGTGCGGAAATCACCGAGCCGGTGGCCGAACCTCAGCCCGCCGTGGCGCAATCCGCGCCAGCTCCTGCTACCGAGGTTACTGATCTTCCTGTCATAGGTGACGATGAACGGGTCGAGCGGCGAGTGCCCATGACTCGGTTGCGGGCCAGTGTCGCCAAGCGACTGGTAGAAGCTCAGCAAAATGCGGCCATGCTCACCACGTTTAATGAAGTGGATATGCAGCCCATCATGCAGTTGCGCAAGCGTTATCAAGCGGAATTTCAGGCCGCTCATAACGGAACTAAACTGGGTTTCATGTCCTTTTTTGTTCGCGCCGCGACGGAAGCACTGAAACGTTTTCCGTCAGTAAATGCCAGTATCGATGGTGACGATATCGTCTATCACGGGTTTTACGACATCGGTGTAGCGGTCTCCACAGATCGCGGTTTGGTCGTTCCAGTTGTTCGGGATGCCGATGCTTTGGGGCTAGCTCAGATTGAAGATCAGATTATGGCCTACGGCGAGAAAGCTCGTGCCGGTAAGCTGGGCTTAGAGGATATGGCTGGGGGTACCTTTACCATATCAAATGGCGGTATTTTCGGTTCCATGATGTCCACCCCCATTCTCAATCCGCCGCAAACCGGGGTGCTGGGTATGCACAACATTCAGGATCGTGCAGTGGTTGTTGATGGCGAAATCGTTATCCGTCCCATGATGTACCTAGCGCTGTCCTACGATCATCGACTCATTGATGGCCGCGAAGCGGTGCAATTTCTGGTCGCTATCAAAGGTATGCTGGAAGATCCGGCCCGCATCTTATTGGAGCTTTAACATGAGTACCTCCTACGACGTAATCGTTATTGGCGGCGGTCCTGCGGGATACCACGCCGCCATCCGTGCCGCCCAGTTAGGTATGAATACCGCCTGCATCAATATGATGCTGGATAAGGAAGACAAGCCCGTGTTGGGTGGCACCTGTCTCAACTGGGGATGTATCCCTTCCAAGGCATTGTTAGATGCCTCGCATAAGTTTGTCGAGGCTCAGCACGACTTCGCCGACATGGGAATTAAAACCGGCAAAGTCAGTGCCGATGTGCCGAAAATGATCGCGCGCAAAGACGAAGTCGTAGCGGGTCTCACTGGCGGCGTGGCAGCCTTGTTTGAGGGTAATGGGGTTACCTCCTTGCCCGGTAAGGGACGTCTTTATGCCAACCGTCAGGTAGGTTACACACCTCACGGCGGCGAGGAGCAGATGCTGCAAGCAGAGCATGTGATTTTAGCGCCGGGGTCCGTACCGGCGGCCATCCCGCCGGCACCGCTCACAGGGGATTTGATCGTAGACTCCACCGGGGCGCTTGAGTTTAAGCAAGCCCCCAAGCGGCTAGGCGTGATCGGGGCAGGGGTCATCGGTCTTGAACTCGGCAGCGTCTGGAATCGCCTCGGATCCGAAACCGTGGTCTTAGAGGCCATGGACGACTTTTTGCCCATGGCAGATCATCGGATCAGTCGAGATGCCAAGCGCATCTTAACCAAACAAGGTTTGGATATTCGTATGGGTGCCCGGGTTACGGGAACAGAAGTGAAGGGCAGCGGCAAAAGCAAATACGTTAGCGTTACCTATCAAGACAAAGACGGTGAGCAAGTGCTAGAAGTTGACCGCTTGATCGTCGCCGTGGGCCGATTGCCTTATACCGAAGGGCTGTTAGCCGCAGACTCAGGAGTAAACCTAGACGAACGCGGTTTCCTTTACGTTAACGACCTATGTGCTACCGACGCCACCAACGTTTATGCGGTAGGTGACGTAGTGCGTGGGCCGATGCTAGCTCACAAAGGCATGGAAGAGGGCATTATGGTGGCCGAAAGGATCGCCGGGCATAAGCCTTTGGTGAACTACGATACGGTGCCTAACGTCATTTACACCCATCCAGAAATCGCTTGGGTGGGAAAAACCGAACAACAGCTTAAGAGCGACGGTGAACAGTTCAACGTGGGCACCTTTCCTTACGCTGCCAACGGGCGTGCTCTGGCGGCAGGGGATAACGAAGGCATGATTCGACTGATCGCAGACGCCGAAACCGATCGCATTTTGGGCGTCCACGTTATCGGCGCCCAGGCGTCTGAACTGATCGCCCAAGCGGTTATTAGCATGGAGTTCAGTGCATCTGCCGAGGACTTGGGTCTGATCATGTTTGCCCACCCAACGCTGTCAGAAGGCATTCACGAGGCAGCTTTGAGTGCCCGAGGGCACGCCATTCACACGGTCAACCGAGCAAAACGGTCTTAGCGTTCACCGCCACGAGTCGAAAAAATAGAATTATCATCAGGGTTCAAAGAGGGAGTAAAAAAGCACCATGAATCTACACGAGTATCAGGCTAAGAGTCTGTTTGCCAGCTATGGTCTGCCAGTGTCCGAGGGTTATGCGGTAGACACCGCAGACGAGGCCGTAGCCGCTGCGCAAAAAATCGGCGGCGACCGCTGGGTTGTCAAAGTACAGGTTCATGCCGGGGGCCGAGGCAAGGCTGGCGGCGTCAAGCTTGCAGACTCCCTAGACGAGATCCGCGCCTTTGCAGATCAATGGATCGGCAAGAACCTAGTGACCATCCAAACCGATGAAAACGGTCAGCCAGTGAGCAAAATCTACGTGGAAAGCTGCACTGACATCGAGCGAGAGCTGTACCTCAGCGCGGTGATTGATCGCGGTAGCCGACGCATCGTGTTTATGGCCTCTACCGAGGGCGGGGTGGAAATCGAGCAGGTTGCCGAGGAAACCCCAGAAAAAATCCTTCGCGCCACTGTGGATCCCTTCGTCGGCGCCCAACCATATCAGGGCCGAGAGCTGGCCTTTAAATTGGGTTTGGAAGGTGCTCAAGTACGACAGTTTGCCAATCTTTTCATGGGGTTAGCTAAGTTATTTGAGGAAACAGATTGCTCTTTGCTTGAGATCAACCCCTTGGTTGTTACCACAGATGGGGACATCCATTGTCTAGACGCCAAGATCAATATCGACGGCAATGCTTTGTATCGGCAGCCGGCCATTGCAGGGATGAACGACCCCAGCCAAGAAGACGAGCGGGAAGCTCAGGCAGCAGAATTCAGCCTTAACTACGTCGCGCTAGAGGGCAACATTGGTTGCATGGTCAACGGAGCTGGGCTGGCCATGGGCACCATGGATTTGGTGAAACTGCATGGCGGCAATCCGGCCAACTTCTTAGATGTAGGTGGCGGTGCCACTAAGGAAGCAGTGGCCGAAGCCTTTAAGATCATTTTGTCCGATAGCGCCGTTCAGGCGGTGCTGATCAACATTTTCGGTGGCATCGTTAGCTGTGCAACTATTGCCGAAGGCATTATCGGTGCGGTGCAGGAAGTGGGTGTTGAAGTGCCGGTGGTTGTGCGCTTCGAGGGCAACAATTCCGAACTTGGCCGTAAGACCTTGGCCGACAGTGGACTGAACATCATTCCCGGCGAATCACTGGTAGACGCCGTTGAAAAAGCCGTAGCTGCAGCGGGAGGTCAAGCATGAGCATTCTGATCAACAAAGACACCAAGGTGATCTGCCAGGGCTTCACCGGCTCTCAGGGCACCCTGCACAGTGAACAAGCCTTGGCCTATGGAACGCAACTTGTCGGCGGTGTAACGCCGGGCAAAGGCGGCACCACGCACTTGGGTCTACCTGTTTTTGATACCGTGGCCGATGCCGTGGCAGAAACCGGTGCTACCGCTAGCGTCATCTATGTTCCGGCTAGCTTCTGCAAGGACTCCATCCTCGAAGCCCTTAACGCGGGCATCGAACTCATCGTCTGTATTACCGAAGGTATTCCAACTCTGGACATGCTGGTTGTGAAGGCGCGTTTGGAACTCAGTGGGGCACGCATGATCGGGCCAAACTGCCCGGGGGTCATTACGCCAGGCGAGTGCAAAATCGGCATCATGCCCGGCGATATTCATCTGCCAGGCAAGGTTGGCATTGTCTCCCGTTCAGGCACCCTGACCTACGAAGCGGTGAAGCAAACCACGGACCGAGGCTTTGGACAAAGCTCATGCGTGGGTATTGGTGGGGACCCGATCCCTGGCAGTCATTTCATCGATATTTTGGAGCAGTTTGAGCAAGATCCAGCTACCGAAGCCATCGTTATGGTAGGGGAAATCGGCGGTAATGCCGAAGAGGAAGCGGCAGCCTATATCAAGGCCAATGTGACCAAACCCGTGGTTGGCTATATTGCTGGCGTCACTGCGCCTCCGGGCAAGCGCATGGGGCATGCCGGTGCGATTATCGCTGGTGGCAAGGGCACTGCGGATGACAAATTCGCAGCGCTGCAAGACGCCGGAGTACGCACGGTGCGGAGCTTGGCCGAAATCGGCGACGCCTTGGCTGACGTCACAGGCTGGAGCTAGACTGGTAGCTAAGTTTCAGGGGCCCAAGGCCCCTGAAACCCCCGTTAGAAATTCCGCAACACAGACATCTCACCAGAAATGCGCGCATAGAAACGCCTCTATGGAAGCGCCTCAAGAGCAGCGCTTGAATTTACAGCGCCCATCCCCATATCCAAGCGCATATCCGTAGTCTCAAGCGCCAAGGGGAAACGCCACATGAGCGATACTCAGTCCGAAAACCAATCCGAAACACTCAGCTTTCAAACCGAAGCCAAACAGCTTCTGCAGCTAATGATTCACTCGCTGTATTCCAATCGCGAGATCTTCTTACGAGAGCTGATTTCCAATGCCTCGGACGCCATCGACAAGCTGCGATTTCGTGCCATTGAAGATGCCTCACTGCTGGGCGATGACACCGATTTCCACATCGATGTGAACTTCGACAAGGACGCCGGTACCCTTACCATTGCTGATAACGGCATCGGCATGTCTCGTGATGAGGTCATTGCGCATCTGGGTACCATTGCGAAATCTGGCACTGCGGAATTTCTGTCGAACTTAACCGGCGATCAAAAATCCGACTCCCAGCTCATCGGTCAATTCGGTGTTGGGTTCTACAGCGCCTTTATGGTGGCGAAAGAAGTGGAAGTGTTGACCCAAGCCGCCGCAGGCGGTGATGGCGTCCGCTGGCGCTCAACCGGTGAAGATGCCTATAGCCTAGACCCAGCCCAAGGCCTCAGCCGGGGTACCCAGGTTATCCTGCACCTGCAGGAAGATGCCTTGGAATTCGCCGAGGACACCCGCCTGCGTCACATCGTCACCCGTTATTCTGACCATATTGGCGTGCCGGTAAGAATGTTGTCGACTCCGGGCTACGGCGCGCCAGAGGACGAGGAATTTGTGCCAGAACTGGAGAGCGTGAATTCCGCTCAAGCACTGTGGACCCGATCTCGCTCCGAGGTGGAGGATGAAGAATACAAAGAGTTTTACAAACATGTGTCTCATGACTTTGAAGACCCCCTGACTTGGAGTCATAATCGAGTTGAGGGCAAATTCGAGTACACCAGCCTGATTTATCTGCCAAAGCGGGCCCCCTTTGATTTGTACAACCGAGATCTGCCCAAGGGATTGAAACTCTACGTCCAGCGCGTATTCATCATGGACGACGCCGACCAGTTTTTGCCCCTGTACCTGCGCTTTGTGAAAGGGGTCATCGACTCCAATGACCTGCCGTTGAACGTGTCCCGTGAAATCTTGCAGCAAGACGAGCGCGTCACCTCCATCCGCAACGCGGTCACCAAGCGTGTGCTGAGCATGCTGGAAGATATGGCTAAGAAGGATCCAGAGCAGTATCAGACCTTCTGGAACGAATTTGGTGAGGTGATTAAGGAGGGCGCTGGCGAAGATTTTGCAAACCGTGCAGCCATTTCCAAGCTGCTGCGTTTTGCCTCAACCGCAGGAGACGGCAGCGCCAAGAGCGTGGGCTTAGAGGACTACATTGCCCGAAAGAAAGAGGATCAAGAAAGCATCTATTACATCTGTGCAGAAACCTATGAAACGGCCAGCAACAGCCCTCACCTCGAGATCTTTAAAGATCAGGGTGTGGAGGTATTGCTGATGTTTGATCGCATCGACGAGTGGCTGATGAGCTCACTCAGCGAATACGAAGGCGTTCCCTTCGTCGATGTCATGCGCGGTGATGTGACCTTACCCGGTGAGTCTAAGTCTGAGGACGACAAGGAAGACGAAGAAGCTGAAGAACATCCGCTAACCGAACGAATTCAGACGGTGATAGGCGACAAAGTAGAGGGTGTTCGGCCCTCCAAGCGCCTGACAGATTCACCGGCCTGTCTTGTGCTGTCGGACTACGGGGTGGGTATCCAAATGCGCAAGATTCTGGAGGCTAGCGGTCAATCCATGCCGGAAACCAAGCCATTCTTTGAATTCAACGCAGACCACCCGCTGCTGCACCGGCTCGATACCGAGGTGGACGAGGATCGTTTCGCGGAACTGGTCGAGCTGCTGTTTGATCAAGCGAGCTTAGCTGAAGGGGGCACCTTGCAAGATCCCGCGACCTACGTATCGCGCATGAATCGTCTGCTCATGGACTTGTTGCCCGCCACCGACGGTTAGCGGCGTATCTATCTGTTGCACGAGCCGTCACAATGTCGGCCCGTGTATCGAACAAAAATGCCTGAGCCATCAAGCCGATGAACGTAGCCATTGTAGGCGGCGGTAACTTTGGAACCGCCATCGCAAACATCATTGCCCGCAACGGGTACACCACTTATCTATGGATGCGCGACCCTGAGCAGGTGGCACAAACCATCGAGGCCGGAGAGAATCTGCGTTACCTGCCGGGTCATCCGCTGGAGGCAGGCGTAAAACCAACCGCCGACCTGGGAGAAGCCACCAAGGACGCAAGAGTGGTTTTTGTTGCCGTGCCGAGTTCTGGCTTTGCCTCGGTATGTCGTGAAATGGCCCCGTTCATAACAGCAGATGACATTCTTATCAGTGCCACCAAGGGCATCGAGCCAGATGGTTTTCGACTAATGAGCCAGTTATTGGGCGATCTCACACCCAGTGAGCACACAGGCGCTATTTCTGGCCCGAACCTAGCCGAAGAAATAGCCGAACAACAGTATGCGGGTACCGTGATTGCAACCCACCATCAGGCTGACGCCACGTTGGTGCAGGAGATCATGCGTAACGATACCCTGCGGGTGTATGCCAGTGCCGACGTTTATGGCGTAGAGCTGGGGGGGGCATTGAAAAATATTTATGCCATCGTTTGCGGTTTAGCAGCAGGCCTTAATGTAGGCCAGAACACCATCGGACTGCTGGTAACCCGGGCCTTGGCAGAGATGAGCCGTTTTGCTGTTTCTATGGGCGGTAATCCGTTTACCTTTCTCGGGCTGGCCGGCGTAGGGGATCTGATGGTCACCTGTACATCTCCTCTCAGCAGAAATCATCAGCTGGGCAACTGCATCGCCAAGGGCATGACTCTTGAAGAAGCATCAGAGTCTTTGGGTAAGCTGGCCGAGGGAGTCAACACGCTGCGTCTGGTGCACGGTAAAAGCCACGAGTTGGGCGTGTACATGCCCTTGGTGGATGGGCTTTATGAAATTCTCTTCGAAGAACGTGGCGTAGCTGAAGTGATCGGCACCCTAATGGGCAGCTCCGAAGGCGCAGACGTGGAGTTTGTGGATCCGTCTCGGTGGCAGTAACCCAGCACCCAGATGCCGTAACCATTGGCGAGTTGATTGAGGCGATATACCAACGCTTTGACAACGCGCCGCTTACCTACGGTCACGGCACCGATAATGCTTGGGACGAGTCTGTCTATCTGGTACTTAGCGTGACGGGTGCAACGGATGACGAAGGTTCTTTGAGCCTTGTGGTGGCGCCAGAAGACGAAGAGCGTATTCAAGCTCTCGCCGCCCACCGGATAGATGAGCGCATGCCCTTAGCTCATCTGTTAGGAGAGTGCTACTTCATGGGCCAACGCTTTTTAGTGGAACCCGGGGTTATGATTCCGCGCTCACCCATTGGCTATTTGCTAGGTGAGCCGCTGGAGAATTGGATTGCCCCAACCATTACGCGAATTGTCGACCTCTGCGCTGGAGTCGGTTGCCTGGGTATCCTTGCTGCTCAACGTTATCCCCATGCCCACGTCACCCTAGTAGAGCTGGATCAGCAAGCCACCCAGTTGGCTAGGCAAAACGTTGCCTTACACAACCTACAAGACCGCGTGCAAGTGGTACAAGGGGATGCCTGCCAATGGCTCGCCCAGCGCAACGATCAGTGGGATTTGATACTAACCAATCCGCCATACGTTGATGCCGCAGACATGCAGACACTGCCCCAAGAGTATCGCCATGAGCCAGAGCTAGGCTTGGCCGCGGGTGAAGATGGGCTCAGCTTGGTGGATGTGTTTCTGCCGCATGTGCCTGCTCGATTAATGCCGGAGGGAGTCTTCCTTTGTGAAGTTGGGGCTAGTGCACCAGCCGTGCAGCGAAAGTATCCGGATCTGCCGATCCAGTGGTTGGAGCTTCCAGATGGCGGGGAGGGGGTGTTCGTGATTGATGCAGCTGACCAGCAACCAAACTGGTTATAAAGTCGACAGTCTACTATTGTCGGGTCAATTTGGAGCGTTGCAAAGCCATGTATATCCCAAAAGACTTTGAGCAAAATGACGCCGCGTTGATGAAGGCTTTGATTGAATCAAACCCCTTAGGCACGATGGTCTTGTCTGGTTCCGAAGGCTTGATAGCAAATCATATTCCCTTCGAGGTAAAGGCCACCTCCTCAAAGCTGTTGCTACTAGGACATGTCGCCAAAGCCAATTCGATTTCACTCGAATTTGGCGAGGATACAGACGTGTTGATTGTTTTTAGCGGCGAGAATTCCTATATCTCCCCATCTTGGTATCCCTCTAAAAAGACAAATAAGAACGTGGTACCAACTTGGAATTACATGGTTGTTCATGCCCATGGACGTGTTCGTACCGTTGACGATGCTGAATGGCTGCAGGGGCATGTGCAGCGCTTGACCGACAGGGAAGAGTCGGCGCTTGCACAACCTTGGTCCGTATCCCATGCGCCGGCTGACTTTACGGACAGATTGCTGGGCGCCATTGTCGGGATAGAGGTTGAGGTAACCCGGCTTGAGGGGAAATGGAAACTTAGCCAAAACAAATCCCAGGAAGATCGGCGGGGCGTGATTCGGGGGTTGCGCGAGCGAAGGGACCCAAGGGCAGGGTTGCTTGCCGATCGGATGGAAGGGTTAGACCCGTCTTTTGAAGAATAAATGTTTTAGTTGCCATTGGGTGTTCCCGCTGTGTTCTTGCTCAGGTTGCTTAGCGTTTGTGATTAGACCGCAGTGGGTTTTTGTCTGTTTTCATCTAACCCGTCACAGATTTGGGAAGTGGGCCTGATGCTAAGTTGTCAGGCGAGGTGTAAAACACAGCCCTGACGGTTAAGAAATTAGTTATCGCGACTGACTACGAACAGATTCGCAACACCGAGATGAGACCTAACGGTTCGTCAAGGTGGAGGTAAAGGCGATTCTTTGCCGCTCCTGCGCAGCCATGCCAAAGGGTGTGCCTTATGAATATTGATATAGTCGGCGTTATCTTGTTCGTCGAACGCTACGAAGCGTGCGTCGCGTTCTATCGTGACCTTATTGGGTTGCGCATGGAATTCAGTACAGCGGATCTCACCTCTTTTTCCTTTGGAGGCGCGTACTTGATGGTGGAGCGGGGTGGGGAAGCTTTGGATCGAGGAAAGTCTGTTTCCCAATACCCCTGCATCCTGCGGTTCAATGTGCCGGATGTGCTTGCTGCCACAAGGGCTTTGAAAGAAAACGGTGTTGAAGTGGCATATCAGGAATTTCCATGGGGCATCGTGGCGAAATTTGTGGATCCCGATGGCAACTATTGTGAGTTCAAAGATTCGCTAACCTTCGACAAACAGGTGTCTGATGCACTTTCTCGACAGCGAGTTGTGATGTCGAGATCGCGCCACCACATCCGATCAAACACGATCCAAGCAAAAACATTGTGAGGTGATATGCGATTCAAGACCGTGTTAGTGGACGGGTTGATATGAGCTAATAGAGTTAGAAGACACTCTTTAACGCGATCTTGTGCGGTTCATACTGACCAAGTCTCGATCATGAACCGATTAATAGTTTCCAAGACCGTTGGCTTGCTGTTCGGTGTATTGGCTTGAATTGGTTTGTCAGTTTTTGTTCCAGAATCCGGTTTGCTGACCCGATTCGGCCTGTTGCTCTGGTATTTCACCATGGGCGGCATCATCGGCATCATCGGCATCATCGGCATCATCGGCATCATCGGCATCATCGGCATCGTGGGCTTGCTGGATATACATCCCGTTTTGTACATACGACTGCCTTGGTGGGTTCGTGGGCCAAGTGTCGGCGGGTGGATGAACGTCGTCTTGGTCTTTTTCGCCTATGATCTGATGGCCGAAGTGATTTTAAAGTTTACGGGTCATGGGTTTTCGCCGTTTTGGTTCGCGCTGGAAGGCGCGGTTATTGGAGGCATTAGCACCTATTTTGGCGTCGAGGGGCCTGAGACGTTACAAGATCACTAGTAACGGGCAAGAAGAACATCAGACGAAAACGTTAGGCACTCTGAAAGGAAAATGATGGCTACATTTTGACCCACTTTGTTGCCTCTGGTGCGCTAACTTGCCTAGCACCCGAGGATATTTCTCGTCGTCGCCTTATTCTCGTGCTTGGTGTTATGGCCATCATGCCGGATCTTGATGTTATTGGGTTTTGGTACGGCATCAGTTATGCAGATTCGTTCGGGCATCGCGGTTTTAGCCATTCCATCCTATTTGCCCTGGCCATGGGTATTACGGTGCCCTTTGTCGCTTTCAGAAACATAAGGCGCTTTACCCAGACTTGGCGGTTACTGGCGGCATTGGTGTTTTTGGCGACGATATCCCACGGTATCTTAGACGCCTTTACCAATGGTGGGCTTGGCGTAGGATTTCTGATTCCATTTGATGACACACGATACTTTGCTCCGTGGAGACCCATCGCAGTCTCGCCCTTGAGTGTCGCGGCGTTTTTTAACGGCTCGGGGTTGCACATTCTCGTAAATGAAGCCTTCTGGGTCGGATTGCCAGTAGGGGCCTTTGTTGCAGCTAGCTTCTTCATACGGATGTGGCTTCGCCGCAGACGATCGGAATAAGTCTAAGATTGCGATTTGCGCAGGCAGGTCGTTGAGGGCGACACCTGTATTTCTCGACGCTTAGGGCGGTCGGGTACCAGGGGCCAAGAGGTGCAGCCAAAAACGGCGGCATACGTCGGTAGCGAACTCGAAGTTCTTTCTTTTCTCCAAACCTAAACTGTTTTCGCTTGATGCTGGCGTCGCTCAGGCCAGATAATGGACCTTTCATCGAAATCAATCTGCGGGCTGGGAAAGGCGCCACAGATTTTGACAACAGAGCAACACATGGCAGCAAACACGTTTGGTTCTCTTTTTACCGTGACCACTTTTGGTGAAAGCCACGGCTTGGCGCTGGGGGCCATTGTGGACGGTTGTCCTCCCGGGCTGCCGCTTAGCGAAGCCGACCTGCAGCCTGATTTAGATCGCCGCAAGCCCGGTCAAAGCAAGTACACGACCCAGCGGCGCGAGGGCGATCAGGTAGAGATTCTCAGCGGGGTATTTGAGGGATTAACCACCGGCACCCCCATCGGCTTGCTGGTGCGCAACGAAGACCAAAAAAGCAAAGACTACGGCGCTATCAAGGATGTGTTTCGTCCGGCGCATGCGGATTATACCTACCACCACAAGTACGGTATTCGCGATTATCGAGGCGGCGGTCGCTCCTCTGCCCGAGAAACTACTATGCGAGTGGCTGCCGGTGCGATAGCTAAGAAGTATTTGGCGTCCCACGCAGGCATTGCTATCAATGGATATCTATCCGGTATTGGCAGCCTGCGGCCTGAGCCGGTAGATCTTGGCATTGTGGATACCAACCCGTTCTTTTGCCCGGACCCGTCCATGCTTGACGATATCGCTGCTTTGATTGAGCAGGTTCGTAAAGATGGCGATTCCATCGGGGCCGAGGTGTCAGTTATCGCCTCCGGCGTACCCGTGGGTCTGGGCGAGCCAGTTTTCTCCCGTTTAGATGCGGATTTGGCTGGCGCCCTGATGGGCATCAATGCGGTCAAAGGTGTCGAAGTCGGCGATGGCATGCAGGTGTCGGGCCAGCGTGGCACTGAGCATCGCGATGAGATGACGCCAAATGGGTTTACCAGCAACCACGCTGGCGGCATCTTGGGTGGCATCTCTTCCGGTCAAGATGTCGTACTGCGTATGGCGCTTAAGCCCACCAGCAGTCTGACCAACCCGGGCCAGTCTATTGACCGATTCGGTAATCCGGTAGAGGTGGTGACCAAGGGACGTCACGATCCTTGCGTGGGCATACGTGCTACCCCCATCGCCGAGGCTATGGTGGCTCTTGTCTTGATGGACCATCTGCTGCGCCACCGCGGTCAAATGGGACGGGAAGCAGGGCTGCAAGCTCCTCAGACCGACTGATACTGAGCCAGTACCCGTAAAAAGGCGTTGGCACTGTTGGAAAGGGTGCGTTTGGTGTGTGTAACCCACCCCAGCGTGCGAGTGATCGGTGCACAGGCCGGTGATAGCTGGTGCAGTTCCCCCGCCATGGTCTGAGGCAGCACACTCCAGCCCACGCCAACGCTCACCAACATGCTGATGGTTTCCAAGTAATTCGTAGACAACGCGGGCTGTAAAGCCAAGCCCTCTGACGCAAAACGCTCGGTAACGATTCGGCCGGTAAAGGTGTTGGGTCCGGGCAAGATGCAGGGCAGGGTGGCTAGATGGTCGAGAGTTTTGGCCTCAGGCAATGGCTTCGAGTTCACAAAACACAGGGGGTCGTGCCACACCGCTTGGGTCGCCAGATCCGGCTGCTCGCTCTCTCCAGCCGGGTTTAGGGTGACCACGGCCAGTTCGATGTCTCCTGCGCGAACCATATGGTGGGCCACTTCCGAATCTTCAAATTGGATGTCCAGCTCCACATCCGGGTAGGCATTGG
>ERZ1047472.706-NODE-706-length-28711-cov-19.472606_pt1 | contig 28711 bp, 30 predicted proteins | sample MGYA00383095_ERZ1047472 | MGnify/ENA primary metagenome ERZ1047472 (study PRJEB29581, sample SAMEA5548365) | metagenome | biome: marine; feature: coastal; material: water | depth 1 m | study: Short-term variability in the microbial, nano- and picoplankton... | reverse complement strand
ATATTTTACTTCGTTTTTGTGTTTTAAATTGTATAATTGACTGTAAATCAAATACAAAACCTTGTATTAAGCGTTTGTAAACGTTTGTTGTCGGATAGCTATATTTTATATTTGATTCAATCATTTTTTGGTTTTAGGCTTACAAGATAAAAAAAATAGATTTATCTGTACAAATTCGCAATATCTTTTAAAAAATGGACTAATTCTCGTTTTGCATAATTGATTGGTTGTCAATTAAAAAAACGACAACAAACGTATATTATACGTTTAATATACTAATAAGCCTCATTTTAACTTTATAAATATAATTTCAATTTTTTATTGGCCTTAATTTTAGAATAATCACTAAATGTGAAAATTGTGTTGTTTTCACCTCTATTGCTTTCTATGTTAAATTCTTAATTATTAAAAGGAGATAAACAAACAACCAAAAAACAAAAAGATACAACATCCATTTACCATGGTTTCTGCTTGTTTCATCATAATAAGGTGCTGTTTCATGTCCGTATAAATCTTTGGTTTTATTATTTAAGTGCAAGGCAATTAGTAATCCCAACCAACCACCCAAAATAGAACAGAGGTAACCCAAAAAAATAAGTGAGAAGCCGGCCTTTTTAGGTGGCCTCAATTGATCTAATAATTCGTCTTGCTTTTGCTTAAGAATACGTTCATCGATAGAAATATTTCTTGATTCAACCAAACGCTTCGCATATTCTACATCAAAATTGCTCCATGTTTTAGGAAATGCCAAAACTTCTAAAAGTTCTTCATCACTATAACCATTCAGGTAATAGTTTTCAGTTTCAGTTATTTCACCCTCCTTAACTGCAAATAAAGAAATAGCTTTTTCAAATTCTTCGTTTTTTACCTTTACAATATATTCTGTAATTGCACCACTAGTGAAGGTTATATCAACAGAAGGTTTCGTAGTATCTATAAGAAAGGAAATATTGTTTTCTTTTAAGATTTCAACAATAGGGTTTAGCTCTTCTTTAAATGGGAGCCTTTTAAATTCGGTGTAGTTAGACATAGAATTCTAATTTAACCAAAATTGATCTTTTTTTGGCACTGATGTTTTAATACCCTCTGCAAATGGATTGAATTGATATTTTGTAAATAGATACCAAGCATTACTAGAAATGGCAATTTTAGTATCAGCGCCAAACCATAAGGGAGCGTCTCCATAAGCAGTGCCTAAATTAGAGGAGTAGGGGAGTCCGCTAGCATTTGTATGCATTGTGCTCGAAATTTTTAGTTTAAAAAGTTCTTTTAGGTAATAATCTGATAATTCTTTTTGGCCGCTTAAAGTAAAGGCAAGTGCCATTTGTCCGGTGCCTTCTATAAATACCGCATCTCGGTCCTCATCGGTATCGTAACCATTTATGGTATTTCCATTAATACTTGCAGTTTGTATGCATTTAAATCGATTAGCAGAGCTTAATGTATTTATTGGGTGATCCTTAAATATTAAATATGCCCATGAATGGTTGTCTAAAGCATATCTATATTTTGGATTTTCAGGCCAAGCCATTAAGTTTCCGTCAGCAAAATTCCACCTGTCAGAACCTAAGAATTGTAGCAATTTGTTATGACTTGAGTCATATCCTAATACTGCATTGTAAACGTCAATATTTCCTTCTGTTACCTTGTAGTTTAATAAAGCTCCATCGCTGGCATAACCCGAAAAAAACCACCATCAGAATCTTGTAAACTTAAAATCCAATTTTTAATTTGTTCTGAAAGTAAATTATACCTGCTACTTCCGGTAAAACTTTTGTAGTTATTTAGGGCAATTAACAGCCATGCATTATCGCCCAGCCATCTGTGATTATTTGGGATTCCATTTCTATCCCTAAACTGAGCGAATCCACCAACTCCGTTATTTAGTTCAGAATTGATTCGATTATTAAAAAAATCAAATATACTTTCTGCTCGGGAATAGTCCTTTGTTATGGTAAAAACCAAGGCTGCAAGAGCATTGTCATATAAAGAAACAAAATTTCCGTTCTCAGTGCTTTCTAATAAACCATTGGGCAATTGTTGAGCGATTAACCAATTAATGAGCTCTTGATCAAAACCATTGGCAATATAAGCTGCCTTAAAATTTAAATTTCTGTTTGTAGTGCTAACTTTTATTTGACTTGGACTAAAAGTATAGCTTGTATCAGATGGAGTTACAGTTTGGTCTCCTTCTACTAAATTAATACTCCAGTTTCCGTCTTGGTCAGTGCTTGTAACCTTACTACCTACATTAATTGTAATGTTAGCTATAGGCTCGCCATAGGAATTTAATACCCTCCCGCTAACATTATAAGAGGTGGCTTCTGACTCCTTTTTACAAGAAGAAAAAATACTTAGGACAAGAATTATACAAAGTATTTGAAAGGTTTTTTCCTTAAGCATTTTGTCCCTGTTTAATCCGTCAACGCTTCACCATGTATAGGGCAGTATTTCCAGTTACCTTTCATTTCTTCATTGTCAATCGGGCAATTTTTTGGCGGTAATAAGCTAGGTAAAGGCAAACTAAATTTAAATTCCTTGTTGGAATGATATACAAAAAACTCACTTGCTTCAAACTCATTTATCAAGTTGTCATCATTTTTATTCTTTATCTCAAAATAATAAAAATGCATTCCTTCTCCCATTTGGCCAAACATTTGAGAAAACATGGGCTTAATCATGGCGTCGAAATAAATTACCTGTTCAGATAATTCATCCGTGTCTAATGGTTTGTATTTTTTACCATCACTATCTTTTATAATAAGATCCTTCCTCATTTTAGGTTCACTTGTAAAATCAAAAGTTCCATCCAAGTTTGATTCGACGTACAAAACACAAACTAATTCATAATCCTTAAAGGCATCTTCTATTAAACCAAGAGTCTCAGGAGCTATTTCATCACGACCTTCTAAAGCAATTCGCCAATAACATCTCGGAATCCAAAAAGTCATTTCCATATTACCATCATTGCTTTCAAATTGTTGAATATCTTTTAACAATTCCGTTAAATCAACTTTATGTTCTTCTTGAGCAAAAGAACTTAGTATAATGCTTGTGAATAGAAGGAGTAGAATATTTTTCATTTTCTTCATGTAAAATTTTTAGAAATTGATTTTCTGTGATTTTATTTCGTTGTTTAATATTTTTTTTAAGCTAAAACGCTTAATATCGAAAGATTATGCCTACTATCTTTAATTCTCCAATACAATTCTTTTATTTTATACATTAATTAAATTAAAAGATTTTGATGTATTCTGAATTTTCAACATTTAAATATCTAATGGCTAGAATCTTATTATTCTTTTTTGCTGTGCTATTTGGAACTTCTATTGCAAATGCAGAAGAAACGATTGCTAGAAAGTGGAACGAGGCTCTTTTACAAGCAATAAGAGAAGATTTCGCTAGACCAACAGTACATGCAAGAAATCTTTTTCATGTTTCCATAGCTCTTTATGACTCATGGGCTATTTACGATACAACAACAAGCACCTATTTGCTTGGAAAAACAGTTAATGGTTATATATGTCCTTTCAATGGAATTGATTTACCACCTTTATCTCAAAAGCAAAATTATCAAGAAGAAACAATGAGTTATACTGCTTTTAGGCTGCTAACACATCGATTTTCAAATTCTCCAGGTTCTTCTACTTCCATTCCAAGGTTTAATGCCTTATTTCGTAGTCTTGGATATGATGAATCATATACATCAACTGATTACCAAAATGGAAACCCCGCTGCTTTAGGAAATTACTTGGCTCAGCATATTATTGATTTCGGATTACAAGACGGATCCAATGAGCAAAATGATTATGCAAATAGGTTTTATGCACCAATAAACAATCCTCTTGTAGCAACTACTGAAGGTAACAATACCTTAGATTTTCCAAATAGATGGCAACCCTTAGCTTTAGATTCTTTTGTAGATCAAAGTGGTAATCCAATTTTAGGATCTACTCCGGAGTTTTTAAGTCCGGAATGGGGCAGTGTTAGTCCATTTGCTTTAAGAGACAGTAATCTAATTGTCTATCTTCGTAACGATAATGACTATTTCGTATATCACGATCCAGGAGTTCCTCCGTATTTAGATACAAATTCAACTGGTGGAATGTCAGAAGAGTATAAATGGAATTTTTCATTGGTTTCAAAGTGGTCATCTCATCTAGATCCTGCCGATACCACCATGTGGGATATTTCTCCTGCTTCCATCGGAAACATTCAGAATTACCCCACCACAATTGCGGGCTTAAGAAGTTTTTACAAAGAAAAAAGTGGTGGAGATTATGGAACAGGTTGGTCTGTAAATCCGGTTACTAATAATCCATATCAACCACAATTGGTTCCAAGAGCAGATTATACTCGTGTTTTAGCGGAGTTTTGGGCAGATGGTCCCGATTCTGAAACACCACCAGGTCATTGGTTTACGCTATTAAATTATGTAAATAATGATACTTTATTAGTTAAAAAGTTTAAAGGTTTTGGCCCTATACTTCCTGATTTGGAATGGGATGTAAAGTCATATTTTAGTTTAGCTGGAGCCATGCACGATGCTGCTATAACAGCTTGGGGATGTAAAGGCTGGTATGATTATATAAGGCCCATTTCAGCAATTCGATTTATGGCTGAAAAGGGACAAAGTTCTGATCCTAATTTACCATCCTATCATCCTGCGGGAATTTTGCTAGACAGCGGATTTATTGAATTGGTTTTACCCGGTGATAGCCTTGCAGGCTCAAATAATGAACATGTAAATAAGATTAAATTAAAGGCTTGGAAAGGACCGGATTATATCGATGATCCGATAACTGATTCAGCAGGAGTGGGATGGATTTTAGCCGGCAATTGGTGGCCATACCAAAGACCAACTTTTATTACTCCTCCCTTTGCAGGTTATGTATCAGGTCATTCCACATATTCTAGAGCTGCCGCAGAAATTTTAAGCTTGTTTACAGGAGATCCCTTTTTCCCAGGAGGAATGGGTGAATTTTATGCCCCAAAGAATAGTTTCTTGGTTTTCGAAAAAGGCCCTAGTAGGGATTTAACTTTACAATGGGCAACATATAGAGATGCATCTGATCAATGCAGTTTGTCTAGAATTTGGGGAGGAATACATCCACCAGCTGATGATGTGCCCGGTAGGTTAATGGGAATTAAAATTGGAGTCGATGCCTTTAATGAGTCAGAGGCATATTTTAATAATCAAAGAACTTCTATTGATGAGCAACAGGCATTTAATTCAAGGTTCGAAGTTTATCCAAACCCTATTCTAGGAAATAAAGTATTCATAAGATCCGATAAACTTCTTATTGGTGAACAGGTTAACCTTCAATTATTTAGCTTATTAGGTAAGCAAATTTCGAATGAAGTTGTAAAGGTAATTGAGAATAACCAAGAACTATCTCTTACAACAAATGATTTAGAGCCAGGAGTTTATGTGATTGCAATTTCATCAGAGAATTGGAAGAGAACTTATAAAGTGGTAAAAAATTAAGACCTAAGATAAACAGTTCTACTATTTAGGTAAATAGAGGTTAATTATTCTTCTTATTAAAGTAAAGTCTCTCTTTTGAGGAAAAAATAGATTTAGTTTAACTCTAGGGTGCGTTATCATTTGCAATACTAAGTATAGTAACATTCCGCTAAAAGCTATACTGGAGCTAAGTGCAGCTCCAATTGCGCCATATTGAGGAATTAAAAGGTAAGCAGAAAATAAGGTTAGAACCAAACCTATTAGTGATGAAGTACTATTCTTTTTTTGTCTCCCTGTTCCTGAAAAATAATGACTAAGAATTACTTCGGCAGATAAGGCTATAATTCCTAAACTCATTGCCATAATTGTAAGTTTTACTTGAGAAAAACTATCTCCTAAAATCCACACTAAAAAAGAGCTTGGCAAAATCAATAGGATTAAAGTTCCTAAGCCTGTTAATAGCATTGATAACTTCATGAATAAAATTGAAATTCTTTGTGCATAAGCCTCATTTTTTCTAGCACTTATTCTTGCATATTGAACGGTAGAAATACTTTTACCTGGAATAAGTAATGCTTCAGATATTTGAACCCCGGCTGTATAAATCCCAAGACTTGCTCTACCAGAATAGAGATCTAAAATGAAATAACTAATTCTGTAATTCAATAACTGAAAAATATTAGCGGTTTGCACGTAAAAGCCATACTTAATTGCATCAGTAAATACCGTTATAAACTTTTTCAGACTTACATCTTTTACGAATTGGATTATGTTTAAGCTGCTTAATACTAAAACAGTTCCGTAAGCTAAATAGAGTGCATTCACAAAAGCTTCTACTTCTTTAACACCTTTTATAAAAAAGAACGAACATACAAATGCTAAGGTTAATAAGGATTGTAAGAAAGAGTAAAGATTGTATTGTTTTATTTTTTCTTTTCCCAACAAAACATTCAAATGAATTGCGATTCCTGATTGCATAAATGAAAGCAGGTATATGTCATTAGCGAATTCTCGTGGAAAAATTGTAACAACTTGGTTAAACCCAAATGCAATTCCAACACTTAAAAGCGACCAAATGTAGCTGATCCAAAAAAGGTTACCTGTGCTATACCGACTTGCAAAGTAGATTATACTTGTATTTACAAGATTGCTAAACAACAGAACTATGGTAATACTTAAAACAATTAAACCAATTGTACCTAAACCTGCTGCCCCTAAATAATTGGAGTAAATAAGTAGTAAAACAAAGCTAATAAGCGAAGTTCCTAATCTACTACCAACGGTATTTACAATATTCTTTATCAAGCTTTAAAAATTCTTTTTGACTTTCTTTTTAGTTGGCTCCAAAAAGACGGAGCAATAAATGCTAAACGCTTACCGTCAATTAATATTTGATTCCCTTTATAAGTAAAAGTATGCAAGGCATGCTTGTACTTTGAATTTGAATCTGGGAATATTTCATCAATCTTAATTTCCTCAAAATGATTTTCATTTAAAACCAAAATTTTATTCAAAACGATTGATGCTCCATAAGTTTTAGCAGAGTTTTGAGAAGGACGAATTAAGCTTCTTTCTTCATTAAAATAAGGCATTCCTCCTGGTCTAGTAGAACAAATATCAATTTTAACAGGGTTAAGAGGGTGCGCTTGATATGGGCCACTTATATTATCTGAAAAGTAAATGTGTAGTGCCTCATTAGACTGCTCTTGTGGTGTTACAAATAGCCACCATCTTCCTTCATGTTCGATTAAGGTTGGGTCAATCCAATTCCCTTCTAAGAGTGTAACAGTATTTATTATTTCACCCTTTTCAAGTTTGTATAAGTTCAGTTTATTCGATTGGAAATTTTCAGGAAGCAGGAATTTTTGGTTTTTTGATTCAAGGTAAAACGGGTAAGAGTAGTGTGTATTGTCTTGTCTAAATATACTCTCATTTGCCCATTGTTTGTTTTCGTATTTTATACAATTGATATCGCCCCTCAAGGTTCTATAATCATAGTTTTCAAAATAAACCTTCTCATCTTCTCCCCAAAAAGGATCAGCCTTATAAACGCCAGATTTGTTTTCAGCCGCCCAAACAATGTCTTTTACTTCTTTTCTACCTCTACTTTCTTCAATGGAATTAGCTACTCCTATATTCCATATTTCTCCTTGAAACAGCTGTATGTAATGAAAAAGGATTTTCCCTTTTAATAGCTTAAAGTAGAATTGAAACACTTTCCAATTTGAAGGAGTCTTATAAATTGGGCCTTTCTTTAAAATTGGTCGTGAATTTAATTCACCATTATTTAATCTTATAGAATTACAAACCCAATTTGGAAAATCGATCCCGTAATTAAATAAACGGTTAGTGTGCTCTATATATGAATGTTTCCAAATAGCAATATTTCCTTCTCGTAATACTCTGCCTGCATCTAGTTTTTCGTTTAATTGCTGTAAAATAATACCATTGGTATTATTGCCTTTCAGGAATTCCCAAAAGGAGGGAGGTCCTCCTCTAAATTCTTCGGGCTTGCCGTGATGAAATGACCAAATACCGTATTTTGGTAAGTTTAAAATCTCTCCTTTTAAAATTCCAAATCCAAAACGCAAGATAAAATCTAGTTTTAAATCATTTAGTTTTTCTAAATCATCCTTTATAATTAGCAGAGCAATTCCTTGCTTTTTAGGTTCTAGCTTAATCCTTTCGAATTTCTTAAACTCAGCTTCAATTGAATTAGATTGGAATAAATAAGATTTACGTAATTGCCTTTCTAAATATCTGAATCCTAAGGATAGCTTACTTGCTCTATAGCTGCTTTGATTAGCATTTTCGATAAAAACTACCAATTCATTGCTGGGATTCTCTAAAAGGCGTTCAATTGTTTTAAGTTGCCAATTTTTTAAAATTGGAGAATCAATCATAACTGCGAAGCGAATAACCTGATTGCTAATCATGAGCTCAAGGCTTTTTGATAAAATTGGTGAAATTGCGCTGCAATTTCTATTTCTCCAAATTTCTTAACTCCAAACATGCGAATAAAGTTTCTGTCGTATGTCTGGTAATTATTTAGCATATTTTTCAATGCTTCAACAAACTCAGTCTGACTTCCAGTTTTTACCATTATTCCCAATTCAGCTTGCATTAGTTCTGCAATACCGGCTATATCAGGAACTATGATAGGAATTCCTGCGGCATGAGCTTCAGGTATTACACAAGGTTGATTTTCATAGTCGGAAAACAAGATTAAAAAGTCAGAATTTCCCATTGCCTTGCCTATTCCTTCTCGGTTCAATGTTCCTTTAAAACTTATCTGCTCAATTAAGTCAAGTTTTTTAACTAACTCTTTAGCAGGAGCTTCATCAACTCCCTCACCATAAATACTTAAGTGAAACGCCTTGCCTATTTTTTTTAGTTCTTTAATTCCTTTAATAATGTCAAAAATCTTTTTTGGATTTTGTAAGATGTTCCCAACAAAAATTATTTCCGGCACCTTATTATCCTTGGTTTGTGGTTTAAAAAGTTCTGTATTAACTACATTCGGAATTACTACATAATCATTTATTAAGTTATGCCTTTGCATTGCATCTTTTAGGAAGACAGAAACTGTATGAACCCCGTTTGATTTTCGGACTACAAATTTGGTGAAAAGCTTTTTAAGAAACCCTTTGTATTTTCCATTTTCCTTTAAATATCCTGACCAATGCTCTGTTATTACAAAAGGAATTTGAAGCTTCTTTTGTAAATATAATGCTAAAAGTGCCGGACGACTTAAAACATGAATATGGATCAAATCTGGCTTTTCGCCATTTTTATACAACTCTTTATATCCAATTTTTTGTGCTTCAAAATATCTAAAAAAAGAGACAACCTTATTTATAAACTTAAAATTAGATTTTGGTTTTGGAAAGAAGATTCGTACCTCGTCAATGCCTCTGTTTTGCTGTTTAAGTATTCTAAACGCTTTATTGTCTGTTTCTTCTGAATGAACAAAAAGCACCTTAATATTAGCCTTTTTTTGAATCGCATGTGCATGGTTTTCAATGAAATTACCATCATATGAATCATATTCATTCGGATACCATTTTGGTAGAAATAAAACCTGCATCATATTGGATTAATTCTAGACTCAAATTAAAGAATTAAATTCTTAGGCTATCTTATTATTCATTAAGGCTTTTAACTTGTAGAAAACAGCTAATAGTATAACTGCAAGCATTATTTTAACAAAAGCACCTAACAAGTATGGTTTAACCCCTTTTATAAATGCGTCTGAAGGATCTAGAAATCTAAATAAACCTAAATAACCACAGATTAAAATTATAAGGGTTCCTAAAAGCATTTGAACCAATAAATTGCTAAATTTTGTTCCTTGTTTAGATGCGAGGGTTCCTGTTATTAGCACTGCTGGTAAGAAACCAATAAGATAACCCATTGAAGGGCCTGTGAATGAATCTATTCCTGATGAGAAGTCTGAAAAAACAGGTGCTCCCAAAACTCCAATTAGTAAATACAAGAAAACGATTATAAAAGCCCACTTCTCTTTCATTATATGCGCTAAGATAAGTACAGCGAAGGATTGTCCTGTGATAGGCACCATAGAGACATCTTCGGGAAGATTAATACTAAGCTGTGCAGAAATAGCTATAAATAATACTGCTATTGGAGTAAATAAGGCTAAACTAAAATTACTTAAGTTGTTTTTTACCATTGTTCTTCTTTTTCAAAATATGAATCATTTTTCTATACCTGATATTCAGATAGTGTTAAGGATAGTATTTTAACGTATTTATTACTAGTAATTTAAAGTGGTTTGAGCCTAGCATCTATCACTGATTTTATTTAGTATAAATTTGACCAATAATTGTTGATGTATAAACAATGTTGTGTGAAAAAATACCAACAAATTATTTTAGGAAAGACTGTTGTATGAGAGAATAAAAAGTCTTTATTTTGCACACCTAAAAATTTTTTAGAAGAAATATAGAAAGTCATGTCAAAAGTTTGTCAAATAACAGGGAAAAAAGTAATTACAGGAAACAATGTTTCTCACTCTAAAAGAAGAACGAGAAGAACATTTGAGCCTAATTTGTTTACAAGAAAGTTTTACAATGCTGAAGATGGTTCTTGGGTTACTTTAAAAGTTTCTGCTAAAGGAATTAGAATAATTAATAAAAAAGGATTGTCTGCTAGTATTAAAGATGCTAAGGCAAAAGGATATATGTAGGATTTAAGCCCTTCAAAAAAATCCCATTCTTAAGAAAAAGAATGGGATTTTTTTATGGATAAGAATCTGATTAAAAACATATTATAATAAATAACTAAGTAAATAAGTAGGAGAGTATTAATGAACAATTTATTGTTTGTTACTGAGTCAGAATTTATTTTAAAAAGACTTTTATTAAAAGAGATAATTTAATTAAATTTGCCCTCCCATTAAATAAACGTGGAAAATGGCTAAGAAAGGAAAAGGTAATAGAATTCAAGTAATCTTAGAATGTACTGAGCATAAGGATAGTGGAATGCACGGTACTTCTCGTTACATTACTACTAAGAATAGAAAAAATACTCCTGAAAGAATGGAGATTAAAAAATATAACCCGATTTTGAAAAAAATGACGGTTCATAAAGAAATCAAGTAAAATAAAAGGAAATGGCTAAGAAGACGGTTGCATCACTTCAGAAAGGTGAAGGAAAAGCTTACACAAAGGTGATTAAAATGGTAAAATCTGATAAAACAGGTTCTTACTCATTTAAAGAAGAGATAATTCATAATGAGGCAGTAAAAGACTACTTCAAAAAGTAATTCTTTATCATAAAATATTATTGTAGGCTTCTTTCTGATACAGAGAGAAGCCTTTTTTATTTATAAAAATGGGAATATTTAATATTTTCTCGAAAGAGAAAAAAGAAGTTTTAGATGACGGCCTTAGTAAAACAAAGGAAAGTTTCTTTGGCAAGCTAAGCAGAGCTGTTGTCGGAAAAACAAAAGTTGATGATGAAGTCCTCGATAACCTAGAAGAGATATTAATTACTTCTGATGTTGGAGTTGACACCACACTTAAAATAATTGAAAGAATAGAGCAACGTGTAGCTAAAGATAAATATGTTGGAACAGCTGAACTAAATACCATTCTTAAAGAAGAGATCGCAGCTTTATTAGAAGAGAATAACACTAGCGATTATACTGAATTCACTTTACCGGAAGGTACCAAACCTCATGTAATTATGGTTGTTGGGGTAAATGGTGTTGGAAAAACAACAACAATAGGAAAGCTAGCGCATCAATTTAAGCAGGCTGGTAAAAAGGTTGTTTTAGGAGCTTCCGATACTTTTAGAGCAGCAGCTGTGGACCAATTAATCATTTGGTCCGAAAGAGTGGGAGTCCCTATTGTAAGCCAGGGAATGAACGCTGATCCTGCATCTGTAGCTTTCGATACCTTGCAATCTGCAGTTTCTCAAGATGCTGACGTTGTAATAATTGATACAGCAGGTAGGTTGCACAATAAGGTTAACTTGATGAATGAATTAAATAAAATTAAACGTGTAATGCAAAAGGTTATTCCTGATGCTCCGCACGAGATTTTATTGGTCTTGGACGGCTCGACCGGTCAAAATGCATTTGAACAAGCCAAACAATTTACTGCAACTACAGAGGTAAACGCTTTGGCACTTACTAAACTTGATGGTACAGCTAAAGGTGGCGTTGTAATAGGAATTTCTGACCAATTTAAAATTCCTGTAAAATATATTGGAGTTGGTGAAGGAATAGATCACCTTCAAGTGTTTAATAGAAAAGAATTTGTAGATAGTCTTTTTAATAAATAAGGAGATATTCAAGCTTTAACAGACTCATTACATTAGAATGAAAACGAAAACATTAAGAAAGAATAAAGTCAATGTAGTAACCTTGGGTTGTTCTAAAAATATCTTCGATTCTGAAGTTATGATGAGTCAGCTAAAAGCGAATAAGTTTGAGGTAGAGCATGAGAGTAAAAGCGAAGATGCAGAAATTGTAATCATTAATACATGCGGATTTATTGACAATGCGAAGGAAGAATCAATAAATACGATTTTATCTTATGCGGATGCAAAACAAGATGGAAGAGTAGACAAAGTTTACGTTACCGGTTGTTTATCTGAAAGATATAGAGATGAATTGGAAGCAGAAATTCCAAACGTTGACGCATTTTTTGGTACGAGAGAATTGCCTAGATTATTAAAAACATTGAAGGCCGATTATAAAAAGGAGTTAATTGGTGAACGATTGCTAACTACTCCGAATCACTACTCATACTTTAAAATTGCTGAAGGTTGCGATCGCCCATGTTCCTTTTGTGCAATACCTTTAATGAGAGGAAAGCATAAAAGCACACCAATTGAAGAGTTAGTTCATAATGCAAAGCAATTGGCAGCTCAAGGTGTTAAAGAACTTATCTTAATTGCTCAGGATTTAACATATTACGGCTTAGACCTTTACGGTAAAAGAAATCTTGCAGAATTATTAGAAAACCTTTCTGATATTGAAGGGATAGAGTGGATTAGATTGCATTATGCTTTCCCTTCGGGCTTTCCAATGGATGTGCTTAAAGTGATGCGTGAAAGGGATAACGTTTGTAATTATATTGATATACCACTGCAGCATATTAGTGATAATATGCTAAAATCAATGCGTCGTGGTACTACGATGAAAAAAACGAAAGACCTAATTACTGAATTTAGAAAAGAAGTGCCTGAAATGGCAATTCGAACTACCTTAATTGCAGGTTATCCAGGTGAAAAAGAAGAAGATTTTCAAGCAATGTACGATTGGGTAAAAGAAACAAGGTTTGATCGATTGGGAATTTTTACTTACTCTCATGAGGAAAATACGCATGCCTTTAATTTGGAAGATAACGTTCCGGAAGAGATTAAGCAGGAAAGAGCGAACAAGATAATGGAATTACAAGGTCAAATTTCATTTGAATTGAATCAAGATAAGGTGGGCAATATTTACAGAGTTCTTTTTGATCGAGCAGAAAGTGATTATTTTATTGGTCGAACCGAATTTGATTCTCCAGAAGTAGACAACGAAGTACTTGTATCGAAATCATCTTATGTAAGACTGGGAGATTTTGCGAATGTTAAGATTAATAGAGCAGAAGATTTCGATCTTTATGGCGAAATTGTCGAAGATTAATTTATGGAAGTAGACTGTATACCATTTTCTGAAACCGGATATTTTTCTAAAATCGTAAACGATTATTTAGAAGAGTCAGAAAAAATAAAACCATTTTACCAATACAGCCCTAAATTAGATAGCTTTTCTGAAGTAATTAAGAATAAGCAATTCCCAAAAGAGTCTAGAGAAGTTCTAGTTGCATCACTAATAAAGCAATATGAAAATGGTAAACTAAACCTTAAAAAATTTGATGCTGTATCGACCAATATTTATGTTTTAAATGACCCAAATACATTTACCATAACAACCGGACATCAGCTTTGCTTGTTTACTGGTCCACTATACTTTATTTATAAAATTGTTAGTGTAATTAAATTATGCAAACGATTAAAAGAATTACATCCGGAAAAAAACTTCGTACCCATTTATTGGATGGCAACCGAAGACCATGACTTTGCTGAAGTGAATCATTTTTTCTACCAAGGGGAAAGAATTAGCTGGGATACCGAGCAAAAGGGTGCTGTTGGTCGAATGAATCTAGATGGCTTAGATTCGGTTTTTAAATTGTTTGAAAAGTCACTTGAAGATTATTCTGGTAATGCAGAAAATCTAAAAAAGCTATTCAGAGATTCTTATTTAAAGAATAGCACATTAGCAGCGGCAACAAGGAATTTAGTAAATCAACTTTTTAGTGATCAGGGTTTAGTGGTTTTAGATGGAGATGACCATTTTTTGAAGGCAGAATTCTCATCTGTAATGAAGGATGAGCTGTTAAATGAGATCTCGTCAAAACTTGTAGGAGACACTAGTCAAAAGCTTGGTAAATCCTATAAAATTCAAGTTAACCCTAGAGAAATTAACTTGTTTTATTTACAAGAAAATGCGAGGAATAGAATTGTAAAAGATGGAGAAACGTACAAGATACATGACACTGAATTAGTTTTTTCTGAGGTAGAGTTGTTAAGTGAATTAGAATTACATCCTGAAAATTTTAGTCCAAACGTATTGCTAAGACCTGTATATCAAGAATGTATTTTGCCGAACTTGGCCTATATTGGCGGGGGCGGAGAATTAGCATATTGGTTTCAATTAAAATCAAGTTTTGTGCATTTTGATATTCCGATGCCCGTTCTACTCTTAAGGAATTCTGTAATGTTTATGAATTCTAAGCAACACAAGTACTTTATGAATTTAAACCTGAGTTTAGGTCAGCTATTTATTAGAAAGGGAGATTTAATAAAAAAATGGTTAGTTGATTCTGCCTCTGAAGATTTATTATTATTGAAAGAAAAGGAAAAGTTAAACAAGCTTTTCGATAGTATGATCGATAAAATGCAAGCTATTGATGCAAGTTTAACAGAGCATACAAAGGCTTCGAAGGTAAAGCAACTAAAAGCATTGAATAGTATTTCAGATAAGTTAATTCGTACAAAAAGGAAACAGTCTGAAACTGCCACAAATCAAATTTCTTATTTAAAGGATAAGCTATTTCCGAATGAAGGCTTGCAAGAGAGGAGAGATAACTTTTCTTTGATTTACATGCAGTTAGGAGAAGATTTTATTCCTCGATTATTAGAAGAATTAAAACTTCCAACTAAAGATTTTACTGTTCTTAAAACTTAAATTCAAAGTAAAATAAAAACCCTTGTTTCATTTTATTTCATAAACAAAACAAGGGTTAAAATAATGTTTTAGACTATTTATTCGTCGTCCTCCTCATCGTCATCGCTCCTGAAGGTCTTAAATATAGTTTCTGATTCTTTTTTTCTTTCCTCAACATCAATTTCATCTCCAATAAGGTATTTCTTCATTTCTTCTTGCAAAATCAATGCATTATCTATATCGGCCTGAGTTGGTTCATATTTGTATGAAGCAAAATACCTGTCGTATTCACCACTTTTAATAATTAGGGCAAAATCACCAAGAGCATCTACAAGAGTTTGAGCTGACTCTGGATCAGGAACATAATTCTCGTCTAAACTATCCATGGCAAAAAGGATACTCTTAATTCCTTCACCTACATTTTTTGATTTTATTTCATAAATCCCTTTCATTAACCAAACAGCATAATCGTCCGGGTCAAACTTTACAATTTTTGATAAATAGTATGCCGCTTTTCTATATTGATCATTATCGTAATAAATTTCGGAAACAATAATAACAGAATCTTTCAATACATGAAAAAACTGTTGAGCCTCTTCATATACTTCTTGGTTTTCAGCTGGTTTATCTTTATACTTTGTTAGTTTATATGCAGCTTTAAGCGAATTTTTCAGTGCTTTTGGATAGTCTTCTTGTAATTCAGGTTTTTTGGCAATTTCATAATGAGATTGAGCTAAATAATAATAAGCCCAACCATTTTTTCGATACTCAGAGTCCTCAATTAGTTTTTGAGCTTTAAATGCAGCGTTTTCAAACTTACCGTCTACAATTAAAAAGGTGATTTTACTCAACTTTTTATCTTCTGGTTGAGCTTTTAATAAAAACCCTGCTAGGATTAAAAAAGATAGAAATGTTATTCGTTTCATATTCATTGTTTTCAAGATGTATAGTTAATCATTATTGACGATTTTACAAAATCCGTACCACGACTTTTGATTCTTTGTTTTACCTTTGTGTACATGGAAAAAAGGATTAGTAGCGAAAAAAAAGAAGAAGGAATTCTCATTAAAATTAAGGCTTACAAAGATGACGCAAAACAAACTGTTTTAACAGTCTGGCTTTTTGCATGGACTATTTGCGGATTAGCTATAATATCCCAAGTGATTTTTGAACCTGAGCCAAAATTAAAAACGATGTTATTGGTTTTTGCGGCCTTTTGGGGGTATTTCGAATATATGGTTATAAAGGTTTTTAAATGGAGAAGAACGGGGGAGGAGCAAATCTTAATTACTGAAAATAATATCCATTTTGGAAGAACCTATAACAATAGAGGATTTCTTAAACCTTATCGTAAAGATTTAATTAATAAAGTGCGTAAAGTTGATGATGAAGGTAACGCATTTACAAAAACATTTGGCGAATCATATTGGGTAATTGGGGGACAAAAGCTAGCTTTTACTGCCGGAGGTAAGGTTGTATATTTTGGACTTAGAATTAAAGACAAGGAAGCCAATCATTTAATGAAAATCATAAATAAAGAGATAGATTAAACTACTTGAATGCAGTCTGCTACTTGCTTAGCGGTTTCTCTTAATTGATCAATACTAGTGTTCAAATCGCCATAAGCTAAGCCTATTCCCATTCTTCTGTATGGTCTTGTATTTGGTTTCCCAAAAATTCTAAAATCAGTAAAGGGAATTTTTGCTGCATTCTCAATACCTTCAAATGAGGGCTTATTAGGGTTTTCTTTTTCTGCTAATATAACTGCGTTTGCTCCGTTCCGAACTAAATCGATAGAAGGAATTTCAAGTCCTAATATAGCTCTTAAATGCAGTTCAAATTCAGTGAAGTTCTGGGTTCCTGCAATGGTAACCATACCGGTATCATGAGGTCGTGGAGATAACTCTGAAAAATAAACTCCATCCTTTGCCAAAAAGAATTCTACACCCCATAATCCGTATCCACTAAGTGCTTTAGTAACTTTATTAGCCATTTCTTGAGCTTCTAACAACCAATTTGCCTTTACTGCAGCAGGCTGCCAGCTTTCTTGGTAGTCACCTCGTTCTTGTCTGTGACCTATAGGAGGGCAATATAGGGTATTGCCACTTTTTTGCGTTACTGTAAGTAAAGTTATTTCAGATTCAAATGCAATAAATTCTTCAACTATAACTTCCATTTTATCTCCTCTTGCGCCTTCATTTGCATAATTCCAAGCCTTAATTATGTCTTTCTCAGTTTTAATTGTCGATTGACCTTTTCCTGATGAAGACATTAATGGTTTAACGACACAAGGAATTCCAACTTCTTTAACAGCTTTGATAATTTCTTCTTCTGTTTTAGCATATTGGTACTTAGCTGTTCTTAAGCCTAACTCTTTTGCAGCTAAATCTCTAATGGCTTTTCGATCCATGGTATAATTAGTTGCTTTTGCAGATGGAACAACAGTTACTCCCTTATTTTCATAATCGTAAAGTTTTTCTGTACGAATTGCTTCAATTTCAGGTACGATAAAATCAGGTTCGTGTTTTGCAACGATATTATCAAGAGAATCTACATCTAACATATTAATTACCTCATATGCATCTGCAACCTGCATTGCAGGGGCATTATAATAACTATCTACAGCAACTACTATGTGTCCGTATCGTTTTGCACTAATTGTAAACTCCTTGCCCAATTCTCCTGAACCTAATAATAAAAAAGTCTGCATAAATACCTTTTGTAGTTTTCTCTTTTCAAATTTGAAACATTAAAATTAATCAACCTAACTTTGGAACATGGAATCAAAAAAGACTTTAATTCTAGGAGCTTCAACTAATCCTAGTCGATATTCTTACATGGCTGCAAATAAATTAGTTAAGCATGGTCATCAAATAATACCTATAGGAATAAAGAAAGGAAAAGTAGCAGGAGAAACTATTCTGAATATAAATGAACCGTTGGAGGGTGTAGATACTATTACTTTATATTTAGGTCCTCAAAACCAACCACAATACTACGATTTGATTGTTAAAACCGCACCAAAAAGAGTAATATTTAATCCGGGAACTTGGAATGATGAGTTAATATTGAAACTAAAGGAAAATAAAATTGATGCTGTTGATGCTTGTACTTTGGTTATGCTTTCAGCCGGAACTTATTAATTAAGAAAGAATCTTTCATTAAGATTCATTTCTTGGGAATACATTTTAGCAAGTAACTTTAACTCATTTAGCAAAAAGGTATTTACTTCTGCTTCACTTTTTGAACCTAATATTTCTTGTTTTTTCTCTTCCTCTAAACAAAGCATGTTAGCAATTGAATAAGTGCTTATTATTTGATTCGTATTAATTTTCTTTTTTACTGAGTTAAAGTATAAAACAGCTTGTTCTATAACAGCATCGTTTGGTTCATCGTATAAATTCAATAATTCACCCTGGACTGCCGAATAGAGTTTGTTAGGATATAATTCTAAAAAATTAATAATCTGAATTGGTTTAATTCCTTTTACTACAACATCTATTGTTCCATCTGGAAATTCTTTAATAGTTTCATTTATAAAAACTAAACTACCAACTTTCGAATGGCCATCTTTTCCTGAATATAAAATGACAAATGGCTTACCGTCTTTATAATCTTGATATAACTGACGATACCTTGGCTCAAACAGATGAAGAGCAACTGATTCTTCAGGTAAAACAACAATACTTAATGGGAAAACTGCGTACATATAAACACTTTTCTTTGAAACTAATTAGACCTAAAATTGTTCAAAGTAGATAAATAAACAACCATTCGTGGTTATTTTTATAAAAGATGGATAAATCAATGGATTTACGGCGGAAGAAGAATTTCAAGGAAAAAGTTAATTTATACCACTTCTATTACAAAAAAAAGGGTGTATATTCTTTTCTTTTAAAGAATAGCATCAAGATTATTATTGGTCTTGCAGTACTTGTTGGTGTCGTACTGTTTGTGAAATCATTAATACCAGATTTTGATGAGTCTTTTCAAGCTTTATTAGAGAAGTTTGATACCTTACCTGTATTATTACTATTTACTGTATCTGAAACCTTATTAGGACTAATCCCACCAGATATTTTTATCGTTTGGGCTCAGAAGTTTGATGTTCCTTATCTAATGGTTTTCTTTTTAGGTTGCTTATCCTACTTAGGTGGAGTTTTATCTTATGGAATTGGAAATAGAATTGGACACATTCCAAAAGTAGACAAATGGGTAAAGAAAAAGTTTGTTGAGCATTTTGATAAAATAAGAAAGTGGGGTGGGGTTTTAATTATTTTCGCTGCGCTATTTCCTCTTCCTTTCTCTCCAATATGTATGGTTGCTGGTATGGTTAGGTTTCCATTACCCGCATTTTTTACTTTAGCACTATTTAGGTTTGCCCGATTTTTTGGGTATGCGGTCGTACTTTTTCAACTTTTCTAGTTTTGCAATTTGTTTAAGTTTTATATATCTTTAACAAACCATCACTTAAACTTCTTTGTTTATGACTAACGCTTCTGCGAATTACACTTTTATGGATTATATTCAACAAGGTTCTACTTGTCAGTCTAATTTGTTCGAAGTTTATAAAAACTCTATTGGCTTAATCAATGACTTAAAGAATCGGTCAAAAAACTACATGACTTTACTTTCAGATATCGAGGACGGACTTATGGGAAACACCGACTCAGATATCGATATCGATACAAATCTTATTAAACTAACAAACAGTATAAATTCTTTTAATCTAGAGATAGGGGAAAAATGCAACAGTTTTGTTAAATACTTTGATCAAATGGTAGAAGTATATGATAAAGCTATTTCTAGGTATGAGGCAAAAGAAGGCCAGTTAACAAGATTGATAGAAACAAGAAAACATATCCTTTTTCTTAAAGCATTAATAAGAAAGTATAAATTTAAAATTAGCAGCCTACAACTAATGAATAACGCCTTACTTACTTTATCAAACGATTTAGAAGATGCAAAAGATGCTTACAAAAGCAATCTGATTCAGTTGAGTACAGCAATGACTTCAGCTATTGAAGATGCCGAAGAACTACTTGAGTCAATTGACAACGTTATTAGTTCGAAGTAGTTCTATTGCTGTATATAACCACTTACACCATTTGCTTTTTCTGCAAGAATTACTGTAAAAAAGTCATGTATGTGAGGTTCATCAGTTGCACCATTTCGCTTATCGAAAATATCCTGCATTCTTGATAGACCGAATCTTTTCTTCGGGTCTTCTCGATTTACCTTATGGTAGGTTTTTATTCAATTCACAGCTGCCAATTTAAACTTTGTCGCTGTTTACTAAAATCAGAATTCAATAAATTATAGTTTGTAAAACTCCTGGTTGTAAACCTTTTGGTCAACAATTAAATTTATAAAATAAATACCTGACTCTAAATTGTTAAGCTTGTCTATTGTTACCTTATTCGAATTTAAACTAATATTTTCGGATCGAATCAATTTACCTGCTACCGAATAGATACTTAGTTGTCCAACTTCAGAATGGTTTTGATTTAATTCAATATTTAGAAGTTCTATAACAGGGTTCGGAAATAAACTCATTTTAGTCTTGTACTCATTTTCTATTAATGAGACCGATCCTTGTTGGTAAACGCGTACATAATCAATAAGCATAGAACTTTGTGTAAAAGATGAAGCTATACTTGGCTGAATAGCAATATTTAGCAAGATAAATTGATCAGCAAAAAATGGCCATGTGCTGGCGTCTTTTACAGCAGGGTCGTATGTGTAATGTACATTTCCGTCTACACTAAAAACCATTTTTGAACTTGTCCATTCTAATTCGTAAACATGAAATGCTGTTGAAGCTGTAGGGATCATTTGGCCACCATGGTTTATAGTAGCTCCTGAGCTAGAAGGCGTATGCATAGCACTCTGAACAAAGTTTTGGTTGTTTCCCCAATGCTCCATTATGTCTATTTCTCCACAGGCAGGCCAACCTGTTGTTCCAAAACCTTGAGTTTGCCAATAGGCTCCTGTTTCGTTAATATTTTTTCCCAACATCCATATTGCAGGCCAAGTTCCTACTCCAGTTGGTAATTGTGCTCTAACTTCAATACGACCTTCAGTAAATGCAAATTTTGAATTTAATCGAGCAGATGTAAACTGTTTTGTATGTCCCTGATCCGTAAAAGTTTCCCTTTTTGCAATAAGATTTAAGTATCCATTTGCCTGATAGCTATTTGCAGTTCTGTTCGTGTAGTGCTGTATTTCTCCATTAAACCAACTTCCGCCATTCGGAAGCTGTGTTTGGTGATGCCATTTCGTAGGGTCAATAGGACCTGAGCCATTAAACTCGTCTGCCCAAACTAAATTATTGAACACAGGAGGTGGAGGAACTGAATCGAAGTAATAAAAATCATCAATATATGCAGTAACCTGATCTGAATTTGCCTCTCCATTTATCTGAATTAGTACTCTGTTAAAATCTGTTCTTTGTGCTGGAGGTGGTGAGTTGGGATCTAAATTAATATACGGGTCGCTAGCAAAATCAACAGAAATAGTTTGCCATTGATTTAAAGAAATTGGTTTTATAATTTCTGATTGTGTCGACCATGGAGCACCTAGGCCACGATCTTGTAATTTAACTGAAACCTGATTGTTTTGATTTCCTGTAATACTTGAAGAAGGGACGTAAATTTTAAAGCTAAAAACTGAATTACTAGATAAATTAAGATTTCTTCCTGCATCAAATCGCACATTAGCATATTGCGCACCTTGGTCTCTGTATTGCAAAACCTTGGAACTTGGGTTTATATTATTGAATAAGGGATTATTAAATGAGGTGTTGAGTCCTGCATTATCTCCAAACCAAGTTGTTATGTTTCCATTTCCTTCAAAGTCGTCTTGTATAGTTTGAGCTATAGTAAGTGAGCTGATTGCAAATAAAATAGGTAGGAGAGAAGACTTAGTAACTGACATTTCGAAAAATAGTTTTAGTTCTTTTTACTATAACGCAAGATACGAATTAAAGTTTAAGTAGTATTATCAATTAGCTAATGGTTCGGGCAGTTTATCTTAAGATAATTTAACTTTGACTAACTAAACAAGTGTTAATTTCATTCACGCTTCCCAATTCCAAATTTTCTATCGTATGACCTCCAATTCTTACACGAACCAACCTAAGTGTTGGGAATCCAACTACTGCAGTCATTTTTCTTACCTGTCTAAATTTACCTTCGGTTAAAGTCACAGAAATCCAAGAGGTTGGGCCATGTTTAGGATCTCTAATCTTTTGGACGCGAGGAGGGAAGTTAGGATCATTAATGGCCTTTACATTGCAAGGTTTGGTTAGGTATTTTCTGCCATTAAATCCAATCTCAACGCCTTGTTTCAGCTGAATAATTGCTGTGTCACTTATCATTCCGTCTACCTGAACATAATACTCTTTTTCAACTTTTTTACTTCTTACCAATTCACTCATTTTACCATCTGTAGTTAATAGTAGTAAGCCTTCAGATTTTTCATCCAATCTGCCAATTGCCATTGTTCCTTCTGCGAAAGAATATAGTTCTCCTAAAAGCTTCTTTTTACCTTGTTTGGGTCCATTGTTAGTAAACTGACTTAAATACCCGTAAGGTTTATGAATTAGATAGTGTTTGTGCAAACTGCTTATTTTAAACTGTAGATCTTATAATCTTCATTCTCAAAGATTAGAGAATCACCACTTGAAAAAGAATCAATCATATGTTTATCTATAATTAGTTTTTTAGCACCTAATTGAATTAGAGAGTCTAAATAGATATCATTCTTAACTTTATCATTGAAGGTTGTCCAGCCTTTTCGGTTTGAGAAATAGATTGGTTGATGAGATTGACCTCCATTAATTACAATTAGCTCATCTTTAGAGATGTATTCATCACAAATAGATTCTAGTTCTAATTTATATTTGTTTTTATCTGCTATAAAAAATCCATGTTGTTGGTTTGCAATACTTTCAATTCCAATTAATATTAAAACAAAAGGGTATACCTTTTTAGGGATTTTAGCAATTGCAATTCCACCCAAAGCAGCCATTACAGGTACAAACGGAATAATATAATAATTATGGTGAGGGAATACTGCTCCTGTTTTTATGATAAAAGCAATAAACAAAAAGACCATGGCGATAAATGCCGTTATGTAATATATATTCTTTTGTTTTATCAAAAAGTATATTCCAACTAAAGAGGCTAAAAAAGCTAAATAACCATAGAAGGCATAATAGTAAAATCGTTTTAATGCCATTCCAATTAATGGCTTAATTTCAGTCCATCCTTCACTAAAAGATTTTTCAAAGAATAATTGAAATTGATGTTCTTTAAGTAGAATAGGAACCCAATAAAAGTACCAGAGATAAACTAAGCTTACACTTATTGTTGTAATTATAATTACACTTACTTTTCGCTTTACTGAAATAGATTTTAGAAATGGGAGAATTACTAAACACCCTAATAAATATAATCCTGGTATTTTACTTAGCAAACCTAGGCTAAGCAGCGTGAAATAGAGAATGAGATTTTTCCATTTTCCTTCTTTAAGAAAGAGGTAACAAAACCAAAGAGCCATTATTACTAAAGAAACACTAAAAGAATCGGGCATAATCTTTCTGCCATAGCCAAACCATATAGAAACTCCTAATAGTAGAGTAGAAGCAAAGGCTACTTTTTCTTCGAATAGTGCTTTAATTAATTTATAAAAGAAATATAAACCAATACTCGTGACAATTAGGTTAACTAACCTTCCATGCCAATGTTCAAAATCGGTTAGAATGGAGAATAAGAAACTCAAATAGTTAAAAATGGGAAATTCTGAGCCAACAATTCCAGACTTTTCTCCAGCCATATCAATTTGAGGATATAGGAAGTTAAATCCATTTTCAACATAATTACGAGTAATCATATTGGTAAAAGCCTGGCGCCAATTGTGGCCGGTTTCAAGGGGAGGATTTGTAATTCCTATTAGCCTTAAGCCAAAAAGAAAACCAATCCAAAAGCGAATGTCGGAGAAGAGTTTTTGGAAATTTTGAAGTATCATTTATTAGAGAAGTAATGGCCTGTTAAAATAGAATTATTCGGCAAAATACAATTTGACATAAGTTTGATTCAAATTGATTTGATTTATTCCTATTGCTCTATTCTTTTTTATCTTAATCAAGTTTGAATAATTGAAAATTCATAATTTTTTAATTCGTAATTAATTTAGAGATCTTTTCAGCCAATTCCCAATCCTTCCATGTAACAGTATCATCAGCATCATGGGTGCTCAAAGAAATTTCTACTTTGTTGTAAATGTTGGTCCATTGTGGATGATGATTCATTTTTTCAGCAATTAAGGCTACTTGATTCATAAATCCCCAAGCTTCTACGAAATCTTTAAATTCAAAGCTTGCGTTTAAGGTATCGTCTTCTTCTTTCCAATTGTCCATGATGGTAGTTTTTTCAAAAGTAGTTTAACTATATCAAACTAAAGAATGTAAAATGGAGAATTTAGGGTGTCGAATTCGGAACTTAGAATGGAGAATTTTATTATCCAAATTTGAATTAAATAATTTTTAATGAATTCAGATTTTGTCATCCTGAACTCGTTTCAGGAGACAAAATGTCACATTCTTTTTAATTGGCACATCCTTTGAAACTAGGGTTGATCGATAATAATTAAACTAAAAAATAGATAAATCATGGCAAAAGGACAGATTAATGTTCAAACGGAGAACATCTTTCCAATTATCAAACAGTTTTTATATTCTGATCAAGAAATCTTTTTAAGAGAATTAGTTTCAAATGCGGCAGATGCTACTCAAAAACTTAGAACACTTAGTAATATAGGTGAAGTAAAAGGAGATATTGGCAATACTCAGATGGAAGTTAAAGTTGATGAGAAAGCAAATACCTTAACTTTTTCCGACCGTGGAATTGGTATGACTGAAGAAGAAGTTGATAAGTACATTAACCAAATTGCATTTTCAGGAGCTGAAGAGTTTGTTGAAAAATACAAAGATAAAGCAAGTGTTATCGGGCATTTTGGATTAGGGTTTTACTCTTCTTTTATGGTGGCTGATAAGGTAGAGATTTTTTCAAAATCGCATAAAGAAGGCAGTAAAGCAGTTAGGTGGGAATGTGATGGCTCGCCAAACTTTAGCTTAGAAGAGGATGATACAAGAAAAGAAAGAGGTACTGATATCGTTCTTCACATTTCTGAAGATTCTAAAGAATACTTAAGCGAGCATAAGATTAGAGAGCTGCTAAACAAGTATTGTAAGTTTATGGCTGTTTCTATTAAATTTGGAACTAAAGAGGTTAACGACCCTGATTTTACGCCTAAAACAATTAAAGATAAAGATGGAAAGGAAACAACAGAGCCACACAAGCAAATTAAGGTTGACGACATAATTAATAACCCAGACCCTGCTTGGACTAAGGCTCCTGCTGATTTAAATGATGAGGACTACAAAAACTTTTACAGAGAGTTGTATCCGATGAATTTTGAGGAATCGTTATTCCACATTCATTTAAATGTAGATTATCCTTTTAATTTAACAGGTATTCTTTACTTCCCTAAGTTGAAGAGAAACTTAGAAGTACAAAAAGATAAAATTCAATTGTATAGCAATCAGGTGTTTGTAACTGATTCAGTCGAAGGAATTGTTCCAGATTTCTTGACTTTATTGCATGGTGTAATCGATTCTCCAGATATTCCATTAAATGTTTCACGTTCTTATTTACAAGCCGATGGGAATGTGAAGAAAATTTCAAATTACATTTCTAAAAAGGTAGCTGATAAACTACACGAGTTGTTTAAAGAAGATAGAAAGGCTTTTGAAGCAAAATGGGATGACATTAAAATCTTTATTGAATACGGAATTCTTTCTGATGAGAAATTTGCTAAAAAGGCTGAGAAATTTACTTTGTACAAGAACACAAAAGGTGAGTACTATACTTTAGATGAGTACAAAACAAAAATCGAATTAAATCAAACGGATAAGGATAGCAAGGTTGTTTTCTTATACGCTTCAGATGTAGATACTCAATACAGTTATATTTCTGCTGCAAATGATAAAGGCTATGATGTTCTTGTAATGGATACTCCTCTTTCTGCTCACTTAGTAGGTAAGTTAGAGCAAATGGAGTCTAACCATACGTTTACTAGAGTAGATGGAGATACGATTGACCAGTTGATTAAGAAAGATGAGGAAATTCCATCTAAATTGACGGAAGAAGATGAAACGAAATTGAAGCCAATTTTAGAAAGCACGGTTCCAAAAGAAACCTTTACGGTAAATTTTGTAAGCATGAGCGAAAAAGATCAGCCAATGACAATTACTCAAGCTGAGTTCATGAGAAGGATGAAGGACATGAGCGCCATGGGCGGCGGCGGAATGATGGGAATGGGTAACATGCCTGACATGTACACCTTAGCTGTCAATTCAAATCATCCATTAATTTCTAAGATACTTGGAGAAAAAGATGAAGCGAAACAAAAAGATATGGCAAAGCAAGCAACTGATTTAGCATTACTTTCTCAAAACCTTTTAAAAGGTGAGGAGCTAAGTAAGTTTATCAAAAGAAGTGTGGAGCTTATTTAATTATTAAAGAATCGGTCGCTGAGCGGAGCCGAAGCGACCGATTCTTCTAAAACAACAACAATGAAAAAATTAAGAAACTTAGTAGTATTATTATTTGCTGCGATAACTTTGTCGTCATGTGGGTATAATAGTATGATAGAAAAAAGTGAAACTGTTGAAGGTCAGTGGGCTCAAGTAGAGTCTGTTTATCAAAGAAGAGCAGATTTAATTCCAAACTTGGTAAATACCGTTAAAGGATATGCTGAGTTCGAAAAATCAACTTTTGTCGAGGTTACTGAAGCAAGATCTAAGGCTAGTTCTATAAACATTAGTGCAGAGGAATTAACGCCTGAAAATATAAAACGTTTTCAAGCAGCACAAAGTCAACTGAGTGGTTCTTTATCTCGTTTATTGGCCACATTTGAGCGTTACCCTGATTTGAAAGCGAATCAAAACTTTTTAGAATTGCAATCGCAGTTAGAAGGAACTGAGAATCGAATATCAGTAGAACGTCAAAAGTTCAATAACTCAGTAAAGGATTATAATACTTATATCAAGCAATTTCCAAGAGTAATTTATGCAGGTTGGTTCGATTTTGAAAAGAAAGGATATTTTGAAGCTGATGCTGGTTCAGAAAATGCACCTAAAGTAGAGTTTTAATTATGGCTAAAGACGTTTTTACACAAGCAGAGCAAGATGCAGTTAGAGCTGCTATTCAAGAAGCAGAAAAGAATACATCTGGAGAAATAAAGGTTCACATTGAGAATCACTGTAAAGAAGATACATTAGATCGGGCGGCATATGTTTTTGAGCAATTAAAAATGCAAGAAACTGAATTGAGAAACGGAGTGCTTTTTTACTTAGCTGTTAAGGATAGGCAATTTGCAATTTTGGGAGATGTAGGAATCAACTTAAAGGTTCCTAAAGGCTTCTGGGATGGAATTTCAGACATCATGCTGAATTATTTTAAACAAGGTCAATTTGCAATTGGTTTATCAGAAGGAGTTAAAGCGGCAGGAAAACAATTAAGCGAGCATTTTCCTTATCAAAGTAACGATGAAAATGAACTTTCAGATGATATTTCATTTGGAAAAAATTAAAACATGAAAAAGCTCTTCAGTATATTCTTTATTCTTTTAGCCTTAGGCAGTTTCGCCCAAGATAATTGTTTTCCCGAAAAGCCCTCTAAAGCTAGTTTAGTCAACGATTTTGCTCAGGTTTTTTCAGCCAGGGAAGTCCAGTATTTAGAAACAAAACTAGTCGGTTTTAATGATACAACTTCTACTCAGATTGCGGTTGTTACTGTCAATTCTTTGTGCGGATACGATAAAGCTCAATTTGCCTACGAAATAGGAGATAAGTGGGGTATTGGTAACGCTAAGTTTAATAATGGTATTGTACTTTTATTTAAACCCAAAACAAGCGAATCTAAAGGGCAAGTTTTTATAGCAACAGGCTACGGACTTGAAGGTGTATTGCCTGATGCAATTGGTCGTAGAATTGTTGAAAACGAAATGATTCCTCGATTTAAACAGAATGATATTTTTGGTGGAATTGATGCGGGAGTTCAAACTATAATAGAAATTACAGGTGGGGAATATTCTGCAGAGAATTATAATAAGAATGGCAGAAGCAGAGGAGAGTTTCCAATTGCTGCTTTTTTCTTTATTGCCTTTTTTGTATTCATAATGTTTGCAGGAACCCTTAGAAGAGCTAAGACATATGGTGCAAGAAATAACATGGGAATATGGGCCGCTTTAATGCTAATGGGTTCAATGAATAATTCTCATAGAGGAAGGTATAATGATTTCTCTTCAGGACGAGGTGGTTTTGGCGGTTTCGGTAGCGGTGGAAGTGGCGGCTTCGGAGGTTTCGGAGGCGGAAGCTTTGGTGGTGGCGGAGCTGGTGGAAGCTGGTAAGTCAATTTCGAATTACGAATCAGAGA
>ERZ1047472.703-NODE-703-length-28751-cov-5.941072_pt1 | contig 28751 bp, 25 predicted proteins | sample MGYA00383095_ERZ1047472 | MGnify/ENA primary metagenome ERZ1047472 (study PRJEB29581, sample SAMEA5548365) | metagenome | biome: marine; feature: coastal; material: water | depth 1 m | study: Short-term variability in the microbial, nano- and picoplankton dynamics... | reverse complement strand
CCGCGTACTGCATTCCCGGTACCTGAGCATCGATACCAAACACTGTTTCGCCGGCTACCTTGGCCGGAATGTCATGTCTGGGAAGGCTTTTACCCATCAGGGTGAATTGGTCGCTTTGCTTCAGTACCGGCTTCACCGAGGGCTCGAAACGGGCCGCTGCACTGGCCAACTCGCCATAGCTGGCGCTGCGGCCAGATGCTTTATGGGTCACCACACTGTTCGCCGTTGTCAGCTCCGACTCGTTGACCTGCCACTTACCCGCGGCGGCTTTTACCATCATTTCTTTGGCAGCAGCCCCGGCCACACGCATGCCCGCCTGACCAGTGGAGCGAATGCTGTAGCTGCCGCCAGTGATTTGTTGCACAAGCTCATTCGCTGCGTGGTACATCGCGCCATTTAAGGTTGGCAGCAGCACCTTGGGAATGTCCGCACCGGGAAACAGCACGCCCTTGGCCATATCGCCGTTGGCGTATTCCACCTCGGCAGGCGCTTCAACGAAACTCACATCGGCCCAGTTGGCATCCATCTCGTCCGCCAGCATTTGGGTCAACACCGTTTGGGCGCCTTGGCCCATTTCGCTGTGAGGAACTATGGCAGTGATGCCACCAGTCTCATCGACTTTAACCCACATATTTAACAGGGCTTCGCCTTCCTCGGTCACAAGGTCGGCGACCTGATCCCGGCGGTCACCGCGACGCAGGGCGACGCCCACGACAAGACCACCACCAACTAACGCCCCGGCGGAAATAAAGCCGCGGCGAGTCCACTTAGCCAAACCCGAACGTTCGTTGCTCTGTGTTGCTGACTGCTGTGCTTGATCAGACATGATCTGCCTCCTTGGTCGCGCTTTGGGCTGCCGCTGGGTCAAAAATACCGACCACTGCCTCGCTGCTGGCAGCGCGCTTAATGGCCTTGCGGATTCGTTGATACATACCGCAGCGACAGATATTGCCCGACATGGCTTGGTCGATGGCCTCGTCGTCTGGGTTGGGATTACTGGCCAGCAATGCCGCCGCAGACATAATTTGTCCTGACTGACAGTAGCCACACTGGGGCGCCTGCTCGTCTATCCACGCTTGTTGAAGCGGATGTAAGGCCTCACCAGACGATAGACCCTCGATGGTGGTCACCGCGCCGCCTTGTACCGCCGCCACAGGGGTTACGCAGGACCGAATGGCATTACCGTTGACATGAACCGTGCAGGCACCGCACTGGGCCAGACCGCAGCCGAATTTAGTACCGGTAAGCCCGAGATTTTCGCGGATAGCCCATAACAGGGGCATGCTTGGATCCACATCCAAGGTTTGCTCCTCGCCGTTTAAACGAAACGTAACCATTGATTTTTCCTCTGAGTTTAGCCGACCACGTAGCCGAGCCGCCTGGGCGTGCTGGATTGATTTACGAAATCGATTAGGGGTTGTGGGCCGTATAGTAGTCAGACCGTCGTCATTTTCAACACCAGAGGCGAAAGGTTCAGTTTTGCCCATGGATGATCAGGACATCCGCTAGGGCTTGGTGCGCCTTGGCTCTGGCACCGTATCTGTGCCAGAGCGTGTTCGCTTCGCCGGGTCTGGTTTACCAAGTGTCTACGTTAGGCCGCTTCTTACCCTCGCGTTTCGCCTTGGCCGGTATTGAAGCCAGTCCTCGCACGATCCAATGGCGGGTTTCCGCCGGATCAATGACATCGTCCAACTCAAAGTGCGAGGCCATGTTGACGGCCTTACCTCGGCGGTACATGTTTTCCACCATTTCGTCATAGGCAGCAGCCCGCTCTGCAGGATCTTCGATGGCCTGCAACTCTTTGCGGTAGCCCAATTTCACCGCACCTTCTAGGCCCATGCCACCAAATTCCCCGGTTGGCCACGTCACAGTAAAGAGGGTGGCCTTGAAACCACCACCGGCCATGGCCTGGGCACCAAGCCCATAACCCTTACGCGTAACCACGGTCATCAGCGGTACGTCGATGTTGGCACTGGTGACAAACATACGGGCGGCATGTCGAACCACAGCGGTTTTCTCGATTTCTGGACCCACCATGATTCCCGGGCAGTCACACAATGAGAGAATCGGAATATCGAAGGCGTCACACAACTGCATAAAGCGGGTGCCCTTGTCCGCCCCAGGTGCGTCGATGGCGCCGGATAAGTGGGCCGGATTGTTGGCGATCACACCCATGGGCCGACCTTCGACTCGAATAAACGCGGTAATAATGCCGATTCCCCAGTGCTCTCGCAGCTCTAAGATCGAACCGATATCCGCTATACCTTCGATCACTTTACGAATGTCGTAATAGCGCAATCGATTTTCCGGCACGATGAAGCGCAGCTCCCTAGGATCCGGCGCTTCCCATTCGTCGACAGGCCCCTGAAAGTAAGACAGGTATTGTTTGGCCCGCAGAACGGCTTCCGCTTCGTCTTCTACTTCAATGTCCACCACGCCGTTGGGCACCTGAACATCCATAGGACCCACCTCGTCCGGAGTAAAGACCCCAAGCCCACCGCCTTCGATCATGGCAGGCCCGCCGATGCCGATGTTGGAACCCTTGGTGGCGATGATCACGTCGCAACAACCCAGCAAGACGGCATTTCCCGCAAAGCAGCGGCCAGTGGTGATACCCACCGTGGGCACCAAGCCCGACAGTCGAGCGAAGTAGGTAAACGCCAGACAGTCCAATCCAGCAACACCGGACCCGTCGGTATCGCCGGGCCGGCCGCCGCCCCCTTCAGCAAACAACACTACGGGCAGCTGGAACTGCTCGGCCACCTCGAACAAACGATCTTTTTTGTCGTGGTTTTTCATGCCCTGGGTACCCGCCAGCACCATGTAGTCGTAGGACATGATCATGGCGCGGCTGCGCTCTTCCGGAAACAAGCTGCCATTGATCTGGCCAAGCCCTGCAACCATACCGTCGCCGGTAGTATTCTTAATAAGATCTTCGATGGAACGTCGTCGTCGCTGCCCCGCCAGCACGACAGAGCCGTACTCAACAAACGTACCCTCATCGCACAGATCTGCCACATTCTCCCGAGCTGTGCGTCTGCCTGTTTTGCGCCGCTTGGCGACGGCTTCCGGGCGGTTTTCATCTAGGCCCGCGCCCTTGCGGTCAAAGACTTCCTGAAGGTCAGGTCGGATGTAATCCAAGTCCAGTACTTCGTCCGTTTCCTCGTCTGCACTGGCCACCTCTTGTTCGCGCAGCACAATCAGCGGATGGCCTTCAAAAACCGTGTCCCCGGGACCGACGCCAAGGCGCTCAACCACACCGCTGATGTCCGCCCGTACCTCGTGCTCCATTTTCATGGCTTCCATGACCAGCACCAGTTTGCCCGCATACACCTCGTCACCAGGTTCCACCTCGAAACTCACCACGGTGCCCTGCATGGGTGCTGCGATGGCTGCCTCGCCCGAGCCAATTTGCTCAGGCATAAGCTCGGCTTGGGCTGGCCCAGAAGACGCTGACGTTAAGCCGCTTTTACCGTGTTCCAGCACCGCCAAGGGGTCATTGGCATCGACCTGAGCCCCTGCTTGATTGGACAAATCACTGCCAGCCGCCTCGGCTTCTGGCACATAGTCCATCAGATGGTCGTCTAAATAACGTGTCGTGAACCGATTGTCTTGGAACGCCTGATCTTCAAGGATGTTCTGCAGCAGTGATATGTTCATCTCGACGCCACCGATAACAAAGTCGCGAAGACCCCGTTTGGCTCTGATGATGGCGTCCTGATAGTCATTGCTTGGCGAATAACAGATCAGCTTAGCGAGCATAGAGTCGTAATTTGGATTCGTCGTGTAGCCAGCATAGCCGTAAGTGTCCGTGCGCAGACCCGGGCCGGTGGGCACAGAAAACTGGGTAAGGCGTCCACCCGTGGGCTTAAATTCGCCGTTTGGCGTGACGATCTCCGTGTTGATCCGCAGCTGAATGGCGTAACCCCGGGGCGCTGGAACAGATGCCTGCTCAAGGGCTAGATCCTTAAGAGAACTTCCCCCGGCAACCTTTAACTGGCTGCGCACCAGATCGACCCCTGTCACTTCTTCGGTCACCGTATGCTCCACCTGCAAACGGGCATTGGCTTCAATGAAATAATGCTGGCCGGTGGCTTGGTCCAGCAAGAATTCGATGGTGCCCAGTCCTCGGTAGTTCAGGGCCTGCCCTAACTTGACGGCATCGCGGCACAGGGTCTGACGAATCGAATCGTCCAAGCTGGGGCTGGGTGCGACTTCTATGAGTTTTTGGTGCCGACGCTGCACGCTGCACTCTCTTTCCCACAAATGACTGACCGCGCCGCTGCCGTCACCAATGATTTGCACTTCAATGTGGCGGGCTTGATCCACTAACTGCTCGGCATACAAGCTACCATCCCCAAAGGCCGCCTTGGCCTCTGAGACACAGCGCGTATAAGCGTCGGACAGCTCGTCGCCACTCTTCACAATGCGCATGCCTCTACCGCCGCCACCGGCAATAGCTTTGAGCAAGATTCCGCCGGCAGCGTGTTGTTGGAAAAAGTCTCTCGCTTCGTCTTCGCTAATGGCCTGAGACAGCCCGGCTAACACCGGCACATCATTTGCTTGGGCCAGCGCACGAGCCTTGGCTTTGTCACCAAAGGCCGATAACGCCTCTACTGTGGGGCCTACAAAGGTCATGCCTGCGGCTTCAACAGCCTCGGCAAAGGCAGGATTTTCGCTCAAAAAACCATAGCCGGGATGGACGGCATCACAGCCAGCCCCGACGCCGGCGGCGACAACGGCCTCAATATCTAGGTAGGCGCTGGCACCGCGACCTTGAAGAGCCACGGTCTCATCACCCTGACCCACATGAGCGGATTGACCGTCGTCCTCTGCGTAAATAGTCACCGTGGCAACCCCGATTTCTCCAGCAGCCCGAGCAATACGAATGGCGATTTCGCCGCGATTGGCGATCAACAGTTTTTTCATGGTCCTCTCCTTTTGTTCCCTCAATTCTTCCCCGGAATTCTCGCAAGAATTTATTCCACGTCGGGTTTCTACAAATTCAGCTGCCTGCGCACGTCGCTCAACGCCTCGATGGTGGCGAGGGCTTCACCTTGGTTAGATGACATGTTGCGCACAATAATGTCGGTGAAGCCCGCTTCCACAAAACCAGCAAATTGCGCGGCGACTGATGCCACGTCCCCACAAATCAACGCCTCTTCGGGAAAGCCCCGATACCCTTTAGCCACAGCTCGGGCTTTAAAATCCGCCGCGGTCTTGGCGTTGCTGCCGATAAAGATGTCCCGTCGCAGGGCTACCGCTCGGGGTTGACGCTGGTGTTCGGCACAGGCCTGGCGATATTGATTGAGCTGCTCGTTGGCTTGTTGCGGGGTGAGCGACGGACTGCCCAACCAGCCCTCGGCCAAGCGAGCTGTGCGATTCAGGGCCGCCGGGGCTGACGCACCAATCCACACCTCAATTTCTTGGGCTGGCAGCGGTGCAATACGAGCGTTCTCGATGGACCAAAACCGGTCGTGACTGACCCTCTCGCCGGCCCACAGTTTGCGCATGATCGATAGCGAATCTTCGAACATCGCCACCCGCTGACTCATATCCACACCCATACCCGCGCTTTGGTCAGTTGATCCCCCCAAACCGCACTGCATGATAAAACGCCCGGGCGTGATGGCCGCTAGGGTCGAAATCTGTTCGGCCAGCAGCACAGGATTCCACAGCGGCAGCAGATACAGGGCGCCAGCAGGTTTGTTATGCCAATTGGCAAGCAAACGGCCCAGCATGGGGGAGTTTTGATAGTAGGCATGATCCGTTACGTGGTGGTCACCAACAAATAAGCTGTCCAAATCCGCATGTCGGGCCGCCGCTGCCCGTTCAATCATGTACTGGGCACCGACTCGCGGGTCGTCGACCCGATAAGCGGATTGAATGGAAATACCGATGCGCATAGCTCTGCTAAATCTCCCCGGATCTTGGTGTGTGTACCGGTTGGCTCAAAACCGACTGGGAGCTTAAATGATGCTCAAGAAGCTCCCCTGCTTCGAACAGCAAATCGTATACCAAGGGCGTCGAGGCGCCATGACCTGTTAGCAACCCATGCTTGAGCACTTGGGGCAGCCAAATGGCGTCGTCAGCCCACATCTGCTCGTAGGGTATATCGCCTAGCGGACACCAAAACGGCCTTGCTTCCGGGGTTTCTCCCATATGGCCGCTAAAATCTCGCGCCACAAAAACATAGCCCAGCCATTGCGGGCCATTGCGTTCAACGAAACGAAGTTCCGCCACACAGCCCAGCGGTTCGGCCTCGATACCGGTTTCTTCCAGCATCTCCCTACGGGCACAGTCCTGCAGTGTTTCGCCAAGCTCCCACTTGCCTCCAGGAGCGTTAATCTTGCCCATGCCATGCCCAGTTTTTTTCTCGATCAACAACACCCGATCTGCATCTACTAGAAACAGCAGCGTGCCGACGAATTCTGGCTGCCACCGCTGATGCCAAAGCGTCTTAATAATAGGCGTATCGATGGTCAGTCTGGCCACGGCTATGCGTCGTAGCGTACTTGCAGGGCCGCATACAACGCATCGGGCAGGTCAGCCGCACTGACCTCAAGTTCGCTTAGCAGGTCAATCAGATGTTCGTTGTCTTCCCGCCCACCCCATAGCTTGCGGTATTCGCCGGTTTTGTAGCCATGGTTTTGACGAAAGCGATTCAGTACGTTTTTTCCGATGTACAGATCGAACAATTCTTCCAATGTCATGGGCAAGGCTGCCATGGCATCAATGAAGGGTTGCAGTTCAAAAGAACGTGTTCGCAAACAGGAGCCAGCCAATTCTTCAATGGCCAAACGGAAGGCACCGGCTTGATCCTCATCGGTTGCTGAGGCTAGGGGCGTCACTGAGGCCAAGGCATCTGCCACGTCATCGGAAACATCACCCTGTCGCAGCAGCTCGCTTAACGCAAAGTGCCAAATGTCCACCAATTCCAAACGCACCTGATCCAAATCCGCATCCTGCTTTTTCCACCACTTCCAACCGAAGTGGTCGAGCATTTCAGCGCACTCGACCCACATGGCCCGGTAATACTCATAGCCCTGACTACGCCACTGGGGATGCACTAAGGTGTTATGGCTGTCTTGCATCTCAGCCATGGTTCGCAGCATGGCGTAACGTTCTGAAGTGTTTTGTGTCGGGTTATCGGAGGTGGGCATAGGGGTTCCTAACAGCGCGTGATAAACAGCCCCCAAGCCTACCTAAACTGGGCCGAATCTGCCCAATTCAATGTATTGCTCGCCTGCATGACTGCCGTTAGCCTAAGCCTTCGCGCTTACCGGTAGGTAACAGTCAACCAGAAGAGGGGGAAGTATGGATTTATCATTTGGTCCGGAATACGACGCGTTTCGCAGTGACGTCGTCCTGTTTCTCGAAAACAACGCAGACAAAGCGCCAAAAGGCAGCGATTTGCGTGGGCAAACCGCTAAAGACTGGCAAAAGCTGCTGATCGAAAACGGCTACACCTGCCGCACAATCCCCAAAGAGTTCGGCGGCTACGGCGCCGAGCCAGACATCATCAAATCCAGAATCATCGCCGAGGAGTTTTCCAACGCCCGTGTTAGCCCGGGACTGGGCGGCCAGGGCATTTCCATGCTGGTTCCGACCTTGCTCGAGATGGGTACCCAAGAACAAAAAGAACAATTCATCCGGCCGACCATTATGGGTGACATGCTTTGGTGCCAGGGATATTCCGAGCCGGGGGCCGGCAGTGACCTAGCGGCCCTGTCTACGGCGGCAGTACTGGACGGCGATGAGTGGGTGATTAACGGACAGAAGATCTGGACCAGTACCGCTCATATTGCGGACTGGATTTTCTGCTTGGTTCGCAGCGAACCCGATGCCCCCAAGCATAAAGGCATATCGTTTTTGCTTTTCGACATGAAAACCCCTGGCATCGAAATTCGGCCGTTGGTAGACATGACCGGACAGGCCAACTTCAACGAGACCTTTTTTACCGATGTACGGGTTCCCAAGCATCAAATCGTTGGTGAGCGCGGTCAGGGTTGGCAGGTTGCCAACGCCATTTTGGGCCACGAGCGGGAGACTCTCGCTCCGGCAAATACCGCCCAAACTCGGGTCAATGCCCTGATTGAGCTCATGAAAAACGAAACCGCCGACGGCGCTCGACTCATCGACAACCCGGTGTATCGAGATCGCCTGATGAAAATCCAAAGCAAGGTTATGGCCATGCGCTTTAACGAGCTGCGGGTGCTTTCGGCTCGTCTGAACCCGGGCCAAGACCCGGGACTGTCGCGCATGATCACCAAGCTGGAAGGCACCGAGCTGCGCCATGACTTAGAGGGCCTCGCCATCGACGTTATGGGCGAGATTGGTTTGGCTTATGAAGACAACCCGTACCTGCGCGGTTCAGGAAGCTGGCAGCGGGACTATATGTATTTCTTGGGTCTTATCATTGGTGGCGGCACCTCGCAGATTCAAAAGAACATTATCAGCGAGCGCGGCTTAGGCATGCCGCGAGAACCAAAATTCGAAAAAGCGAGCTAAGGAGGCACCATGCAGTTTGGACTATCAGAAGAACAGATCCTGCTTCGCGACAATGTGAATCGCTTTTTGGATGACCACGCGTCCCTTGACCGAGTTCGCCAATACGCCGACGGCGGCGACGATGCGGATATTTGGGCAGGCCTAGCGGAACTGGGTGTGCCTGCGCTGTTGGTACCCGAAGACCAAGGCGGCATTGGATTGTCACCTTTGGACGCGGCCATTGTTGCCGAGTGCCTTGGTTCGCACATCGCGCCAACACCGTTCTTGGGCACTGCCGTCATGGCCCCCACAGCGTTGGTGGCCAGCGGTGGCAATCACGACGAGTTGTTGGCCGAAATTGCTGCCGGCACCCACCGGATTGGCATTGCGTTTTCAGAAGCCATTAAGCGCCGCAACGACGCACGCGTTGAAGTCCGTGGCGAACGCATGTTCGGCAAATCGCTGTTCGCCTTTGATGCGGAAGCGGACTCGTACCTTGTAGCCGACCAGAACAAACACCTATATCTGATCGCGGCCAATGATCCGGGATTAAAACGAAGCCACCTCACCACCGTGGACAAGACCCGGCGCACCGTGGAGCTTACCTACGAGGACGTAGCAGCCAAGTGCATTAGCACCGATGTTGCCGTATTTGAGGCGACCTTAGACATCGGCCGAATCGCTCTGGCCGCAGACACACTAGGTGCAGCTCAGAACATGCTGGACCAAGCCGTGGAATACGCCAAGCAGCGGGAACAGTTCAATCGGCCCATTGCCAGCTTTCAGGCGGTAAAGCATATGTGCGCCGAGATGGCTGCCCAACTGGAACCCTGCCGCTCCATGGTTTGGTTCGCCGGACATGCCTTAGCAGAACTACCCGACGAAGCCCGGGTCACAGCGTGTCATACCAAGGCCCATTTGGCGGAAGTTGCCCAATTTGTTGCCAAGACCGCTACCGAGGTTCACGGGGGCATGGGTTTCACCGACTTGGTGGGCTTGCACTATTGGTTCAAGCGCTGTGGCGCGAACCGCCAGTGGCTGGGAGCGCCAGAATTTGTTCGGCAAGAAGCTGCGGTTCTGCAAGGGCTGGTAACAGACTAGACCCCTCGAACTGACGCCGGCGGACCTACTGTGAGCAATTCCAGACCGGTGTCTTTGCTTGCCGTAGTTGTGGGAGCACTGATTCTGGGTGCCACGACCTCGGCCCTGCGAGAAATCGACGTGGGCAGCACGGCTGCTGCTTTTTGGCGAGTAGCTCTGGCGCTACCGATTTTGATTCTGGTGGCGGCCTGGGGCAACCGAAGGCGGCCGGGGACCCATCCGCTGCCCGACAGCAAACACCGCGGACTGCTAGCCTTGGCTGGCGCTTTTTTTGCCGGCGATCTTGTGTTCTGGCATCTGGCGTTAACCCAAACAACTCTGGGCAACGCCACTTTCCTCGCCACTCTATCCAGCCTGTGGGTGCCGCTAACAGCCTTCTGCTTGCTGAAGCAGCCTCTTTCACGGCACTTTATCGCTGGCTTGGTCTGCGCCCTTTGCGGCTCTGGCATATTGGTCAGCGCCCATGTGTCTTGGAACACGGACACATGGATCGGTGACTTTTACGGTTTAATCACAGGCTTCTTTTTTACCGGCTACCTGCTCGTGATTGGACGCTGTCGCGACACTTTGACCACTACGGATACCATGCTTTATTCCTCGGGGTTTTGTGCACTGTTCCTGCTGCCCTTCGCCATCGCGGCCAATGTGGTCTTCATCGAACCCCTGATTCCAGTGTCCTTATCCGGTTGGCTCAGTGTCCTAGCATTGGGTTTGCTTGCTCACCTGTTGGGTCAGGGCCTTGTGGCCTTTGGCGTCGGCCCACTGAACACCAGCCTAGCGGCGGTGATTTTATGTTTGGAGGGTGTCGGGGCCATGGCAGTAGGCGCCCTTTTTTACTCTGAAACTCGTAGTTGGCTGGACGGATTTGCCGTAGTTCTCATCGTCAGCGGGATTGGTTTGGCTCAGTACAAAAAGGCTGCTTAAACAGCAGGCATTAGCCCTTCACAGCGAAAAGACACGGGCGTGCTAAGATTTGGGATTGATCGCAGTACAGATCCATCCAATGACAGCCAACCCAGCGCCAAACAAACCATCTATCGCTAGCGATCCATCGCACGTTGACGTATTCGTCATTGGCGGTGGCATCAATGGCGCTGGCGTTGCACGCGACGCAGCGGGCAGAGGCTATTCTGTCGCCTTGTGCGACGCAGGTGACTTCGGGTCAGGCACCTCGTCCGCCTCCACCAAGCTCATCCACGGCGGTCTGCGCTACTTGGAATACTACAAATTCAGATTGGTGGCCGAGTCCTTGCGGGAGCGGGAGCGCTTGTGGGGCATGGCCCCCCACATCATTTGGCCCATGAGGTTTTTACTGCCCCATCACAAGGGCCTGCGACCGAAATGGTTGCTGCGGCTGGGCCTGTTTATTTACGACCACCTGGGTGGTCGCAAACTGCTACCGAAGACATCCCGAATTGACCTGAGTCGGGATCCCGCCGGTAAGATCCTTAGTAAGGATCTCGACACAGCTTTCGAGTACTCGGATTGTTGGGTAGAGGACTCTCGGCTGGTGGTTTTGAATCTGCAAGACGCCTGGATGAACGGCGCCAGTATCATGCCTCGCACCAAGCTGCACAGCGCGGTTTTTCTCGACGGCATATGGCAGCTGACTCTTGAGCACAGTGTCACAGGCGCACAGCAGACAGTTACAGCCAGCCAGCTGGTAAATGCAGCGGGGCCTTGGGTAGACGAGGTACTACGCCAAGGGTTGGGGCGGAACGACACCAACAACATACGCCTTGTAGGCGGCAGTCATATCGTGATCAAACGACAGCTTCCGGACAACCGCTCCTACATGTTTCAAAACGCTGACGGTCGCGTGGTTTTTGCCATCCCCTATGAGAGTGATCACCTAATGATCGGCACCACAGACAACGACGACGTCTCCTTAGATTCGCCGCCGACCATTACCGACGAAGAAATTCAGTACCTGTGCGGCATTGCCACGGAATACCTGCGCGAGCCGGTCACCCCTGCCGACGTGGTTTGGCATTTTTCCGGTGTTCGGCCCCTTTACGATGACGGTGCCAGCGAAGCCACCGAAGCTACCCGAGACTACGTGATTACTCAGGACCGCCAGACTAACGGCAGGCTGATCAACATCTTTGGCGGCAAGATCACTACCTATCGAAAGTTGGCGGAAGAAGTGCTGACTCTCGTGGATCAAGGCGCCAGCAAACGCACCAAAAAATGGACCGCCGATGCAGCGCTGCCCGGCGGTGATTTTCCCGCCACGGGCTTTAACGATTTAGTAGCCCGAGCCACGAAGGATTTCGACTTCGTTCCAGCAGACCTGATCCAGCGCTTGGCACGGCTTTACGGGACTCGCCTCTGGGTGCTGCTAGCCGACTGCAGCTGCATCGAAGACCTCGGCACATGCTTTGGCGCGGATTTGTATCAGGCAGAAGTCGATTACTTGGTTCGGGAAGAATGGGCTCAACAGGCCGAGGACATTGTTTATCGGCGCACCAAGTTGGGTCTGCGCATGTTGGATGATGACATTCGTGCCTTGGAAGACTACCTAGGTAACTCTGCGATAATTCAAGGCGTTGCCGGTTTTACCGCAGACCTCGATAACCCCCAAGTGGCGCAAACAGTAGGCTAGCTGCTGACCTAGCTGTTTGGGTTGCTGCATGGCTTGAGCTAGATGCTGGGTAGTAAAAACCTCTGGCAGCTCACCGCTAACAAAGACCCATAGGTCCTCCGGCCCGTTGATTCGCAGTCGCTCCAGCACGCTGATTAAGTGACGCCCCTTGCGTCGCCAACCACCGCGACCCCGACGGGCCTTCGCGTCGTACTCCTGCTGCTCTTCTTCTTCGGTCAACACCACTTCAACGGCAAAATTGTCGTGGTTCAGCATGTCCGGTAAATACACTAGTTCCCGAAGGATGTGCACGATGGCGCCGCGTTTGGGTGAGCGGCGACTGGTGATCTCACCGGTTTCCGTATCTTGCAGGCGAACCAAGGTTTTACGATGAGCAATGGGGTGCACCAAAACCACTGGACCAAGCTCCGCAAGTTGCTTCATTTTGCGCCCTAAACCACTGAAGCTGGAGGTTTGGATTTCATAGATCACGCCATCGCGAACCACGTCAGCAATGAACCCCGAAAAAGGAACTTCCGCCGCACCGTCATCACCTAAGTAATCTAGTTTCAGCGCCGCGTGCAGGGCCCCTTCGTTCAGCATGCCGATTTTTGCCATGCACTGAGCTTAACCTTGGCGGCGGGCGCGATACTAGACGAATCACCAATCTGCTCTGTGCAATACTGTTGCTAAGGAGTGGCACATATGGATTCGAGCAACCGCTGGCAAATCAGCGTCGACACACCAACTGGCGAGCAGCAGGGTATCTTGGAGCTAGAGATAGGCGACGGGGTATGTGGCGGACGGCTATTCAACGATTCCGGCGAACTGGCGTTGGAAGATGGCTATATCAACAACGGCCAGCTGCATTGGACCTTGCGTCTGAACAGACCGATCCCTATGGCCTTGACCTGCCAAGCTTTCATCGAGGGCAACAATCTAACTGGCGATGTCACTATTGCAGCTTTCGGCAACTTCTCTTTTACTGGACGCTTGCTTAACGAGCATTCTGACTGAACCTAGACCCGGGGAGAGACTATGAGCTGGGAAACCGAACTGGACGAGATGAAGCATCGAGCCACATTGGCCGAAGCCATGGGCGGCAAAGAAAAAGTAGCCCGTCAGCACGAATTCAACAAGATGACCATTCGCGAGCGCATCGCGCAAATTGCCGACGCGAGGTCCTTCCACGAGCTTGGCAAGCTGGCTGGCGTTGGCGAGTACGACGACGACGGCAACCTAACCCACTTTACGCCCTCGAACTTCGTATTTGGTACAGCGGAAATCGACGACAGACCCGTGATTTTGTCCGGCGATGACTTCACGGTGCGAGGGGGCTCTGCCGATGCCTCCATCGCGGGTAAACGGACACAGGCCGAGGGCTTAGCCACTGAGCTTCGACTGCCTCATATTCGCTTGGTGGATGGCATGGGTGGCGGCGGTTCGGTGAAGACTATCGAAACCGCGGGACGCACCTACATCCCGGAACTGCGAGGCTGGGAGACGGTGGTTTCTCATTTGAGCGTGGCGCCTTCGGTATCTCTGGCCCTTGGCTCAGTAGCCGGTATTGGCGCCGCCCGGGTTGCGACTTCCCATTACTCTGTCATCGTTAAAGACAGTGCTCAGATGATGATTGCCGGTCCGGCGCTAGTTGACTGGGCCAGCTTGGGTGATGTCAGCAAGGAAGAACTGGGATCCTACAAAATACACACCCGCAACGGCGCCATTGATGACGAGGCCAGCAGCGAACAAGAGGCCTTCGAGATGGCCCGCCGCTTTTTGTCCTACCTACCCAGCAGCGCTGACGAGTTGCCACCGGTTACCGAATGCGCAGACGACCCTCAGCGGGAAGATGAGGCGCTGTTATCCATCGTACCCAAAGATCCCCGTCAGGTTTATAAGATGCACACGGTGCTGGAATCCGTCTGCGATGAAGGCTCCTTTTTCGAGATCGGGAAAAAGTGGGGCCGCTCCATCATTACCGGCCTAGCCCGCTTGGATGGGATTCCGGTGGCTATCTTCGCCGAAAACCCGCGGGTCTATGGTGGGGCTTGGACTGCCGATGCCGGACGCAAGTTAATTCGGCTGCTGGATCTAGCCTCCACATTTCACCTACCCGTCATCCACTTGGAGGATTGCCCCGGCTTCTTGATCGGCAAACAGTCGGAAGAAGAAGGCACCATACGAGTGGGCGCTACGGCTCTGGCGGCCATGGGCCAACTAACCACGCCATTTTGCTGCGTGGTGGTGCGCAAGGCTTTTGGGGTTGCCGGAGGAGCCAACCACAAGCCTGGAAGTCATCACTTCCGTGCGGCATGGCCATCCGGTGACTGGGGCTCCTTACCCATCGAAGGCGGCATCGAGGTAGCCTACAAAGCAGAAATTGCAGCAGCAGACGATCCAGACGGTCATCTGGCCAAGATCAAGGAACGCCTTAACCGTCTGCGATCTCCGTTCCGCTCTGCGGAGTATTTTGAAATCGAAGAGATTATCGACCCACGCAAAACCCGCGCCTATTTGTGCCAATGGGCAAAACTTGCGCGCAAAGCGTTGCGTGTGGATCCGCCGAACTTCGGGTATCGCCCGTAGACGACCAAAACAAACCCTAACCCTTCAACGAGTAGGAAGCATTATGAGCGAGGGATTTCGACAACATTCATACCAGCCACCGGAAGGCGCCACGGAAATCATATTGGTTCGCCACGGCGAATCTCGGGCCGCTACCAAGGAGAACCCCTTCCCCCTAGTAGACGGACACGGCGACCCGGAGCTGCATCCAAATGGCGAAGCTCAAGCCGTCGCCGTGGGCGAACGGCTGAAGCATGAGGTCATCGACGCGATTTACGTCACCTCGCTGCAGCGCACGGTACAAACTGCGGCGCCCTTGGCTGGCCATTTGGGCATGCAGACCCGGCTGGAGGCCGACCTGCGAGAAGTCTGCCTTGGCGAGTGGGAAGGTGGCATCCTGCGCATGAAGGCCGCAGCCGGCGACCCGATTTTTGTGCAAATGCAGGCTGAAGAGCGCTGGGACGTGATACCCGGCGCAGAAAGTTGGGAGACCCTCAACCAACGCATTACCGGCGGTTTAAGTCGGATCCATCAGCAGCATCCAGACCAAAAAGTGGTGGCCGTAGTTCACGGCGGTGTGATCGGCCACATTTTGGCGCATGCCACCGGCTCGTCACCCTTCGCCTTTAACGGCGCAGACAATGGCTCCATATCACGCATCGTAATGCATGCGGACGGGATCAAGGTCCGATCCTTCAACGACAATTTGCATGTGCAAAGCACTCTGCACACTGGCAGCGGGCAATTGACATAGCCGTTGAAAAACCAGCCTGCTTCAAACACTAGAGAATAGCGCCTCTGGAGAACTCGGGGCGCAACTTAGTGGCAGTTGGGACAGAACCGCGGGACCCGCAGCGGAGCGGTGCAAAAGGCTCTTCTAGCTCTACTTGCCCAGGGATTTACTGGCTGCGACAAATTTGCCCTCCAAGGCTACCTGAGTATTAACCAGTGCCCCCATGTTCAGGGCGTCGCTAAGACCTGCCTGCCGAGTGGTTCGATGCAGTTGCTTGGTTTGGGCTACCGCTATTTTATCCCGCCCGGCAATTGTGTCGATGAATGCAACCGCCTCCTCGGCCAGTGCCGACCCGCTATCACTGAGGCGATTGATTAACCCCATATCATAAAGACGCTGGGCGGAAATGGTCTCGCCCAGAATAGCCAGCTCCAAAGCCTGCCGCGGCCCCAGCAGCTTGCTCAGCACCGGGGTATTAATCGCCGCAGGAAAATTGTGCCGCATTTCAGACACCTGGAATCGCGCACTCGCATCGGCAAGGACAAAGTCACAGCCCATGGCTAGGGTGAACCCACCGGCGAAGGCGCAACCACGCACGATGGCCACAGACGGCAGATCGGCTTGGTCGAGCATTCGAAAAACATTCGCCCATTCACCGTCAGTAGCCACAAGCTCGGCATAGGGCAAAGAACCACTAAAGGACTGGAGATCTCGCCCGGCACAAAAATGTTCGCCTTCACCCGCAATTACCAAACACCGGCTTGTAGGGTCAGTAATAGAACGGTGTATCTCGCTGTGCAACTGGGCCACCATTTCCCTTGTAAACGCATTGCGCTTTTCAGGACGATTCAAGCGCAGCGTCGTTACCCCATCGGTGGTTTCTACTAGAACACTCATAGCCTCGCACTCCCATTGCCCTTTAGGTCAGCCAGTTTGTCTGGCGGGTTTCCCCGATCTAGACATCACTTTGCAACAAAGGTTCGGCGTTAACCAACCCGTTTCTCGGGCTGATTTGACCTTAGGCCGGGCGCCGGTAGGCCTGATCTGACAAGCCCTTGGAAAGCACGATCTGCCACAGCTGCAGCCGGCGTGCTCGAAAAGCCCCGGCGCAGCAGAGCAAGTAGTACTTCCACATTCGATAAAACGTGTTTGAGTAGTTGTGCTCCAGTTGATCCCAAGCACTGTCGAAATTGTGGAACCACGCCATCAGAGTTTTGTCGTAGTCGGGGCCAAAGTTGTGCCAGTCTTCAACCACCAACAGCGACTCCACCGCGGCACTAACACGGCGCATCGAAGGAATTTCGCCGTTAGGAAAAATATACTTTGCCGTCCACGGATCCAGCCCCATACGGTTGTGATTCTTGCCGATGGTATGCAGCAAACACAGAGCGCTAGGTTTCAGGCATCTATCCACGACTTGCATGAAGGTTCGATAGTTCTTATGACCCACATGCTCGAACATGCCAACGGAAACAACGGCATCAAACTGCTGCTCAACCTGCCGGTAATCCTGCAGGCGTATTTCAACGGGTAGATTGCGGCAGACGTTTTCCGCCCACTCGGCCTGCTCTTTAGAGACAGTTACTCCCACCACCTCCACCCCGTAATGTTCGGCAGCATACTGAGCGAAGCTGCCCCAGCCGCATCCGATATCCAGAACCGTCATACCGGGCCGAAGTTCCAGCTTGCGACAGATTAAATCGAGCTTTGCCTTCTGGGCATCCGCCAAGGTATCGCTGTCCGCCCAATATCCACAGGAATACACCATGTTTGGGTCTAGCATGGCCCGATAAAGGTCATTGCCTATGTCGTAGTGATGTTCACCAACCTGAAACGCCCGCCGCTGGTTTTGCAAATTAAATACCCTGGCACTGAACCAGCTTAAGGCGTGGCTGAGAAATGCGTGGTTTTGGGCAATAGGGCTTCTTAGAAAGCGATTTATAAACTCATCAATCTGAGCACATTCCCAGGACCCGTTCATGTAGCCCTCGCCAAGGCTGAGAGATCCGTTCAGGAGCAGTGTCGAATAGAGCTGGGGATCTAAGACTTGGATATCCCATGGCTGATTGCCGTTGAATGTGACGCCGGTGTCAGTCAACAAAGACTCAAGCCGCCGCTGTGCGAATGATTTGGGTGCACTTCTGCTGCCAAACTCACTCATGCCCTTACTCCCCAAAACACATATATCAGACTCTGCATCTGGGGGCTTACGACAGACACTGAGAATACTGCCGCTTCCGAAGCCCCTTGCGGGGTACCTCCACGAGATGCTGACTCGACGCTATCGAAGCTAGCAACCCCACGCCATTGGCGTGAGAGTTTGATTGTCGCCAACGTTAATTAGTCGACATTTGCTTTGATGGTCGGTGAGCTAAGTGTCGCCTTGAGAACGCTTCAACAAAGCGGCTACAACGGATTCTAGATTTTGTGGTGGCAGATCTTTGAGATCGCTCATGTGCTCATAAATTGCCGCGGCGGCGGTATGAAAGCTGTCGGGTAAGCCGGCACTGGAATAGTTTTCGCTGATCTCCAGCATTTCACCCACAAACCGCCATGCCTTGCCCGATGTCATTGCAGCCGTGTACTCGCTCCGCTTAAGCAAATCCGGCGAAGAAATTGCCCACTCTTGATGCAGCGCCTCTCGCACCCCCCCGGCTTCAGCCAGCGCATTCACTGACAGCAGCAGAGCACTCGCCCCCTTGCTGTAGGCTGCATAGGCCATCTTCAGGGAGGAAGCAGCCACGTTCCCATTGGGAACATCGGTCATGGGTAGCGCAATGGCCTCTAGGGCGCCAGCGCTAAACCAAGCGCTTACCGCCGGAGCATGATGCCCGGACAAATAAAGCCGAGTGGTACCGGGTTTGATTGCTGGAGGACCAATGATGCCACCGTCCACATAGGCGCCAGCCCCAAGAAGCTCGGCGATTTTTAGGGACGTGGACGGCGCTAGCGCGTTGGCATCGACGTACAAACCCGTGTAACCGGTGGCGTGAACGGCCCGCGCTAACGGCACAGCCCCATGCGGGGGACAGATGCTGATTATGGCGTCTGCCCAACCGGCGATTTCGTCAATGGAAGTAAAACTGCGAAGCCCCTCGGCACGCTGGCGGCTCTCCTGACTGCGCCCAGCGGATACCCACCCGACCTGGTGGCCACTATCCTTCAGCGTTTGAGCAACGGTGACACCCATGGCACCGGGATGCAGCACGCCGATATTCATTCCAGACATGAGGCCTCCTATTTACGGTAGTCCAAGGGTGGCTCCCGATCCCCCAACAAAGCTGCGTAGACAAAGTTCGGGCCTTGAGCCTCTTTCAACTCAGCCTTGGCTTGAGTAATGGTCTGGGGCTGCAACATCAACTGCGCCGCAGATTTAGCCAGCAGCCGGGATGCCAGATCCATACCTTTATGGCCGATGCTCATGCCTCCTGCCGCCACAGCCTGCCAACTGTGCGCCGGCGTGCCGGGTACCCAGGTGGCCGTAGTGAAACCCACCGTTGGCACTAACCAACTGACATCACCCACATCGGTGGAACCCATGGATTGGCGAACCTTGTAGGCAGATACCGTTTCTTCCGAACCCAGGGGGCGCCGGGGATTAATCAAAGTGCCCTGTAGGGTCTGGGCAAAAGCTTGCTCGGTGGGACTGTATTGAATACCCCCAAGGCCAACGAGATTGTCATAGACCAGTTCCGCCAAGGTTAAGTTCGGCAGCACCGGGTAGTTACCGTGCATTACCTCTACGTTAACTTCGGTGCCGGTGCCCATGGCAGCGGCTTGGGCTGCTTTCACGACACGCTCGAATAGGTCCACTACCTGCTCTTTTTCTGGGTGCCGGACGTAGTAATACACTTGGGCCGTCTCTGGCACGATATTCGGCGCTGCACCACCGTCGGTAATCACATAATGCAACCGAGCGGTTTGGGGTACGTGCTCGCGCATAAGATTCACCATGAAGTTCATGGCCTCTACGCCGTCTAGGGCAGACCGTCCCTGATCTGGTGCCGAGGCCGCATGTGCGGCCCTACCAGAGAATGTAAAGCGACCGGACTTATTCGCCGTGGTGCTAGATGGCGATGCGGAATTAGCGTCACTGGGGTGCCAATGAAGAACGATGTCGACGTCCTCAAAGACACCGGCCCGGGCCAGATACACCTTGCCGGAGCCCCCTTCTTCTGCAGGCGTACCTACCAGCTTAATCGTGCCCCGCAGATTGTTTTCCTCAAGCCAATGGCGAACCGCCACCGCAGCCGTGGCTGAAGCTGCGCCGAAGAGGTGGTGGCCACAAGCATGACCCGGCGCGCTTTCTTCGGTGATTCTGCGCTGGGGTTCGGCCGCCTGATTTAGACCCGGAAGTGCATCAAACTCAGCCAAGATAGCGATGGTGGGATCCCGGTCCGTGGTGTTGTCAGACTGGTAGGTAGCAACAAAGGCTGTGGGAATGTCCGCTACCCCAGTTTGTATTTGAAAGCCTTGGCCGCCAAGGTAGGCCTGTAGCTGCGCGGAACTTTGAACTTCCATATAACCCAGTTCCGCCAGATCCCAAATTGCTGAGGCCAGCGCAACGCCCTGTGGATGCTGGACCTTAGCGAGTTCGGCTGCACGATCTGACAATTGAGCGATTCGAGTCGTGGATACCTCATCCGCCCACACCCAGATCGGAGAAAGTGCGGTTAACAACGTTAATCCAATTATCCGTCCGATGTTCATATTTCCCTCTATGTAAGCTGCGCTATCGCCTATGCTTTGCCCCATTTCTGACAGCTTTGGCAGCCTTGGCAGCTTTGGCAGCTTTGGCAGCTTTGGCAGCTTTGGCAGCTTTGGCAGCCTTGGCAGCATTAGGCGTCAACACACGACGCCGCTAGGCTGCTAATGGCCACCCCACGGCTGCCCTGACGCACAGAGTTACGATCGTGACCCGGCGTGAGATAGGCAAAACTGATTCCTGTTTCTGGATCTGCCCATACGAGCTGACCACCTGCCCCATTGTGACCAAAGGCCGCTGGGGAGTTAGTACGGCCAAAGCCGCGAAAACGGCGGCTTTCATCGCCGCTGACAATAATACCCAGACCGCGATTTGCCGGTTTCTTAAACATCAAATCGGTAAAGTCACCGGACCTGATTCGGCGCGCGTCCATTAGCGTTTCTTCAGGCCAGAGCGAGGCGTGTTTGTTACCTCCAGTCAGCAACGCCTGATAAAACAGCGTCATAGCCGAAGCGGTGGCAAAGGCACCGCCACCGGGGACTCCCACGGCCTGAATTTCAGGCCGGCTGAAGGCGACGATGGCCTCTTCGGTGACTTCAGTCACTGGCGGCACCGGCATCCCAAGCTGTTTGTATTCCTGTGGAGTCATCGCCTCGCCCACATAGACACAGGGCAACGTTCGCTCGCACTCAGACGTCGGTAGGCCCACATATAAATCCTGTAATTTCAGAGGTTCCAAAACTTGGGTACGCACAAAGTCCCGGTAACTTTGTCCCGAGCGGCGTTCAATGATTTCCGCAATAACCCACATAGATGAGGACGGGTGATACTCAAATCGTGTGCCGGGCTCCCAAGTCAAACGCCACTGACGAAATCGCCCATAGCGCTTATCTCGGTCGTCCCAATCCAGAGGTGCAAAGGGCGCACTTGGAAAACCTGCGGTATGAGCAAACAACTGTCCCACTGTGACTTTGTGTTTTTCATAGGTGTCGAACTCGGGAACGATGTCTACTACCAACTCGTCCTCACTCAACTTGCCTTGCTGAAACAGCAGCCATGCCGCCGATGAGGTAATCGCCTTGGTGGCGGAAAATATGCAAGTCAGGGAATCCGGCTGGGCATCGCCATAGTCATACTGAAACACCACCTCGCCATGGCGGGCGATGGCCAGCTGCGCAGCGGGTAAAAGACCCGCTTCTACTTCTTTGCCAGCACGAGCCAACAGTGCGTCTACCTTTTCAACATCGAGACCGAAGGATGTCACTCGTTCTTGCTGATGTTCACTCAAAACATGTGTCATGTGTCCGTCCTTCCTCTCTAATTCACCCACATTAAGCCTCGGTAAGACTACTCATCACTGATTCAGATAACCATCTAGTGATAGGTCTTTTCATAAATTTGCCCGACGCGTCGAGCCCCACTAAGATGCCACTTGTTTTTTTAAAGGTATCCACATGTCCATTGTTAACGGCTTAGTCGACTCTATCGGGAACACGCCTCTGATCCGCATCAATTGCTTGTCGGAAGAGACGGGCTGCGAGATTTTGGGGAAAGCCGAGTTCATGAATCCGGGCGGATCCGTGAAGGATCGAGCGGCTTTGTGGATGGTGCAAGAAGCGGAAAAAAACGGCTCACTGAAACCCGGCGGCACCGTGGTGGAGGGTACAGCTGGCAACACTGGCATTGGTTTAGCCCATGTCTGTAACAACCGTGGCTATAAGACCATTATCTATATGCCGGATAACCAGTCCCAAGAAAAAGTAGACCTGCTACGCACGCTGGGTGCCGAGGTTCGTGTGGTGCCCACCGTTCCCTACGCTAACGATGAGAACTTCCAGAAACAGGCAGGACGCTTTGCGGCAACCCTGGACAACGCGGTTTGGGCCAATCAGTTCGATAACACCGCCAACAGTTTGTCCCACTATGAATCCACCGGGCCAGAGATCTGGGATCAAACCAATGGCGGTGTTGACGCTTTCACCTGCTCTGTTGGCACTGGAGGCACTCTGGCCGGCACATCGACCTACCTGAAGGAACAGAACCCCAACGTGCAAATTGTACTGGCAGATCCCTTAGGCAGCGCGCTCTTCAACTGGGTAACAACCGGCGAGGCGGTTATGACGCCCGGCCCGTCTATGACCGAAGGCATTGGAAACTCCCGAATCACCGACAACCTAGCCTCCGCACAAATTGACGACGCAGTGCAGGTGGATGACCAAGAAATGGTGAACATGGTGTACCGACTGCTGCACCAAGAGGGTTGGTTCTTTGGCTCCAGCTCTGGCGTCAACCTAGGAGCGGCGGTAAAAATCGCCAAACAAATGGGACCCGGCCACACCATCGTGACGATTCTGTGCGACGGTGGCGGCAAGTATCAATCTCGATTGTACAATCCAGAATTTTTAGCAGAACGCGGCCTCAGCGCGCCGACTTTTAGCTAGATCTACGATTCAGAGAAACGCCCAACCTAATGTCTGACCGACCGACTAACTCATGGCAGGATCCGCTAAACATCAATCGATGTTTGGAGGCTAGGCGCATTGCCGTGGTGGGCCTGTCGAGCAATCCTGCAAGGCCAAGCTACGGTGTTGCCGCCTACCTAAAGGCCGCGGGGTATGAGGTGATTCCGGTCAATCCATCGGAAGAGTCTGTATTGGGTCTGCCCTGCTACCCAGACTTAGAGGCGATCCCCGGCACCGTAGATTTAGTGAATGTCTTTCGCCAATCCAACGCCGTGCTGCCCATCGCCCAGAGTGCCATTCACATTGGCGCCAAAGGGTTGTGGCTGCAGTTAGGGGTAATCAATGGCCAAGCCTTAACGTTGGCACAAAATGCAGGCTTGGCCTGTGTGGCGGATCTTTGCACCAAGGTCGAACACCAGCGACGAAGTCGCTAGCCCTCGCCCCGGGGCGATAGCTTCTTCTAGTCGATACCCACCAGTAATTTCACCGCCTGACAAAAAGCTTCGACGGCCTCGCGCATATCATCTCGGCGCTGCTGGCCCGAGCTCTCACTGAAGCAAAAGCTCAGTCTGAGCTGATTCATGCCGGCGCCGGGGTCTCGCTTGCGCGCATCCAATGGATAGAAGTCATACATGGGAATCACCACCAGACCGTGGTCCATTACCATACGCTCGATCATGGCATCATCGGTGCGAACCGGCTCGGCGGCACCTGTGTTTAGAAAGGTGAACACGGTAAAAAAACCACCTTCGGGAATGGTCCAGCTGAATTGGTCTTTGTGATCGCCCAACTCTCGCTCGAATACCTCGAGCAGAATCTGCCGGTTCTCCCGGTAGACTACGAGTTTCTCCTCGGCCAAGGGCCAAATGCTCTGGCGCTCGACAAAGCTACCGGTATCGTCTTGATCGTGAAGCAAGGCTTCGAAGCCTCGCAACGCTCCGGGACTATGGAACAACAGCTCGCTACTGGACTCCACCAAGGCCAAATCTGACAAAGGCACTTTCTTGCCGTCGGCGATCTCAAGCTCTGCCTCGCTGTATAAAAAACCTACCCGCGGCCCGGGGAAGCCAATTTTTGAGCCTGTGAACAGGTGTACGGTCTGATCCGGTGCCATGCTGAAAAACGGCTTGGCCCGATCCTCAGGCTTGGCAAAGTTAATGTACAGGTAGGGCGCGTCCTCAAGGATCAAAATGCCCTCTTCCCGGGCCACCTGCAAAATGGCCTCGCGACGAGCTTGAGTGAAAGAAAACCCTCCGGGATTGTGGCCATCGGGCACCGTGTAATAAAAGGGTACGAAATAGCCCTGCTCTCTTGCGGCACGAATTTGCGCGCGCATCACCTCAGGAATGGCCCCTTCGCCGTCCATTTCCACGCTAAAGATTGTCGCGTGCTGGCACAGGGCAACCCGGGCCGTGAAGCCCGCATAGGTGGGCGCATCAGTGATGTAGGCCACAGGCTGTCCGGGATGCTCAAACATGGAGCAAATCAGATTTATGCCGCCGGATGCACCAACGGTGGGTATCAACTTCTCGGGATCTAGGGTCAGATTCCAATCTTTGCCATATACATTGGCAAAGGTCTGGCGGGCTGATACCGGCCCAAGGGTATCGGTATAGGAATAGGCTTCGCGCAGGTACTCGGGCAGAACGGTGGGATCGTTCAGACCCTCACCCTCAGCGAGATAATCGAAATAGGCTTGTTGGTGCTCTAAAAATCCACGGGGATCCGTCACCTCAGGATGCGGGTATCCGGCGCCTAGATGATGAACTTTCAAACCGCGCTGGGCTGCGATCTCTCGCAACCCGGGCAACGATGCGGACATCTTGCGGGTTACCGACACAGCCTGCTGCTGAACTTTAGGTGCGACTAGATTCGTCACAAATACCTCGTAAACCAAAACAATAAATACGGCAGGAAGAATGCCCGCCACGGCGACCCTCAACTTTAGGAGCTTTGGGCAAGCCTGTCGATGTTCGCGATACACAAAGCCACATAAGTCCAAGGGACTTCTAAGGGGAGTTTCCGGACGCAACGGTTAGGCGAGCACTGGGCTCACCCGAGATGCGCAGGCCCTGTGACCCATTAGGGCTCTAAATCGTCATCTATCCCAGACTGGTTTTTTTTGTCCTTCACCGCCGAGCGCACTTTCTTACCAAAGGCTCGGTCGCGACTGCGACGTTGAGCCAGGGACTCTCGGTTACGGGCCTCCTCCTCCTTTAGGGCCTGATAACTTTGCAGCCGACTCGCATCCAGCTCACCTGAGTTGAGGGCCGCCACGACGGCGCAACCGGGTTCGGACCCATGCCGACAATCGTTGAACCGGCAGGCGGCAGCCAGCCCCTCCACATCGGCAAAAAGTTGATCCAAGCCCTCCTCGGCCTCAGCCAGCTGCAGCTCCCGCATCCCCGGGCTATCCAAAATCACACCGCCTTGGGGCAGCCGATGCAAAGTGCGACTTGTCGTTGTATGGCGACCCTTGGCGTCTTCTTCACGAATGGCCGCGGTGAGCTGCACTTCATCGCCTATCAAGGTGTTTACCAGGGTAGATTTGCCCACACCCGAGGAACCCAGCAGCGCTAGGGTCTGACCTGTGCCGCACCAGGGCTCCAAGACACTGACATCGGCTGGATCCAACGCGTTTAGGAAGAAGTGCGGCACGTCAGGAAACCGCTCATTCAACACTGCCTTGTATTCTGAAACCGCACCGCTGAGATCGGCCTTGGTTAACACCAGTACGGGACTAACGCCCGCCTCCATAACCACGGACAGATAACGCTCCAACCGCTCAGGACTAAAATCGGCATTACAAGAAGACACGATCAAAGCCGTATCTACGTTGGCAGCAATTAGCTGCAGGGCACCCAAAGGGTTAATGCGCTGGATAAGACTCCGCCGCTCAAGCATTTGCACTAAGGAACCGGTTTCGGTGTCGACGACTACCCAATCACCAATGGTGGGTCGGGTGGACTCGTCACCGCGAAACCACCGACCGCTAATGGGCACCTGATTCGATAGCAGCTCACCCTGCGGCGCAATGGAAAGTCCCGTGCGCTCCACACCCGTCACCCGAGCGATTTGAGCACCCGTCGAACCGCCTTGGGCCAAGGTCTCTTTGATCATAGGCAGCTGAGCGACGAAATACTCGTTCCAACCCAACGTCTGTAAAACCTGGGGTTCAGCCACTAACATCGTTTGGAAAGCTCCATTGCCCTAGGCACTAAAAGTTCCAACCAGGCTTAGGGTTGGGGGTAAATACCCCATCCAGCGCTGTCAACAAAGAGATCGGTGCCTGCAAACCATCGGAGATGGCCAAGCTGCTCGCTGGCGCTACGCCCCAAATCAGCCGACTCAGGGTGTTAATGCTGCAGGTCAGAGCGGGCAAAGTTTCGTTTTTGGCGACATTCACAGAAGCCTGCTGCCCAAGGGCTACATCAAAACTGCCTCCCACTGGCCGCCAGCTACCGTCGCCGGCCAGTATCCCATCGACGGGATCTTCCACATTTAACCGAAAGGCTAAGTCCGGACCCTTGTAGCTAAGGGCGTTGATACAGGCAGGGATATCAAGAACCCGAAGCTGATACCAGGCCGAGGCGCTTTGCTCCGCGGCGTACTTACCCTCTTCAGCAACCGCCTGACTTCGGAAAGGGCGCTTGAGCATGCTTTGAAGCTGAACATGTGGGGGTTCCATCATGTGTATCGAATACACTTGATCCCCCAAGGATTTGAGCAGAGCGAGTATTTCCAGAAGCCCCTGCCCGTCTTCGTAGCCCAACCATTTGACTTCATAAGGTCCATGCTCGCCTTGGGGCTTCATCCACACAAAATGGGTCAGCCGTTCACCTTCATAGAAGCCCAGACCGAACCCCTCTTCCATGCTCAATTCGGCTTTAAAACAGTGGCTTTGATTTATGACCACATTGCCATGCAGGGGCGGCCGAGCCATGAGCGATGCCAGCATTGCGTCGCTGTCGTGGGCACTCAAGCGCCGAGGCGTCCGAGGTTTTAGGCTGATATCAAACTGATTCGGATCCACGCGAAACTCATTGATGTAGGCACCGGTGCCAAACCCCAACTTGTTATAAAACCCCTGATCAAACATGCCCAGCACTGCCACGGCCTCGCCACGTCGCTGGCCCTTGGCCAGTTCCCGTGCGGTGAGCTGCTGAGCTAGGGAAAGCCCACGAGCCACCCGACTGGTGGTAACCGCGGCAATGACGCACAAGGGTAGATCTTCATGATCCAGACGCATAGTGCCGGTTTGAGCCTGCACTGAGCACTCTACTTCGTCATGGACTAGGCCGACACTGGTGGTTCCCGTTTCGAAGAACGCGGTCATTGCCTGATCGGTCCTCTCACTATCCGACCAGCCGATTTCCCGCCAAATTCGCTGCACCGAGAGCATATCTTTTTCAATATCGAAATCTCGAATCTCGATGCTTACTTCCTGTGCCATATCGAAACCTGTGGTTGCGTTTATTTGGGCAGCACGGGGCGTCGAGTTTGGAAGTGCTGCTTGTTTACAGACATATCCAGCAGTGAGGCTTTGTCGGGAGATTCGGCCAAGGCTTCAAGTTGGATTCGCGTCACGTTCATCAAATCAAACTCTTTTGCCGCATGGCGTTCCAGCGCTTCTTGAGGCGTGATCCAAATACTGTCGACTGTTTCTTGTTCATCGTGGCTGCCCCGCTGACTTTCCGGTGCTGCAGCAATAAAAAATCGGGTATCGAAGCGTCGCGGGCGTCCCAGCGGCGTAATGAAACGGTTGTAGAAATGAATGTGGTCTACAGCCAGCTTAAGGTTTTCCTGCCGGCATATGTCCAACAGTGAAAGTGTGCCGTCGTGCAGAGGGTCTCGGTAACCGGCAAAACGCGCTTGTACCGCGGGATCGGCAAAGGATATCAATTCGCCCTCAGGGGTATAGGCCAGCATCAAACCCGCCTCCTCAAAGGTTTCACGAATGCAGGCGATCCAAAAACCCCGCCACTCATCGCCCAAGGCTTCTACCTGAGGTTGCTGGCCTTCGGTGGGCCCATGACGATGTGCGTCGTAAGCGTGGAGGTGATCGTCCGGATCCACTCGGCCGCCAGGGAAAACGTACATTCCCGACGCAAAGCTTGCCTTACTGGTTCGCTTCAACATGAAAATCTCATAGCTGCTCGGTGCTTCGCGTACAACGATCACCGTGGCGGCAGGACGAATTGGTTGCACGGGTGCCCGGGGGAAATCCAGATCAAAGGCTGAGGACATGGGTTACACCAAAAATTACCAAGCCCAGAGGCTACAAGGTTGGCTGCACTGATACTAGCGAGGGGGTGGATTAATACGGTGTTCGCGAGACAACCAAGACCTGTCATACCGCCAACGCATAGGGCAGTATCTGCCTTCGGAGAGGGAGACCGTTTTGAAACAAGACAACCATGGCTATTGGAAGGCTAACTTACGCATTCTCGGCGCACTGCTGAGCATCTGGTTTATCGTATCGTTTGGCTTTGGCATTTTACTGGTGGAAGAACTCAACCAGATTCCTTTTTTCGGCTTCAAGCTGGGATTTTGGTGGGCCCAACAAGGGGCCATTTACGTATTCGTGGCCTTAATCTTCGTTTACATCCATTTGATGCAAAAGCTGGATAGAAAGTACGGCGTGTCGGATGAGGACGATTCCTCCGAGGAGCAGTCGTAGCATGGACGCTCAATCTTTGACTTATCTGTTTGTCGCCCTGTCCTTTAGCTTATACATCGGCATCGCCATCTGGTCCCGGGCTGGTTCCACCAAGGAGTTTTACGTGGCCGGTGGCGGCGTACACCCCATCGCTAACGGCATGGCCACCGCCGCAGATTGGATGAGTGCGGCCTCTTTCATCTCCATGGCTGGCATCATCGCCTTCATGGGCTATGACGGCGCGGTCTACCTCATGGGCTGGACCGGAGGCTACGTTATCCTCGCCCTGCTGTTGGCCCCGTACTTACGAAAGTTTGGTCAGTTCACGGTGCCGGATTTCATTGGCACGCGCTACTACTCTACAACCGCTCGGGTCGTCGCAGTGATCTGCCTAATTCTTATTTCCTTTACCTACGTGGCAGGCCAAATGCGTGGAGTGGGCATCGTTT
>ERZ1047472.701-NODE-701-length-28775-cov-18.647806_pt1 | contig 28775 bp, 26 predicted proteins | sample MGYA00383095_ERZ1047472 | MGnify/ENA primary metagenome ERZ1047472 (study PRJEB29581, sample SAMEA5548365) | metagenome | biome: marine; feature: coastal; material: water | depth 1 m | study: Short-term variability in the microbial, nano- and picoplankton... | reverse complement strand
TATTTACCCTGAACGGTGACAGCTGGCTTTATATAGGCGGCGAAATAGCGCCTGCATAATACGGCATAAATTATTAGGAATAGCGATGGACTTAAAATTAGTAGACCCAGAACTTGCTGCTGCTCTGGCATTATTTCCGCAAATGGATATTTGGGCCGATTTGCCGCTATCACGCAGACTTATTGGTCAGGCCCGCCATACGCAGATGGGTGGGCTGCCACCGATTAATACTGTTATTAGTAAAGACTATGCCGTAGCCAGCTGTGCCGAATCAGCTTCGCCAGATGTGCCAGTGCGAACCTATCGCCCGCGAGATCAGAGTCAAAAGCTACCTGCATTGCTTTGGATTCATGGGGGTGGTTATTGCCTTGGTAGCATGGAACAAGATGATTACTTGGTAAGACAGTTAGTTAAAGAGGTGGGCTGTGTGGTGGTCTCTGTTGACTATCGCTTGGCACCTGAGCATCCATTTCCTGCACCCTTAGATGACTGTTATAGCGCACTGCGCTGGTTAGCTAGCAATACTGAGATGCTCCAGGTAGATGGTTGTCGCCTGGGTATAGGAGGTATTAGTGCTGGTGCTGGTTTAGCGGCTGGACTGGCTCTGTTGGCCCGCGATCGAGACGAGGTTAGTGCTATTTTTCAAGCGTTGCTGTGCCCAATGATCGATGACCGTAATATCAGCGTCTCCAGTCATAGTATTACCGATGGGCGAGTTTGGAACCGCAATTCAAATATCAATGGCTGGCGGGCCTATCTTAGTGGCAGTATCGAGGCGCCATCGGCCTATGCCGCTGCGACCCGTGCCGAGAACTTGAGTGGCTTGCCGCCCGCCTATATTGCGGTGGGCTCTGTGGATGCCTTTGTGGATGAAAATGCCGACTATGCCGAGCGGCTCAATGCAGCCGGAGTCGATACCCAGTTTGAGATTTTCAGTGGTGGGTTTCATGGGTTTGAATTTACCGTCCCCGGTGCAGAGCTTTCGCGCCGTGCCAGAAATAGTCATTATCAGGCGATCAAAAAGGGGCTTTTCTAGGCGTCCTTTTGTGCGGGGCTGACCAAGCGGCCAAATAAAATACCCACTTCAAATAGCAACCACATAGGAATGGCCAGTAGGGTTTGGGAAATAATATCTGGTGGTGTCAACAGCATACCCAACACAAAGCACAGTACAAAAACATAGGGGCGTTTCTTGGCCAGATTATCTGGTTTTACAACCCCCATCCACGAAAGAATAACTACCGCGATAGGTATTTCAAAACTCAACCCAAAGGCGAAAAAAAGCTTTAGTACAAAGTCCAGATAGCTGCGGATATCGGGCATAACGCTGATGCCTTCAGGTGCAATGCTGGTGAAAAATAAAAACACCAGTGGAAATACAACATAGTAGGCAAAGGCCATACCGGCATAAAATAATAAGACACTCGAGATAAATAGCGGGATAACAATTTTCTTTTCTCGCTGGTACAACCCGGGCGCCAAAAAAGCCCATGCCTGATAGAGGATATAGGGCATAGCCGCAAACATGGATAGCACCAAAGTAAGCTTAAACGGCGTTAAAAACGGCGAGGCAACTTCAGTGGCAATCATGGTCGATGATGCGGGCAGGAACTCGCGAATAGGCTCTGAGATATACATATAGAGCTCATTACTAAAGGAAAATAACCCGGCAAAAATAACCAGTACCGCTGCCACAGAGCGCAGCACACGATCTCTAAATTCGATCAGGTGCTCCATAAAAGGTTGGCTACTGAGGGCTTCTTCTTCAGTCATCTTATTTTTCTTGTGAAGGTTTTAGGCTTGGATCTGAGGCCAATTCTGCTTCTGTTTCAGCAAGAGTGGTTTTAATTTCGTCTTGTGTCTCTGTGACTGAGGCTGAAAATTGTTCTTTGCTGTCATTGAGGTCGCGGAGAATTTTTTCATTGTGCAGCTGGCGACGAATTTCATCCATACCCACTTCATTTTCCAATTCGCGTTTGGCGCTGGAAAATATCTGCTTCATGCGGCCAAGCCATAGGCTAATAGTGCGCACAGTTTCAGGCAGTCGCTCGGGGCCCATCACAATCAGGGTAATCACGGCGATAATTAGAAGCTCAGAGAAACCTATATCGAACATGGTTTATTCGGCAGCGTCTTTTTTCTCAACTGATTCTTCAGACGACTCTTTATTAGTCGCAGATTCCTCGTCTTTGGGATCGCTGGATACGGAGTCTTTAAAGCCCTTAACCGCACCACCTAAATCAGAACCAATACCACGTAATTTTTTAGTGCCAAAAATTAGCGCCACAATTACCAGAATAATTAATAACTCTTGCCATCCAAAACCCACAATAACTCTCCTGTGTTTAAATTAAACCGCTAGTCTTTATTTCGTTGAGCTTTCTCTTTAAGGCCAGATAAATCAAATCTGCGTTCTAGTTCTCTGAGCACTCCACTGGCATCTTCGCCGAGGTGTGACAGCATGACCAGAGTATGAAACCACAGGTCAGCGGTTTCATAAATTAATTTTTCATTGTCGCCACTTATCTCTGCATCACGCGCTGCCAGGATAGTTTCAACGGACTCCTCACCCACTTTTTCGAGAATCTTATTTAAACCTTTTTGGTGCAGGCTGGAAACATAGGAATCGTCGGCCGAGGCTTGCTTGCGCAATTCAAGTACTTTGGTTAGCTGGCTTAACACTGCATCGCTCATTGATAGAGTTCCTTGGGGTTCTTAATAACGGGATCTACGCTGGTCCACTGGCCATCTTTGAGGACTCGATAGAAGCAGGATACGCGGCCAGTGTGACAGGCAATACCACCGACCTGTTCGACCTGCATCATAATGACATCCTTATCACAGTCGATGCGCAGCTCTTTAAGTTGCTGTACATTTCCAGATTCTTCACCTTTACGCCATATCTTTTGGCGCGAGCGCGACCAGTATATGGCGCGATTTTCGATCACTGTCAGTTGCAGTGCCTCGCGATTCATCCAGGCGACCATAAGGATTTTGCCAGTCTTAGCATCCTGCGCTATAGCAGGGGCCAGTCCGTCACTGTTCCATAGAATGTCGTCAACAAAGCTCATGACAGCTTGATCCGTTTTCGATGCGTTATTAGAGACGCACATGATAGCCCAACTAGCGCAGCAGGAGTATCAATAGACCCAGAGTAGCGAGAATTAGACTACTGCCAGGTAACTGTGCCATTGGCTCTGCCCAGTGGGGGAAGGCCAGACCTACCCCAACACCTACTGCTGCGGCGCCAATGCGGCCGGTTAATTTTTTAGATTTGGCTGCCACCGGCTCGGTCGATAGTACGCTGTTATTGCTGGACTGTTTGCTCTGAAGTACATCAAAGATTAACGGCGGTATCTGCGGCAGATATTCCAACCAGTCTGGGATATGGCGCTTCATTTGCTTGATCATGCTCTTGGGAGAATAGCGTTTCTTTAGCCATTTCTCCAAAAATGGTTTTGCGGTGGTCCATAGATCCAGCTGCGGATAGAGCTGCCGTCCCAGGCCTTCGATATTAAGTAGGGTTTTTTGCAGCAATACCAAGGAGGGCTGCACTTCCATATTAAAGCGTCGCGCTGTATCAAATAGGCTGACAAGAATATGACCCAGTGATATTTCATCCAGAGGGCGCTGAAAAATCGGTTCGCAAACTGAACGTATGGCCCCGGTAAACTCATTCACTGGAGTATCTTTAGCCACCCAACCAGAGCGAATGTGCAGCTCGGCTACCTGGCGGTAATCACGATTAAATATGGCCAGCAGATTGCGCGCTATGTAGAACTGATCAGCACTGGATAATGAACCCATAATGGCACAGTCCAGCGCCTGATAAGAGGGCTGCTTGGGGTTGCTGATATCAACAAATACATTGCCGGGATGCATATCGGCATGGAAAAAATTATCGTCAAATACCTGGGTAAAAAAGATTTCAACACCGCGCTCGGCAAGTACCTGCATATCGACACCAGCGGCTTTCATTTCGCTGACGCTGGACACGGGAATGCCGTAAATACGCTCCATAACCAGTACATCTTGGTTGGAGTGAGACCAGAATATTTTTGGTACATACAGCAGTGGTGAATTTTCAAAGTTATTGCGCAGCAGCGAGGCATTGGCGCCTTCTGACTGCAGATTTAGCTCCTCAATAATCACATGGTCGTAGTCTTTGATGACCTCAACTGGGTGCAGGCGACGGCCATCCTCGCTGTATTTAGCTAACAGACGCGCCAAGGTATACAGCAGTGCGATATCTTTGCGGATGGTTTTTTCAATGCCGGGTCGAACCGCTTTAACGACCACCTGAGTGCCATCGGCTAAAACAGCACCATGGACCTGAGCAATAGACGCTGAGGCCAGGGGATCAGCCTCAAAACTTTTAAATAAATCATCGACGCTACCGCCAAGTGCTGCTTCGATATTTTTCTTAAACACGGCAGATGAAAAGGGCGGTACATTATCTTGTAGCTTGGCCAGTTCAGAGCAGATATCGTCGGGAACCAGATCAGGTCGGGTCGATAGCAACTGACCAAATTTAATAAAGATAGGGCCCAGTTCTTCCAGTGCTTTGCGCAGGCGTTCACCGCGGCTGCCTTTATTAGCGCTTGAGCCGAATAGCACTGCTGGAGATAACAGGATGCGTGCGCTCAGCGGTAGCTGGCCTTTATCCAACAGAGCATCGAGGCGATATTTTCCTGCGACACACATTATTTTACCCAGGCGGCGAAGTCTAATCACAGGCTTGGGCCTCCAGAGGGTAATAGTTTACGCAGTCGCTCAATGCGTGCGGCTAGGCGATCTGTGTCTGTGGCTATGCTGCGCACCTGTTGAGTCAGCTGTTCAAAATCTCCGCGATCTGGGGTTAGCTGCCACTGGTTTTGCGCTACATCCACTACTTTGGCTGTGACGCGCTGTGCCGCTTTGGCACGAAACTCTGCAGAGTTGCGAATATTCGAGCAGAAAATATGTGCTGCAACATCGCCTATTAATTCCGCCAGCGCTGCTTCCCAGTCTATTTCTAGGTTGGCCATAATAATATTGAGCTTGCGCAGGGTCTCTAGATCGCCACTAATATTGACGCCAGTGCCGGACAGCGATTTTGTGTCGGTAGAATTAACCGCCATGCTAGCGATAGCAACGAGGGTGCCGTTTATGGTGATGCTGGCACTGTCCTGCCAATTACTGTGTAACATAATGCCGTTGACGGTGGGCTCAACGGCGATAGACAGTGGTGGCATACTGCTTTCCACTAAAATAATCTGACCTTCTAATGCAGCCAAGTCTCGGGCCGAGGCAGGGTCGTATTTCAATGCTGCATTGATTAGGTGTTCAACGCCTTCCAGAGCTGTTGACTGTAAAGCCGCAAATAACACTAGGGCTTTACTCCTCGGTGCAGGGCAACCACACCGCCGGTCATATTATGGAAGTCGGTGTTGGCAAAACCGGCATCATCCATCATGGTTTGCAAGGTCTGCTGATCTGGATGCATACGAATCGATTCAGCCAAATACTGATAGCTATCGGCATCGTCTGCGAACAGTTTGCCCAGCTTGGGCAGTATGCTAAATGAATAGGTGTCGTAGACCTTGGAGAGCAGAGGGTTGCCAGGCTTGGAAAACTCCAATACCAGCAGACGGCCACCGGGTTTCAAAACCCGCAGCATAGAGCGCAGTGCCAAGTCTTTGTCGGTGACATTGCGCAGCCCAAAGGCGATCGTAATGACATCGAAGGTATTGTCGGGAAAGGGCAGATACTGGGCGTCGGCCTGAGAGAAAGTCACATTGTTGACCACGCCGCGATCCATTAATCGGTCACGGCCAACCTTGAGCATCGAATCGTTAATATCAGCCAATACCACCGTGCCCTCGGGGCCGACAATGCGCGAAAATTTGGCAGTGAGATCGCCAGTGCCGCCGGCAATATCTAGCACCTTGTTGCCGCGGCGCACACCAGACATTTCAATGGTGACGCGCTTCCACAGCCGATGTACGCCACCAGACATCAGATCGTTCATAAGGTCATATTTAGCGGCTACGGAGTGAAAGACTTCGGCAACTTTGTCGGCCTTTTCTTCGACATTGACGGTTTTATAACCAAAGTGGGTTGTTTTGTCAGACATTGGTGCAGCTTTCTCTGTAAATTCAGCGACCTATTGTAGCGGCACTGAGGCTATTAAGGGAATTTTTAGGAGAGTTTAACCACCTGAACATCAGGATCCCGCGATGCCCCTGCGGTGTGCAGTTTTTGCAGGTAGTCGGCCCAGTTATCGGTTTGGTTGGACCCCAACTCAAACAGGTAGTCCCAAGAAAAGATCCCGCTATCATGACCGTCGCTAAAGGTAATGCGAATTGCGTAGTTACCAGATTTTTCCAGCGCGCTAATACATATATGGCGCTTGCCGGTCTGCAGTACTTCCTGACCTTTGCCGTGGCCGCGTACCTCCGCGCTAGGGGAAAAAACGCGCAGGTACTCGGCTGGCAGTTGAAAACGCACATCCCCCTGATATTCCATATGCAGGGCATCTTTGGACTCGCTGACGACAATGCGGCTGGGAACGGGCATATCAAAGCTCACAAGAAGGCTCTACAGAATAAATCGGGTTAGGTCTTCATTGCTGGCCAGCTCGCCCAGATGCTTTTCAACAAAGGCAGCATCTACTGAGATGGTTTCACCTTTGGCACCAAGATCTGAGGCATCAAAGGAAATTTCTTCAAGCAGGCGTTCCAAAATGGTGTGTAAGCGACGGGCACCAATATTTTCAGTGCCTTCATTGACCTCAAAGGCGATCTCGGCCATGCGCCGTACACCGTCCTCGGTAAACTCGATGGCTAACCCTTCGGTAGCCATTAGGCCTGTGTACTGCTTGGTTAGCGAGGCCTTGGGTTCGGTCAAAATACGCTCCAAATCACCAATCTCGAGGGCGTTAAGCTCCACGCGGATAGGCAGTCGGCCCTGCAGTTCAGGTATAAGGTCAGAAGGCTTGGCAAGGTGAAAGGCGCCAGAGGCAATAAAGAGAATATGGTCAGTTTTGATCATGCCGTATTTGGTTGACACTGTACTGCCTTCAATTAACGGCAATAGATCGCGCTGCACGCCCTCTCGGGAAACATCGGCACCACTGGCCTCACCGCGACGACAGACTTTGTCGATCTCATCGAGAAAGACAATGCCATTTTGCTCAGCGGCTTCTACAGCACCGGCTTTGATCTCTTCTTCATTGACCAGTTTGGCTGCCTCTTCATCCTTCAGGTGTTTAAGCGCTTCGGCGACAGTGATCTTGCGTGGGGCAGTTTTATTCTTGCCCATACTGCTAAACATACCCTGCAGCTGCGACGTCATCTCTTCCATACCTGGGGGTGCCATAATTTCTACCCCGACTGGTGTTTGGCTGAGTTCAATTTCAATTTCCTTGTCATTAAGCGCGCCTTCACGGAGCTTTTTGCGGAAGATCTGTCGCGTACTGGTGTCTTTTTCATCAGCTGAATCAGCACCACGAGCTGCGGGTAATAGCGCATCTAAGACGCGCTCTTCAGCGGCATCCATGGCGCGCTGAGCAACTTTGCCCATCTCCAATTCACGATGCTGTTTTACCGAGGTCTCAACTAGGTCGCGGATAATAGACTCAACATCCTTACCCACATAGCCTACTTCGGTAAATTTAGTGGCTTCGACCTTAACAAAGGGTGCATTGGCTAAACGCGCTAATCGACGTGCAATTTCAGTTTTGCCGACGCCGGTGGGGCCAATCATTAGAATATTTTTGGGAGTCACTTCATTGCGCATCTCGGCATCGAGTTGCGACCGGCGCCAGCGGTTGCGCAGGGCAATCGCCACAGCGCGCTTGGCATCATCTTGACCAATAATATGGCGATTGAGTTCGTGAACAATTTCACGGGGAGTCATTTGAGACATTAGAATTCCTAGCTGCTTTTACTGGGCAGACACTTAAGTAGTAGAGTCGAGTTCTTCGATAGTTCGGTTGTGGTTGGTGTAGATACAGATATCACCAGCGATCTTAAGACCCTGTTCAACAATATCCTTAGCATCCATCTCGGTATTATCCAGCAGCGCACGGGCCGCAGACTGGGCAAAGGGGCCGCCAGAGCCAATCGCAATTAGGTCGTCTTCGGGCTGAATAACATCACCATTGCCGGTAATAATTAGCGAGGCTTCACTGTCGGCGACAGCCAGCAGCGCCTCTAATTTGCGCAGAATACGGTCGGTACGCCAGTCTTTAGCCAGCTCAACCGCAGCTTTGGTGAGATTGCCCTGATGCTGCTCAAGCTTGGCTTCAAAGCGTTCGAAGAGGGTAAATGCGTCGGCGGTACCACCGGCAAAGCCAGCAATCACCTGATCTTTATACAGGCGACGCACCTTGCGCGCGTTGCCCTTCATAATGGTATTGCCCATGCTGACCTGGCCATCACCACCAATGACTACTTTGCCATTGCGTCGCACGGACAAAATAGTTGTTCCACGATATTGTTCCATCTCAGTTACACTCTCTAAAACATTTAATTTGCTTGGGTATGAGATGGGGCCTGTAGTAGAAATTACAATGCCTGTGACTATTTATTTGGCGTAACTAGAAATGCCCATGCTGCTTAAGATCGTCAATGCAGGCGTCAATACTCTCGCGCAATGTACTGACAATAAAGTCGACCTGCTCGCGGTTGATAATGAGCGGGGGTGACATCACATTCAGATTAACAATAGGGCGCACTATCAAACCTTTACTGTCTGCCTGATTGGAAATCCACTTGCCAATATCCAGCTCCTCTGGGAAAAGGGCTTTACTGTCTTTGTCTTTGACAAACTCCACACAGGCCATCAGGCCAATGCCACGCACATCACCAACAATAGGCAGGTCGGCCAAGGTTTTTAATTGCGCCTGAAAATAGGGGCCAATATCTTGCACGTGGGGCAGCAGCTTTTCGCGCTCCATAATTTCAATGTTTTTTAGCGCCGCCGCACAGGCAACGGGATGGCCGGAATAGGTATAACCATGGGTAAAGCACCGACCCTGACCCAGTTCGCTAATCACATCGTGAATCTTGCTCGAGTAGATTGTAGCGCCCAGAGGCTGATAGCCAGAGGTCAGGCCCTTGGCAGAACAGATAATATCCGGCTGAAAATCAAAGACTTCCTTGGAGGCAAACCAGTGGCCTAAGCGACCAAAGGCGCTAACCACTTCGTCTGAGACATAGAGTACATCGTACTTTTGGCAGATTTCCCAGGTGCCACGATGGTAGCCTGTAGGTGGCACAATGACCCCGCCTGCACCAAATACCGGCTCGGCAAAAAAGGCGGCTACCCTATCTGCACCTACCTCAAGAATTTTGTCTTCCAGCTCTTTGAGTTTGGCGGCCAGAAAGTCCGCTTCGCTAATATTGGTCTCTGCGCGGTAAAAATTAGGGCAGGAAATATGATGAATGGTATCCTCAATATAATCGAACTCAGGGGGATGATCACCGGGTTTTCCGCCTATGGACATAGAGGCATAGGTAGAGCCATGGTAGGAATTTACGCGTGAGATAATATGTTTTTTGTCCTGTTTACCACGACAGTTCTGGTAAAAATGGATCATCCGGTAGGCTGTATCTATCGCCGTTGAACCGCCGCAAGACAGGGCCACATGATTGAGATCGCCGGGCGCCAGCTCGGCCAGTTTTGCGGCCAGAGTAGCAGCGGGAATATTGGTCATATCGACAAAGGGGCTAGCGTAGGCCATCTGTCGAACTTGATCGGCAATCGCATCGGCCATTTCTTCGCGGCCCATACCAATATTGGTACACCAGAGGCCGCCCACTGCATCGAGGTAGCGAGTGCCATTGCTGTCGTAAATATAGGCACCTTCAGCGGCAGCTATTGGCAGTGCGCCTTCATTGGCAAAGGTATCGAAAATTTGCCAGGGATGCAGAAAATGTGCCTTATCTTTTTGATTGATTGCATCGGTATCATATTGATCAAAATCAATATCGAAACTGCGGTTTACTGCCGTCATACTGCACCTGGTGAGTTACCATTAAAGAATAAGTATCAGGGTACTGATCGGTAGAAAAAAGGCTAATACCCTCAACTGGGTAAGATTGGTTTAACGCTCTAGCGGGAGGTAGCCATTTTTGCGCACGCTACGCTCTACCTGCCCGGGGAATATATTTAATAGCGGATTTAAATTTAGACCAGCAGTGCGCAGGCCATATGAGGTCCAATTATTACAGGTATTGGCAATGGTGTAGATGCCTCGAGATTTAAAAAACTGCTCACCATTGGCTCGTTCTCTGACCCTAGTTAACTGATTGCTACTATCAAACTTAAGGTAGTGGCTGACAAATAGCGCCAACGAAGCCATCAACGTATCGTTAATAGCAATACTGTAAAGCACGGCATTTTCTGCTAGATCTTTTTGCAGGTCATCAATGCCGAGCAAGGCTATAACCGATGATGTAGGTAGTAAGAGGGCGCGCAGTCCCATTAGCTTGGTCTGTCGCTCATTGCCATAATAATGGTAATCACCCCATCCAATTCGCAGCCATTTGTAATTACCAAAATACGCATTTAACTGGGGTACCAGCGCGCATAGGCTTGGAGCCGGTAGCACCAGATGGGTATGAATGCCGGTGCGAATAAAATGTAATGGCGAATCCGGCATAGTAGCGGGGCAAGTTAGACGTTTTAGCTATCTTTATACGTGAAAAGAGGCGTTGATACTACCTAGTCATGGGTATTGCTGATATTGCGCCAAGACCTCTATATTGTTGCAAAAATCGACTATGCTGTGTATCTAAAAAAACAGAGTACTTACGGATAAAACGGGAAGCCCTATGATGCTTAAATTGAAAGACCCCAGTCTACTAAAAACTCAGTCCTATATTGATGGCCAATGGGTGGATGCCGATGGTGGAGAAACAGTTGCCGTGACTAATCCTGCCACCGGTGAAACGGTCGCCGCAGTTGCCAAATGCGGCACCTCAGAAACTCGGCGTATGATTAAAGCCGCTGAGGTTGCGCAAAAGTCTTGGGCCAAAACCACCGTAAAAGAGCGCGCGGCACTCCTGCGCAGCTGGTTTAATCTGATAATGCAACATCAGGAAGATCTGGCCCAGATCCTAACGGCAGAGCAGGGCAAGCCCTTGGCTGAGGCACGTGGCGAAGTCGCCTATGGTGCAAACTATGTCGAGTGGTTTAGCGAAGAGTCTAAGCGTGTGTATGGCGATATTATTCCGCCGCCCGCCAATGACAAGCGAGTGATGGTGATTAAGCAGCCGGTAGGTGTTGTCGCCTGTATTACTCCTTGGAATTTCCCCAATGCCATGCTCACTCGCAAAATTGCGCCGGCAATTGCCGCGGGCTGTGCGGTGGTCTGTAAACCGGCCAATGCCACACCGCTGTCAGCATTGGCACTGATGGAACTCGCTGAGAGAGCTGGGTTTCCGAAAGGTCTGGTCAATATAGTCACCGGTCGCACCGCAGAAATTGGCGCCGAAATTACCAGCAATCCAATCGTGCGCAAAGTCACCTTTACCGGATCTACCCCTGTGGGCAAGCAACTGATGGCCGAGTGCGCGCAAAACGTTAAACGCACCTCTATGGAGCTGGGTGGCAATGCGCCGTTTATTGTGTTCGATGATGCGGATATTGATGCGGCAGTTCAGGGGGCCATGGTATCCAAATATCGCAATGCCGGTCAGACCTGTGTCTGCTCTAACCGCCTTATTATTCAGGCGGGCATCTACGATGAGTTTAGCGCCAAGTTAGCTGACGCAGTGCGTGGGCTAAAAGTTGGCAATGGCACTGCAGAGGACGTCACCATAGGCCCGCTGATTGATGAAAAAGCCGCCAATGGCGTCTGCGAATTTATTGATGATGCCGTGGCCAAAGGAGCGACAGTTACCCTGGGCGGCGGGCGCAGTGAACTGGGTGGTAGTTTTGTTGAGCCGACCATATTGACCAATGTCAGTCCAGATATGCGAGTGTTCTCTGAAGAAATTTTTGGTCCAGTAGCGCCATTGTTTAAGTTTGAAACCGAAGAAGAAGTAGTGCAGATGGCCAATGATACCGAGTTTGGTTTGGCCGCCTATTTCTACTCGCGGGATATAGGCCGTGTGTATCGTGTTTCGGAGCAACTTGAGTACGGCATTATTGGCGTTAACGAAGGCGTTATTTCCAATGAGATGGCACCCTTTGGTGGCATTAAGGAATCAGGCAGTGGCCGCGAAGGTTCCAAATACGGTATGGATGACTATATGGCCATAAAATATATCTGTGTCGGTGGTATCCACAAATAAAATATACATTAGTAGAAGTGATAATAGGAAGCGCAGCTGATGACACACTTAATTTACCCAACCACTAATTTCAAAGCCATCGAACAGATTAGTATCGATCGGGGTGAGGGCTGTTATGTGTGGGACAAAGACGGTAATAAATACCTTGAGGGTTTGGCTGGACTCTGGTGCACAGCGTTGGGCTATGGCAATCAGGAGCTGATTGATACGACTGCCGAGCAGATGAGCAAGCTGACTTTTAGCCATATGTTTGGCGGCAAGACCCATCAGGTTGCCATAGATTTGGCTGACAAACTGGCGGCTATGATTCCCATGCAAGATGCCGTGCTATCTTTTGGTAATTCTGGCAGTGATGCCAACGATACCCATATTAAGCTTTTGCGCTATTATCATGAAGCCATAGGTAAACCGGAGTGCCGAAAAATTATTGCCCGTGAACGCTCATACCATGGCGTGACGGTGGCAGCGGCTTCGCTAACGGGATTGCCCGTCACGCAGAATCATTTTGATCTACCGGTGGATGCGCTGGGTATTTTGCGCACCGATCACCCGCACTATTATCGTGGCAAGCAGGGCGATGAGTCTGAAACAGAATTTGTCGATCGTATTGTTGGCAACCTTGAAGCCATGATTGTGCGCGAGGGCCCAGAGACAATTGCCGCATTTATCGCCGAGCCTATTACCGGCGCCAGCGGCGTTATTGTGCCGCCAGCGGGTTATTACCAGAAGGTTCAGGCGGTACTCAATAAACACGGCATTATGTTCTGGGCCGATGAAGTGATTACCGGTTTTGGTCGCACAGGTAATGACTTTGGCTGCACTACCATGGGTATTGAATCCCCGGCGATGATGACGTTTGCCAAGCAGCTTTCATCGGCCTATATGCCTATCAGTGCCTCGGCAATTCATCGCGAAATGTACGATGCAATGATTGATCAAAGTGCTAATGCTGGTGCCTTTGGTCATGGTTATACCTACTCGGGTCACCCTGTAGCCTGTGCTGTTGCCCTTAAGACATTAGAAATTTATAGCCGCGATCATATTTTTGAAAAAGCGGCAGTTACTGGTGAATATCTGCAAAAGCGTCTGGCCGAGTTTAGTGACCATCCATTAGTTGGCGAGGTGCGTGGCAGCGGCTTGATCGGTGCCCTTGAGTTGGTTGCCAACAAAGAAACGGGCGAGCCTTTTGTAGGTGGGGCAGTGGGTGGCTATGCGCAGAGAGCAGCTCAGGATAATGGCCTGTTAATTCGTGCAGTGGCGGGTTCTAGTCTGGGTTTCTGTCCGCCACTTATTATTACCGCTGAACAGATCGATGAAATGATGGCAGCGGTAGCTATCGCATTGGATGTGACGCTCGATCATTGTAGAAAAGAAAATCTTTTGGTGTAGATATTAGACAGTCTACTTTGGGTTGAAGATATCTTTCGTCCCTTCGCTCTATCGAAATTATGAGGTTTAGGCTGCAACGGCCAAAGGTAAGACCAGTGATATTATTACCTACTACAATCAGGTGCAAAATCAGCGGGCCACGTCTGCTGTATAACCGACAAACTTAAATAACTTCACCGAAGTTTTTAACCAGCAAAACCATATTTTAAGCTGGGTAACCTGTTATAGCTCTGATTTTTTCATAGCTCGGCTTTAGGCTGTGATACATTTTGTTATACACCATGGTGTAAAGCTTATTGTAAATCTTTTGGTTTTCCGGTTCCGGCATAAAACAGTCACCACTGTGAGTCATGCTGTCCACTGCAGTCGCAAAGTCTGGATAGATGCCACTACCCACGGCCGCAGCAATAGCCGCACCAAGTGCGGAGGTTTCATAGGTGTGGGGGCGCTCCACGGGCATGCCAAATACATCGGCAGTAATCTGCATAATCTCATCACTCTGTGAGCCACCACCGGATACCATCAGACGTTTTAATGGCTGGCCACTGCATTTTTCCACGCGCTCTTTGCCCTCGCGCAAAGCATAGGTCAGGCCCTCAATCATAGCTCGATACATATGCGCTCTGGTATGAACCTCACCAAATCCAATCATTGCACCTTTGGCCTCGGGGCCTGAGTCGTTCATGCTACCGCCCCAATAGGGTTGCAGCATGAGGCCCATACTACCTGCAGGTACCTGTCTAAGTAGATCATCGAACAGTGATTCTGGCGCCACATTCTGTTCAGTGGCGAGCTGCTGTTCATGCAATCCAAACTCCTGTTTAAACCAGCTAACCATCCAATAGCCGCGCTGTACCATCATCTCTACGTTAAATGTATTGGGAATAACACCCGGGTAGGCGGGATGAAAAGGAATGGCTTCGAGATACTTGTCGCTGGTAATATTAAAGGTCGCAGTAGTGCCATAGCTAAGGCTACCGGTCTCGTTATCGAGACAGCCGGTGCCCAGTACTTCGCAGGCTTTGTCGGACCCGCAGGCAATTAATGGCAGGCCCTCGGGAATACCTGTCTGGTCACTGGCTGCCGCGGTTACATAGCCTAGAGTTTCTCCGGCTGGTAAAAGCTTGGGTAGCATCTCTCGGGTAACCGCCGGTAGTGCACGCCATTTCCAGTCTTTGTTCTGCGCCCATTCCAGCTTCTTAAAATCAAAGGGCACATAGCCGACCTGGCTAGCAATAGAATCTGTATAACAGCCGGTGAGCTGATAGTTATGATACCCGGACAGCAATAAAAACTTATCCACCTGAGCCCATAGCTGAGGTTCTTTTTGTGCAATCCAATTAGCCTCTGCCTGAGCATGAAAAGAGTCGACAGAACCCTTGGCTTTAACCACTCTAAATAGCAGTGATTCAAGAGCACCTAACAGCGGCTTGCTATCTACCTGTCGCTGGTCCAGCCAGCTGATGGCGGCCCGCAGAGGTTTTCCATCTTTGTCCATGGGCACCACAGTGGCGCGTTGGGTAGTGACGGATACGGCTTTAATATTTTGTCGCGAAAAATCCAGCTGCGGCCAAAGTTCTTGGCAGGCTTGACAGAGTGCGGACCAAAAATAGTCTGGCTGTTGCTCTGCATAGCCGGGCTGAGTCGAAAAATAGGGTTCTATATCTACCTTGGTTTTTGCGACTAGCTGGCCATCACTGTCAAAGATCATGGCGCGAACACTCTGGGTGCCATTATCGATGGCCAGTACGTAGTTTGAATTTTGCATAGCTGTTGTTTTTTATTTTCGTTTTATTGTTATCTTTTTATTAGAAAATTTATCTTTTAGGCAAGCTGTAAAAGCGCTGCCAAATAGTTTGGTAGCGCACCAGCTCTTGTTGCCACTGCTGTTTGTTCCAACCCAGTTCAGCCATACACATCTTTTCTAGGGCGGGGAATAGTTCTGCACCTGCATTGACCAATACCATGCCTAGTCTGGTGCGTCGCAATAGCAGGTCATCCAGATGTTGTACTGATTCATGACGCAGCGCCCAGCGACATTCGGCGAGACAAAAGTCAGTGACGCCAATGCGTTGATGCTCTGCTGGAGCAGCATCATCCAATAGCTTTTTTGCCATTGATCCATAGCGACCTAATAGTCGTTGGCCCCACACAGGGTTGCTGGGTACCAGCGCCTCGGCACTAATGGTAGGTTGGCTAAAGACTCTGTCATCGCTAATTGGCTGCGGCTCGGGCAGACGATCACCGGCTGCTATTAAGGCATCTAAGGCAATTAATCTAAAGGTAGTAAGCTTGCCGCCGCTAACGGTAATCAGGCCCTGGTCGGACCATACCGCATGGTCACGACGCTCTTTCGAAGGGTCTTTTGATTTTTCGGATCCGATTATCGGACGCACGCCAGCCCAGGAGGAAATAATATCGTGCTCAGTGATTTGAGCCTCGGGAAACTGCACATTAAAGGCATTGATCAAATAGTCTACTTCGCTTTGAGCGATACTCGCCTCGATATCCAGATCTTCACTGTGATCAAGGTCGGTCGTGCCAATAACTGTAGTACCTTCCCAGGGGTAGATATAGACACCGCGCTGGTCTTCTGGATGCAGAGAGGTCAATACATCGGTGACTGGCATGAGCTGTTTGGCAATAATTAGATGACTGCCACGCAGTGGGCGCACGCGCTTTTCAGAATTGAGCTGGTTGCGCAGTCGATCTGCCCAGGCGCCAGTGGCATTGATCACCACAGGCGCGCGCAGCTCGATAGCTGTATTCTGTTCTGGGTCGTCCAGCACCGCGCCAACGACCTGATCCTGTTCAATTAGCAGGCGATTAACTTTGGCGTAATTTAGCGCAAAGGCACCATCGGCAATACTTTCTTGCAGCACTCTTAACACCAGTCGCGAATCATCAACCATGGCATCGGTGTAGGCGCTGGCACCTTTTAGATTTTTGTCATTGAGCCCGGGAAAGCGCTCTTGCAATGCTTTATTGCTGTGGTAGCGGTGGTCTCTAATGCCGGCAATAAAATCATAGATCAGCAGGATAACCGACATGGCCAGCCGGCCGGGAAACAGGCCTTTGGTAAGGCTGTAATAAAAGGTAATACGATCGACTAACCCAGGCGCCTCTGCCAGCAGGCGTTCACGTTCAAGCAGTGAATGCTTGGTCAGTTTAAGATCGCCAGCGGCCAGATAACGCAGGCCACCATGGACCATTTTTGATGAGCGGCTAGAGGTACCCCAGGAATAATCCTGCTGCTCTAGCAGCAGTGCGCGGTAACCGCGTCTGGCGGCCTCGCGCAGCACACCGGCGCCGGTAATACCGCCGCCAACCACAATAATATCCCAATCGAGCTGTTCGCCTCTGCGCATTTGGGCGAGTAAATTAGTCCGTGAATTGTCCATAGTTTATTGGCTTTCTGCTAGTAGTTTGCCTGGATTCATTTGACCACATGGATCAAATAATTTACAGAGCGAGTTAATGGCGGCAATGCCCAGCGAGCCTTTTTCCGCAGCAAGGTAGTTGCGATGGTCTTTGCCTACCCCATGTTGGTGGCTAATAGTGCCACCGCAGGCGACTATTTCACTGGCCCCAGCAGCTTTGAGTTTTTCCCAGCGCTGCATGGCGGTCTGGTAGCTGTCGCCAAAACGGTATAAATAGGTGGTATAGATACTGGAGCCCTGACCATAGACATGACTCAGGTGTGTATATACATGCACCTGTTCACCTTCGTCGGCGAGGCCCGTACGAATGGCGGCTTCGATTTTATCGACTGCTTGGGGTACTTTTGACCAGTCCATAGCGGTTTCCATAGTGTCGGCGGCATAGCCTGCTGTACCCAGTGGATCGCGCAAATAGGGTGCACGAAAGCGTCCATGGGCCCAGTTATCACCCAGACCAACCTGATCGGCCACTCCGCCCAGAACTGTGCACTGGTCAATAGCCATTTCATGGGCAAGCGCGCAGTGCTTGGCTGAACCTGTAACACCAAAGGTCATCATCACTTTGCCTGCGCCTATGCCTTTTGTAGCCAGCATTTCTTCTAGAGCGACGATGCCGCTAGTGTCTTCTCCGGCGCCCATATACAGCAGGCTGGTGGTTTCTATAGGGTTACTTAAACGCACCATAGAAAGTGGCGTGCGCTGTTGAATAAGTTCGCGAGCAGCGGTTAGGCCAACCTCCCAAGAGGGGAAGAACACCACTTGAAACGATTCTGTCTCTGGTAGGGGAGTAACACGCACGGTTACCTCAGTAATAATACCCATACGGCCCTCAGAGCCGAGAATCATTTCACGAATATCTGGGCCAGCAGAGGAGGCGGGAATAGTGGGAATGTCCAATGTGCCAGCCAGAGTCTCGATACTGCCGCCAGCAAACATATTTTCGATCCGGCCATAGTGCAGCGACTGCTGACCACTGGAGCGGCTGGCCACCCAGCCACCCACAGTAGACAACTCCCAAGACTGGGGAAAATGGCCAAGGGTAAAGCCTTCCTTGTTGAGTTGGGCCTCGAGCGCTGGTCCGGGCGTGCCTGCACCAAATGTAGCCAACTGGCTGTCGCGATCGAGCTTGATAAGCTTGTTCATTTTGCCCATATCGATGGTCAGTATCGGCCGGTCGCTGTGATCTGGATTAATATGCCCAACCACCGAGGTGCCGCCGCCATAGGGAATAACATCAATATTATTGGCCTTGGCATAGGCGAGTAATTCGCGCACCTGCTCGGCAGATTCTGGTAGGGCGACACCATCGGGGAAGGTGTCTACATCGCCACTGTGCATGGCCAACCAGTCGGGTAGGCTCTGGCCGCGGGCATGCCGGACACGGGTTTCCGGATCGAGGCTAATCAGGGGGTGTGCTGCCAATTTGGTGGCCGGAACCTTAGCAGTGACCTGTTCCAAGGTTGCTTCTGGTAGACCTTTTGACTCACCGACTAGTGCTTGCAAAAGCATGCGTAGACCACTGTTAAGCTCCATGCTTAGTTCGCTGTCTTCATTTCCCCAGCCGTTCCACAGACGCATGCATATCCCCTTAATAAAATTGTATGTTTGGACTACCTAATCATCGTTATACTACTGTACAGGTAAAAATATTCACTGTCATGACAGGACAATTGAATCACTATTTCGGCCAGCAGTGAGACTGCTGTATATACTATGAATGAAGCCATCAAAAAAGCTGTAAACAACGGTCTGGCGTCTGTGCCAGCGGTGACCCAGTATCTAAAATCTGCTGAATCCTGTGGCGTAGATTATAGGCCGCTGCTTACTGCAGCGGGCATTGACCCGGTGTTGTTGGAAAACAACAACAAGCATATTTCCGGTGCGGCGATGGAGCATTTTTTAGCCCTACTTATTCCGGCGAGCAATGATCCCTGCTTTGGCCTGCATTCGGCCAGTTTTGTCGAACCCGCGTCCTATTCGGTGCTGGGTTATATCTCCATGAACTGTTCTACATTGCGTATGGTTCAGGCCAAGATTCCTATCTATGAAAAAATTGTCGGTGATATGGGGGTGACCTCAATTGAAGTGGCCGATGGCTATGCTTTACAGCGCTGGACCTGCGCTTTTAGCGATCCAGTGGTAAGGCGTCACGAGGTTGAAAATGTATTGGGTTCCTGGGTTACCTATGCGCGTAATTTCCTCAACTTCGATGACTGGGACGCGGTCTGGTTTGAACATTCGGCGCCCCAGGACCCGGCACTATTAGAGGACTACGCTGCTCTATTTGGCTGTGAGGTATTATTTGATCAGCCTGCCAGTGGTATCCGAGTTAGTGAAGCCTTATTGGACATGCCATCGCCTCAGGCAAATGAACAAATTTTGCAGACCCTATTGGAGCATGCGACCGCATTATTGGCGGATCTAGATAAGAATCAAACCGTCGCTAATCAGGTTAAAAATATACTGCGTTTGATGCTTAAACAGCAGGCACCCTCGAGCCAGATAATTGCAGAAAAGCTGGGTATGAGCAGTCGCACATTGCAGCGCAAGCTGGGTGAAGAGGGTACCCATTATCAGGATGTACTCAATGAACTGCGTTTAGAGCTCGCGCTGTATTTCCTGAAAAATACCGCGCTGAGTCTGGACAGTATTGCCTATGAGTTGGGCTATGCTGAGGCGCGCTCTTTTTATCGTAGTTTCAAACAATGGACTGGCCGCACTGCTGGTTCCTATCGCGTTACTTGATAAGACCTTGCTCTGCTGCCCACATCCGAGAGCGTTCAATACCCTCGTCAAATGATATCTCGGGCTTCCAACCTAAAATACGCTCGGCCTTGGCAATACTAAACCAACTTTTGGTGCATAGCTGAGTAATAGTTGCTGTTGAAGCCTCGTTAACCCCGCCGGTGAGATTGGCAATTTTGGTGGCGGCAGCTGCAGCGAAGAGGGCCAGTTTGGTCGAAACGACCATGGGCCCGCGCTTATTTTTCCACTGATAGTGGTGGCTAAAGAATTCTTTGGTGCTGATATAGCCTTCGCAGGAAAGGTTAAATATTTCACCACTGGCTTCTTGAGTCGATACTGCCAGCGCAATACCGCGCACCAAATCATCAATATAAATGGGGCGGAAAAATCCCTCGCCTTTGGCTGGCAGCATAAACTGCCCCTTGTTTATGGCTTCCAGTGGCAGAATAATCCAGGGCCTGCTGCCCGGTCCATAGACATCACCGGGGCGAATAATTACCAGTTCCAGAGAACTCCTTGCCTGGGCCGCTAATACCGTATGTTCTGACGCCAGCTTGGTCAGCACATAGCTACCGCCATCTGCATGAACGGGCTGATCTTCATCCAGTTCGCCCTCGGCGGCATTGCCATAGGCAACAATAGATGACAGCTGAACAAAACGTCGCACCTTGTATTTTTCTGCGGCGGCAATCAGGTTGCGGGTAGCCAGTACATTGACGCGCCACATATCGCTGTCGGCAATTGAGTTTGAAACCAACGCAGCAGTGTGAACAACCACATCGCAGCTTTCCAATAGATGGCTGATGGTTTCCGGATTGGCAATATCGCCCTGAACAATATCGTCGTCATTGCCGATTAGATCGATACCGACCACGGGCACTTTCTGTGTTTTGTAGTAGCGCATTAACGTATTGCCAATAAAGCCATTGGCGCCGGTGATCAACACTTTCTCTGGTTTTTTCTGGCTCATAACTATCTCTTTTAATATTAGCGATGTAACGTCTCTGTGACCTAATCTAGATTTTTTCGGTAGTAACCACCCGCAATATTGGCCAGCGTCATTTTTGGAAATAGATGGCTAATAGCGGCCGATACTCGATTGGCAAAACCAGTCACCATCGTAGGCTTACCCGCTAGACAGGCCGCAATACCTTGCTCTGCAACTTCCTGTGCCGATTGCAGCATTGCGTCTGGAATAGAGAGTTTCGCGCCCTGATTTGGGTTATCCATCATTTTGGTATCGGTGTAACCTGGGCATAGCGCGGTGACAGACACCCCATTGCCGGCTGCCTTGAGTTCATTGTGCAGGGCCTGGCTAAACGACAGTACGTAGGCCTTGGTAGCAGCGTATACATTCTGGTTGGGAATCGGTACCCATGCGGCCAAGGATGCCATATTTAAAATATGCCCGCCGGCTCTAGTGGCCATATCATTGGCAAATAAATGAGTTAGAGAGGTAAGGGCCAAGATATTGACGGTGATCATATTTTCTTGGGTGATCAGATCGAGATCCGTAAAGTAGCCGTTTTGTAAAAGCCCAGCGTTATTAATTAACAGATCAACTTGTAGGTCTTTTTCGACCGTGGCGGCAAATAGTTCCTGAGCCGCCTGAGGCTTGGATAGGTCACTACTAATGACCGTGCAGTTAATATTTTTATGCTGTTGTGAAAGACTTTCGGCCACCTCATTAAGCTTGGATTTGCGTCGCGCAACCAAAATAAGGTCGTAGCCTTTAGCTGCTAAAATATTGCAAAACTCAATGCCGATGCCATCAGAGGCGCCAGTGACCAGTGCGGTTTTATTACTCATAATAATGTCCTTATAGAGTTTTCATTATTGTTGATAGTCGACAAATATCGGCGAGGACCAGGCTCTCTGGCTGCCAGGATTCTGGCAGTCATCTTTTTCGGCGGTTCGAAAATCACCAAAACAGGGCTCAGTGGCAATAGCTTTGCCATTGTCGTCAAAAGTGGTACGCAGATTGTCGCCGTTAATAGTGGCCACAGGTTCTTCAAGTGCTCGAATATAATAGAGCGCATCGCGGCCCTGTGCGGCAAAGTCCGGATCTTCAAACTCTATCGTACAGCCCTCTGGTGAAGGCTCACAGTCAAAGCTGCGCCAGCTATCTTCGATCAACTGAGTAACGCTCTCTCCGCTAAATGCTTGCGGGCGAATTTTAATGACCTCGATACGCTCAATCAGGTAGCGCTCATCAGAAGGGTTGTAACATTCACCCAGCGACATTTTTTCGAGATATTTGGCCTCCAATGTGTCTACTACATAGTCGGGGCAGCCGGGCAGCTGTTTAAATGAACCAATGACTTTGGCGCGGAAGCGTGGATTGCTGTTCTGCGCGACGGCAGTGCCCATGGGCACACTGCTGCCATCCTGCAATAGATTAAACCACAGCAATATGCGATGACCACTGGTGCCATAAGTCTCGCGACGTTTCATCGCATCCCAAATGGCCTCGCGGCTGCGGCCTTTAGAATGGACTGCCGCCAGACCACCGGTATTTAAAAATGAGGTGGTGCGTTCAAATTCTGAGGCATAGATTTTTGCGGCCACTGGGTCAATTTGATCCGCGCGCAATGACTGTGGTGCGGCCTTGGTAACCACAGCGGTACTGGCAAAAACATCGTTCCAGAACTGATCTCTTGGGCCAGTTGAATCTGTGGTGTTGGTGCGCTGTTGCTGTTTAAAGCCGTGACCAGCGCGCGCGGAATGAGTATCTGTCGAGGCGATAAAGCCCCAGCGGTAGCGCTGGGGATCTTCTGGGTTCTCATGATTTTGTAGTGCCAAACCATATTGCACGGATTTCTGCGGCCGATAGTTAAAGGCAGGAAGATACATATCTCGCGCCTGACCGGAATCCAACCATTCTTCAGGAGTGCTGCCGGGCACAGTCATAAAGGCATAAACCGTATCGACCTGAACAAAATTATGTCTGGCTTCAATAGCGCGGGTCTCACATTCGGCCGCATCTAGGCCTGCGGCCAGACAGCGGTCGCGAATAATTTCACCAGCCTGCCAGCAAGAGGGTAGGTAATTAGCCTGTGGCTTGGGGCAGTACCATAGACCTGCGTTATCTTGGCGACGCACGCTAAAGTCTCTAAAGGCCTCGGAGTTACCATGACCAGAATAGACTTCGATGAGCCTGGTCTTCTGTGCATCGTTATTAGCGGCAGTTAACTGGTGAGACCAGTTGGCATTGGGCGGTGTGTAAAACCCCCAGCTGGTGCCATGGGGAATAACGATATTATCAAAACCCCACTGATCTAATTTGCTGAATAACTCGCCGGGGGTTGCCGCGCTTTCATAGCAGTCGGCGGGCAGTTCTGGGCTTGGCACTGTTGGGTCGCAGGCGGGTGTCGCGGCCATCTGCTCAACCCAGTTATTGTAGGCGGCATAGTAACCGCGATGACGCGGGTCAATTAGACGCAGTAGCGAAGACTGCTTGCCCTCTGCCGAGCGCGCGGCGATGGTAGCCACGCCCATACCTACAGCAGCGATAGGGTGACTGGGTAACATGTCTGGATTATCATCTTTAAATAACACGTTGTGGTGGCCATAGTGATTTTCGGCAACCTGCCCAACCTGAGTCCATTCCCAGCCGATAAAGGCGGCAATATCTGGGTTCTGTGGGTCGCCCGCCAAACGGTTGCACTGCTGCACTGAGTCAATACCATCGCGCCATTGCTTGTAAGTAAAACTCTCGGCATGATCGGTAAGAAAGTAAAAATCCAGCTGCGAAACAAAGCGCGCATAGTCGCAGGCATAGGCTGGCGGGTAAGCACCTGAGGCACCGTGCATCATGGGCAGGCTATACATAAAGGCGTCTGCCGAATTGGTGGTGTGTACATGGGTGTCGCCAAACAGTATCTGTTTATCTTGTTCTACAGAGAGCGCATTGCGGGCATTGGCTTGGCGATTGCCGCGGTCATCGATAACAGTGTCTGGTAGCCGTGCCTCTGTGACTGTGCCAAATACTAGTGGCGAGTCGTCCCAGGCATTATTGGGGTCGGCAAAATAGCCCGGAAATAATTTATACACTGGCTCTGGTGCATAGCCAGTAAACACAATGGCCATAACCAGAGTTAGGCTAAATACAGCGATTACTATCCGTTTTAACATTTTGTTACCCCTCTCAATATTATTTTTTTAATTTCACTCTAAGCAACCCCGTAACTGCGGGCAATAAACCAATAAAGACCTAAGCCGCAAAGCAGCGCTGATGCAATATCCAAAAGTACGCCAGTTTGTATTGCTGTGCCGAATCTATCCGTCCTGCGGCTATAAACCCAGTAGCCAGTCAGCCAAGCCAGCGCCACGATAATAAGTTGTCCTAGCTCGACACCCAGATTAAAGCCGAGTAAAGCTGGCCATAGCTGATTGCTGGGCAGTCCAATCTCAGTGAGTACCTGTGCAAAACCAAAGCCATGAATTAAACCAAATGCCAGACTTAATAATGGGCGCATAGCGATAGCGCTGGATTGATCTTTGGATTGCGGCAGATAAGCCAGCGTGAAAATAACTAATCCGGCACAGCTAAGTGCGGTCAAGCCAAAGCCCCAGATTATTGAGGTCAGTATCATGGCTGATAGCCCGGCGACAAATAGCTTTGCGATGTGGCGATTAGCTGAGGTTTTGGCGCCGATATTTTCTGCCGCAACCAGTGCGATAGTAAACCCGATAATGGCTTCTACAGCAGCGGTATCTGTTGTTACAACGCCCATTACGGCCAGACTCAGGGTAATACTATGACCGACTGTAAATCCTGTGACTATCCACAGCACATCGCGAAGACCGCGCAGCAAAAGCAGCAGTGCTAACAAAAAGGCAATATGGTCGATGCCACCAAATATATGTTCCATTCCCAGTGCCATGTATTGGCTGATGGTGCGATATAGACTATTTGTACTGGCTAGCTGTTGTTGATTGAGCTGATGGTTGCGCACAGCATCGGTAAAAAGATATTCGATCGACGCCTGTTGGTCGATTGCGATACGGGCGTAATGAACATGGGATGGAGCTACGCCAAAAAAGCTATCTAGCTGAATATCATGGTTCGTATTGTCTGTGCTTGGCTCGCAGTTAAAGTTGAGACTCGCGCGAAGATAACCAGTGGCGGCTAAAAGTGGTTTTGCTTTGCCTTGAATGGAACAGGGCAGGGAATTTGCCTGAACGCGGACATTGTTTTTTAGATGATTGAGAAAAATTGTTTCTGCCGGCAATATCTCTGCTGCCATCAAGCGGGTTACTTCGCGAGCTTTGATGGTAAAAACCATGCTTACTTGCTGTTCGTTAAAGGTCCATGTAGAAAAAGACTGGCTGCGGTTATGCGCACTGCTGTCAGGGCTCAATAACATCAGCAATAAGATAGTGCTGGTGGCCAAAGCTTTTATTGGGTTTATGGTTCGTAACAGGCTTATGGCTGTTAATTTACTCATGGCTATTAGTGCGCTCATGGCTGCTCCCAACCTGCAGACCACTCTATATTAGCGGAAGTTTTTAAGTTTTCTATATAGTCCGCTAGTACCTGTTCCTGGCTATTACTGGCCTCTATTTCGACCATAATTCCAGCCAAAATTGATTGAAGAACCACATTGCGTACCGCTATATTGGTGCGTATTAAGTCTGAATTAAGGCCCTGCTGAATCAGCAGTTCTTCATCGATTAAACGCTGTAATACAAGGTCGCGATCCTGATCAGTTACGGCATCACGCTTTTCGCTAGCGAGCATATTTAGTGCACGTTGGTATTCCAGCAGACGAATCTGGGTGCTGTTGACCGCAGCTATAGATGACTCGCTAAGTTGCTGGTTTGGGGTCAACCAGTCTGTGGCGTCTAGTGCGCCGAGTACTGTGCCCAATAGGGCTCCCAAGACTAGAATCCGCAGTGAATGATGAGCTGCGCTATTCATTATCAGCCTTATTAACCTGAGCCTGATTAATTCTTATATCTGCCTGTTGGCGCAGTGCTATCAGCTGATTTTGTAATGCAGCATCCCGGCCTCGACGCAGATATTCGGCTTCCACCTGAGGGCGAACCTGAGCAAAAGGTAGAGGTTGCTCAGGTTGTCGTTCAACAATCGTTAAAAGATAAACGCCATCTGGCTGCGAAATAGGACGGCTAGTTTCTCCCACCTCTAGGCTGAGGGCTATATCGGTCAATCTGCTGCCAAGATAGCGGCGCAGCATATGCACTGGTAGTGCTGATGGCGGTAGCATTGAGATTTGTTTGGTTAACTGTGGGTCAGATTCAAAAGCCTGCTGTGCCTTGGCTAGGTCTACAAATTTATAAGCCTGTAATCTAATGCGCATTGGTTGGGTAAATAGCATCTGGTACTGGAGATAAAAATCTTTTAACTGCTGTGGCGCAATTGGTTGGGCTAAGAATTCGTCCGCTGTCTTATCAATCACTGCCCGGGTCAGCGCCTTGCGAATTCCAGGATCTGCGCTGGCAATGCCCAATAATTCAGCGCGCTGTAGTAGCAGCTCTTCATCAATTAATAATTTAACGATGATATTTTTCTGTTCGTTATCAAGGGTATCGGCAGAGGCACCGGTGAGCCGCTGTGCGGCAAAGTTGAGTTGTTGCAGGCCGATAGAATGCTGATTTACTGTTACTAATACAGGGTTGTCGGTACTCAGAGTATTTAAAGTAAGGTCAGAACTCATAAGCGCAATAGTCAGCCCTACCAACGCTAAAAAGCCGCGGCCAACATTAATATAGCGTTGGGATAATAATGGTACTGCACGCATAGTGACTATGATCTCTCGAGGGGTCTGGTTATTATTACTTAATGACTTTTTCTTATAATAGCCCGACTGTATCTGGAATCACTGTCTGAAGCAGTCATGGCTGTCGCAATTTCAGACAGAGCACCGTCTTTAAAGGTAAAAAAGGATGGGGGATGTCCGTCCTTTAATCTAGCTAACAAAATTATAAATTATACCGAATCGTGCGCAGTAAATTTCTCTGGCAGTCATGTGTCGGAAGTGTAAACCAGCTGCTAATGGCACATCTGTTGCACCATTTGCAGTGATCTCGCTAGTTAGGTTACGGCCAAAGAAGATCAGATCCCAATCATTACCCCAGACAGGCGCAGATTGACATTTTTGACCCTTTCTTACTCATTTAGCGAATCCAGGTCACCAGTCATTAGTTAGCTGTCGGTAAAGTTGACGGCAAAAAAAAGGGTGACTCGCTAGAGCCACCCTTTTTTGATGCAGGTCTATTTAGAAGTCTAAAGAGAAGGTTACACCTGCTGTACGTGGCGCAGAAGGGTAGCCACTATAGATAGCAAAAGCATCCCCGGCTGCATCTGAACCAGGAGAGATAAATGTTGTTTCCATCCATTTCTCGTCGAATACATTGTTGGCCCAAACCGTTAATGTGCCAGCACCTTTCGACATAGACAGGTTAAGATTTACAACATCCTTGCTAGACACATCCATACCATTTGCAGAGATAACCTCTCTATGGTTTGGATTCTCTAGAGTGTAGTACTCACTCTCACTAAGACCAGTAATAGAGAGCATGTTATCAAAGCCCAGGGCGCTAAATGCATAATTCACAGAAGCAGTAAATCTTTGCTTTGATACTCTTGATGGCCTTGTGTTACTGAGGTCCACATCTGCAACGATATGTCCATCACCATACTTTGGATCATGGATAATGCCACCCAAGCCTACTGTTAAGTTCTCTGATAGAGCAAATAACGACTCAAATTCGAAACCATCAGAGGTTTGTAATGGTGCATTCGAGAAGGCATAACCACCACCAACAAATGTTGAGGTCTGGAAGTTCTTAACCTCTTGATCAAAATAGGTAAGATTTAAGTAGCCATTGGCGAACTGGATTTTGGCACCCAACTCATAAACTGTTGACTCCTCGGGCTTGGCATATCTCAATCCATCAATATCTGTGTCTAGATTGAGAGGATTGTTCGCCGGGCTATAACCATTAGCCGCAATCTCAGCAGATGATGGATTGGAATCTCGACTTAGGTCCCAAGACGAAGATTTGAACCCGGTTGAAACGCCTCCATAAACCGTAACAGAGTCTGAATACTCATAGGTCAGCTTGGCCGTATAGTCAGTATTGGTGTCATTTGATTTGCCGTTGTTTCCAGGATTTGGATATGTAAGCGATGGCTTTAAATATTGTAGATCTGCGGCAGGACCTAAGTAAGCCCCGGGTATTGTGGAAAATGGCACATTATGCACCTGAGAGAAAGCAACTTCTTTATCGTCATCAAGCCGGCTGACCCCCAGTAATAGAGAAAGTTGATCGCTCAACTGAATGTCGGCTTGCGCAAAGATTGATAAGGACTGGTTGGATTGCTCGGCGCTATCGACTACGCCTTGTCCGGGTGCATAAAATTGCGTGTAAGCTTCTCCCGTCTCAGGGTTTGTGCCTAAGAAGGCGGCCAATGGTGCATAATCACCTTGCCCAGATTCGAGTAAGTCAAATGTGGAAAAGAAAGGAGTACCTTCTGGGTAACCGCCGAGAGTGAAGGCTTGCATATCCATGTAGCCTCTAAATGCTGATCCAAATTTGATTTCGCTTGTCCCTGAGATATCCTCATCAGAGTAGAAAAATCCTGTTGTCCAATCGATATTGCCGGTTGAGAAGTTAAGTCTTAGCTCAAATTGATCGCTATCGATGCTCATTGCGTCACGACCACTGTTCGTAAGGGGGGCGCTATCGAAGTCCACGTCCTGCAGTGTTGAGTACTCCATGGTTCGATTGGCTATCATGCCGGTAAGCGCGCCCCAGCCAAGATCCTTCTCGATAGTTAGGGAGATACCCTCGTTGACATTTTCGTTGCTGGGACGGAAGTTAAAGTAAGTTTTTCCAGCATGCGCCGCGTCAGGATCAGTAGCTGCATTGGGAATCGTACCACCCGCAG